>Ga0075308_1000052_pt1 | contig 45208 bp, 40 predicted proteins | sample Joice_ThreeSqA_D_3_FD_120062 | JGI IMG/M metagenome (GOLD analysis project Ga0075308, IMG submission 120062) | Natural and restored wetland microbial communities from the San Francisco Bay, California, USA, that impact long-term carbon... | ecosystem: Environmental > Terrestrial > Soil >... | reverse complement strand
GCCTTGTCTCCCCAATAATTGGCGCGTTTTTCGCTGGTCTTCAACTGGTGCCGGACCCTTTTGCTCTCGGCCATGACACCGGCACAGGCTACCTTGAGCTCAATCAAGGTATCCTCCATTTCCTGAATCATCATTCTGATCAGTTTTTCCGGATCTTCTGCGCGATCAAGCATGAAATTGATGTTGGAACCGACTATGTCGCGAAATCGTGTAAATATTCCCATGGTTTTACCTCCACATTTGACTATCCATATTCTTTAAAGTCTACATGGAGCATGAACCATGCCAATCACTTACACCTATCTAACATATTGTTTTTATAGTTAATTAACTCAATATAGCTTAAAATTTATGTGGTAAAATTCGCCATAGAATAGCAATAAAAGCCAAAAAACTGTATTTATTACCGGTTGCAAAATAGCCGGGAATCTTTTAGTAAATTTACACACATAATCTGCCTAAATATGAATTAGCTAAATGCTGGATAAGGTGAATCAGGTGAAAATATCCGAACGCCTAAATAGAAGCGCAAAAAAAATCCAAAAATTTTTCTACTATTACACCAGTGGACTCAACCACAAGGAAATCGAACATCTGCTCAAAAAGGATACGGTGGATGCGTTCTCTTATTTTAAGGCTAAAACCAAAATTGCTGAGCAAGCTCCGAAACGATCATCTGCCGGCACTTTTTTCTATATGGGCAAAGAAATATTCATCAGTTTCATGATGCAATTGACACCGGCGCGGCGCTTTTTTTACGGCCTTGGAATTGCCGGCTTTCTGATGGGATTGATCAAGGTCGACTCATTTCTTATGGTCGGGTCTTTCATTGTACTTAACCTTTTGCTGGCCTTGGAACTCGTCGATAAACTGACAACCCGTGACGAGCTGGAAATCGCCCGGGAAATTCAATTAAGCCTGCAACCGATTCAAATTCCCGAAACGCCATTGCTTTCAATCGCCACCTTTTACAGGCCGGCCAGGGTTGTCGGCGGAGACTTCTTTGACATCGTCCAACCCAACGACGAGCGAATGATCACTATCGTCGGTGATGTTTCAGATAAAGGAATTTCGGCTGCTTTATACGCTGCTTACACTCAGAGCATGTTTCAGTCTTTTTCGCAAACCGGACTATCACCATCGGATATCTTTCAAAACCTGAATAATTTAATCAGTAAACGGCTGCGCGAAGGCGATTTTATTACGGCGGTAATGGCCTATTTTGATTTAGTCGAAAACTCGGTAACGATCGCGCGCGCGGGGCACAACTGGCCGCTATATTATTGCGCCAAATCCCGGATCATAACGGAGTTAAAACCCGGGGGAATGAGCATCGGCCTGGTGGAAAATGAACAGTTCTCTGCTCACCTGGAAGAAGAAAAGATCTATCTAAACCAGGGCGATTTCCTGCTCCTTTATTCGGACGGAGTTACCGAGGCCACCGATTCACAAAATCGTATGTTTGAAACTTCAGGTTTGAAATCAGTGATAACGGAATGTGCCCATGAATCCAGCGATAAAATCATCGGACAGATTAATACCCGACTGCAAAAATTTGTAAGGTCCGACGAATTGCAGGATGATGCCACAATGGTGGCAATTAAAGTAAAATGATTTCGATGGACGGAGATAATTCTCCAACAGTCAAAAGCAGAAATTACTTGGCCTGACAACCCCCTCTCATGATATCTGAAATTTGGCCAGAGTTGAGATATAATCCACATATCTGTAGTTTCGGTCAATTTGTGGCAAGGAATCTTTAATTCGAACTTTGTCAAATTTAGGGCAAATTTAGAGCATATCATCAATTTTTCGGGAGTTCAGAAAATCTCACCAGTATCTGTATCCGCATGGTTAATTTGAAAACTGCACTACGGCTATGTTCCTAATAGTATTCCTGACGTTGAAATTTTGAAAACTATCATATCTATTCCGCTAAATCCGGGGTTCCGACATTTAGCCTTTTTTAGGAAATCCGCTGCCCTATTGACTTTATATAATTCATGCGCATTCTATACGACACGATTGTCACCCAACTTCGATAAACACAGATAAACCATGCGATGGCTTAAAGCCCTCCAAAGGTTATGCTTTAAAAAGGAATGTTTGGGCGGCATTTAAGCTATCTTGGGTGTGCGTGCATCTTCTCTTTGAATAACGGCACCTTTTCAGGTAGTAATTTCGGCAGGGGAATGGCTCTGCTTTGTCAAACTATTCTAAAAATTTCACTCTATTCTCAGTTCAAAGATTCTTGTTTGGTATAGCATTTGCTCAATAAAAAGAAAGGTAATGAATCGAAAGTCTAATTTCGAGAAAAGGAGGTGTAAAGAAAGGAGAAACTGAGAATTGATCCAGTGTGGATTGTCACGGATAAGCGAATTAAAAAAAACAAAATTAATTAGGCACCTTAAGGAGCTAAAAATGTTAAAAAAATCTGTATTAATGGTTGTCGTGGCACTTTTTGTATTCTCTTTTATCTCGGTTGCAGCTGTATCCGCTGATGAGACTCAAAAAATTACCGGAACAGTGGATTCCTACAATCCCGTTACTAAGGAGTTGACAATAAAGGATGATGCCGGTGATGTAAAAAAGCTTATGACAGGTCCAGACATAGACATGGAAAGCCTAAAGAATTTAAAACCAGGTGATTCCGTCAACGTGGAGGCCGATAGTACGGGAGTCATCAAATCGCTGGTCACCGAGTAAGATGATCTTATAGCAGTAGAAACGAAGGGGCATCTAATGCCCCTTTTTTATTGATGAATATTAAATTGACCAAAGAAAATTTGCGCAATTATGAATCTTTTGACTGAAATCGAGGTTCCGCCAGAAGCTATGCGGTTTTAGGAAAAGTTTGCGCAGGCTTGAAGTGTGGTGGGTTGGCAAATTAGCTCCGGCTTTACGAATCGTGATCCAACAAAGCTATAATTTGTAAAGACTAAAAATATTTAAGATATATTTGATCGCTGGTCTGAATGCCGATTTGCATGTTACTGCTATATACTACAGGTTTTTGAACCATCTATAAAATACAGATACTGTAGACGTATCTGAACTTTGGTAGGCCCATAAAAAGCTTTGATATAATAATGTCAATCGAAGCCTTAGCTTACTTTCCAATTCAGTCAACGCAATTATAGGTCACGGCAAATAATTAGAAGCGATCTCAGAAAGACCTCGAACATTATTCCTGATGCAGAAAGGGGTTACAGTAGCTGCTGTAACCCCTTTTAGTTTGAAGAGAAATGGATGGTGAAAGGTTATGGGTTATGGGTTATGGGCCCAGGTTAAAACCTAGTGTAACGTTTTTTAGTTAAGTGTGCAAGAAAAGCCGGGTAAGCTTTTGCCAGCTGGTCTTTGGCAGATTGCCGAAGATGTCATCTCCGAGGTAACCGCCATCCGCGACAAGCGGTCCGGCCTCCTCCTCGATCACCTGGTAAAGACGGTCGATCTCATCGTCAAGATACTCACCGGCCTGTTCGCCGATCATCAGATTTTTAAGGTCAGCCCGAAGGTTGTCGGAGTGCAATCGCATCACCCAGCCGCGGGTGTAAGGATCCTGGTTGGCCAGGTTACCTTTTTCCCTCAGCTCAGGATTAATGTCGGTGACGACCCCGCTAATAGGTGACTGCACCCGGGCGGTGTTTGAACTCCGGCTCAGCAGGATATCATCGCGATCCTGCTCCACCTGTTTACCCATCAAAGGCGCTTCAACCCGATCAAGGGGACCCAGCAAACGCAGGGCAAAGTCATCGAGTCCGACCCTGACCGTTGATCCTTCTTCGATTTTCACCCAGGTATGCCCCCGGTGCAGGTAGTATCCATGGGGTAATTTAAAACCTTTGACGTCCAGGACATCAACCGGCCGCACCACGGCGTGCACGGTGTACTGATCACTGAAATATTGATCGAATTCACAGTTGCCGCATTGATAATCATGGGTGCAGGCGCGAAATTCGATGCGTCCTTTCATATGATGCAGGCAGGGCTGCTTCCAGGTCGGCAATTCTCGCAATCGATCTTTCCAATAGACGATCCCGCCGCTTTTGCCTTTGGAAATTTCACCTTTTTGACTCAGCCGGCTGTTTTCTCTGGCGGTGCGCCGCAGTGCCCGATCAAATCGGCAGGCCTCGCAGTGATAATCGATTTCACAAAATTTGCAGCGGACCACCCCGGCCTGCATCCAGATGCAGGGGTGTCTGTTTTCAGATGCGTTTTTTACTGTTCGATGGGATTTCATATTCCAAAACCTTGTCCAATTTAATCAAGTTATTAGTTAATGGTTATACGTTATAGAGAAAGACGACAGGGAGAAGTAGAACTCAATTAACGAATAACAAACAACGATTAACTTTTGCCTCAGGTCTTGAGGAATTTCTTGGCTAAATTGTTCCAACCGAGATCCGGCAGATTGCCGTAAATATCGTCTGCCAAATAGCCACCGTCGGCAGCCAGGGGACCGGCAACCGCTTCGATCATGCCTTCCAGGTTTGAGACTTCGTCGTTCATCCAGCTCAAACTACTTTGATCGATCATGAGTTTTCCCATGGTCGCTTTGACATCCGGCGTGCGCACCATAAACAGCCAACCATCTCCGTAAGGCTCACGGTTGGCGATATCGGGCTTTTCTCGCAATTGCGAATTTACCTCCACAATGACCCCATCGACGGGCGAAAGAACATCCGCCTGATTATCCTTGCGCTTCAGGCCCCAGCCGGCTTTTCCCTGGTCCAGCTCCTTACCCATTAAAGGAAGATCCAGGGCATCGGCTTTGCCGAGCACTTTCAGCGCAAAATCATCGAGCCCGATGCGAATGCAGCCACCGCTTTCGATACGCGCCCAGGCATGGCCGTCATGAAAATAAAAGTCCATCGGAACGTCAAAGCCTTTGACCTGCTGGACCTCAAGGGGCATGCTCTTGCTTTTGGTGGTCCAGACATCTTCGAAAAACTGATCAAAATCGCAGCTGCCACACTGGTAGTCATAGGCACAGGCCCGTCGGTCAATACGGTTGGTCAGGCTATGGCGGCAGACCCGGTCCATGTCCGGCAGTCTTCGCATAGCATTCTGCCAGGTCCGCTGCTTGCCCTTGGTTGCTTTCGATTCCATGGCACGATCGTATTTGCAGGAGGTACAATCATAGTAATTATCACAGTTTTTAAACTTCACCACGCCGGCCTGCATCCACAGACAGGGATTGGAAGCCTTGGCGTGCTTGTCCGGTTTTACCATCCAGACCTGACCGCCTACCACCGATCCGATTTCCTGATTTGAATCCAGATCCTGTCCGAGGCCTTTACGATAGGTTGATCCAAATCCCACGCTGCTTCGTCGGTTTTCTTTGCTTTTTTCAGCCATTTCTCTCTCCTTTGTTGATTTGATATTCGCTGTTTGGCGCATATATAGAGCAAGTGATGTGCCAAGTTTGTATCAACAACTATGGATTGTCATAATTATTTGTAATTACTTATTAATTGTAAATTATAGCAGCACGCTATCCGTTGTCGGAATATGAATCCGGGTGTTGGAGTATTCAACAACCCATAAAGGCGATGATTCAAACTAATTAATCAAGCATCATTTATTAATATGTTTTTAGATAGTTATAAACTTGTCGGCTTTTACGACACTCGAGTTGGATTTTCCTACACCGGAATATCAAAAAGGAATGGCCGGCGATGAAACGGGAAGAAAAGGCTCTGAAGCTATATAACGAGTATCAGCACCAGGCGGATACCGAAGAGCGGAAACGCTATCTGTTCCTGCAAAACGTGTCGATACAAATCGCACTTTATGCTGTTTGCCGCAAAATGTCCAATATGCCGCTTTAGTCAAACCTCCTCATAACGATAACAGTCAACCGTATGATCATTTACCAATCCGGTGGCCTGCATAAAGGCATGGCAGATCGTCGGGCCAACGAATTTGAAACCCCGTTTCTTAAGGTCTGAACTCACAGCAGCCGATGCCTCGCTTTGGGCCGGTATTTCCGCTACCGTATTCCAGTGGTTTTTCAGCGTCTTCCCCCCGACAAATTGCCAGATATATTTATCGAAACTGCCAAATTCCTGCTGAACGGCAAGAAAGGATCTGGCATTCTGAATGGCCGCCTCGATTTTAAGTCGATTCCGTATGATCCCCGGATTGGAAATCAGTTCTTTTACTTTGCGGGGATTGTAGTCGGCGACTTTGTGAGGGTCGAAATTATCAAAGGCCTTGATGTAGTTCGGCCGCTTCTTCAAGATAGTCAGCCAGCTCAATCCGGCCTGGGCACCTTCGAGGATGAGAAATTCAAATAATCTGCGGTCATCGTGCACCGGTACCCCCCACTCCGTATCGTGATATTTTATATAGATGGGCTCGGTACCGGCCCAGGTGCACCTGGTCTTCATTCGGTTACCCCTTATAGTTATTGGCATTGCACGGGTAGTCCTCCGGATGTCGGAATGGTATCTGGTTTCAGGTCTATTAGGTTTCAGGTGTCAGGTGTCAGTGTTCAGAGGACGGAGAACAGATGGCAGAAGACAGAGGACCAGCCGGAATCTTCAGCACTAAACGTTGAATCCGCACTCTGAACACTGATACTTGAAACCTTTTTCTAACTGAAGAGGTAAAACCCGAGGGCCCTGTCAATCGCCTCTGTGGGAGCAAATTCCGTTCCGATATGAGGTCCGACGATATTGCGAACGATCACCTTTTTTTTGATTAAGGCTCGATGGCTATCGTCAAGGCAAAATTCAACCAGAATAACGTCTCCGACTGTACAATTGTGTTTGGAATTGATTTGGATCTTTAAGCCGGATGTGGATAAATCCTTTACCGTCATCAAACCACCCCCGGCCTGCCGACCATCGACAAGGTGGACAAAAGAGCCGGGCAGGTTCGTTTCTTTACGGTATTTTTTCCGCTTTTCCAATATGGAAGTATAGCCATACCCACAGGGACAGGTGACCTTCACTTTGACTATTTTATCAAGGCTGGCATACTTGGATACATTTACGGTCTTTGATTTCTGGCATTTCGGGCAGATGAAGGTGGCCATCTGTTTGCTGGTAATGTAAACTTTCTCAGTCATCATGATTTCCCCAACCGTAAACCGGCGATAGATTTTTTTATTACTCTTTTTTATCACGAAATCCTAATTTTTAAAACAGGATTTTCGAATTCGTCTCCGCCTCAGCGATAGCATGAATTCAAACGATAGCCCTTGTAAAAATGATGGATTTAGCGGCTTTTCAGTAATTTCTTCTTGCAAAACTACTAAAAACAGGCTTTTACCTGTTGACTTTCAGACTTTTTTGAGCTAAATTGAATTCAACAAAGCTTATCAAAGCTTTAAAATTAAACCTGTAAGAAGGAGGCAGAAATGACAAAAGCGGAGTTGATTGAAAAAATGGCAGCTGATGCCAAAGTAACCAAAGTTGCGGCCGGTGCTGTTCTTGATTCGTTCATGGCCAATGTGACCAAGGCTTTGAAAAAGAAGGACGGAAAAGTCACCCTGGTAGGATTTGGGACGTTTCAGAAAGCACATCAAAAAGCACGCAAAGGCCGCAATCCCCAGACAGGTGCACCGCTTAAAATTAAGGCCAGAAATGTTGTGAAATTTAAGGCAGGCAAAAAACTCAAAGATTCTGTCTAATTAATTTCAATCCAGAAAAAAGGGCAGTTTTTCAGCCGCACCCGGGCTGGAGATGCTGCCCTTTTTTATTTCCCAATCAAGTCATCGGGTGCTCTGCTCAGGATGATAGTTGACTTCCGACTCTTGACGATTACCTTTTACAAGGGCCCTTGGATATGCGCAAGCCACTTATACCAGCCTTTCGTATTTCGGAACTTATTTTTGAAAAGCGGTATCAATCTGGACCGCAATGTTACAGGAGGTTCACCGATGAGCAAAGATCTGCCTGATCGGCAAGAAGGTTCGATTGCCGAAATAAATGAAAAAATCACCGAACCCCCCATGTATAAGGTTCTGCTGCACAATGATGATTTTTCCACAAAAGCCTTTGTGGTAGAGATTCTGATGGGAATTTTCAACAAATCCCAGGAAGAAGCTATCCGTTTGATGTGGCATGTCCACAAAAACCGGGTGGGCGTGTGCGGTATATATCCCCTGGAAGTGGCGGAGACCAAAATAATCCAGGTAACATCTCTGGCGAGGGACAACGGGTTCCCGTTAAAATCAACAATGGAGGCCGAATGAGGGAAACCAGCATCATGAATAACCTAATGGAAAACGATATTCTGACAAAGGGATCCAGATACAACCTGATTCGCAACCAGAGAATGATTTACATTGATGTCCATGAAAGTCTGGCAGGTCAGCTGGCAGGCAAATTTGTTGCGGTTCCCAATCTTATTAATATTATTGCCAGGCATGAATTTCAGGGGGTCGGTGAAACCGAAGCCGAAGCCCTGGATAACTGCCTCCTGAAAATTAAGGCTTGCCAAATCGAAGATATATTTCCCAGGCCTCATCCAGAAACGCCAGAGAACATATAGGTGCTGCGATCAACTCTATTATGGATTTTTGCCTGGTTCCGACTGGCCTGTGCGGGCAAGGATTTTAACAATTTTAGGGCGATATTCCTTTTTCAGGGCCATTTTGTTGGCCCGGACTTTGACGATCAGTACCGCAGCGATAAAAAACGAAAAACCGGTAAGCGCAGATAATCCGGAGGGATTAAAATCGATGTAGGGGGCGATCTCCTGGCCTAGCGCGGCACCGGCAATCAGCAGCAAAATCGGGAACACATAGAGCAGAAAAGTTGCTTTTAGCAGAGAGCCGGTTTCAAAAAGAAGGACAATCCGATCTCCCACCCGGGCGCCGGCCTCATTGATGGCTTCTACTTCCATTTCAGCGTTATTGCCCAGGGAGTGGCATGAACCTCTGGCAGAACATCCTTCGCAGGCGCCGGTTTTGATGGTCTTGACCCATGCTGCGCGGGAATCGGTTTTAGTGACGATGCCCTGTTCGGTAGCCACGTTAGTATCCTTTTTGAACCCAATCCGGATAAAAGCGAAGCGCTTTCCACATTCGACGTTCGATGTTAAACGTTCGATGTTCGACGTTCAATTAACCTGCTATTGATATAAAAACGCAACGACTTCATTTATACCGCTTTTCAAAAATAAGTTCCGAATTACGGAAGGCTGGTATAAGGGGTTGTAGCAATAAAACGTTCGAATAACGGAACGTTTTTTTGACAACCGCTATAAGCAACTAGGCTAAAGTGCACACGAATACCTGAAAATCAAGACCCAACTCCGGCACTTGCTTCTTCTTGTTGGGCCGGTTTTCCAGAATGTTCATAGCATATCAGTCCGCATTGCAGACATCTTGAAGCCTCAGCCTGGGCTAATTCATCGCTGAATCCCCTTTCAATCTCTCCACAGACAGCCAGCTCCCTTCCCCTGCAAAGCGGCATGATTCCGCGCTGACAGGCAGCAACGCTTTCGACATGGTCAACATCTTGAATCAGGGATCGCGGCGTAATCACATGCTCTGTAAGCGACGGATCAATTCCGTATAAAATCTGTTGAATTGTGGCCGCCGCCCTTCTGCCGGCTCCAATGGCTTTTATTGCCGCACTGTAGTCGGCCAGCACATCACCTTCAGCAAACAGTCCGACCGCGTCCTTAAAAGCCGGTTGCTTATAAGGGGCAAACGCTTCCCAGCATAAAGGTTGATCGGATACTTCGCCGGCTTCGGGTCCTGCCGGTTTTTTCTCAACAAAAATTAACTCCGGAAATCGTCCGCTGGCAATAATCAGGGACTGAGCCGCAATGGTGGTAATCGCCCTGGTTTGGGTGTCAATCATATCCAACTCGACCAGGTGATCTGCTTCGCCGCGCAAACGATGCAGTCCGGCGTTATAGACAATGTCCCATCCCTCGATGGCGGCCTCGGATCGATCGGCATCATCGATCGCGCTGTTTTGAATGTTCTCGCGGAATAATATGGTGATTTTATCTGCGCCTGAATTTTTGCACATCCTGGCGGCCTCCAGGGCAAGTTTGCCGCCGCCGAAAATTATCACGGGTGATGAAAAAGAGATTGTCTCAGAACCTTTTACCGCCGGGTTTAATAGATCAACCATCATATAGGTACCGGGTATGGGTGATTCAATTTCAGCTGTCGCCCCCCGGGCCATCCGACTGTCCCAACCACCGGCTGCCAGAAAAACGACATCAGCATCCTGTCGGAGCATAGCGTCTACGGTAAGATCTTTCCCCAGAACCCTGCCGGTCTCCGCTTTAACCCCCATTTCTAATATCCCGGCGATATCCCACTCAAGTATTTCTGCAGGCAGTCGTTCGGCGGCAATCGCACTTTGCAGCAATCCACCGAGTGTGGGACCGGCTTCATAGACGGTTACGTCATGGCCCAGGCGGGCCGCGAAAAAAGCGGTGGAGAGACCTTCGACCCCGCCGCCGACGACGGCGATATGGCGGCCCGTTGCCGGCGCCTTGTAAGGCAGGATTCTCTCGCCGCTTTGTCTTTCAAAATCAGCGGCATAGCGTTTTAGATAATTGATGGCCACGGGTTCATCGATGAAATTTCGGCGGCAATCCAATTCACAGGGACGGGGACAGATTCTGCCGATAATGGCCGGAAAGGGGTTGCGCTCCTTGATGACCTGAACCGCACGGTGATGATTGCCCAGCGAGATCTGCCGGATATATTCACGAATATTAATACCAGCCGGGCAACTCCGCTGGCAGGGCGTGGTACATTCGTCGGTGGTGTATTCCCGCATAATCCGGCGGGTTGCCGAGGACAGGTTGATGATGTGTTTGGGACAGACACGTTCGCAGGTCCCGCAGCCGGTACATTTTTTTTCATCCACCACCGGCAGTCCTTCGGGTCCCATGGATATGGCACCAAAGGGGCAGGCTTTGGCACAGGTCCCCAGACCCAGGCAGCCGATGGTGCACACTTTCATTCCCCCGCCCAGCAGCGCCGCCGCCCGGCAATCATCCAACCCATTATAGATGTACTTCAAATCGGCATCCAGCACCCCGAAATAACATCCCGGCCGGGCGATATCAGGTTCTTTGGCCTCGATTTTGATCCCCATAATTTCGGCGATGGCATCAGCCACCTCGGCACTGGCAGCCACACAGGAATTGGGCGCGGATATTCCGGCCACAATCGCTTCCGCATTGGCGCTGCAACCCGGCAGCCCACACCCGCCTCAGTTGGCTCCCGGCAATGCGCCCTCGACCGCTTCAATCTTGGGATCCACGTAGACATAAAAAATTTTCGACGCCAGAGCCAGTACCGCACTGATTACCAAACCCATGGCCCCCATCAAAATAAGCGCTGCAGTCATGTTTCCACCCCGTAAAGGATTAAACGTAGATTAAATTCGTCCAAATCGTTTCCGGACATTTTATTCCCGGGCTAAATGCCATTGGAGTGTTGGAGTGTTGGAGTGTTGGAGTGATGGGAAAACAGACCATTACTCCACTACTCCAATACTCCATTACTCCGGTTTATTAAAGGTAGATAAGATTTATGTGAACTGGCGTAATTTTAAAGCTCAGTGCTAAAACTAATCGCTAGAAAATCGCGTCAAACTTGCACTTTTCAAAACAGGTCATGCATTTGATGCATTTTTCTTTGTTGATTACGGCCACCTCTTTCTTTTGCCAGGCGATGGCCTCCACCGGACAGGCCCGGAAGCACATACCGCATTTCGTGCACATGTCCGGTTCAACTTCAAATCGCAGGAGTTCAACACAGCGTTTGGCTGGACACCGTTTTTCGTAAATGTGGGCTTCATATTCATCTCTAAAATAACGCAGGGTGGAAAGGACCGGATTGGGGCCGGTTTGTCCCAGCCCGCATAAAGCGGTTTCCTTGATCGTAGCGGAGAGTTTTTCCATGATTTCGATATCGCCGGCCTCCCCCCTGCCCTCGCACAGCTTTTCAAGCAGCTGCAAAAGCCGCCGGGTACCCTCCCGGCAGGGGGTGCACTTTCCGCAGGATTCATCCTGAACAAAGTCCATGAAAAAGCGTGCCATATCCACCATGCAGGTGTTTTCGTCCATGACAATCGCCCCGCCGGATCCCATGATCGCCCCGACCTTGGCGATGGCCTCGTAGTCAACCGGCGTGTCCAGGTGTTGTTCCGGAACACAACCGCCGGAAGGGCCCCCGAGCTGAACGGCCTTGAATTTTTTCTTGTTGGGGACCCCGCCGCCGATGTCATAAATGATGGTTCTCAGGCTTGTCCCCATCGGCACTTCCACCAGGCCGATGTTATTGACATCGCCGGAGAGGGCAAAAACTTTGGTGCCTTTGCTGCTCTCGGTGCCGACACTGGCATACCAGCTGCCGCCTTTTAATATGATCTGGCCGATATTGGCCAGCGTTTCGACATTATTTAACACCGTCGGTTTTTCCCACAGGCCTTTGTGAGCGGGGAAAGGCGGGCGGGGCCGCGGCATGCCGCGTTTGCCTTCAATCGAGCGCATCAGGGCGGTTTCTTCACCGCAAACAAATGCCCCGGCACCCTGATAGATTTCAATGTCAAAGTCAAAACCGGTCCCCAGAATGTCTGCTCCCAGCAATCCTAATTCCCGGGCCTGCTGGATGGCAATCCCCAACCTGCGGATGGCCAGTGGATATTCCGTGCGGGCATAAATGATTCCCTGACGGGCATTGATGGCCCTGGCTGCAATAATCATCCCTTCAAGCACGGCGTGGGGATCGGCTTCCAGAACACTGCGGTCCATAAAGGCACCGGGATCGCCTTCATCCGCATTGCACAAAACATATTTGACATCTCCCGGTGTCTTGCTGGCAAATTCCCACTTTAAACCGGTTGGAAAACCGGCGCCGCCCCGACCCCTGAGCCCGGATGCTTTCACCTCTCCAATTATCTGCTCGGGGGTCATCTCCTGCAAAGCTTTAGCGGCTCCAAAATAACCATCCCGGGCAATGTATTCCTCAATAACCTCCGGATCGATGGCACCCTTATTACGCATTACCCTGAACATCTGGTGGGCAAAGAAGGGGATTTGATCCATATTCGGAATGGTTTCCTTGGAAGCCGGCTCCACATAAAATAATTTTTTTACCGGACGACCTTTTAAAAAATGCTCTTCAACAAGATGGGGCACATCCTGGGATTTCAATTTTTGATAATAAATTCCCTCGGGCTGAACCAGCATGACCGGACCGACAGCGCAAAAACCATTGCAACCGGTTTCGATAATTTTGATCTCCTCGGCCAGCCCCTGACGCTCAAGTTCTTTTTGAAGGGTTTCCTGAAATTCTCGAGTTCCGGTGGCATGACATCCCGTGCCGCCACAGAGCATCAACTGTGTTCTTACTTTGTTCATTCCTTACTCCTGCAGACCCGATATGTTATAGGGATTGTCACCGGGAACCGTCAAGTTCTCTACGACCGTTGATTTCCGATATTTTCATCCCCTGCCCGACGCACGGCTATTTATATTTTTCAAGGGTCTCAACGACCTTATCAGCCTTCACAGCACCATAGGTGTCCTGATCAACCACCACCACCGGTGCCAGCCCGCAGGCGCCTAAACACCTGACGGCTTCCAGGGAAAACCGCCGGTCCTCGGTGACCCCGCCTTCTTTGACGTTATACTGGTTTTCGATACGACTGATAGCCTCTTTGATACCCTTCACATAGCAGGCTGTACCCATGCACACCTTAATCAGATGGCGGCCTTTGGGCTCAAATGAGAACAACGAATAGAATGAAGCAACACCGTAGACCTCGCTGCGGGAAATATTCATGCCGTAGCTGATATAGTCAATCATCTCAACCGGAAGGTATCCGACAACATCCTGACACTCTCGCAAAACACCGATAACCGAACCGGGGATGTCCCGGTTGGCGCCAATAATTTCATCGATTTTCGCCCACATATCATTGGTAATATCAGGATGTTGGGGATGGGTAGCGTCGATCATATCATACCTCCGGCAATTCTATAGTAATCTGGTCGGATTTTAGAAAATGAAGGTAGCAATATCACACAACCGCCTTAAAATGTCAACGCCATAAGGAATGGTGAATGATCCGCCGCTGGCGGATCATTCACCATTCCTTATTCGCCTTCAAATTCGATGATTGAAAAGCAGTTTCGGTTTCCCATCTTTTCCCGGCCTTTTAAGTCAGGCAGCTCGATGACAAAAGCGCATTCCAGAATATCCCCGCCGAGTTTTTCCACCAGGGCTGCAGAGGCTGCAATCGTGCCCCCGGTGGCCATCAGATCATCGATAATAACAACGCGATCGCCCCTGGTGACGGCGTCCTCATGGATTTCGACGGTCTCCTCCCCGTATTCCAGGGTGTAAGATTCGCTGATGGTTTTAAAGGGCAATTTGCCCTTCTTACGGATAGGCACAAATCCGATATCCAGTTCGTAGGCCAGGACCGATCCGAACAAAAACCCCCTGGCGTCAATGCCGATAATTTTAGCGACTTTCTCATTGACATAACGGTCGTAAAAAATCGAAGCGACCGCCTTAAATGCTTTGGGGTCTTGCAGCAGTGTGGTAATATCCCTGAAGATTACACCTTTGATAGGCCAGTTTGGAATCGACCTCACTTTGCTTTTGATATAATCGCATTTTTCTTTATAGTCAAAATCAGCAACAGATGAAGGAGTGGTAGATTTCATTTGGCACCTTCCTGATTGGATAATTGCTTAACCGCCTCTAATAAAATTTTTTTAACGTTACCTACATTTTCCGTAAAAATTTCTAAAATCTCCTGCCATACCGGCATCTCTTCGTTTTCTTTCCAGCAATCATAATCCGTCGACATTGCAATGACGGCATAAGGAATCCCGGCCTCCTTGGCCAGGGCAGCCTCGGTCGCCACCGTCATATTGATGATATCCGCCCCCCAGGCAATAAACATTTTTGATTCCGCCCGGGTCGAGAACCTGGGGCCTTCGATGGTAACCAGGGTTTTGTCTTTATGAACTCTGAACCCCAGATTTTTGGCAACAGAATATAGCAAATTGCTCAACGATTTATCAAAAGGATCAGCCATCACTTCATGATGCATGCCATCGCTGAAATCGTCATAAAATGTATTGACCCTTCGTTTTGTGAAATCGATGAACTGGGAGGGAATTATAAAATCGCCGCGACCAATTTCCTCTTTTAAACTTCCACAGGCATTGGTCGCGATGATATGGGTGACATTCAAATCTTTGAGTGCCTGAATATTGGCGCGATAGTTCACATGCGTTGGGCTAATATGATGGCTATTGCCATGCCTGGCGACAAATAGGATATCAACATCGTTTAGCCTGCCAGAAGTTGTTATGGCCTCACCATAGGGGGTTTCGCAGCTTTGAGTTTGTAAATCTATTATCATCTCAGGGTCATCCAAGCCGGAACCGCCGATAATGCCGATTTTCATACAGGTCTCCTTTCATCTATTTGGGAATCTCTGGCTGAAGTCAGTACAGGAGAAACGAATAACAAAAAAAGCAAGGATGGTAAAGGAGTTTAAATCGGGTTGCGTTTTTAGCGGTCAATTACACTTTTACATACTCACCTATTTAAAAGCATGGGCCGACAAAAGCGCGTATCTGTGTCTTGACACACAATCTTCTTACTGCCATACTCTGGCTCAAGTTAGGGACTGCACCCCAATTGGAATGTTGGATTGCAATCTTCCTTTTTTTCACTAAATAGGCCGATCGGTGCCCTGAAAGGGTAGATGAGACTATCAGAAACTATGACTGGTTTAAAAAAAACATTCCGAATCAACGCTAAAGATTTCATCCACGCCGGTGAGGCTTCGATCAATATCCAAAATCTCCTTAAATCCCTGGACTTTAAACCTCAAATAGTGCGTCGGATTGCCATTTGCGGCTATGAAGGCGAAATGAATGTGGTCATGCATGGCGGCGACGGACAGCTGAGTGTCGAAATAGATACCAGCTCGCTGGTAATGGAAATATCAGATAACGGACCGGGGATTGAAGATATTGAAAAGGCCATGCAGGCCGGATTTTCCACCGCCTCGGACGAACACCGCGAAATGGGGTTCGGCGCCGGCATGGGACTGCCGAACATGAAAAAAAATTCAGACGAAATCGCGGTTGAATCTGCCAAGGGACAGGGAACCCGGGTTCGAATGGTGTTTCATCTGTCTTGACACTCAATCCGCATTACGTTATTTTGAAAAATGAAAGCAGGCCGACCAACAAAGGTATTTTCGCAAAGCTGCCTAGAAGTATATCTGGGAGAAAGTTAAAGGAGGTAGGCATGATCGGAAATGATTTTCTGCGATCAGTTGGACTTTTTAAAAATCTGGACGAAAATCAATTATCCGCCGTGCTGGGCTGTTGCAGGGAAAAGCAATATAAGTCGGGTGCCAAACTGTTCGGCGAGGGTGAACCGGCATCCAACCTTTATATAGTCAAAAAAGGGCAGGTTGATCTGCGCTTTGATTTGCCGGGGCGACCTACCTCTGGAAAAAACACCATCTCCTCCATTCCGGAATCCAAGGCTTTTGGCTGGTCCAGCTTTGTGGCTCCCTATAAATACAGTCTCTCAGCATATTGTGCCTCGCAAGTCTGCGAACTGATAATCGTCGATCGGCAATGCCTCGCCGGGCTTTTTGAAGAAGACCACCGGCTCGGATACCTAGTGCTTTCAAATATGGCCAGGGTTATCGGCAAGCGTTTTCATAAATTAGAAAAACTGGCAACCGCCGCGCCGGTTTCCACGGTAAAGGTCACCGTGCACCTGGCCACGTGCGGCATCGTCGCCGGCGCACGCGATGTTATGAGCGCCCTTATGGAAGAAATGAACCGTTCCGGTCGTCCGGATATAAATGTGGGGTCTTCCGGCTGCATCGGTAAGTGCCCCACCGAACCGAACGTAACGATTGAAATAGAAGGTGAAGATCCGGTCGTGTATCAGAAAATGACTGCTGATAAAATGCGCCAGGTCTTCCAGCAGCATGTCCTGGGGGGTAAAATTCAAACTGATTTTGTCTTAAACGCGCAATAAAGGGTATGCAGGAGGTGGGCATGATCGATCTCGAAATAATGAAAACCGTTGAAGCCCTCAAGGGATTAAGTGGCGATCAGCTAACGGCAATCCAGAGATGCAGCGACAAAATGGAATTTAACCAGGGACAAAGGCTGTTTTCGGAAGGCGAGGATTCCGCTCACCTGTGGATTGTGTTGGAGGGAGAGGTCGAACTGCGCAATGATCGCCCGGAGGGCCAACCGAACCCAATCGAGGACCCCATCACTTTCATTTCCAAAGCGGAGTTATTTGGATGGTCAAGCTTTATGCCGCCTTTCAAATACAAACTCTCCGCTTATTGTGCCAGCCAGAAGTGTGAAGTGGCCAGAATCGAAAAAAAAAGCCTCGTAAAATTATTCGAAAAAGACGCCGACATGGGATTCGAGCTTATGTCACACATCCTGCGGGTCATCGGAACCCACTTTTACCAGTTTCGGAATGGCATCGCCCGGCGCTGGGGACATGACATCATGAGTGGCTGGTAAAATGTATGAAGCGTTTCGAATTTTTTTTGAGGATATGGTTTTTATCTCAATCATGGAATGATCCTGGAAATCATAGATGAAACTTTCAGAAATTATTGAAGCACTGGGTGGCAAGCTGCTCACGGGAGACGGATTTTTTGAAAAAGATATAACCACCTGCGGGGCCAGCGATCTGATGAGCGACATTCTGGCCGGGTTGTCGGAGGGCTGCATCCTGTTGACCGGGCTGACCACCGTTCAGGTGATTCGAACCGCCATGGTGGCCAACGTAGGTGCCGTGGTATTCGTGAGGGGTAAAACACCGCCTGCCGAGGTGGTCCAACTGGCTGAAGAGAATCAGCTCCCGCTGATTTCCAGCCCCTACTCCATGTTTGTTTCCTGCGGCAGATTGCACGCCTGCAAACTGACGGGACTGGACGGAAGAAGATAGCGAACAGATTGACTATTTTCTATTGAATATTGGATATTTGGGGTTTTCCATCTATTGTCCAAAGGACTTGTTTTAATATCGGGCGCTCTGCTGTAAATGCTCAATCAGAGTTAAAATCTGAAGAGCCGCTTCAAATTGCCTTTGATAATTTTAAAACAGATAGGATTCCTTAATTCGTTCCGCCTCAGGCGGATAAATTGAAAATAGACAATTCAGTACTAAGGCCATGACCGGTTTAAAAAAAACCTATTCAGGCTCACGCTATATCCGCTATGACAAGGCCACGTGCATGGGTGGTGCCGGCTGCCTGAAGGTATGCCCGACCCTGGCCATTCGGATTAAAAATGGCAAAGCCGTCCGAAACGAAGATCTTTGCATCGGTTGCGGGGAATGTATCCGGGTATGCCCGGAAGCGGCTGTCACTGCAGCCACGGCCAACCTGAACCGGCTTAATAAAGACGAGATCTCTGTCGCTCTGGTAACGCCGGTGCTTTATGCTCAATTCCCGGAAGTGATGCCCGAAGACATTCTGATGGGGCTTAAGGCCCTGGGTTTTCAACACACGGTGGATATGTCGTATTTCCTCGAAATGTTTCAGTACGCCACCGAGGAATTCATTGTCAGAAACAAAACCGGCCGGCAGTCTCCCTGGCCGCTGATTTCTCCGGTCTGTCCGGTGGTCATTCGACTGATCGCCTTCAGGTTTCCGAGTCTTATGCCCCATGTCCTGCCGTTATTAAGGCCGGTTGATCTGATGGCAAGGGAAGTCAGGCAACGCATCATGAAGGAATACGGCGTCAGTCAAGACAAGGTAATGCTGTATTACATCAACCCCTGCCCGACCAAACGCGGTCCGTTGCGCTCCGCCTCAGCTAAAAGAAAAGATGATACCAGCATGGCGATCGGCATAAACGATATTTATGCCGACCTGAAACGCCAGATTGAACACATGCAAGACGCCGATCCGATCTCCTATGCCAACAACATTCGATTTGATTTTGAATACTGCCACACGGGCAACGGTCCGATGTGGGGCATGTCGGGCGGAGAGATCGCCGACATGAATATCGAAAACTCCCTGGCGGTGTCCGGATTGGATGAAACCATAACTTACCTTGAGAAGATCGAAATGGGTCTTTTCAGCAATATTGAATATATAGAGCTTAGAACCTGCCGAGAAGGGTGCCTGGGCGGCGCCATAACCGCCATTGATAAATATTTGGCTAAAAGCGCTGTCAATAAAATGATCAAGATGCTCGGCCTGGGAAGACGTTTGTCGCGGGAAAAAATTTTGCGCCAATATGAAAAGGGCAAATTCCTGACGGATAAAGACCCTGCGAAGCTGATTCAAATCTTCGGGTCCCATGCAAAACCGACGTCCATTGAAACTTTGCAGAAAGTCGATGAGATCCTGGAACGTATCAAGGGTCACAACTGCTCAGTATGTGGTGCGCCCAACTGTAAAACCTTTGCCGAAGATGTGGTCAAGGGAGAGACATCTCTGACTGAATGCCGGCTGTTGGGTGGAGACAGCGCGTGTTAAAAAAATTCAGGGCCGACCTTCATATGCACAGCTGTCTGTCACCGTGCAGCGATTGGGCCATGAGCCCTAAAAAGATTATTCAGAAAAGTCGTGAAGTCGGTCTGGATATAATCGCCCTCTGCGACCATAATTCGGCGGAAAACGCCGGTGCTGCCATGCGCGAGGGGAATAAACAGGGTCTGCCGGTGCTGCCGGGGCTGGAGATCTGCTCCCGGGAAGAAGTTCACATCCTGGCTTTATTTGAAGCATTGGACCCGGCGCTTGAAATGCAAGCCTATGTCTATGCCAATCTGCCCGGCGAAAACAATTCGGAAGTGTTCGGCTTTCAGGTGGTCGCCAACGAAGCAGATGAGGTTATAGGAGAGAATCCGCGTCTGCTGATTGGCGCCACCCGTCTGGGCCTCCATGACATTGTAGAAAAAACCCATGTGCTTGGTGGCCTCAGCATCGCCAGTCATGTCGACCGGCCGGCCTATGGGATTATCAATCAGCTGGGCTTTATTCCTGAAGACCTGAATCTTGACGGCCTGGAGGTATCCTCCCGCATAAAACTTGCGGAGGCAGCGCAAACCATACCCGGTATCGGAAACTATTCCTGTGTTACCGCCTCGGATGCCCATTACCCTGATGACATCGGAAAAGCCTGTACCGTTTTTCAACTGGCCGGGCCGACCCTGGCTGAGATCCGTTTGGCGCTTGCGAAAAAAGATGGCAGAAGGATACTGATCTGATTGCGGGAATTATCGCTGCACATACTGGATATTGTTGAAAACGGAATTACCGCCGGTGCCGATTGCATTCACATTGATGTGATAGTGTCCCGCGCCGAAGACTTTTTGACAATTATTATCAGGGACAACGGCCGCGGCATTCCTGCTGAAAAACTGAAAAAATTGACAGATCCCTTCGTCACCACCCGCACCACCCGCAGGGTCGGTCTGGGCCTATCCCTTCTATCAGCAGCGGCAGAACGCTGTGATGGGAAACTGAAGGTTGCGCTGGGAGCCGGCGGCGGCACTGAGGTTACGGCAACATTTCGGTACAGCCATATCGACCGTGCCCCCATCGGTGATATGGCCTCTACCATGGCCACATTATTGATGGGCAACCCGCAAATCGACTTTGTATATACGCATGTCATTGACGGCGAAGAATTTATCCTGGACACCCGGGAGCTGAAAAAAGAATTGGAAGCGCACTGCCTGGAAGATCCGATGGTAATTTACCGCCTGGGAGAGGGAATCCGCACCTCTCTGAAACAGCTTACATCAAATGCTGACAAACCCGAAGCAAGGGAGAAAAACCATGGCAAAACTGACGATTGATGACCTGAAACGAATTAAAGAAGAAACCGCCAAGAGCACTTCGGTGCGGAATGGTGTCGCGAACATAAAGATTTCGGTCCACATGGGAACCTGCGGCATCGCGGCCGGTGCGCGCGAGGTAATGAACGCCCTAATGGAAGAAATGGCAGTGGCGGACCGCCAGGACATTCGCGTCGTCACCTCCGGCTGCATGGGCATGTGCAGCAGCGAGCCCAATGTAACCGTTGAAAGCACAGAAGCCGAACCGATCGTTTATCAAAAAATGGATGCCAACAAAATGCGCCAAGTGTTCAGGCGCCATGTCCTTTTAGGCGAAATTCAATCCGATTTTGCCCTGGGCAGGATGTAAGCCGCTCGAAGTCAGTTGTATGTGGTCCGTAGTTAGTAATTCACTTTTTAGACCATTTCAGGCTTAGTCAGGTTTCAGGTGTCGGGTGTCAGGTGTCAGGTTTCAGAGGACAGAGAACAGAAGACAGATGCAACTCAGAATGTTCGGACCTAATTTCACAATCCGTTCCCTGAATGTGAAGGTGGGTCATCTGTTTCCTGTCATCTGACACCTGACACCTGAAACCTTTTAACTTATGACACCTGCAATATTTTCAATTCTGACTACCATATATATATACAGGAAGGATCTCTATGAGAGTTGATGGAAAGGACCTCCGCACCATCTGGCTGGATGAAAATGAAACCGTCGTAAAAATAATCGATCAGCGCAAACTCCCCCATGAATTTGTGATTGTCGACCTTAAAACCGTAGACGATGCCATCACAGCCATCAAAGACATGTATGTCCGGGGGGCGCCCCTGATTGGCGTCACCGGCGCTTATGCCGTTTATTTAGCGACGTTAAACGCGCCGGACCCTCAAATCGCTAACGCCTATTTGATTGGGGAAGCCGCTCGTATCAAAGCGGCCCGCCCCACAGCCGTCAACCTTAGCTGGGGGGTTGATCAAGTGTTGTCCGCCATATTAAAGCGCATAGCCCCTGAAGATAAAATTAAGGCGGCCCGGGACAGCGCCGGTGCCATCACCGCACAGGAAGTGGAAAACTGCCGGAAAATAGGTCAACACGGTCTGCCTCTGATTGAGAAAATCAGTCGCCACAAGGCAGGTAAGACCGTTAATGTATTGACTCACTGCAATGCCGGATGGCTGGCCTGCATCGAGCATGGCACTGCCACGGCGCCGATCTATGCTGCTTTTGACCACGGCCTTGATATCCATGTCTGGGTGGATGAAACCCGCCCCCTCAACCAGGGAACCCGGTTGACAGCCTGGGAACTTGGCAAGCACGGTGTCAGGCACACCATCATCACCGACAATGCCGGTGGTCATTTAATGCAGCATGGGATGGTGGACCTGGTCATCGTGGGCACGGATCGAACAACGGTAACCGGTGATGTGGCCAATAAAATCGGTACCTACCTGAAAGCACTCGCCGCCCGGGACAACAACGTGCCCTTCTATGTTGCCCTGCCCTCCAGCACCTTTGACTGGAACATTAAAGACGGTATCGGAGATATCCCCATTGAACAGCGTGATCCTGAAGAAGTTAAATATGTCCAGGGACTCGACAAAGACGGACCTACCCGCGTATTGATTTGCCCGCCGACCAGCCCGTGCGCAAATTTTGCCTTTGACGTCACACCGGCCAGGTTTGTAACCGGCTTTATTACCGAACGCGGAACCTGCAAGGCGACGGAAGAGGATATCAGAAAGTTGTTCCCGGAAAAAGGCTGACAACGTTAAACAAAGATCGTAGTGGATAATAGAAACAAATTATTTGCACGGATCTCCGATTATTAGTATAAAAGGTCTCAAAGCCAGTTTTTTAAGTCAAAACACAACCATCTATTTGATTTTGGTGACCACCCGCATAACCATTTAGGCGTCGTTATGGTCCGATCCTGTGATTGGAAAATTGTTTTAATCGACGATGAAGAAGATATTAGGGAGGTGTTGACAATTGCCCTGCAGGATGCCGGCTATGACGTTCAAACCGCAGCCGACGGTGCCTCGGGGATCCAGCTCTTTGAAGCCTTCGCGCCTCAGATTGTTGTCACCGATATCCGTATGCCCGGAATAAACGGGCTTGAGGTATTGGAAGCCATCAAGCAGAAATCTCCGCAGACCGAAGTGATTGTGGCGACTGCTTTTGGCGAAATGGACCTTGCCATACGGGCCCTGCAGCTCGATGCCTCGGATTTTATAACCAAACCGATTGGTGATGAGACCTTACATCTGGCCCTCAAACGAGCCCGCGACCGTTTTACTTCCAGAAAACAGCTCCAGGACTACACATCCCTGCTGGAAAGGGAAAAGGCTGAAACCAGCCAGGAACTTCTTAAAAGCCTTGCCTTTCAGCGCAATCTGATTGACAGCTCAATGGATGGCATCCTGGGTTGCAATGATGACGGTGGCGTGGTTACCTATAACCAGAGCATGGAAAAAATGCTCGGCTATTCCAAGACCGAAGCGCTCCAAAAAATGACCCTCAAGCAGTTCTTCCCGGCCGGATCAGAACAGCGTTTCAGGGAGGAATTGGCTGGTGCCCGGTATGGCGGTGAAGATCGCCTGCTTCTCTATGAAACCAATTTACTGGAAAAATCCGGACGTGAAATACCGGTTCAGGCATCGGCCGTGCTGTTGTTTGATGAAGGTATAGAAACCGGGCTGGTGTGCTTTTTCAGAGACCTGCGGGAAATTCGCAAACTCGAACAGGAAATGTCGGATCAAGCCCGCATCCTGCATCAGGACAAAATGATGTCCCTAGGTCGCCTGGCTGCCAGTGTGGTTCATGAAATCAACAATCCGCTGTCCGGAATTCTAAATTATCTGCGCCTGATGAGCCGAATTTTACGCCAGGACTCACTCACGGAAGATCGTAGAGAAAAATTCCAGCGCTATTTAAATCTGGTGGAAAAGGAAACCAATCGCTGTTCCCGGATTGTTTCCGGCCTGCTCAGTTTTTCCCGCATGTCACCGCCGGCTTTCGACAGTGTTCAAATCAAGGAGTTACTGGAACGCTGTATCCTGTTGAGCCAGCACAAATTAGAGCTGAGCAACATCCGTTTAGAATTCGGCATCCCGGCCAATTTACCGCCGGTGGTGGGGGATTTTAACCAGCTCCAGCAATGCGTCATCAACCTCATTTTCAATGCGATCGATGCCATGCCGGATGGCGGAACTTTAAATTTAGACGGTCAACTCGATGGCGATCGCAGGACCGTGAGGGTCATCGTCAAGGACTCGGGTCGCGGGATACCCGAAGAGGATCTTCCCCACGTCTTCGAACCATTTTACACCACCAAAAATGAAGGTTATGGGGTGGGACTCGGACTTTCTATTGTTTACGGAATCATAGAGCGACACGGGGGCAATATTAGCGTTGAAAGCCGGGCCGGAAAGGGGACCGTCTTTAAACTTGAGCTGCCGATTTGCACCACGCAAAAAAGCTGTGGAGATAAATGAGCGCATTAAACTGAGATCAATACAATGGAATTTTCGATCGAAACACCCGGCGACAATATTTCCTGCGATCAGTGGTTGCAAATACTGGATGAATTAAATATCGGGGCCTTCACCGTCGATTTGCAACGGCATGTATCCGCCATGAATCTCAGCGCCCAGGCATTGATTGGGCAGAAGGATATCGAAGCCACCGGCAAGGATTGCCGCGAGGTCTTTGTGGGGGTTCCGTGTCTGGCGCATTGTCCCTTCAAAGCTCCTGGCGACATGATTACAGATGAGCCCATAATCAAGATTCAGGACGAAAATCAAAGCACCCATCTCGTGACACGGATGGCCGCTCCTGTTTTCGGGGCCGACCATCAAATCGTTGGCTGTATGACCATCCTGCAGGATCACTCCCCCATCGCCGACCTCATCGATCGAATTCATTACGAGGAACGCAGTCTGAAGATAATCCTCGACAATCTGGATGTCGGGATTTTCACGGTCGATAAGGGGGGGTGCGTAACCTTTTTTAACACTGCGGCCGAGAAGATCTCCGGTTTTAACCGGCGCGAAATTTTAGGTGAACCCTGTGCAGAAATTTTTGGAGGTGAAAAAGCCCAGGAAGTTTGTTCAATGCAAGATACGATCGTCAATGGCCAACCCCGCAGCAGTCGACAGGGCAAAATGAGGACGCGGGACGGAGGGTCCATCCCCATTCGGGCCAACTACCTCGCGCTTCGCAATGAAAAAGGCACCATTGTTGGCGGGCTGACGACGTTTCATGATCTGACCCTGGTGCAGCAGCTGAAGCAGGCCATGCGGGACCGCTACACCTTCCATGACATGATCGGCAGAGGCCCGGCCATGCAGAAAATTTTCGAGATGATCAATGTGGTGGCCACCACGGATGCCACCATTTTGATTGAAGGTGCGACCGGAACGGGAAAGGACCTTCTGGCAAAAGTGATCCATTCCGCCAGCCGCAGATCAGATCAACCTTTTGTTAAAGTGAACTGTGCGGCGATTCCGGATAATTTGCTGGAATCGGAAATGTTCGGCTACGTGAAAGGCGCGTTTACCGGTGCCGAAAGAGATAAAACCGGGCGTTTTCAGGAGGCTGATGGCGGAACCATTTTCTTAGATGAGATCGGCGATCTTCCCCTTGCCTTGCAGGCTAAACTTTTGCGGGTTCTGGAAGATAAGGAATTTTATCGTTTAGGGAGCCGGCATACGGTCAAGGTCAACGTCCGTATTATCTCCGCTTCGAATCGTAATCTGGAGGATCTCGTTGCCAAACGGCTTTTCAGAGAAGATCTCTATTACCGCTTGAACCTATTCCAGATTGAACTTCCCGAGCTCAGAGACCGCAGGGTGGATCTTCCAATCCTCATCGGCCATATTTTAAGGCGTCTGAGCGCTGCCCGCGGCAGCCGGCTGCCGGAGGTCTCCGAAAAAGTGATGGAGATTTTGCTAAACTATCACTATCCGGGCAATGTCAGAGAACTTGAAAATATTCTCGAACATGCATTGATTATCTGTCAGGAAGATACGATTCAACTAAGTCATTTACCTGAATATCTTCCAGCACGACCGAGCGCCCGCAAAGCGATTTCATTGGATTCGGCTGAGCCTGGTTTTCCGTCAGACAATAAAGAACACGCAGAGCTTCTTGCCGCGCTTCAAAAATTCAGCTGGCACCGCCGGAAAACCGCCTGCGCATTGGGAGTGGACCGAACCACCCTTTGGCGCAGGATGAAAAAATACGGCCTCCTGGAATGAACCGTTAACAATAACTACAGTGGGTATTGCTATTGGCTACAGAGTTATAAGAACATGAATTTAATTGATTAATACTCAATATGCTCCCCTTTGTACTTCAGAGTGTCGCCAAATTAATCGATGAGGCCCTCCCCGCGACCCGATCCTGCAAAGCATCCGCTATCCCCAAATTTAAAAAATCCCAATAAATAAATATAGTTATATCCGATAAAACTAGATTGGTAGAAAATGGTACCGTCTTTGCAATTACGGATTACCACCATCTATCAAGAAATTATGGATATAAGGAGGACCGCAAGATGAAAACACACAGAAAAAATCAGCAAAAAAGTAAAACCCAAAAACGGGTCATCGGCTTCCAGGTTGTCGAAGATGAATGTATCTGGATGAAGGCCGGGGTTGTCAATTTTAGGGCTTGTGACAATGCCTATGACTGCAATAGTTGCCCTTTTGATAAAGGAATCAGACGTGCGATGGGTTTAGCTAATGATTTCGAAACGCTAAAGCATGCGCCCGAATGGGTTGAATATTTAAAAAAACGTTATCGGGGTGCATCCCGGCCATGCCGCCATGCTCTCACGGGTCGGATTGATGCACCCAAGATCTGTACCCTGGACTATGAATGCTATCATTGCCCCTTTGACCAAATGCTGGATGAAGCCGATCTCGTCCGCGTTACTGAGGCGCCGCGTTATAAATTGGCCTCCGGCTATCAATTGGCAGATGGCTATTATTACCACATGGGCCATAGCTGGGCGCGATTTGAGCATGGGGGCCGGGTCAGGGTCGGGTTTGACGATTTTCTGGTCAAACTTTTTGGACCCCTACAATCCCTGATGCTTCCGGCGCTGGGAGAGACTCTGGAACAAAGCCAGGTGGGTTGGATATTTGAAAGAAATAAACACAAAGCAGGTGTTTTAGCCCCGGTGACGGGCAGGGTCCTGGCGGTGAACCATAAAGCCCAGGAACATCCGGAAATCACCCATGAAGATCCCTATCATGAGGGGTGGCTGTTTATATTAGAACCCGATATGCCGAAAAAGAATCTCAGAGGACTCTTCTTCGGCGAAGAGAGCTTTAAATGGATGGAGATGGAGGGTCAGAAGCTATTGACGCTTATCAGTCCCGAGCATGAGAACCTGGCAGCTACCGGCGGTAAGTTGGTTGGCGATGTGTTCGGCAGGTTTCCGGAAATCGGATGGCGTGTGTTGACCACAGAATTTCTGCACACCGACACGATTTAGGGGTATATGTTAAACACCGCATTATTTGTACCTAAGCTGTCTGACTGAGAAAACGTCAAGGACGCCCAAGTGCATCCTTAAAATAGGTGTTGCAATATCGGCAAAAATAGAACGGTATGTCATCCAGATCTGCAAGTCCTCCTGAATAATGCATCAGACAATTTTTTTCCACGCAATGCAAAAGGTTGTAGAGGTGACCCAGTTCATGCAGGGCGACCTTGGCCGCTCTTTCCCAGAGAATAGCAGATGGCGGATGGCGGCCCTCGTTTCCCCCGGTCAGTCTGAACAACGATACCAGGGCATGCTTGCCGCCTTGCCTGGCCTCTCCAAAAACGTAGGCAAAGGTAGGAATGAAGAGGTCAACATTAAAGACGCCGATGACTTTATCATAATGATCAAAGGGGATGGAGTTAAAACCACTGAGAATCGTGGCTGCATTATACTGGCGGTGGATTTCATCTAAGGCGGCGGCCGGGAGTTCCAAAGGAGTGAGAATCTCAGCCGCAAGTTTCAGGTAGCCGACGATGTGGGCCGCGATAACTTTAGGCGCCAGTTCAGGAACGTCTCCAACAGGTAAAACCCCGATGATCCTTTTTTTCGATTTCATGGGATGAGCGTTTCAGAACGATTACGCAATGTTTTTTTGCATTTCGAAACGTTTTATCTTCTTGTGAAGGGTTACCCGGTTGATATCCAGTATTTTAGCTGCCCGGGTTACATTCCAGCCGCATTCTTCCAGAATCCGTTGGATATAGTGTTTTTCCATATCACGAAGTGACATGGGGTTTGAAAACATCGCAGGGGTTCTTTGAAGAAACGCAAAATCTTGACTGTCTAAAGTTCTTGATTTGGAAAGAACTACAGCTCTTTCAATGGCATTTTCCAATTCTCTGACATTTCCCGGCCATTCATAGGCGGTTAAACGCTCAATGGTGTCACGCGAGACATGATCAACGCGTTTGGTCGTTTCATGGCTGTATTTTTCGAGAAAGTGCTCAATCAGTAAGGGGATGTCTTCTTTTCGATCTCTAAGCGGGGGGATGTGGATGGTAATGACGTTGATACGATAGAAAAAATCCTCCCGGAAATTACCGGCCGCCAGCGCCTGCTCCAGGTCCCGCCGGGTCGCAGAGATGAGCCTGAAATCTACCGCGACAGACTGACAGTTTCCGATGCGACTAATTTTCTTGTCTTCCAGGACACGCAGGAGATCGATTTGCATCTTGGCACTGATTTCTCCAATTTCATCAAGAAACAGCGTGCCGCCGGAGACAACTTCTAAAAAACCCTTGCGGGAGTGGGTCGCACCGGTGAAAGCACCTTTTTGATGCCCAAAAAGTTCACTTTCCAGGAGCGAATCAGGAATCGCCCCGCAGTTAATGGGAATAAAAGGAAAATGAGATCGTGGGCTCTTGGCGTGGATGGCTTTGGCCACCAGTTCTTTGCCGGTACCGGTTTCGCCGGTCAACAAAATGGAGGAGTCACTCTGGGCCACTTCAGGGATCAGGTCAAAAATTTTTTCCATGGCCGGGCCTTGCCCGATAATATTATCAAACCGTGTGATTTTCTCGAGGCGGCCCTTCAGATAGTTGTATTCAGTTGAAAGCTTAATCTGCTGGGTAATCTTTTCCATCACCAGGGAAAGAAAATCCGGCTTGAACGGCTTGAGCAGGTAATCGCTGGCACCCAGTTGCATGGCTTTTACGGCGGATTCAATGGATCCATAGGCGGTGATAATGACGACGATGGTTTCCGGATATTCTGTCTTAACTTTTTCCAGCAACTCGATGCCATTCATTTCGGGCATTTTGATGTCCACAAATAAAAGGTCAAAAGGATTTTTTTCTAATCTTTCTAAAGCCTCAAATCCAGAAGATGCCTTTTCAACGGTATGGCCGAGTTTAGTGAACCAGTGGAAAAGGGATTCCCGCACTATCTTTTCATCGTCCACGATCATGATAGTCATTTTATCGTCCATGGTTTTCCTCCCCACCATCGCTTGAAAGGGAATGGCAGGGGAATGTCAGTTTAAATGAACTCCCCGTCCCCACTTCACTTTCAACCCTGATGTGTCCGCTGTGATTTTTTACAATGCCATACGCAATGGATAAACCAAGGCCTGTCCCCTGGCCGGCGTCTTTGGTGGTAAAAAAGGGATCAAAAATGTGGTTCAGATTTTCTTCCTGAATCCCCGATCCGGTATCGCGGATTTCTACCAGCACGTTTTTTTGGACGGGTTCCAGTTCGGACACCACCCACAGATCTCCGCCCTCAGGCATGGCCTCGACGGCATTGAAAACCAGATTTAGCAGGCACTGCTCCAGGCGGCTTGCATTTCCCCGGACCCATAATAGACCGGGGTGGAGATGGGTTGATAATTTGATGCTCTGGAGTTCAAGCCTGTGGCGGGTCAAGGCCATAACGGCTTCCAGAACTTCATTGAGATTGATGCTTTTGTATTCCAGAGCTGTGTCCCGGGAGAATGAAAGAAGTCCGGAAACGATTTTTCCGCAGCGTTCCAATTCCGGGGTCATCAGTGACAAATACTCCTTAAATTCTTCCAGGTCTTTTGATGTGGGTTGTCCTTTTGCTAAAATTTCCTCCATCAGTCGGGAGAATGTCATTAATCCCTGGATGGGATTGTTGATCTCATGGACACAGCTGGCAACGAGTTTTCCCAAAGAAATCATACGATCTTCCTGGATCATATAATTAAAATCCTGCTTTAACTTCTGAACCTTCTGTTCCCAGCGGAAGGACAGTTGCTGGGTAATGTCCCGCTGGAGCTCTATCACCCGTCCAACTTCTCCGGCCGAATTTTTAATCGGATAGGTAACAATTTCAAAATAACCGGATCGGCCTTTGGACAAAGGCGCATCCATGATCACATGAGCAGATTCGCCGGTCCTCAGGGTCTTCAGCATGGGGCAATCATGTTCCGGTTTATAGTTTGAACAGGGAGTGTCAAAATCGTAAAAAACCTTGTAGCAATAGGCGCCAAGGACTTCCGCCCGGCTCTTGCCGGTTGCCTTTAGATATGCTTCATTGGCTACAGAGATCGTAAAATCCGTATTGAGGATCACGATGGGTTCATCGGTCTGCTGGATGAGAAATTCAGAAATCATCTTTTCATGATCTATCTGCTGCTCTGCTGATTGCAGTTGTTGATTAATCAGGGAAAGCGACCGCAACAACCGACCGATGTTGTGTTCCAGGATGCCGACTGTCTTGGGCCGCAGTTTTATGAGTTCCAGGAGGACTTCTTTACTGTTGGTGAGTTCGATGATGCCGTCAAGGCCTTTGATATTAAAAAGGTCCTTGAAGTTAGCGGTTGTATAAATACCCATTTGCCTGGCCATCAGAAAACCTTCGGCCTCAGGATTAATGTCGCAAACCCCGACAAGATGAATATTTAAATAAGGAAAGGATTCATTTTTCAAAAGCTGCAGTAGAAACTTGCAAGTTCTGCCTCCGCCGACGATCGCGATATTTAATTCCAATTTGGGGGGATAAGACTTGTTTGATTGGATCGGCATGATTTCACCCTCCCAGAAAAATCCTGGTCGCTGAGAGATTTAAATCCGGAGCCTATCCTTTATTTATCAATAAATGATTCATAAAAAAAGAATTATTTCAACTTCTCAGGAATGCTTCAGATTTACGGTTTGGTGGACCTAGGGTGTAATGATGAAACGTTTCAAAAGTGTTGCATATAATGTTGCGCAACATATTTTATCCGTATAATTATTTGTTATTATATAATTTTTTAAACATTCTGCCATACAATATGTTGCACAATTTATGGATTTTGGCCGGATACGGGCAGCGCTTTTTCAGGGAAATTTTTCAATACTTGTTGTAATTACAGTTAGATACAAAAAATATTGAACCCATGGCACAGTCTATGCTGTATGTTTTGACCAAAGTTGGAGGATCCTTTGTACACGGAAATTGAAAGAAAAAAAATACTCATCGTTGACGATGAATTGGATATGCGGATTTTCCTGTGCAATTTGCTGGGTAACTGTGGTTACGAACCCATCGATGCCGGTGATAGAAAAGAGGGGATGCAAAAGGCATTGAGCGTAAAGCCTGCCCTGATCATCCTCGATGTCACGATGCCCAAAGAAACCGGCATTCAACTGTATCGAGAGCTAAAAGAGCATGAAGACCTCAAGAATGTTCCGGTGATCATGGTTTCAACCATCGACAAAAAAACTTTTTCATTCTACCAGAAATTTCAGGGCACGCCCCGGCAAAAAGGTGTCCCTGATCCTGGTGCTTATTTAGAGAAACCTTTGGAGGCCGAGGAACTCATCAAACTGGTCCGCGCATTGACGGAAGCTGATGGATGCCCTCTGGCTGAGGATGATAACTAAGTACATATTTTCGCAAACAGGTTAACCCATGGTCCGGTGCAGCATAGATATTGGCCAACATTTTTTCTCACCACAGAGACACGGAGAGCACAGAGATGTGATTTTTTTCGTTTGCCGGGAGACGACGGCAAACGATAAGCACCAGGTTTCTATTCTAGTGTTTTTGCTACTCTATTAAATTGTGGCATGTTCATCCAATGTCTATAACTTTTTTGCCCATCGCCGTCTCCCGATGGGCAAAAAGAAATAGTGTCTCTGTGTCCTCTGTGTCTCCGTGGTGAAAAAGATTACCGTTGCGAATAGATAATAAGAGAGCCGGAAATTAAAACCAGGAAGAGTGGTCTTAAATGATGAGTACCCGCGTTGTTCCCGAACTGTATCTCGAGCTGGCCAAATTCGGTGCCAGAGATATGGAGATCTGCATGCAGTGTGGCACGTGCAGTGCCTCGTGCCCGCTGTCCAGCGGAACGAATCCGTTTCCGCGTAAAATATACCGCTATATTCAGCTGGGGTTGAAGGACAAATTGCTCAAGTCGACCGAGCCCTGGCTATGCTACTACTGCGGTGACTGCAATAAGGACTGTCCGCGGGGGGCCGAACCGGCCGAGACGATGATGGCAACCCGCCGCTGGCTGACCGCTCAGTACGACTGGACCGGGCTCGCCCGGCGGTTTTATCTCTCCGAGGCCTGGGAAATCGGCGCGCTAATTGCGGTGGCCCTTTTCATCATTGTGCTTTTCGGTCTGTTCCATGGGCCGGTGGTCACCGATCATGTTTCCGTCAATTCCTTCGCTCCGGTTATCTGGATTGAAATGGGCGATTTGGTAATGGCTGCCATCCTGTCGGCTTTTCTACTGTCAAACGCATTTAGGATGTACCGCTTTATCATGAGCGATACAAAGGTGCCGTTGCGGCTTTATATTACCGAAGCCAAAGCCTTTGTGCTCAACTTCGCAACCCAGCAGCGCTGGCGGCAGTGCGGAGAGGACCGCCGTCGCTGGCTGAAGCACTTCATCCTGGTGAGCGGCTATCTAACCATGATGACCCTGGTCATTGTTTTTATCCGCTGGTTCCAGGTCGACGACCGCAGCTGGCATTTCACGAGTATTTTCGGCTACTACGCCACCGGTGTCCTGCTCGCCATTACAGTGGAGATGTTCCGCAGCCGGCTTAAGAAAGAGGAATCCCTCCACCGCTACTCAGAGTTCTCCGACTGGCTTTTTTTGATCCTGCTTTTCTTAACGACCCTGACCGGCATTATGATGCACGCCCTGCGCATGGCCGGGTGGCCGATGGGGACCTATGTCATGTATGTCATCCACCTGGCCATCGCCGTACCGATGCTGATCATAGAGGTCCCTTTTGGAAAATGGTCCCATCTTTTCTACAGACCGCTGGCCATATTTTTAGCGACCGTCAGGGAGAAGGCCTCAAGAGACTCCAGGGTCGATGTTGCGGATTTAGTAGCCGAGGTCGGTGAAACCTTTATGAGCTGCCTGCAATGCGGCACCTGCACCAGCGTATGCCCGTGGAACCAGGTTCTGTCATACAGCCCGCGCCGGATCCTGCGGCAGCTATCATTGGAAACCGGAACCGAGGCGTCGGTCGATCAGGCCGTCTGGAGCTGCGTCACCTGTAACTCGTGCACCGTGAACTGTCCGCGCGGTATCGAAATCATCGACGTCATCAAGGCGGTCCGGACACTCAATGTCACCAGCGGAAGAATACCCGAATCCTTCCAAGCGCCGCTTGACAGCCTGATGGCCGATGGCAATCCCTGGGATGGTGTTCGCGCAAAGCGGCTGGAATGGGCCGAGGACCTGGAACTGCCGGTGTTTACACCTGAACACGAGTACTGCCTGTTCACCTGTTGCACAACGGCCTATGATCCAAATAGCCGTATCGCCGGCCGGGCGCTGCCCCAATTGCTGGAATATGCAGGCGTTGCCTTTGGTATCCCTGGTGCTCAAGAAAGTTGCTGCGGTGACCCGGCGCACAAGCTGGGAGCGGATAAAATATTTTCGGAGCTGGCCCTTAAAAATACCGATCTCTTTTTGCGGACCGGCGTACAAAAGATACTGACGACTTCGCCCCATTGCCTGAACGCTTTTAGAAATAACTATGACGGCTTGAAGGGTTCGGTTGCCAGTGAGCATTACACGGAGCTTCTCGACCGACTGGTCACGGCCGGCCGGCTGAGACCGATCCTGGAAGTGGCCGGCACGGTCACCTACCACGATCCCTGCTATCTGGGACGTCACCATGGCATCTACGAGGCGCCCCGCCGGATTCTGCAAAGTATTCCGGGGCTTACGCTGATCGAAATGGCAAGCAATAGAGAAAGCGGTTTGTGCTGCGGAGGTGGCGGCGGCGGTGCGTGGGGCGAATATCCCCGCAGTCAGCGCTTGGGTGTGCTGCGGGTCGAAGAAGCTCTCAGCACCGGCGCGGAGATGATCGCCACAGCCTGTCCTTATTGCATCCGCATGCTCAATGATGCTGTCAGAGCACTCGGTGTCGGGGATCGAATTGCCGTCCGGGACCTGGCCGAATTGCTGCTGCAGTCGGTGATGATGAAAGATGAGGCCAAGCTGACGGAAGGCGTTGATTTGGGTATTGATCGGGAGGTCTGCCATGTCTGAACGAATCGGTTTTTATATATGCCACTGCGGCATCAATATCGCTTACCGGGTTCGGGTGCAGGAAGTCGCCGAGTATGTGGCGGCTTTACCGAATGTAGTCATTTCTAGAGATTACCTGTTCATGTGCTCCGATCCCGGCCAGGAGCTGATCGAAAAAGATATCCGGGAGCACCATCTCACCCGGGTGGTCGTGGCCTCCTGTTCCCCGCGCATGCACGAAAAAACCTTTCGGGCGGCCTGTCAGCGGGCCGGTCTCAATCCATTTCGAGCGTTTCACATGGTATCCGTGCGTGAGCAAGTTTCGTGGGTCACCGAGGATGCAGACGAAGCCACCCAAAAGGCCAAGATTCTGGCCGGGGCCGGTATCTTGCGCGTCACCCATCAAGCTTCTCTGACACCGGCCACGTTCCCGGTCTGCACCAACACCCTGATCGTGGGCGGGGGCATCGCCGGCATGCAGGCCGCCCTTGATATTGCCAAGGCCGGGTTCAAAGCTTACCTGGTGGAGCGGCAGCCGACGGTCGGCGGACACATGCTGCAATACGACAAAACCTTTCCCACCCTTGACTGTGCGGCCTGCATCGGCACGCCCAAAATGGTCTCCGTGGGGCAGGAAGCAAACATCGAGTTGCTCTCATACAGCGAGGTGGAGGATGTCAGCGGCTTTATCGGCAATTTCAAGGTAAAAGTCCGCCGCAAGTCGCGCTACATAGAAAATAGTTGTACCGGGTGCGGTGAGTGCGAAAAGGTTTGCCCGATCGAGTTTCCCAATGAATGGGACGTCGCCACAAAGACCAGAAAGGCCATCTACCGGCCCTTCCCCCAGGCCGTGCCCATCACTTACTGTATCGACAAGTATGACCGCGCCCCTTGTGTTCAGACCTGTCCGGCCGGGACCAATGTGCAGGGTTACGTCGCGCTGATCAAATCGGGGAGATACCGGGAGGCAATCAACCTCATCATGGAGAAATTACCCCTGCCCGGAACCCTGGGACGGGTCTGTCCGGCCCCCTGTGAAAAAGAATGTCGCCGCGCCGGAGTGGACGCCGCCGTGGCCATCCGCGATCTGAAACGGTTTGCAGCCGACCAGGTGGACCTTGCCGGGCTGCCCCTGCCGGAGATCAAAGACCGGCCGGAAAAAATAGCGGTTATAGGGTCAGGGCCCGCCGGTCTTACGGTGGCTTATTACATGCGATTAAAAGGCTACCGGGTCACCATTTTCGAGGCCCTCGATCAAGCGGGCGGTATGCTGCGGGTAGGGATTCCAGACTACCGTCTGCCGCCCAAGATCCTGGACAATGAAATCAATCATATTCTCAGACACGGGATCGAACTCAGAACCGGAGTTCGCTTCGGATCGGACCTGTCCCTGGAAGGTCTCCGGCAAGAGGGTTTTGGCGCCACTTTTCTGGGGATCGGCGCCCATGACGCCATCCGGATGAGCATTCCGGGAGAAGACCAGGCCGCAGGGGTCATCGATGCCCTTGCGTTTTTAAGGGAGGTAAGCCTGGGAAAAGGAGAGATCCCCGGCCGGCGGGTAATTGTCATCGGCGGCGGGAATGTGGCCATCGACGCCGCCCGGGTGGCAAAACGTCTGGGGACCGAGAAGGTGACAGTGGTTTACCGGCGCTCCGAGCAGGAAATGCCGGCCTATCCTGAGGAATTACAGGGCGCCCGGGAGGAAGGCATCGAATTTTCATACCTGACTGCTCCGGTAAGTATCGAACGTCAGGACGGAAAGGTGACCGGTTTTGAATGCATTCGCACCGAACTCGGCCCGCCGGATGCCAGCCGGCGAAGGCGACCGGTACCGGTTGAGGGATCTGAATTTGTCATTGCCTGCGATGCGGTGATACCGGCCATCGGCCAGAAAATAGATGTATCCTGGTCCGCCGCAGAGCCCGATCTGAAACTGACTTCCAGAAACACCTTCACGGTCAACCCCCACACTTTTCAAACCAGCCTTCCCGATGTATTTGCCGCCGGTGATGCCGTCACCGGCCCGGCGACGGTAATCGAGGCCGTGGCGGCCGGCCACAGGGCGGTGGCGGCCATGCACCGCTTTATCAACGGTGAGGACCTGGATAAGTACGCCGCCGAACTGCTGACCGAGGAACAGCCGGGCACAGACTGGCAAGAAATCTCTGATAAGATTCAAAAGGCTCCCAGAGTGGTATCCGCCCATCTGGATCCCGTTCAACGGGCTGAAAGTTTTGATGAGGTTGACCGTAATTTTTCCGAGGCGGCAGCCCGCCAGGAAGCTGCCCGCTGTGTGGATTGCGGTGGCTGTTGTGAATGCAAACTTTGCGTGAGCGCCTGTGAAGCCAAAGCAATCAATCACGCTATGGAAGATAAGGTCGAAGAAATCGAGGTCGGTTCAATCATCGTCGCCACCGGCTTCGATCCCCTCGATCCGACCCCGATGCAGCAATACGGCTACGGCAGGTACGCCAATGTCTTCACCAACCTGGAGTTCGAACGGCTTTCCAACGCCACCGGACCGACGGGCGGCAAGCTCCTTAAACGGGATCCTTACGACCGCCTGAAATTCAGCGAACCTCCCAAGAGCGTAGCAATCCTTCATTGCATCGGCAGCCGCGATATCAACTACCACCAATACTGCTCGCGCACCTGCTGTATGTATGCCCTCAAGTATGCCCATCTTCTCAAGGACAAGTGTGGACACGATACCTTAGTTTACAATTTCTACATCGACATGCGTTGCTTTGGCAAGGGATATGAGGAGTTTTATATGCGTGTCCAGAGCGAGGGCGTACGCATGGTTCGCGGCAAGGCTTCCCGGGTCGAAGAAAAGGACGGTATCCTGACGGTAACCGCCGAGGATACGCTTTCAGACCGAATTGTGAAGGTTCCGGTTGAAATGGTTATCCTGTGCACCGCGATGGAGGCCCGTTCGGACGCCAGCGCCGTGTCGCGGATTTTTGGGATCAGCGTTGGAAGTGACGGGTTCTTTCAAGAGGAACATCCTAAACTTGAGCCCGTGTCGACACCGACCGCCGGTGTTTTTCTGGCCGGCGCCTGCCAGGGGCCCAAGGATATTCCCGACACGGTGGCGCAGGCCAAGGGAGCCGCGGCCGAGGCGCTGGCCCTTAGCGCCTCCGGAGAGGTCGCGGTGGCCCCTATGATTTCATCCATCGACCCGGACATCTGTATTGGTTGCCAGGCCTGTATCGGGCAGTGCGCCTACTCGGCCATCGAGTTCAATGAGCTCAAAGGGGTTAGCGAGGTAAACGAAGCCGTTTGTAAGGGTTGTGGTAGTTGCTCCGCCCGCTGCCCCAGCGGGGCGGCCAAGGTTCGGCACTTCACCGACAAGCAGATTTTTGCGGAAATCGATGGTTTATTAGCCGGTTAGAAAGGAGAGATCAGATGAGTGAGTTTGAACCGACAATTGTGGCCTTTTTTTGCAACTGGTGTACGTATACTGCCGCGGATCTGGCAGGTACATCGCGCCTGTCATACCCCCCCAATATAAAAAGCATTCGGGTGATGTGCACCGGCATGGTGGATCCCCAATATGTGATCAAAGCCTTTCTGGAGGGAGCTGACGGGGTGTTGATCAGCGGATGCCATCCGGGTGATTGTCATTATATCAACGGAAATTTTAAGGCCCGCCGTCGGATAAAGTTGCTTAAGGAGATTTTGCCGCAATTCGGTTTTGATCAACAACGGTTGCGATTAACCTGGATCGGTGCCAGCGACGGCATCATGTTTGCCGAGGTCATGCGCGGCCTGGTTGCCCAGATCAAAGCGTTGGGACCCAGCCAGGCCAAGCTCAAGATGGTGATCTGATGGGCGGGTTGCGGGTTACGGGTTACGCGTTGCGGGTTCTTCGATCGCGGATTTCGGATTTAAAGGCAAAGCACATGATTCGTGGCGTCTCAGTTGATTAGTTAGATAGTTGATTAAGTTGAAAGGATTCGGTCTATTCAGATAAACTCAATGAACTCAATAAACTTAATCAACTCAATAACCCTTTTTTTTCAGCGACCAGTAACCAGTGGCAAGTGAAGGAGATAAAAATGGCGATTACGGCTAAAATTGATGTGAAAGACAAAGACATCTTAGGATCTCTGCGGGGCTTTTTTAAAAACCTCCTTGAAACTGGAGATATCCAATCGCTTCTGGTGCCCCAGCATCTTCCGATGAAAGACATGGTCATGCCGACCCTGGTGACTGACCCGAGTCATCTGGATGGGGTTGATCCTCTGGCACCGGCCTTTCCGATGAACACCGCCAAGATAGTCGCACGCCTAACCCGCAAGCCGATGGGCGCCAAGGTTGCGGCGGTATTACGACCGTGCGAGATCAGGGCCTTTGTTGAGCTCGTGAAACTTAAACAAGGGCGCACGGACGAAGTGATCCTGATTGGAGTGGACTGCCTGGGAACTCTCCAAAACAAAGATTATTTTCAACTGGCAGCGGACAAAACTGCCCGATCGACGGTCGGGTTCTATGAGAGCGTGCTGGGCGGCAAAAGCACGGAGACTGGAGGCGTTGATCTGGCGCCGGCCTGCATGGCCTGTGAGTATCCGGTGGCTGAAAATGCCGATATTCAAATCGGCTTATACGGTATGGATATCAACCACTCTTTACTGATTCGGTCTCAAACCGAGGCTGGCGATCATATCCTAAAGCAGATGAATGTTTCGGCAGCTGATGAGCCCCGGGCCCGCCAGGATGCCATTGACGCCGTTATTAAACAGCGCACCCATTATCGCGATGACATGTTTGCCAGGACTCGCGAGGCTACCGATAGTCTTGAAAAAATGTCCACCTACTTTGCCACTTGCGTCAACTGCTACAACTGTCGGGTGGCTTGTCCGGTTTGTTACTGTAAGGAGTGCGTTTTTGTCACCGATGTATTCAATCATGATCCGTCTCAGTATTTGCAGTGGGCCAACCGCAAAGGGATCATTAAAATGCCGACCGATACACTCTTCTACCACATTACCCGATTGGCCCATATGAGCACAGCCTGTGTGGGTTGTGGCCAGTGTTCCAATGCCTGCCCCAATGATATCCCGATCATGGAGCTGTTTCGCACCGTTGCCCAGGATACCCAGAAGGCCTTTGACTACGAGGCCGGCAGGAGCCTTGAGGAAGAACCGCCGCTGTCCGTATTTCGGGAGGACGAATTTGCTGAGGTGGTAGGAATAAATTGAATAAAAAAACTTTGAGGAGGAAGAAATGTCCGAAGATGCCATCAAATTAGGCAGGAGGATAAAAAGCCGCTTCATGGACAAGGTCATGGAGATCCTACCCGAAGGCGGTAATCTGGATCTTTGTCTGACCTGCGGAGCTTGCTCCTCCGGGTGCCCGGCCACCGGCCTTGACGGGTTGGACCCCAGAAAATTTCTACGTATGGCCGCCCTCGGTATGGACGAGCAGATTGCAAAATCGGATTGGCCCTGGATGTGCACCATGTGCCAGCGCTGCATCTATGTATGTCCCATGAAAATTGATATCCCCCAGCTGGTTTACCACGTCCGGGCAAGCTGGCCCAGAGAAGAACGCCCCAAGGGGATTTTAGGATCATGTGATATGGCTCTGAGAAATGATAGCTGCAGCGCTATGGGGGCATCACCGGAAGATTTCACATTCGTAGTGGAAGATGTTCTCGAGGAGTACCGCGAGGCCCAGCCGGATTTTGCAGAAATGCAGGCGCCGATCGACCGGCAGGGCGCCTATTTCTTTTTAAATCAGAACTCCCGGGAGCCGGTAACCGAACCGGATGAGATGGTTCCTTTGTGGAAGATTCTGCACCTTGTCGGAGCTGACTGGACATACGGCAGCAAAGGCTGGGGCGGAGAAAATTATTGTATGTTCCTGGCCGACAATGATGCCTGGAGACACATCGTCCAGACCACTGCAAACCAGGCCGATGATCTGGGCTGTAGGATATTTCTTAATACGGAATGAGGGCATGTCACCTTCTCAGTCCTGGCAGGACTGAAAAAATTCGATATTTCCCACCAGTTTGAGGTCAAAAACATTTACGAATACTACGCCCAATGGATTCGGGAAGGGAAACTGAACGTAAATTCCGACTGGAACAAAGATCTGAAAATCAAGTTCACAGTTCAGGACCCCTGTCAAATCGTGCGCAAAAGCTACGGAGACGCCATTGCCGAAGATCTGCGTTTTGTGGTCAAAACCGTGGTGGGCGAAGAAAATTATGCCGAGATGCATCCCAACCGTTCCAATAATTATTGCTGCGGTGGGGGGGGCGGTTTTCTGCAGTCCGGGTACAAGGAAGCCCGGCTGGAATTCGGCCGGTTGAAAGACAATCAAATTCAAATTACCGGAGCAGACTATTGCATTGCAGGTTGTCACAACTGCCATGCCCAAATTCATGAGCTTAGCGAGCACTACGGCGCCGGTTATGGGGTGATACATCTGTGGACCGTTATCTGCCTGGCGCTTGGTGTGCTCGGAGAAAATGAACGGGAATATTTGCGGGAGGATCTAAAGGCGGTGGCTGTCTACGGTGCTTGATAAACAAAGGGTTCATTAGAAACATAGAACCACGGGGAGGAACGTATGAACCGTAAAATCGGCAAAGCTCTGGTCGTAGGGGCTGGTATCGGCGGTATCCGGGCCGCACTGGATCTGGCGGAATTCGGCTATGGCGTTACTTTGATTGACCGGTCTCCCCACCTGGGAGGAATTTTGAGCCAGCTTGATTACCAGTTTCCCACCGATCGCTGTGGGATGTGCAAAATGCTGCCCCTGGTCGATCGGGACGCAAGCTCCCAGTACTGTCTTCGCAAAGGGCTGTTTCACGAAAACATCGAAATTCTTCTTTCCACAGAAATTGGTTCGGTTGCCGGCGAACCCGGCCACTTTCAGGTCATGCTCAAGCAACATCCGAACTGGGTGGACGCCGACCGCTGCATCGGTTGCGGCGAATGCGCAGACGTCTGTCCGGTGGAAGTCCCGGATGATTTCAATGCCGGATTGGCCAACCGTAAGGCCATTTACCTGCCGGTTCCCCATGCCATCCCCAACCCATATGTGATTGACCTTGCCGCCTGTACCCGTTGCGGCGCCTGTGTAAAGATCTGTCCGACCCAGGCCATTCAACTTCCGGAGCAAGCACGCGGGGGATTTCACATTTTAGTGGTCGATGACGAACTCATCGTGCGCGATTCCCTCAAGGAATGGCTTGCCGAGGAAGGTTTTTCAGTCGACATGGCGGCATCCGGCCCGGAAGCGCTGGAACAGCTCGGCAGGCAAACATATCAACTAATGCTGCTGGATATTAAGATGCCGGGAATGGACGGCGTTGCGGTCCTTCAAAAGGCCAAAGAGAGTTGGCCGGATTTAAATGTGATCATGATGACCGCCTATGCCACTGTCGAAACAGCAGTTGAAGCCATGAAAGTCGGCGCGCTGGAGTATCTGATAAAACCTTTTGATCCGGAAACCATGGTGCCGATGGTCCAGAAAATATATCAGAATTTGGCGGCAACGGAAGGGCGGCAAATAGAGATTGGAGCCATCGTTGTATGCAGTGGCACTGATTTTTTTAATCCGGCTTCCGGGAAAAACACATTTGGCTACGGGGTGTATCCAAACGTCGTCACCAATCTGGAGTTTGAACGCCTGTTAAGCGGAACCGGCCCCTGTGCGGGACGACTGGTGCGCCCGTTGGATGGAAAACCCGTTCATAAAGTGGCCTGGATCCAATGTGTGGGGTCACGAGATATACAAGTCGAAGCTGACTTTTGCTCCAACACATGCTGCATGGCTGCCATCAAGGAAGCTCTGATCGCTAAAGAAAAAACATATCAAGATTTGGAAACGACCATTTTTTATATGGATATGCGAACATTTGGCAAAACTTTTCAACGCTACCGGGACCGGGCCGAAACCCTTCATGGTGTGCGATTCGAAAGGGGCCGGGCACACTCCATCATACAGGATGCTGAAAGCGGCGATATGATTATCCGCAGTGTGGACATTTCCGGTAAATCCACTGAAGCACAATTTGACATGGTGGTGCTCACCGTCGGCCAGCGTCCGGCCAAGGGCACTTCTGAATTGATCGAGATGTTAGGACTGGAGCTGAATCCCTGGGGATTTGGCAACACCGCCCCCTTTTCTCTGACGCGAACCAGCCGCAGCGGGATCTTGCTGGGCGGTTCATTCGCGGGTCTTAAAGACATCAGTGACTCGGTGACCCAGGCCTCGGCGGCGGCCTTATCGGCATCCCAGGTGATTCATTCCAGCGGGGGCAGTCTGGCCTTGGAGCCGCAGGCGGTCCCACCAATATCCGGCGCAGCCCGTGAGATCCCCAGAATTCTGGCGGTTGTTTGCACCTGCGGGGGCAGACTTTCAGGATTTGATGACCCGACAGAAATTGTTCAACGACTTAAAACCAACCCCCTGGTGAAACAGGTTGAATTTCTGGAACAAATTTGTACGGCCGTCGGGTGGGAGCAGCTGGTGGAACTGGTGCAGACCAACAAACCGAACCGGCTCCTGATCGGCGCTTGCCTGCCCTATGTCTATCAACGCAAACTCCAGGAACTCGGCCGGCAGGTGGGTATAAATCCGGCCCTGATGGAAGTGGTGGACCTCATGCCCTTGGCCTCAGCTCTAAGCTCAAAGCTCAAAGCTCAAGGCAGCCTTTCGGCTTTCAGCTTTCAGCTTTCAGCCTTGCAGACGGGGATTGCCAAACTGAAGTGGGCTGAACCCCGCCCCGGCGGGGTTCCCGCCATTGCGGTCATTCAAAAAGCGTTGGTTATCGGGGGCGGTATTGCCGGCATGACGGCTGCGCTGGCAATCGCCGATCACGGCTTTCAGGTGGATCTTGTAGAAAAGGCCGAACTGCTGGGAGGAAATCTTAACTGGTTACAGGTCACCCTGGAAGGGCACTCGGTACAGACGCTTATGGAGAACACCTGTCTTCTGGTTGAAAGGCATCCCAGGATTGATGTTCATATCCAGTCACAGGTTATCGGTTCGGTTGGCCAAGTTGGAAATTTTTTGACCACCGTGGAGGGCCCGCAACATTCGGTACAAACTCTGGCGCATGGTGTGACTATTTTGGCCACCGGCGGGACGGAAGCGCCAACTGCCTCTTATGGATATGGTACCCATCCAGCCATCATCACCCAGAAAGAATTAGAACAAAAGCTGGCTGACGACAAAATTGATCCGGCGGCATTGACATCGGTGGTGATGGTCCAATGTGTGGACTCTCGCGAGGAACCGCGCAATTATTGCAGCCGGGTGTGTTGCGCCAATTCGCTAAAGCATGCCCTGAATCTCAAGGAAAAAAATCCCGAACTGGCCGTATACATTCTCTATCGGGACATGATGGCTTACGGATTTACCGAGGCCTATTACACCCGGGCCCGCAAGGCCGGTGTAATCTTTATCCAGTACCAGGTTGATAAGAAACCCCGGGTCCAATCCAGCCCGGAAAGCCTGAGCGTGACGGTTTGGGAGCCGATCGTCGGGCATCAGGTTCAGATTAAGGCCGATCTTGTGGTTTTAGCCACGGGCGTGGTCCCCACTCTGCCAAAAAATCTGGCCCAAACCTTTGGCGCAAAGGTTGATCAGGACGGCTTTTTCCAGGAGGCCGAATCCAAGTGGCGGCCGGTTGACGCCTTGAAAGAGGGCATTTTTGCATGTGGCCTGGCCCATTCGCCCCGCAACATACCCGAAGCGATTGCCTCCGCCGAAGCAGCCGCCGCAAGGGCCTTGAGAATACTTTCCCGCGAACGCTTAAGGTCGGGAAAAGTTGTGGCCACCGTCCATCACAGTCTGTGCAGTCTGTGTGAACGATGCATCGATGCCTGTCCATACGGAGCTCGCACGCTGGATTTTGATAATGAAAACGTACTGGTAAATCCGGTAATGTGCCAGGGGTGCGGCGCTTGCGCGGCGGTTTGTCCCAACAGTGCTTCCGTTCTGGAGGGTTTTCAGGAACAGCAAATGTTTGAGGAAATCGATGCCGCCATTGGATGAAAAATGTTCAAGCTGATTAAAAATATTCGACACCGGCTGGCTTCCAAGCTGATTTTAACCGTCGGCCTGACCTTGTTGGTTATCATTTCCACTTGGGCTTACTTTAACACCAATTATCAGGAAAAAAAGCTCATGGAAAATATTGTGGCCGGGACCGATCGGTTAACCAATACGATCAGGCTCGGCACCCATTACGCCATGATGTTGAATTCACGGACCGATATCAACCAGATCATCAATAACATCGGCAGACAGAAAGAGATCGAATCCATTCGCATCTACAATAAGGGCGGGGAAATCAAATATTCCAATCGCCCGGCGGAAGTTGATAGCACAACCAACATAAAAGATGAAGCTTGCTATATCTGTCACCGGACGGACCCGCCACAGTCTAAACTCGGTTTGGAGGAAAGAATCCGTATATTTACTTCTTCCCAAGGCTATCGTTTGCTTGGGATTATCAGTCCTATTTGTAATGAGCCGGGGTGTTCAACCGATGCCTGTCATATTCATCCGAAGGGCAAAAAAATCCTTGGCGCGCTGGATGTGGTGGTATCTCTGGCAGATACCGATAAAGAAATCCTTACAGCTGAAAAAGGGATTATCGGGCTGGCCGGAATTGTATTTCTGGTGACTTCCACCATTATCTTCCTTTTTGTATTGAGATTTGTCAATCAACCGATTCGCAAATTAATTGATGGCACCCGGCTAATTGCCAGAGAGGTGTATCCCGGCAAAGTAGCTGTGGACCAGAATGATGAAATGGGACAGCTGGCAACAGCGATCAACCAGATGGGCAAGGAGATTGGAGAAAAGCGGGCCGAGTTGAAGAAACAAAAAGACGAATTCCAGGCCCTCTTTGAGCAGGTGCCCTGTCTT
>Ga0075308_1000048_pt1 | contig 47261 bp, 36 predicted proteins | sample Joice_ThreeSqA_D_3_FD_120062 | JGI IMG/M metagenome (GOLD analysis project Ga0075308, IMG submission 120062) | Natural and restored wetland microbial communities from the San Francisco Bay, California, USA, that impact long-term carbon... | ecosystem: Environmental > Terrestrial > Soil >... | reverse complement strand
TCTCCTCCACAATTTTACCCCTTTCATACCGAAGGGCCATAACCAGGTCTCCCTTGCCGTCAAACTCCCGGTAATAACCGTGAAGCTGATTATCCAGATAATTTTCTTCCTTTTTTATCTTTCCGTTTGCATAATACTCCCTGAAAGTGCCCTGTTTATTCCCGTTTTCATCTATCCTGTTCAGGCGCTCCCGATCCACCACATAATTATCCTTGTACTGCACTACCGTTACAAGTGTGCTGTCTTTTGTAAATTCCCTGGATAATCCCTGTTTTTTTCCGTCTTTATAAAACACAATTAAGTTCAGCTCACCGGTTGGGTAATAGTAATAAGAACTTCCTTCTTTTTTTCCCATTACATAGAGCTCCTTTGAGATCAATGTGGGTCGGCCCGGATTTTGAGGATTATTATATATATACTTATTCGAATATCCGCTCTTCTCCCCAATCTTATAGCTGATCTGTTCTGTCAGCTCTCCCGCCTGATTATAAAAATTCCATACACTGTCAAGCAGAAAATTGATACGTGTGCCTTCTGATTTAATAACCCCGGTAACATAATAGGTTCTCCAGTATCCATCAGGTTTTCCATTCTTCATAACACCCTCACTCGATACCTGGCCATTTGGATAAAAAATCTGAACGAAGGTACTGTCAGATGCTCCCGTCTGACCCAACAACCCCATATCAGTCAATGTAAATAAAAGAATGGGTAACACATATTGAAAAACAAGGTTTTTCATAAAGACACTTTATAATTGAAGCTGTTTTGAAATTTCAAGCATTCTCAGAATTGATCCTCTTGCTTGATCCATCAAATCCCGTTCCAAAGTTATTTCAGGAAGCTCATACTTCAAAGTATTATACATCTTTTTAAGTGTTATCAGTTTCATATATTTACAATCGTTACAGGCACAGGTGGAATCATTGGGTGGTGCAGGAATAAAGTGCTTCTGCGGACTGGCCTTTCTCATCTGGTGTAGAATTCCGGATTCCGTCGCTACAATAAATGTCTTTCCGCTATTTTTTATGGTATAATTTAATAGTGCTGAGGTGGATCCGATAAAATCGGCCACAATTAATATGGTTTTTTCACATTCAGGATGAGCAATAATCTGGGCTTCAGGATTTTCTTCCTTTAATTCCAGTATTCTTTCCAGGCTGAACTCTTCATGCACATGACAGGCACCATCCCATAGAATCATCTCTCTTCCGGTCTGACTATTTATATAATTACCCAGGTTACGGTCAGGGGCAAATATTATCTTTTCATCTTTCGGCAGGCTCTCCACAATTTGAAGCGCATTTGTTGAGGTACATATTATATCCGTCAAAGCCTTGATCTCTGCGGTTGTATTTACATAAGAGATTACTGTATACCCCGGATAGCTCTTCTTGAATGCAGCAAATTCATCGGCCGGACAGGAATCTGCCAGGGAGCAACCGGCCTGAAGATCAGGTATCAGTACCTTCTTTTCAGGAGCCAGTATTTTAGCAGTCTCCGCCATGAAATGCACACCGGCAAAAAGTATTATATCTGCTTTCGTTTCTGCTGCCTGCTGGGATAATTTCAGACTATCACCCACAAAATCAGCGATATCCTGAATTTCTCCTTCCTGGTAGAAATGAGCAAGAATGACTGCATTCTTCTCTTTTCTCATCCTGTTAATCTCATTAACAACATTAAGAGACTTATCCACATCAAGATCTATAAAACCTTTTTTCTCAATCTCCGATTTATTCACATTTCTCATAAAATATATATAATCATATCAATTAATAAATCTATCTAATGATGATGTTAGTCGGTTGATTATGTTTTAAAAAAACAGGCCGTATCTTTGCAAATTCAATTAATGAATGGTTTATCACACTATATTAACAATCGCAATATTCGTTAAGTTTTGAATACGGGTATGTTACAAATTAATTTAACACCTGTTAACTTCATGTAAGCTTGATAAAATTATCTTTAGAACAGCGATAATAAGTGTTGAAAATTTGTTTACCAATCATGGTAAAGTTAACCTAATTCCCGGTTAAAAAGATGCCCCGTGAATTGAGCTGCATTTTTTAAATTCAATGAACAACAAATCAACACATGGTTTGTTAAAAAAGAAGAATAATGAAAAAGACCCTGGCCATTGCTTCAGACCATGCCGGATACAGGATGAAACTCGATATTAAAAAGCATCTTGAAGAGAAAGGCTATACCATCATAGATCTTGGAACAGATTCATCAGAACCAGTAGATTATCCTGATTTTGGACACCCTCTTGCCAAAGCTGTTGAGTCGGGTGAGGTCCTGTACGGAATTTCTTTATGTGGGAGCGGAAACGGGATCAATATGGTTACTAATAAACACCAGGGGATACGTGGGGCATTGTGTTGGAACGAAGAGATCTCACGGATGGCAAGAAGACATAATGATGCCAATATATGTTCCCTGCCAGCCAGGTATATTGATGTGGAAACCGCAATGAATATCGTGGACATTTTTCTGGAGACAGATTATGATGGAGGCAGGCATGATATCAGGATCAGTAAAATACCCATTAAGAAATAGAGGATGCTTTCCCATACAAGTAAATATGCCATCAGGGCGTTGATCTATCTGGAACTATTCTCGTCACCACAGAAAAAATTGGGTATAAAACACATTGCTCATAAACTGGATATTCCCTCTCCTTTTCTCGGGAAGATATTACAGGTACTGGTCAGACAGGAGTTACTTGTTTCGTCCAAAGGCCCCAATGGTGGATTCTATTTGAAAAGGCCAGCCATCGATATCACATTAATGGAGGTAATAGACATAATAGACGGGATAGATACATTTGATACCTGTGTAATCAGAACCACTCACTGTGATAGTGAAAACCCCTGCAGCATGCATGACAAGGTGGGGCCGATGATGGAAGAATTAAAAAAACGCTTTTCAACAGAAACAATAGCAGACCTGGTTTCGGAATTCAAAGAAGGAAAAGAGCGAATCAGAATTTAAGAAATCGAAAGATTCTGAATTCGCCCATGAGGCGAAAAGCCAGATAACCGGTCAAAAGGCCTATCAAATTTGCCAGCATGTCGGTCCATTCAGCCGCCCGGGATGTTACTACGGTTGCCTGTAGTATTTCAATAACTCCACCCAGTAAGAATATCATGATCATAATATAGAGGTGATATCTGGAATATTGGCGGGTGATCCTGCTCTCCATAAGTGCCACAAAACTCAGCGGGGCATACATTGAAAAATGCACAAACTTATCGAAATAGGGGATAGAGAATAGAGAAGTATGGGGTATACTGCTGCTGGGAATCAAGCATAACAGCACGATCAAGATTGTAAGCAGGATGGAATATTTATATCGGAAGACGTACCTTAGCATATCTGTAGGGCCATCAATAGCCTGCACAAATATGATAATTATTTTATAATGAACGTGGACGAGCTCATTTCTTTCCTGAGGGGAGAGAAAATTGAAACCTGGTTCGACCTGGGACTTTTCCTTGATCGTTTCAGGGAAGAGCAGGAGTATCCGTCCATTCAACTGGAAGGATTATTCGATGAGTTCAGGGAGGAAGTAAGAAGAGCAGGACTGGCTTTTCTTACCTTTCATTATATGGTAGATGGAGTTACCGTTGAGGTGGATAAATATGCGGCGTTAATGAGACGCAATATTCCTGGAGTCCCCATACATTATATTGCGGGTAAGATCAAATCACAGGCATTACCTTATATCGAGCGGGATTATATAGTAAAGGAAATCCCGGAGCTGGCTGGTTTTAATGCATGGGATCTCTACCGTGAATTTTACTTTGTCAACCTTGAACGGGGAGGAACAATATATAATGAACTAATCACAAAGCTCTGGATACAGACACTTGAAATTGTTGAAAAACTGGGACATTATATTGAGGATCAGGGTATCAACCTGCTATTTGTTGTCAATGTCTGTTCCAATCCGGGGAATGTGGCATATGCACTGGCACTGGTATTGTTATCTGAGTTCCTGAAGATCCCTGTGATCAATAACAATCATGATTTTTACTGGGAAGGAGGCATGTGCATTTCTGACAGGGAGAAGAGCGGAACAAAACCAGGGCCACGTGATTTGTTCTTTAAAAACTGTCACCTGGGGGAGGTGTTTTCGATTATTGAGATGCTTTATCCCTGGCAATCACGAACATGGATACAGGTAAATATTAACAGAAATCAGTCGGAACACCTTGTAAGTATCAAGGGCCACAATCCGGCCAATGTTATGGAGATTGGTACGGCGGTAGATACAAATCATTATACGAAGAACGATAAGCGTAAAAACATTAACGCCTTTATACAACTGGAGAAGATTCTATCGCGGTATGGTAAGCAGCTGGTAAGTTATTCTGTTGAGGATGTGCTCTCAGGAGAACTGGTGGCGGAAAAAAATCCTGAACCTATTCTCATAGGGGAGCGCACAGCCTCTGTAGACAGGTTCATTGGAGAGAATATCATTCTTTTACAACCCACGAGAATTATTTCACGGAAAAGAATAGAGACCTCATTCAACCTGCTGGGAAAAATGTTGCAGGCGGAGGAGATGATGCTGAGATTTAAAAAGACCTCCCACCTGAAGATAACACTGCTGATTACCGGACCAATAGCAGCCGGACATTTTGGATATTACAGGAAATTGATAGAAAAATACAGGGATCTTTTGAATAAAGCTGATACGGGATTGAGACAACGCATATACCTGGCACTCCTGTTCGGGGAGCTGGACAAAGAGGCTTTTAAAACAAAGTATGACAATTCAATTGGTATTGCGGAGCTTTATAATATCTCTTCCCTGGTATTGCTCCCCAGCAAAACAGAAGGGAGGGGGCTTCCCATTCTTGAGGCCACAGCATGCGGAACGCCCATTTTTTGCAGGAGGTATGAACCGGAAAAGGTATATTCTGAAGTGATCGGGGAACACCTGGATGAGCGAGATCGATTAAGGGTGATGGAATTCAAGGGGAAGAGAATCTCCGCCGGCATGGTACGACGGATCACCGACAGGATATTTTTCCCGCACCACTATACTGATGAGATCAGGCATAATCAGCGGGTAGTCCTGAAACGATACAGCCTGGAAGCACTCAGTGACAATATTCACCAGATGCTGGTCCGGTTATTTGAACAACTATGCAACAACCGGAAGATACTGAAGGTTGTCAGGGCAAGCCTGGAGGAATACCGTGGAAGGGTGAATTTTTCCAATGATGACCTCCAGGCTTTGCTGGATACCAGGAACAGGCAGTATCTCCCTGGCTATTCGAAGCTTTCATTTATGTTTATGTTGAAATCTCTGATTGATCCAAGCTATTATCGTATAGAACAGCAGAGGGTCCGGGGAATGGCCTTCCATTTTTCTCAATCAATAATCACCAACGATCCGGATTCGGGACATATTCCAGACAGGATTATAAACCGTTTTTATAATGCGGTGGAGACCCTGTTTGAATACCGGGAAGGGACCACTAGCCTGCAACACGATCATTCAATGTCATACCGGCATAGGAACAGCTACTATTATCCGTACCAGGACTACACGTTTCAGGAAATTACAGGGGTGATCAATTTACTATATATTAATATTGTACAACCGAACCCCCTCAATAAAGTAGATCTGAGCCCGCCATTCTTTACAGACTGGAACCTGGCTTTACTGCAGCTGACCGGAAGCTCTTACCTGGCCATCGATAACAGGTCCCGTTTGATCGAGTGGCTGAAGGAGAACCGCCCCATAGCCTATTTCCCGGGGGCCTATATCATGTATGAGCTTGAATTTTTTGCCCTGCAATCGATCCGGTCGAGAATGCACCTTCCGCTGGAGATAATGATTACAAGAGACATGCTGGAAAAAAAGGCCGTAAAACTACAACCGGTGTACATTTTTGCCCAGGACAAGAATCTTGGGAAACAGTTGAATAAGAACGAGATTACAGATTATATTATCAATGGTGTTTCCGAGGAATTGAAGTTACTCTATGAGTTCAAAATAATACAGATTATCAGTACAGAACAGGTGTGTGTGGGTATTCATTTTCCACAACTGGGAAGCGAAGCACTACATGTTTTGAGAAAGATACGCGATCAGAAAGGGTATATTCTTACCAATCGAAAAAATGCCTGTATGATGACTGATATAGTGGATATGGACAGGTTTCATATCGGTTCGGTTTCCAATGAATTTATAGCCCACATCATGGGGATCCCGGTTTCCAGCGGTTATATACAATTTGTGCCGGCAGGTGTACGGGCCACACTTGCATATCCTGCTCCGGTTCAGACAGCCAGGGATTTTGACAGGGGGATGAAAAGCGATCTTTACAAACGGGTTGTTAATAAGTATGGAGAGAAAGCTGTACTCTCGGCCATCAGGGAAGATGCCGCACTAAACGGAAGTCCGTTGAAACATGTGCTCAAATCGCTCGAGAATAAAGTAAAAAGGAAAGAACCGGTCTCCTGTACTTTCTTGAGTGGCACCTATCCCGATGGTTTGCCTTACAATGGCGCCCTTGCCTTAATGGACCTCAAAGAGAGGAAGTGGGATTTTGTTGCAGTTTCCGTTAAAGGAAAACCCAGGCCGGTGAACAGGATTGTGAAATCAGTAAAAAACAGGACAGGTTTGAATGCGAAGATCGCCTGGAACGGAGGGTATATATTGAACCCAGAGCTGGTGGGAAAACTTGGCCTGCCTGCAAGCTATATTGGTACTCCTCTGGGACTTTTTATTGAGGTGGGACGGATGACCTCTTACCCCCTCTATAATAAGCCGGCGCTACTTATTTATGAAGATGGTTCAGTAGATATCCAGCGGATAAATTGCAGCAGGGGGATTATAGTTTCCGTCAGGGGGAATGAACTTGTTTTTGAAAGTTCAGACTATAATGTTCCTGGAAGTCCGGGTACACGGGCTTACTATGATCTTCTCTATCCACAGGACCACATTGAGGCAAACGGGAGAACTGTTATCCGCCTAGCGGGGAACGTGGTCAAGGAGGTTTTGAAAACAAAAGCTGGAGAGAAGATACCGGTTATTCCGGTAGGGATCACACTGGTCATGGAAGCTGAAGATATACCTGAATGGATAAAAGCCGGAGAAGTACTGGAGCTTCATCTACCGGGCCTGGAATCGGTGAGACATGCAGTGGAGGCGGGACCATTGCTTCTTGAAAACGGCAGGTGTAATATCAATATGGAGGTGGAGGGTTGGAAATGCTCCAACTCGATCAGGACACAGGCGGCCCGGCTGGATTATACCGGAATGCGCGGACCTAAAATTGCAGTGGGGATCAGTACAGACAATAAATTGGCGGTTCTGACCATTAATGGGAGGATAAGGGAATCGGTGGGAGCCACCTTCAATGAGATGGCCGAAATTCTGGTGAAGTACGGCATGGATAGGGCAATGGGTTTTGATCCTGGCGGAAGCAGCACCCTGGTGGCGGATGGAAACACCTTGAACATTTCTCCCTACAATAGCAGATATGAACAGGATGTATATGCCCTGCCTCCTGAGCCCAGGTCGGTTTCCAATGCCATTCTCGGATATACAGCCATGTAATTCATGCAGGGCATATATATACATATACCGTTTTGCAGGAAGGCATGCAGATACTGCGATTTTTTCTTTACAGTGAGCCTGAAGTACCTGGACAGGTTTGTGGACACTCTTGTGGAGGAGATAAGGCAAAATGGCGAATCCAGTCCTTTCAGTTCACTGGGGACCCTTTACCTGGGAGGGGGAACTCCCTCTGTACTCTCGCCATCTCACCTGGATAAAATTATAAATACAATTCACAGGTATTATACATTCAGGAAAGATCCTGAGTGGACCATAGAGTGTAATCCGGACGACCTGGATGAGTCCCGCATAAAAATGTTTCAAACAATGGGATTTAACCGCTTGAGTATAGGGGTCCAATCCTTTCATGACAGAGATCTGGACATCATGAACCGTTCCCATAAGGCGGTACAGGCTGAAACATCAGTTAACTTGGCCTCTTCTTATGGATTTGACAACATCTCCATCGACCTGATTTATGGGGTTCCCGGACAGTCCACAAGAGAGTGGGAAGAGAACCTGGAAAAGGCATTAATCCTGCCTGTTTCCCATCTCTCCGCTTACCATCTCACCTTTGAACAGGGAACAGTTTTTGATCATTGGAGGAAACTGGGTAGACTGGCTCCGGTATCGGATGAAGAAAGTGTTCGCCAATACAGGATTCTGAGGGAAAAACTGGTTTCCGCCGGATTTGATCACTATGAATTATCCAATTTTGGACATGGGGGAAGGGTATCAGAACACAATATGCTGTACTGGTCAGGAAAACCGTACCTGGGTATGGGTCCCTCGGCCCACTCATATGATGGAGAGCGGCGGAGCTGGAATAGCTCCTCTTTACAAGAATATTTTGAACGAGTGACTTCAGGAAAGGAAACAGGCCATACTGAGTTGCTTTCGATCACCGATAAGTATCACGACTATTTGATTACCTCATTAAGAACGAGGTGGGGAGCCGATCCTGTTTTTATTGAAAAATCCTATGGGTACAAGTATCGGCAGCATTTCGAATCTATGGCCGGTCCGTTTCTTGAAAGCGGAAAAATGTTTGAAGCAGAAGGACGAGTTGCAATTGATCCCGAAGGATGGCTGATTTGCGATCATATATTGAGGGCCCTGTTTATGGATTAGGCTCCTGCCCTGGAAGTTGCTGTACTGATCAGTTGATTCAGTTTTTCATGGAGCGTATCATAACTAAATTCTTTTTTCCCCAATTCGAAATTGTGCCTGGTCATTTCCGTGGCCAGGCCGGGATTGTAAATAACTTCAGCCATGGCGCTTATAGCTTCAGTGGTGAGCTCTCCATTTTCAATCATCACGGTTTTAAATCCTTTGCTGCCTATGTCAGGCATAAATACCGGTTTATAATTGTTGACGAATATGGGCCGTCTTGCAAGAACGGCTTCAACAAAAGCATTACCAAAACCCTCATACCTGCTGAAGTAGGTACAGGCTGTTGCACTGGCATAAGCGTCTGACAGGGAAAAACGCACTTCTCCGTCTCCATTGGAAAGGCCTTTATTATGAAACAGGTGGTGGGCAAAACTGACCTGCTCACCCAGTTTTAATTCATGTATCAGGTTTACCAGTTCATTATAATAAGCACTTCCGGCATCGTCGGCATAGTTACCGGTGATGATCAGTTTTATTTTGTTATCATTAAGTTCATGGACCAGCTGTATGGCTGTTTCAATTCCTTTACGTCTGACAATACGGGTAATCTGGAACAGGAACAGATCCGTTTTATTAAATCCGATTTGACGGGCCAGATTTTCATTTTTCTCAGTCTGGAGCCCGAATGGCTGATCAAAATTCATCACATTGGGCACATTGACCGCATCCCGGTCATATCGTTCTTTGAGCATACTGGCCGCATGGGTGTTGATAACAGCATGTACCGAATTAGGAGCCCTGAGTGGGAAAATATCAGAAATGAACTCATTTATCTCATTATGCGGAGATAAATACCTGTCTCCACGTTCCCATGCAAAATCATGATCATGAGTAATGGTTGGAAAGCCGGTTTTATGCACCACTTTATTAATGGCCATTCCCATCTCAAGATGTGAAGGAAGCGCGGAGGCATTCTCTGAGATCAACAGATCGATATTTCGCTCCTGGATCCAGAGCATGATCTTTTTATAAATTACCTTCGAATAGAGGTTCAGATGCTCAATCAACTCTTCAGGATTGGTTTCAGGGTAGAAAAATGCTTTCTTTTGGCTCCAGAAACTTTCAGGTGAAAAGAACGACATTTCCGGCACCAGCGTTTCGATAGCAGGATCCATCGGGCGCTCCTGGAACTGTCCTGAAATGGTGAAAACCTGGTGCCCCATCTCCTTCAGGACATCGATCCATTTTTCAGTTTCAAGAGCTACACCATCCACTCCACCTATACGCCCGATCATTATACCGATATTCATGCCGGTAATCGGAGGTTATTTGAGCACAAAAGAAGATTGCCCGATTAATTTTCCGTCAGCGTAAAGTTCCACAGTATGTTCACCCGGAACAATTTCTCCATCATTATTCCAGAAGATTGATACCGGCAGATCTTCATTTTCGTAGTTAACAAAACGTGATGCAGAGATGGGAATAGCCTCCCCGTTAATATCAATGACCTCCAGTTCCGGTGAACCCAGAACGACTTGATCAGGCCTGATAATACGCAGGGAGATGTTTTTCTCTCCGGCCGGGGTAACCTTGTTGGCCCTGATAATAAAATCAACCCTTACCTTTTCTGCTGTTCTGATCCTGGTGGTCTCCTTTTCACGTTTATTTAATAATACCAGGTTGATCTGGGTTGCATGAAGGGTTGTTGCAAGGTCTTTGATCTCTTCCAGCTGTTCTTTATCCTGCTGAAGTTGTTCTTTTTCCGTTGTCAGCCTCAGTTCTGAGTTCCGCAACTGTTTATTCTGGGCCTGCAACTCCTGGTTTTGCGTATTCAATGAATCGATCTGAACAATATAACTCCTTAAAACGGAACGCAGGGTCTCCATCTCTTTGCGGTACATCCGGATCTTATATGCATCGTCAGCCTGAATAGCAATAAGCTTGTCAATTTTCTCCTGTTGTTGTTTAGCCTCAGTCTGTAGTTCAAGGTTATTTGTTTCAAGTGTGTCGTACCTGAAATAGATATTACGCAACTCCCCCTCCAGTGAATCTTTTTCAATTCGGAAGAATTCTGTTTTTTCAGCCAGGTCATTGGAAACTAGGTTCAGATTTTTTCTGGTATCCAGTAGCATATATATGGCTACAGCCAGTATCACTACCAGTAATCCAAGTACTCCGTAGAGTGCATTTACATTGGTTTTCTTTTCAGCCATGTTAAACGATAAATTTTTTACAAATATACAAATTACCGGACAGGTTTAGAGGTCACCTCTTCAATGGTGATAATGTTATTAACAATGGCATAGATGGTTAGACCTGAAACAGATTTGATTCCCAGTTTGCTGATGATGTTCTTCCGGTGGGTCATTACCGTGTGGGCGGAAAGGTACAGACGTTCCGCAATTTGCCGGTTTGTAAGACCCAGGGAAACAAGGCGAACGATGGTTGTTTCACGCGGAGAGAGCTCCATGGTCCGGGTTTCCAAATAGCCCTCTTCCTGATTTTCAAGAAGAGCCATGATCTTACGGGTCAGGGACTCTTTATCTTCCTGCAGGCGGATGGTTGTAAGCACGTCACGATTATGACCATTCCCGGAAGGATCATTATTTAAGGATTCCTCGATCAGAATGGTTTTTTCAAGAAGTTCCGGTTGGGTTGTGAACAGGTCGGCCGACCTGTCGATTCCGGTCTGGGAAATGATGATGAAGTCGACCGGGTGATGTTGAAGGAAGCTGCCCAGGGGACCATCTGTGCCAAATTCTCTGAGAACCCTGACGCCCTGGATACGGTTTAAAACCGAAACCAATCCTTTCCGGACAAGGTAGGAATCAATTACAAGTATGAAACGAGAAATCTTCATACGTGAGAATTCCTTTTTAATAATTTTCGTTCCAGCTCAGCTACTCTTGGGATCAGGACCTTATCTTCCACATCAGCGTGGTCAACCAGGTCTTTCATCAATGCAGCAAGGTCGTTCAGTACCTGGAAGCACAACTGCAGATCATCAAATGGAGGCAGGTATTTAATGATCAGCTCGGAAAGATGCCTCAAGCTTGTTTCCAACCTGTCATGCTCCTTTGCAAACTCAATGATGGAATATGTTTCAAGCTTTTGAATGAAATCCGGATCGGTGACCTGCAGGGCAGATTGTCTTTCCAGTTCAAGGATGTATGGAAGAATTTGTTCCTCCTCCTGGGAGATGTGGGTCAAAAACTCCTCCTTGTAATCACTGAAAAAACGGGTGACCAGGTTCACCTCTTTTTCCGACAGGTCCGACTGGTCCATTAACCTGAACAATTTCTCAGCCACAGTTGGAAGTGCGATGTTTGTAAAGTACAGGTGAGTGGATTTTATATAATCTACCATGGTGCCCAGGGAGAAGAGTGATAGGCCCTCGCCGGGGACATATAATTCATCCAGATAGGCATTGGCAATTTCCAGGAAAAAATCCGTATTGATCCCCTGGGCCTTGCACACCTGATCAACACTTTTTTCACCGAATCCAAGTTTCAGATTAAATCGAGGTAAAAGAGACAGCAATTGAAGGTTCTCAAGCACTACTCTGTACATGGGCCAATTCCGGGTAATCATTGTTAGCTGTTTTGTTGGTTAATCTCGGTCTCGGTAATACCGTATTTTTCATTCTCCTCCTTGTTCCCCAGGGGTTCCACGTGTACCATGATATCATAGATATTTCTCTGGTTCGCTTTGATGCTGTCTTCCACATTTTTTGCAATATCATGAGCTTCCTTAACGGAGATGCGGGGATCGACCTCAATATCAAGGTTGACCATGTAATAATGTCCAATTTTACGGGCTCTTACACGGTGGGGATTATGTGCGCCTTCTACAGAACGCACCGATTCAAACAACTGACAGTAGACATCTGTATTGTCGATACCATCCATCAGGTCAATATTGGATTTCATAAAGATCCGGAATCCCTCATACATGATAAACATACTGATCAGAATTGCAATAATACGGTCGATCAGGGGCTCCTGTAGGATTTCAGTAAATAGAAGACTTGCCACAACGCTCAAAGAAAGCAGAATATCATTTCGCATGTTCCTGGCGTTGGCCATCAGCATGGGACTATCCACATGTTTTCCAGTTCTGAATAAGAACAGGGAGAGGATCAGTTTTCCAGCTATAGATATGAGGGTTACCCAAATAGCAAGCGTTCCCGGTGTTCTAATGGTATCGCCTGAAATCAGGATGTTTACGGTGGAGTAGGCAAGCTGGGCGCCTGCAAAAAAGATCACAAACGAAAGCACCTTGGCGGCAATGGTATCGGCTTTCTTATAGCCATACGGAAATTTCACATTGGGTGGCCTGGAAATGATCCGTGCCGCCACCATTACAACCACCGATGAAATAATATCTGAAACGGAGTCGATGCCATCTGCTATTACGGCATAACTACCTGAGATAAATCCCGCGCCAAGTTTAAGGAAGGCAAGAAGAGTATTGCCGATAATGGACCACCAGGAAGCGCGAATGATCTTTTGTTCCCTTTTCATCTATCCTTCGTTTGAATGGATCAGACTGGGGGAGTGATCCGTGTGGAACTCAAACTGCAATGTGATGTGGCCAATCCCGAAATTTTCCTTCAAATAGGCTTCGATTTCAGCCTGGACCTTCTTTACATGGCTCAGCTTCAGGTCACTTGTCAGCTCCACATGGGCTTCCATGTGAACCTCACTGTCGGTAAGCATCCATGCATGAATGTGATGTATGTTTAATACCTCCGGGAGTTGTTCAACTCTCTTTTTAATAGTGGGCAGGTCAATATGATCAGGAGCAGCCTGCATCAGGATATTGACCGATTCTTTGAGTATGATAAATCCTGAACGGATAATATAGAGTGAGATAATCACAGTAATTACAGGATCAATCCAATAGATCTTAAATACACCTATAAGAACACTACCGATGATAACTACCACGGATGAGAGGCTGTCACCGACCAGGTGCACGTAAGCCGCTTTTACATTGAGGCTGCTTGCGGCATCTCTCCTGAGGATAAGTACAGCATATACGTTGGCCAGAAGCCCGATCATTCCAACCACCAGCATGATCATAGAGTTGATGGGGGCCGGATTATTCCAGCGGTACCACGCCTCTTTTATAAGGAATACACTCATGACAATGAGTATGACCGCATTGGTCAGAGCAGCCAGGATCTCCAATCGCTTGTAACCGAAAGTCCTTTTCTGGTTGGCCTCACGCTTGCCAGTAATGGTGGCCAGGTATGCAATGAAAGTTGCAAAAGTATCGCTCAAATTATGGAGGGCATCAGAGAAAAGCGCCAGACTGCCCGAAAGAATTCCACCGGCAATCTCCACGATAGTAATAAGCAGGTTCAAAAAAGTGGCAGCCAGCAGGTTCTTTTCATTTACCACATGGTGGTGATGTTTTCTTTTCCGCTTATGTTTTTTTTCGGTCATTTAGATAAACAACAGACGGCTTAACATGAATAAGTCGTTTAAGTGGCCTTTCTGCCTTTCTTCGAGGGTTTAGGAATAGGTTCCCGGGAAAAATATTTTGGCCTTCTGCCTGTCCAGATAATCATGATGATTCCGGCCAGAATAAACGGAAGGCTCAACAACTGCCCCATATTGAATTCCATTCCGGCCTCGAAGGCGACCTGATCGTTCTTCAAAAATTCAATGAAGAACCGGGCAGAGAAGAGAAGGATCATAAAGAGCCCGAATATAAATCCATCCCTCACTTTCATGTACCTTTTGCGGTAGAAGGTGAACAGCACAACAAAAATAAGGATATAGCTCAGCGACTCGTAGAGTTGAGTGGGATGCCGGGGTACTGTTGGGAGCAACTCCCCGGTATTGGGGTCGTACAACCTGTCCCTTACAAACTCAAAGCCCCAGGGAAGATTAGTTGGAAGGCCATAAATCTCAGAGTTAAAGAGGTTTCCCAGACGGATAAATGCTCCGCCCAGCGCCACTACAATGACAATACGATCGATCATCCATAGATACGATAGTTTGAATTTACGGACGTATAACCAGAGTGAAAGCAGGATACCGATAGCTGCCCCGTGACTGGCAAGTCCGCCCTTCCAGATCTTTAGGATCTCGATGGGATGTGCCAGGAAGTATTCCGGCTCATAAAAGAGACAATGTCCCAGCCTGGCCCCAACAACCGTACCTACCGCTATATAGATAAGCAATTTATCCATCATTTCAGAGGTGAGCCGTTCGGTAGCAAGATATCTGGTGAAAATGATGTAACCGGAAAGGAACGCCGTGGCAAATAACAAACCGTACCACCTGATACTTAATTGTCCAATGCTAAATATTTCGGGATCCACATTCCATGTGATGGCGTCAAAGATCATAATGATAAACAGGTTTTGTATTAAAGCTACAAATATAATAACATTCCGGGGGTTTCCCCTGAAGCATATATCTTTGTATGTTTGCATAAATTGATGGAAGGTGTGTTTTAAATATTTGTGGTTATTTGCCGTTTTGGGTTTTTGCTGGAGCTGTGCCCAGCAGGGGAACCCTACAGGTGGTCCCCGTGATGAGGATCCTCCGGTGGTTTTGGAGAGTGACCCTCCAAACTATTCCACACAATTTAAGGCTAAAAAGATCCGGATCACTTTTGATGAGTTCATTGTTCTGGACAATGTAAATCAGGAACTGATCGTCTCTCCCCCAATGGAGGAGCAACCGGAAGTTAAGTTGAAGAAAAAGACCCTGATAGTAGAATTTGAAGAGGATCTGAAGACCAATACAACCTATACATTTAATTTTGGTGATGCCATTAAGGACCTTCATGAAGGGAACAAACTTCAGAATTTCGAATATGTCTTTTCTACAGGAGATATATTAGACTCCATGTCAATTAAGGGAACACTGAAATATGCTGAAAACCTTGAAGTGCCTGAAGACCAGATATCCATCATGCTTTACACCGATTTAAGGGATTCAGTACCCCTGACCGATATACCGCTCTATGTCGGGCGATCCAATGACAGCGGGGTCTTCAGTGTAAATAATTTACGTCCGGATATTTACAAGGTCTTTGCTTTGAATGATGGGAACAACAATTTTTTATTCGACCTTCCGACGGAGGAGATAGCCTTTCTTGATTCAAGCTTGATCCTGAATCCTGAATTCACACGTCAATTGCTCGGAGATTCAGTGGTTTCACAAATGATACCTGACACTGTTTCCATTGATTCGACAGGAATTGTCGCAGATTCTACAGCACAACCCGGCCCTGACCTCAACTCCATCTATATTGACCTGGAATTGTTTACAGAGGCATCCGAAATTCAGTATATCACTGATTATACCAGAGACGACCGGCGAAAGATACAACTTGCTTTTGCGCTTCCCCTCACAGATAGCTTTAATTACAGGTCACTGCAAACGGATGAGGGAAAAGGCCCGGAATTCTTGGAATATTTTTCTTCTGATCGGGATAGCCTGACACTCTGGTTAAAGGATTCTGTTGACTATAAGAAAGACAGCATCACACTGCAGGTAAATTATACAGTAAAAGATACAACAAAACAGTTTATAACCAGGAGCGATACGCTTTTGCTGGCATTCAGGGAAAAACAGACCAGGAGCAGAAGGGGGCGTGAGACTGAAGGGGAAGAAGAAAAATTGGTGGTTCATACCATCAGGAACAGTGGGAACATGGACCTTAACCGGGGCCTTCCATTTGTTCTGGATTTCCCTTTAAAAACGATAAATGATTCTCTTATCTCACTGTTTCAAATTGCTGATTCGGTCGAGGTGCCGGTTCCGTTTCAGGTGGAGGCTGATACGCTAAATCCTTACAGGGCTGATCTTACATGTTCCTGGGAACCCGCTACAGTTTATACGATGGCAGCACTTCCAGGAGCCGTTTCAAGTATATATCCGTTGTTGCATGATACCATTAATCTGACATTTAAAACGCGGGCTATAGAAGATTATGGCCAGATACTCCTCTCACTTAATCATGTAAATCACCAGGTAATTGTTCAACTTTTCACCGGCAAGACCCTGGTTTCCGAAACGAGTGTGAAGGAGGATGGACAATATGCTTTCCCGTACCTTACACCAAAGACTTACCATATTAAATTTATCCATGATATAAATAAGAACGGGAAATGGGATACTGGTAATTATTTGGAGAAATTACAGCCCGAACCGGTTGAACTTCTTCCTGTAGAGATTGCGGTAAGATCCAACTGGGATCATGATGTTTCCATGACCCTGGTTAAATAGGTCATCATTTTACCGCTTTCCCATCCAGGCGTTTCCATATCAATGCCGCAGCTCCCAGGACTGCAATATTTTTATCCAGCAGTGCCGAGGGAACAATATCAATCTTATTCCTGTAGATAGGCAGTAGGTGTTCTTCCATACTTTTTTTAGCAGGATCTATAATCCATTTCCCCGCCTTGGCCAATCCCCCGAATATAAATATAATGGCCGGACTGATATGGGCCACAGTATCAGCGAGGGCGCGCCCCAGCAGATAACCGGTTCTTTCAAATGCTTTAATGGCGATGGGATCTCCGGATTCGGCCAGGTCTGTGATCATTTTGGGTTTTAATTTGGAGAATGGGATATTTCGGACCTCGCTCTCTATATTCTCTTCAGCCATCAATTCATAAACGGTTCGCTTGATTCCGGTGGCTGACACATAGGCTTCAAGGCAACCCCTTTTCCCGCAACCACATTGACGGCCGTTATCATAGACCAGAACATGTCCCAGTTCACCTGCAAAACCATCATGCCCGTAAATAATATCACCGTTTACCACAAGACCGCTTCCAAGACCTGTTCCCAGGGTGATCATCAAAAAATTCTTCAGATCACCGGCATCACCAAACAACATCTCTCCCAGAGCTGCTGCATTTGCATCATTGGTGACAAGGACAGGCAGGTGAAACTGCTTCTCCATCAATTTCACAAATTCAATTTTCCCTTTCCAGGCCAGGTTAGGGGCATTTTCTATGGTTCCCGCATAGTAATTTCCATTGGGTGCACCCACACCGATGCCAAGCATCAAAAACGAGGTATTAATTTTCTCAAGGCTCTGCATAACATGGGTATGAAGAGCCTGAATAAATTCTTGTATAGTCGGGTAGCCACGGGTACTAATTTCATCTTCGAAATGAATGGATCCTTCACGATCCACCAAACCTATTTTTGTAAAGGTTCCTCCTATATCTATTCCAAGAACAACTTCCAGCGCCATTTGATTTGATAGATTTGATTATAACGCATAAAAGTAATAAATCTCATCTGATTTGGTTAAATTAGCCGATATATCTAAAACCCAGACCATGACCAATTTTATTGTACCTATTGACTTTTCACCGGATTCTTTGAAAGGTTTAGAGTGGGCCATTCTGTTTTCACGGAAGAAAACCATTAATATCCAGATGGTATATGTTTTGACCAACAGTTCCAATTTTCAGAGCAGGGTTGTGGAGCAGGAACACCAGTATGCTGATACCCAGTTTAAAAAACTGATGGAAGAGATGGGCCCGGCACTGGGCAATCAGTCAAAACTCCGGTATATTATTAAAAAAGGGAAAGTGTACCGGGAAGTTGTCAACCAGGTGAATTCCTATAAGAATGCCGTAGTATCTGCCTCCACCCATGGCGCATCGGGCTTTGAAGAGTTGTTTGTCGGGAGCAATGCCCTGAAAATTATAGCGGCGATTGACCAACCTGTATTTACAATTCGTACCAGCGTTCCCCAGGAGGTGAATAAAATTGTTGTTCCTATTAAGATGCACAGTGATACCCGGCAAAAAGCCCCGGCTGCCGCGGACCTGGCAGAACTATTTGGAGCAGAGTTACATGTGATCTCCATCTCGACCCGCAATAATGCACGTGATCTGAACAGGCTGGAGTCCTACTCAAAACAGGTTATCAACTATTTTAAGGCAAGGAAGTTAAAGACTTTTGCCAAAACACTGGTGGGGGATAGTTTGCCGACCCTGACCTGCAACTATGCAGAGACGGTAGGTGCCGATTTAATCACCATCATGTCGAGCGCCCTGGATAAGTGGAATGTTTTACTGGGCAGCTTTGCGCAGCAGATGGTCAACAGTTCCCCGGTACCACTGTTACACATCACCCCTAACGAGAAACAGATGCCTACTGGATTCAGCAATTTTGGAGGATAGATAATAAGCAAACAGGAATCACATACGGATATTAGCCTGGATTTGCAGTTTAAGGCCTTGATGGATTCATTGCCTTACGCCGCCTGGTTTAAGGATGAAAAAGGGAAATTCACCCAGGTTAACAAAATATTTTTGACCACCCTGGGGAAAGAACCGTCACAGGTTATTGGCAAGGGAGTAAGCGAAGTATTTGATAAGGTGGAGGCCAGGCAGAATGAGGAGGGAGAACGTGAGGCCCTCCAAACCGGGAAGATCAGCGAATCTACCTATTCAAAGAATAAGAGAATCATTAAGACCGTTCATTTTCCCGTAATAGATGAAACAGGTCTGCTCAATGGGACAGGTGGATACCGCGAAGATATAACCAATCTGACCGGTTCACTTCAAATACTGCACAGGGAGAGAGAAACCCTGGAAGTCCTGCTGGAGAGCATGCCGCTCTGTATCTTTTTTACCGACAGGCATCAGCGGTATATCAGGGTGAATCAGATGATGGCAAAATTGCTCAGGATTTCAGAGACGGGGGAAGCTGTTGGTAAGACCAACAAGGTGTTCTTTACAAAACGGGTCGCGAGGAAAATGATTGAGGAGGACAGGACCATTATAGAAACAGGGACCCCTATTGTGAATAAGATTCTCTATTTTGAAGATGAGGGAGTTGAGGGTTTTTGGATGGAAAAGAATAAAATTCCCATCAGTGATGAACGGGGAGTTATTACCATGATTATGGGAATTTTTAAGGATGTCTCGGATCTGATGCGAATCGAAAATGAACTGAAGGAAGCGCGGGACCGGGCGGAGGAGTCGGACAGGTTGAAGACCTCTTTTCTGGCCAACATGTCACACGAAATCAGAACTCCAATGAATGGTATTGTTGGATTTGCAAATCTTTTAAGGGATCCAGGGCTGGCGGAAGATAAAAAAGACCTTTTCCTTAAACATATCGAGCATTCGTCCAATCAACTTTTAAATATCATTGATGATATCATCGATATTTCAAAAATTGAATCAGGACAACTGAAGATCTCCAATAAACCGGTACGGATCAACTCCATCCTTGAAGAGATCTATTCGTCTTTCTTTCATCGGATCAGGGGAGACGCTCCTGGCGAAAAACGTGTGGACTTTAAACTGATCAAAGGAAATGAATCGGGCAATTTTACTATTGTCACAGATGATTTCAGATTGAGCCAGATATTTAATAACCTGATCGGTAATGCTATCAAGTTCACGAAGGAGGGACATATCACTTTTGGTTATTCAATGAAGGATCACAGGCATGTTGAGTTTTTTGTAAGCGACAGCGGAATCGGGATCCCCAATAATAAGCAGAGGCTTATTTTTGACAGATTTGGACAGGTGAACCAGGAACGGTCACTTCAACAGACCGGAACCGGACTCGGACTGCCTATATCCAAAAGTCTGGTAAACCTGATGGGGGGTGAGATGTGGGTTGAATCTGCTGTTGGCAAAGGAACCACATTTTATTTTACCCTTCCACTTGTTATTGAGGAACCTGTTGAGGAACCCAGGGTACTGATTTCCAATAAGACCTATAACTGGAGCAACAAAAATATCCTTGTAGCTGAGGATGAAGAATTAAACTGGCTCTTCGTAAAAGAGATGTTGCGGCAGACCGGAGCCACCATACACAGGGCAAGGAACGGCCACGAAGTGGTTGAACAAACCCGTAAACTTTCGCCAGATGCCATACTGATGGATATAAAAATGCCCGGGTTAAGCGGTATTGATGCTGCCAGGAAAATAAGGAGTTTTAATGATAAAGTTCCTATTATAGCTCAGACCGCTTTTGTAATGGCAGAGGAGAAGGAGGAAAGCATCCGGGCCGGCTGTAACCATTTTGTAACCAAACCGCTGGACAGGACAACGATCATGGAACTTATTGACTCCTATTTCTGATGAAAAGGGCGGTCATCATTGTGGCAGCCGGATGGGGAAAGAGGATGGGAGGAGACCTCCCGAAACAATTCCTCCTGATCCGGGAAAAGCCTTTGATCATCCATACACTGGAGAAGTTTCTCCGTTTTGATCCCGATATAAAAGCAGTTGTTGTACTGGCAGAAGCGCACAAAAAGCTGTGGGATCAGCTGGCAGGGTCTTATAAAATTACAGGGGGCGTTACCCTTGTCATTGGGGGAGATACCCGGTTTGATTCTGTAAAAAACGGGCTCGAAATAATTGAGGAAGGGGTTATTACAGGGATTCACGATGCCGTTCGCCCACTAGTGAGCCTGGATACGCTGGAGCGCAGTTTTGATGCAGCTGTTCGCGAGGGGAGCGGGATCCCGGTGGTAGAGATGGAAGAATCGGTAAGGATCCTGGACATGGATGGAACTTCGTCTCGGATGGACCGCAACATGTTAAGAAGGGTTCAAACCCCCCAGGTGTTCAGATCCGAGAGAATCAAACAGGCGTATCTTCGGGCAAACGGCAGATCCTTTACTGATGATGCTTCTGTATACGAGTCGGTTTATGGACCAGTTACCCTGGTAGAAGGCAACAGGGAAAACATTAAAATAACCACACCAACGGACATGAAGCTGGCATCACTGCTCATTGGCTCTGTTGACTGATCTCCCCACCCACGCTGCTTTTAAAAGCTTTCTGCTCCGGGTTGCCCAGGTAACCTACAAATGCTTTACTGGTTGCATTGGCATCCAAAAATCCCGAACTGTTAATTTTTACCTGGGCCCCTGTGGCTGCCTTAACCCAGGTTTTTTGTGCCTCAAGTTCATATGCCAGGTAATTTCCAACTGTGTAGGCATCAATAAGCTGACTCCGGGTTTCACCACTCAGAATGATATCGGCTCCCTGGTTGACCCTGCTGCTAAGTGAATCTGTGGCAACATCTAATTCAATTTTTCCACCGGTTTCTGCCCTGAGGGAAAGAGTTTTGGTTTTCAGGATATCGGTCGACTGAACCACCGCACCCCGTTTGACTTCGAGTACTGAAAGAGTTTTATAGTATAATTTCACATTGATGGCCGGCTCACTGCCAAGTTCAACGGAGGTCTTAAGAGACAGGCTGTTGGCAGCCCACTCGATATCAAGCTTTTCGGGTACCCTGTTTCCTTCAAATACCAGTTGCCTGGAATCTGAGGCCACCAGCTGAAGGTGGATATTTCCGGTTACCTTTACCTCTTCAAAATTGTTTTCAGCAGGTATAGTATATTCCTGGGCAGACACAGTTATTTGTATGATCAGGAAGATTGAATATGTCAGAATCGTTCTCATTGCTGGCTTTATAACGTCAAAAATACGTACAAATTATTTATTACCTTGCACAACTTGAGCATGATGCGAATGGCAAGGGCAATAAAATTGTTAATGGTTTGTTTTCTGCTGGGTCATGTAACAGAAACATTTTCGCAAGAATCCTTTATAATAAGTGATGATAAATTAGTCATTCACGACATCCAGATAAGCGGTAATACAATAACCCATCCTTCCATTATTCTGAGGGAACTGTTGTTTTCTGCAGGGGATACAGTTTTAAAAATGCAATTGCTTCCCGATATACAGCGAAGCCAGGATAACCTGCTCAACCTGGCCATTTTCAATTTTGTTCATTTTGATGTCAGGCATCTGATTAATAACCATATTGATGTGCTCGTATCGGTGGTTGAGCGCTGGTATATCTGGCCGATTCCTATCCTGGAGTATGCTGACAGGAATTTCAGTACTTTTATTCAGAACAAGGACTGGGATAAAATCAATTATGGAGCCTGGTTGAAATGGAATAATTTCAGGGGAAGGAACGAACTGCTCACAGGCAAACTCAGGCTGGGGTATATTAAGGAGTACTCTCTGGCATTCTCAAAGCCCAACCTTGGCAAGAGTCTGTCACACGGGGTTTCCGCCGGGTTCAATATCAATCAGCAAAATGAAGTTTATTTAGCTACAGTCAACAATTTACCGGTAGAATACAGACCTAAACAAAAGCCGGCGCAGACAAGATTCAATGCGTTTGCCAGTTATACTTACAGAAGAAAATATTTTACTTCCCATTCACTCAGATTTGAGTTTTATAACTACCTGGTATCAGATTCAGTAGCCATCGTCAACAGCAATTACCTGGGGGGGGGAGACAGCCAGCGGCAATATTTTTCACTCACTTATGAATTCGATTATGATATCCGGGATTCAAAGGTTTATCCGCTGGAGGGATTTAATGTAAGGATCAGGGCTGAGCAGATCGGCCTTGGAATCATCAAGGACTTTGATTACCAGACTTTTCGTTTAACGGGTATCATGATGTATCACCAGAAAATTATCAACCGGCTCTATTTTTACAATGCAACGAAAGCAAGATACACCAGCAAAAAAATCCTGCCCCATTTTCTCAACGAGGCCCTTGGTTATGAAGAATATCTGAGCAGTTACGAACCCTATGTCATAGATGGAACTGATTATGTGATCTCTGTTTATAATCTGAAGTTCCAGGTGGTTAAACCGAACATATATACCATTCCTTTCATAGGTATGGAACAGTTTAATAAAATCCACTATGCCGTATATCTCAATCTCTTTGCAGATGCCGGTTATGTCAATAATGACTTTCCCAACCCGACCAACACGATGGTCAACACATGGCAGTTTTCAACAGGGATCGGGCTTGATCTGGTAACCTACTACGACCAGGTTTTCAGAATCGAGTATTCTGCAAACCGGTATGGGGAACATGGTTTCTTTTTCCATGTTGAAACGCCCTTTCGCAGGTGGTAATATAAAAGATCCTTATGGATCGATCCAGTCACCCTCGGTTTTTACCAGGTTGATCAATGCTTGAAGCGCCTCTTTTTCCGGAATGTTCCTGATACGGGCTTCTTTACCCTTATAAATAGTTACCCGGCCCGGTCCGGCGCCAACATATCCATAATCAGCATCGGCCATTTCACCGGGACCATTTACAATACATCCCATCACCCCAATTTTCAGGGTGGTCAGGTGGGAAGTCGCACCGCGTATCTCCTTCAGGCGGGTAAGGATGTCAAAATGTGTGCGGCCACAAGAGGGGCAGGCGATATATTCTGTTTTGGTGATCCTGGCGCCGGTAGCCTGCAGGATGTGAAGTATGGTATCGTTAATACTTGAAGCAGACATGTGTGGATTTTCCACCCATACTCCATCCAGTGCGCCATCTACGAGCAGGGCCCCCACCTCACCAGCCAGCTCTATCTGGAAAGTAGAGATGTCAGCCGTATCGGTAAAGGTTTTATACAGGATGGGAGCCGCCCTGTTCATTTTGCAGAACTGGTTGATATATGCCTTGATCTCCTGGATTGAATGATTGCCCTTTTCAATGATTACCATTTTCGCACCATCATTCAACAATTGATGATCCTGTTCCCACTCTTCGTACGCGACAAAGTAACCATTCAGATCACCGGGTTTCAGGTCAGCTTCAGGATCTGGTGGTTCAGGGCTGACAATTTTAACCCTTTTCCCTTTTCCGACTCCCAGGACAGGCATGGACCTTCTCCGGGAAAAACTAAAGGGATTCCAGGCCAGGTCCAGGTATGGATTGTAGGGAAGTTGCCCCGGTTTTGGAAATGAAGCCACGATCTGTGAGGCTACAGGCAACTCCATTTCAGGAGGTTCTGTAAGTGATACGCGTATGGTATCGCCCATTCCTTCCAGAAGCAGGGGAGCCATACCCACGGCCGATTTAATCCGGCCTTCCTGGCCATCCCCTGCCTCGGTGACTCCCAGGTGCAGCGGATAGGCCATTCCCTCCAGGTACATCTGGTAGGTAAGAAGACGAACCGATTGCACCATCACTCTTGGATTACTCGATTTCATGGAGACCACCACGTTGGGAAAGGACTCTGCTTTACAGATCCGCAGGAATCGCATGGCCGACTCTACCATTCCGTCAGGTGTGTCCCCGAAATGTTTCATAATAGAATCATCCAGAGAGCCATGGTTAACCCCAATCCGAATGGCTGTTCCATGGTCACGGCATGTTCTGAGAAGTTCAGGAAGGAGATCATCAACGCTTTTTCCTTTTAGATAATTCCCGGGATTGATCCTGATTTTATCGGTTACCCTTGCAGCCTCTATGGCCAGCCCGGGTTTGAAATGGATATCAGCGACTACAGGAACGCGGTATCCCCTCCTGTGGAGTTCCTTTCGAATTTTCTCCAGGTTCTGGACCTCACGTTTTCCCTGGGTGGTTAACCTGACCAGTTCGGCGCCCGCCTCAATCATGCTAATGCATTGATTTACTGTAGCCTGAACATCATTGGTATCTGTATTGGCCATGGACTGGATACGGACCGGATGATCTCCTCCCAGAAGAAGGTTCCCGATTGCAATTGGATTTGAGCGGTAAAGTTCCATTCCGCTAGTTTATTTCCCAGTCAGCTCCGTCTTTCCGGTCTTTAACGGTGATTCCCAGATTGGTCAGCTCTTCACGGATTCGGTCTGCAGTTTCAAAATCACTTTTTAATTTGGCATCGGCCCTTAACTGCAGGATCATTTCAATAAGCCCGCCGGTTACCATATCAGCTTTTCCGGATGGTTCAAGACCGAGTACAGAAAACATCCAGGAATTATAAAGATTTCTCAGTCTTTTTAATGATTTATAGTGAATGGACTCATTTCCAAGCTTTACATTGTTGATGTATGTAACTCCATTTAACAATAAGCCAATCAATTTTGCACTATTTAAATCATCCAACATAGCTGCATTGCATTCTTTTTCGAACTGATCTATATCAAAGGTGGTAGTTTTTCCGGGGCTCAAAGAATCTAATACAGCAATAGCATTCATTAACCGCATCAAACCTTTCTCGGAAGCCTGCAGCGCTTCATTGGAGAAATCAAGTGTGCTGCGATAGTGAGCCTGCAGAATAAAGAACCTGATCACCATGGGGCCGTATGCCTGCTCCAGCATTTTATGATCTCCATGAAAGAGTTGGTCCAGGGTGATAAAATTACCCAGTGACCGCCCCATTTTCTGTCCATTGATGGTAATCATATTGTTGTGCATCCAGTACCGTACCGATGGCTTGCCGTAACCAGCCACATTCTGAGCAATTTCGCATTCATGATGAGGAAAAAGCAGGTCCATTCCCCCACCGTGAATATCAAACTGCAGACCCAGGTACTTGGTGCTCATGGCTGAACATTCAAGGTGCCATCCGGGATAACCTTCACTCCATTTGGAGGGCCAGCGCATGATGTGAGCAGGATCGGCTTTTTTCCACAAAGCGAAATCGAGGACATTCCTCTTTTCCGACTGGCCATCCAGCGCCCTGGTATTGGAAAGAAGTTCTTCAATCTTTCTGCCTGAGAGCTGGCCATAGGAGTGGTTGTTATTGTACGCCACCACATCAAAGTAAACAGAGCCATTTACTTCATAGGCATATCCAGCATCAATGATCCTGCTAATTAATTCTTGCTGCTCAATGATATGTCCGCTTGCCCTGGGTTCGATGCTCGGATGTAATACGTTAAGCGATTCCATATTCTGATGGTAGCGGTTCATATAGCGCTGGACCACTTCCATGGGCTCAAGTGATTCAAACCGTGCCCTCTTCAGGATCTTGTCCTCACCATCATCTGCATCGTCCTCCAGGTGCCCCACATCGGTTATATTACGCACATACCTTACCTTATAACCCAGGTACTGAAGGTACCTGAAAAGCACATCAAAAGTGATAGCCTGGCGCGCATGACCCAGGTGGGCATCACCATAGACTGTTGGGCCACAGGCATAAAGACCAACAAAAGGAGGGTTGATGGGTTCAAATCGCTCCTTCTTTCTAGTCAGGGTATTGTATATAAATAGATTGTTGGTCATAACTATTGCTGGATAATCCGTACGATGGAAACAAAATTAGTAATTTTAACACCAACCGAAAATGGTGATCGTATGGGGAAACATAAAAGGCCCGTTAAAGATAAATTTTCACGCGAACAGGCAGTTGCATTAATTATGGGTGTGTTTGGCAGGAATCCCAAACAGATTTACAACTATAAGCAGATTTCAAAGCTGCTTTTTATTAACGATAAACAGCGCAGGGCCGTTGTGAACCGAACATTGGACGAGTTGGTGGTACAGAAACAACTGGAGCAGTTGGAACCGGGGAGGTACCGCCTTTTGAGCAGGGCCGGATACAGGACCGGTACACTCGATATGACCCAGCATGGGTATGCCTTCCTAGTTTCTGAAGATACGGACGATGATGTATTTATTGCACGCAACAACCTGAAAACGGCTCTCGACGGCGACCTTGTTAAAGTATTTGTCTACCCTGCACGCAAGCAGCGATCCCGCATCGAGGGTGAGGTGGTCGAAATACTGGAGAGGGCAAGGAATACCTTTGTGGGAACAGTGGAGATTTCACGTAACTACGCTTTTTTGCTTCCCGATAGCCGTAAAATGCCCTTCGATATCTTCATTCCGCTTGAAAAACTAAAGGGGGTGGAGCATGGACAGAAAGCCATAGCACGCATCATCGACTGGCCGGAGAAAGTGAAAAATCCCTTTGGAGAGATCGTCGATGTTCTGGGATTTCCCGGGGAGAATGATACGGAGATGCACTCCATCCTGGCCGAGTTTGAGCTTCCCTATAAATTTTCAAAGGAGGTGGAAGCCTACGCTGAAAAGATACCGGATAGGATTACAGCTGATGAGATAAAAAACAGGAGGGATTTCCGTAAAGTGCCCACCTTTACCATAGATCCTGCTGATGCAAAAGATTTCGATGATGCGCTTTCACTTCAACCACTGGAGGGTGGATTGTGGGAGGTGGGGGTTCATATAGCGGATGTTTCCCATTATGTAAAAACCAGAACCATACTCGATAACGAGGCTTATGAACGAGGTACATCGGTCTACCTGGTGGACCGTGTGGTTCCCATGCTTCCGGAGAAACTCTCGAACGGGGTATGTTCACTTCGTCCTAATGAGGATAAGCTCACTTTTTCTGCTGTCTTTCAGATGAATGAACAGGGCAAAGTGCTTGATGAATGGTTTGGACGGACAGTGATAAATTCCGACAGGCGATTCAACTATGAGGAAGCACAAGAGATTATTGAAACCGGTGAAGGGGACATGAAAAATGAAGTGCTGAAACTTTATGAGATTTCAAAAGTCCTGAAGAATGAACGGTTTAAAAATGGCTCGGTGAATTTCGAAAGGGAAGAGGTCAAGTTTAACCTGGCCGAGGATGGAACACCCACGGGGATCTATTTCAAGGTGCAGAAGGAGGCCAACTGGCTGATTGAAGAGTTCATGCTTCTGGCCAACAAAAAGGTGGCTTCCTATGCCACGAGGGGAGGGAGGTATGAAAAGGAGATGGGCAGTGCAGAAAGCACCGGTCAATCAAAGAATAAGCAACAGGGTAAAACCTTTGTTTACCGAATCCACGAACTACCCGATCCTGAAAAGATGGAAGCATTTACCAGGTTTATTGGCAAGTTCGGTTATACCCTTAATTCCCAGCAAACGGGCCGGCGTTTGTCAACTGCACTGAACAATCTGCTGGATCAGGTACAGGGAAAAAAAGAGCAGGATGTGGTTGAGATGATGGCCCTGCGTTCAATGGCCAAGGCTCGTTATTCCACAAAAAATGTGGGGCATTATGGACTGGCCTTTAAAGACTATACCCATTTTACCTCCCCGATCCGGCGTTATCCCGACCTGATGGTACATCGTTTGCTTGGCCATTACCTGGAGCACGGAGAATCAAAGAATGCTGAGAAGTATGAAAAAAGATGCCAGCATGCTTCCGAGATGGAACGGAAAGCCGTGGAGGCTGAAAGAGCTTCCACCAAATACAAACAGGTGGAGTTCATGCAGGATAAAGTAGGGAAACAATTTGACGGAGTGGTTTCAGGGCTTACCGACTGGGGTATCTACGTTGAGATATTGGAGAACAAATGCGAAGGGATGGTATCTATTAAGAGCATTGTTGATGATTTTTACGAGTTTAATGAGGAGGAGTATATGATTGTAGGCAGGCAGTCGGGCAGGAAATTTGAGATCGGCGATGAAGTGAAAATTGAAGTGATGAATGCCAATCTCTCTAAGAGACAACTTGATTACAGACTTGTAGAACCCGATGATGCGGATTAAATTTGTGTGGTGAAAAAAATTATTGACAGATGGTCGTTGTCAAGGCGGAAGTCAGAACTCATATTGTTGAGGTAGCCCGCAAGATCTTCACCAGGTTTGGTCTCAGAAAGACCACGATGGAGGAGATCGCCAGAGCGGCTAAGATGGGGAAGAGTTCTATATACTACTATTTTAAAAGTAAAGAGGAGATTTTTCAGTCAGTGGTAGAGTTTGAAGCCGCCATGTTAAAAGATCGCCTCTCACAAATCATCAATATCAGTGATTCACCACCGGAGCGATTAAAAGCCTATATACTTTTCAGGCTTCACCATGTAAAGACACTGGAAAATTTCTATGCAGCTCTAAGTGAGGAGTCCCTGTCACATATGGGATTCATTCTGGAGATCAGGCGTAATTTTGAAAAAGAGGAACAACAGCTGGTCAGTCAGATCCTGGAGGATGGCATGAAGTCGGGAATATTCCAGTTGAGCAGTTCACAAATAGGGGCTATCGCCATTTCCACCATGATGAAAGGGCTGGAACTCCCTTTGTTACTGAGTGAAGCACATAAATCCGACCGCGAGGAACTGCTGGAAGATTTGATCCGCGTTCTTCTTTATGGCATCATGAAACGAGCATGAATTACGCGAGTGCATTGACTCCGTCAAGCTGCGCTTCGCTACGGTTCCCCGAATCAGGCTCCGAGGAGCTTCAATGACTGTTTACAAGTGCAGCCATTTTGTGAAAGATATCCGTATTCTGATAAATTCCCTTGAATTGCCCGGCACCCGGACCGGATGCAAAGACCGGGATTAGCGTGGCGGTATGATTTGTTGTGGCGAATACCGGTTCAATATCGGAATAGTCAGAAGAATTAAATCTCCCGGTTTTGGGTCCCAGGGCCAGTCCACCGGTTTCGTGATCAGCGGTGACCACGACCAGGGTATTCCCATCCTTTTCGGCAAATTCAAGTGCAGCTTCAATGACCTTTTCAAAATCAAGCATTTCAGCTATCAGGTCATCAGAATTATTGGCATGACCGGCCCAGTCAATCTGGGAGCCTTCCACCATCAGAAAGAATCCTTGCAGGTTTTGTGAAAGGTGACTGATAGCCAGTCGGGTGGCGTCGGGCAGAAAATTATCCCTTCCCTGTGAGATGGAGGGCATCCCGCCGGCTTCAGGCAGAAAACCATATTTTTGAGTACCATCAAGTGATCCGGGTCCGGCAAGACCTGTAGTATCTATAATAAATCCCTTTTCAGCAGCCAGGAGGAGCAGATTGGTACTGTCGCTCCTTTTATTAAACATATCCCGTCCCCCCCCCGCAAAAAAATCGATCTCAGAATCAACCAGTTGGGCTGCAATCTCCTCTTCCATACTGCGCTGCTCAACATGGGCATAAAATGAGGCAGGTGTTGCATGCGATATTGTTGATGTGGCTACCACCCCGGCACTCCAACCCATCGCAGAAACCAGTTCAACGATATTCTGAATGGGATTTTTTGCGGTGTCCACTCCAATGGCCCCATTATAGGTTTTTTTACCCGCAGCAAGAGCAGTGCCACTGGCTGCAGAATCGGTTACCTTCTGGATGGCTGATGAGGTCTGTTGCAACCCGATCTCTTTAAACCGGTTAAAAACAGATGGCTGGTCGCCAAAATAAAAAACGGTGGAAACCGCGGAAAGCCCCATACCATCACCAATCAGGAGTATGATATTGGTTGGTTTTTCCGGATCGGACTGTACCTTTTCAGATGCCGTGCAGGCAATGGTTATAAGAATCAGTATGAGGGATAAAAGCTTTTTCATTATTACTGTTTTTCAAGCCCGTAAAGTAAATAAAACTTAAAGAGAAAAAGAATATAAGGTGCAGGGTTCTCATATCTGTACTATTTTTGTAATGAATATAATTTTTTAACGCCATGCAAATCAATTTCTTCAAGCGTTTTCGGAATTTTCTGCGTACCACGCTGATTGGAGGTATCGTAGCCCTTGCCCCGCTTACCCTTATTATATTATTGTTTAGATGGGTGATTAACCTGATAGGTCGTACCCTTACCCCACTTGTTGAAACCATCTTAAATGATCCGAATCCCAATCCTTACTTTAAGTTCGCGCTATACGTGATCTCTTTTGCGGCCGTATTGGTCTTCTTTTTTATCATAGGATTGATTGTACGTACCAGAATGGTAAAGTTCCTGTACAGGGTTGAAGATCGCTATCTTCAAAAAATACCTGGATATAAACTGGCCAAAGAGACCATTCAGCAGTTTTTCGGGAAAAACCGCTCTTTTTTCAAAGAGGTGGTTCTGGTAGATATCTTTAACTCGGGGGTATTGATGACCGGATTTATTACAGATGACCAGGGAGAAATAATTACCGTTTTTGTCCCCACTGGCCCCAATCCAACTTCGGGGTTAATTTACCATGTACCAAAGTCGAGAGTAACAAAAACCGATTCATCCGTAGAGTTAGGAATGAAAACAATTATCAGCTGTGGTGCAGGATCAGCGGAGGTATTTGCAAAAGCAGAAAGCAAATAGGTCAGGATTTTTGTACTGTGTGCCTGAAAAATTTTCTCTGTTTAAATAAGATGATCGCTACGGCCACCGAGATGCTCGAATCAGCGATATTAAAAACGGGCCTGAAAAAGATAAAGCTGGATCCACCGCGAAACCATTCCGGATAACTCCCTTTGAATATGGGGAAGTAGAACATGTCCACCACCCTTCCCTGCATGAGAGGAGCGTAACCACCACCTTTCGGGAAAAGGGTTGCAGCCTGGACAGGAGTACTGGCACTGAAGATCAATCCATAAAAAACAGAATCAATAATATTTCCCAGGGCTCCGGCCATTACCATGGAAAGAGAAATGATCAGTCCTGCATGAGCATTGGATCGTATCAAATAGCGCAGGTAAAAGCCAATGGCCACCACAGCGACAATGCGGAAGGAGGTAAGAAGGATCTTCCCAAGGCTTCCAGGCATGGACAACCCGAAGGCCATACCATTGTTCTCCACGAAATGTAGAATGCCCCAGTTGCCGAAAAAAGGAATTTGCTGATAGAGGGTCATATGGGTCTTCACCAGGATTTTCAGGGTCTGGTCAGCCACAAGTATCAACAGGATAATCATTATGGATTTCCTGGTTACAGACATCGTTGCTCTGGTAGAATTTGGTTGGATTATTGCCTCGATTTTGCTTCAATACTGAGCGTTGCATGAGGTACTGCACGCAGACGCTCCTTGGAGATTAGTTTGCCGGTCTCTCTACAAATTCCGTAAGTTTTATTTTCAATCCTCACAAGTGCTCCCTGCAGGTGCTGGATGAATTTTGCCTGCCTTGTAGCCAGTCTTCCGGCCTCCTCCTTGGAGAGTGTAGCTGCTCCCTCTTCGAGTACTTTGAGGGTGGGTGATGTATCCTGTGTGTCATTACTTCCGTCCTGTGTTATTGCTGATTTCAATAAATCATAATCTTCTTTGGCTTTCTCTAGCTTCTGCTGGATGAGCTCTTTGAACTCCTGCAGTTCCGCATCTGAATATCTGTTCTTCTCAGCCATGATCGTTTCTACTTTAGTTTGCTAAATATACAATATTTTAATGATTCCTGATCCAGGTTTTATATCCTGGTTACCTGAATATTGATATAGATATCTTCGTCAATATCAATACGCTTGCTTTCATTGTTTTTGATCTTTTCAGTCAACGTAATATTTTCCGCAAGTGTCTGTGAACCAATATAATTCCTATGTGTTTCAATGGCACTGTTAATCAAATCATGTTTTTCGATCACTACATCGATCTTATCGGTCACATCAAACCCGCTCTCTTTACGTATATTTTGAATCCGGTTGATTAATTCCCGGGCCACACCTTCCTGTCGAAGTTCCTCTGTAATATTGATATCGAGTGCAACTGTTATTGGCCCATCATTAGCAACCAGCCAGCCCGGAATGTCTTCTGAAATAATCTCTACATCTCCGAGACCGAGTTGCACCCGTTCACCACCGGCTACAATCTGGAAAGATTGTTCTTTTTCAAAAGCAGCAATCTGTTCCTGATCCATATTGTTGATGGCATTGCTTACCTCCTTCATTAGCTTGCCAAACCTCGGGCCAAGTGTTTTGAAATTTGGTTTGATTCGTTTGACCAGGATGCCTGCAGTATCGGTGATATAATCAATCTCTTTTACGTTAACCTCATTGAGTATCAGCGACTTGACAGACTCTACCTGCTCTCTGAAGCCGGCGTCGGCTACAGGCAGCATTATTTTATTCAGGGGCTGGCGTACTTTTATGTTCACCTTTCGACGCAGGCCCAGGATCATGGATGAGATCTTCTGAGCATTATCCATGCGTTTTTCAAGTTCCAGGTCGATAAGCTTCCCATTATATTCAGGAAATTTACCAAGATGCACGGATTCATCTTTATGGCGCCCTGTTACACTATTCAGATCAATGAAAAGTTTATCCATATAAAAGGGTGCCACAGGCGCAGCCAGCGAAGCAATGGTTTCCAGGCAGGAATAAAGGGTTTGATACGCTGCAAGCTTATCAGTATCAAATTCCCCGCCCCAGTACCTTTTGCGGTTCAGCCTTACATACCAGTTGCTCAGGTTTTCGATAACAAACTCCTGAATCATCCGGGCAGCTCTTGTGGGCTCATAGTTTTCATATTCGCTGTTTACATTTTTAATGAGACTGTTGAGCAGTGAGATGATCCACCGGTCTATTTCAGGCCGCTCCTCTACCAGGACCTCTTCAGCTTCGTATGTAAAACCATCCACATTTGCATAAAGGGCAAAGAATGAATAGGTGTTGTACAGCGTCCCGAAAAATTTTCGTTTCACTTCGTCAACACCTGTGATATCAAACTTCAGATTGTCCCAGGGCTGGGCATTGGTGATCATGTACCAGCGCAGCGGATCAGACCCATGTTTTTCAATGGTATCGAAGGGGTCTACGGCATTTCCCAGACGTTTGGACATTTTATTCCCGTTTTTATCGAGAACCAGCCCGTTGGAGATAATATTCTTATATGAGACGCTGTCGAACAACATGGTGGCAATGGCATGAAGCGTAAAGAACCAGCCCCGCGTCTGGTCAACCCCTTCAGCAATAAAGTCGGCAGGGAAAAGCCTGTCAAAATCGTCCTTGTGTTCGAACGGATAATGGTACTGGGCATAGGGCATGGAACCCGAATCGAACCATACATCGATCAATACCAGTTCACGGAACATTTTCTTTCCGGTTGCACTGACCAGCACCAGGTCATCCACAAAGGGGCGGTGAAGGTCAAAAACATTGTAGTTTTTTTCTGAGTTGTCACCTTCGATGAACTGGTCCAGCGGATTGGATGACATGAATCCTGCTTTCACCGATCTTTCAACTTCTGATTTGAGTTCGGCCAGCGAACCGATACAAATTTGTTCCTTTTTATCTTCAGTCACCCAGATGGGCAAAGGTGTTCCCCAAAACCTGGATCTGGACAGGTTCCAATCCACCAGGTTTTCAAGCCATTTGCCGAAACGACCCGACCCGGTCGACTCCGGTTTCCAGTTGATGGTGTCGTTCAGTTCCATCATACGCTTCTTCATGGCAGTTGTACGTACGAACCAGCTATCAAGCGGATAGTATAGCACAGGTTTATCGGTACGCCAGCAATGGGGATAGTTATGCACGTGCTTTTCAATACGGAACGCTTTGTTATCCAATTTGAGCTGAACGGCAATATCCACGTCGATGGTGGGATCACCCTCAGTTTTGGTATCGTCGTATTCGTTCTTCACATACTTTCCTTCGAATGCAGTGTAGCTGTCCAGGTTGATCCTGTTCTTCACAAAAGTCTCATCCAGATCCTTCAACCTGAAAAAACGCCCTTTCCTGTCCACCAGGGGCTGTGAATGGCCATCCTTGTCTATTACAGTCAAAGCAGCGATATGATTGGCCATTGCCACCCTGAAGTCATCGGCACCGAAGGTGGGTGCCGTGTGTACGATACCGGTACCTTCCTCTGTTGTGACAAAGTCACCCGTTAATACCTGGAATGCTTTACCATCCGGTTTCACCCAGTCCAGCAGCTGTTCATATATCAGCCCCTTTAGTTTGCTTCCCTTCAGGGTCATTACTACTCTATAGGGGACAGGCTTATTACCCGCTTCATAATCTTCCATGGGGAGACCGGCTTTATCCGGTGGAAAATATTGGGCCATCAGCTCTTTTGCCATTATTACTGTAACAGGTATTCCGGTATAGGGATTAAAGGTCCGTACAAGTGCGTATTCGATTTTTGCACCTACTGTCAGCGCGGTGTTGGAGGGAAGGGTCCAGGGAGTGGTGGTCCATGCCAGAATATATAGATCGGTGTCAATGGATTCAAACAGGGGGGCCGAGCGTTCATTCCGGATCACCTTAAACTGTGCCACCACGGTGGTGTCCTTTACATCCCGGTAACATCCCGGCTGGTTCAGCTCATGTGTACTCAGCCCGGTGCCGGCGGCTGGAGAATATGGCTGGATGGAGTAACCTTTATACAACAGTTCCTTTTTATGAAGCTCTTTCAGCAGGTACCAGACGGATTCAATATACTTGTTATCATAAGTGATATAGGGATCATTCATGTCGATCCAGTATCCCATCGATTCGGTCAACGCCTCCCATTCACCCTTATATCTCAGCACATCTTTGCGGCAGGCCGCATTAAACTCCTCTATGGATATTTTAATCCCGATATCCTCCTTGGTAATATTTTTGGCGCTTTCCACGGCCAGTTCCACCGGTAACCCGTGTGTATCCCATCCAGCTTTACGCTGAACCTGAAAACCCTGTTGTGTCTTGTAGCGGCAGAAAATATCCTTAATGGCGCGGGCCATCACATGATGGATCCCCGGTGTTCCATTGGCAGAGGGAGGGCCCTCATTAAAGACAAATGAAGGCTGCCCGTTCCGAAGTTCAACAGATTTTTCGAAGATCTTATGTTCCTTCCAGAAGGCATTGATCTCTTTGTTGATTTCTGAAAGGTCAAACTTCTTATATTCAGGGAATTTTCTGCTCATCAAATCGTTTCCTTTTATGGGAAATATTAAAATTGCACAAAGATAGACGAGCAGGAGGTAATATGCAAGTGGTCAGGAAAAAACAGTCGCTGCTCTTATTCTCGGATCACTTTCGCATACCGGGGTGTCTTATTTCCGGATTGACGGATGAACAGATAGAAACCGGGAGGAAGGAATGACAGATCCACCTGATCCTGGCCACTTCGCAGGTCCTGTGCCGTCACCAACACTCCGGTGCTGTTCATAATGGTGAGCGTGGAGCTTTCCGGCAGGGGATCAAAAAAGAGGGTTTCGTCGGCCGGGTTCGGATATACAAAGAATCCAGATGGCTCATTTTCAGGAATATAGGTGCCCGCTACAATCTCTGGTTTTTCAAACTTTTTTGTAGTATACAGGAGGTACCCGCCAGGTGCCAAAAGCTGGGTTTCATGCGGATCGGTTACCTCGATACTATCACTTTTGAAGAAAATGTACCAGGTTCCGGTTCGGCTAAAAGATGGATCAACTGACTGACTGACCACATCAAAATTGCCAATAATCCGCACATCCATATCAGCATGGTTGATCTCGATCCTCTTGGCTGACTCGGAAACGTTAAGAGTAAAATCGTCGGAACTAAAAGCAGGTTCATTCAGTTTCAAATCGATGAGTGCTGACCAGATCTCATATACTCTTCTTCTTACACCGGTCTCATAATAATCCCAACGGATTGGTTTGTTACAGACCCGGCAGTCGTAGTCAATGCTGTAGCCGTATCCCAGTTCTCCAAATTGCCAGATCATTTTGGGACCTGGTACAGGAAAGAAAAAAACCCCGGCCAGGGCCATTCTCTCCAGGGCAGTATTACGATCCTGAATGTTGTAAGTACCTGATGAATTGCCATAGGTCATATTTTTATACATCAGGCGCTCTTCATCGTGACTTTCCATATAGCCAATGAGCGCCGGCTTTGTCCAGAATCTTTCAAGGTAAGAGATCCCGCTGAAGTCGGAATCTTCCACATATCCCATTGTAGACTGGTTATAGGCATAATTCAGATTTCCCCATAACATCATCCCATATTCAGAAAGTGCAAACTCTTCCGCATTGGCAGTGAAGTGCTCCAGGATTACATAGGTATCGCTTTTTACCGCCCAGATGGCATCGGCCATTCTTTCGAGGATAGCAATGCGGGAGGCATCATATCCCGCTCCGTCACCCGGAGTGTTTGTAAATCCCTTGGTGAAATCAAAGCGGAATCCATCAACATGAAACGCGTTCAACCAGTAGTGGTTCACACTGTCAACGAAATTCTGAGTCGCCTGGCTTTCATGATTGAAATCATATCCCCAGGAATAAAGAGGATTGGGCGAATCAACATTGTACCAGGGATTATCAGCTGATACTTTGCCGGTGGCATCGTCAAAATATAACCGGACCAGGGGAGATTGTCCATAGGAGTGGTTCAATACCATATCGATGATCACAGCGATTCCCATTTGATGACAGGAATCGATAAAGATTTTCAAATCCTCAGCCGGGCCATAATACTTATCTGCTGCAAAATAGAAAGATGGATTGTAACCCCAGCTCTCATTCCCTTCGAACTCATTTACAGGCATCAGTTCGATGGCGTTGATCCCCAGTCCTGCAAAATAGTTCAGTGTATCAGTAAGTGTTTTCCAGTCATGGGCTGCCAGGAAATCACGCAATAACAATTCATAGATCACCAGGGTTCCCGGTTCGGGGGATTGGAATCCGGAATCGGCCCACTGGTATTGAAGCCTGTCGGTGCGGAAGACCCCTGTTATGCCTTCTGCCAGATCGTACGGGTAGGATTTCAGTTCCGGATAAGTAGCGTCTGTTATCCACTTATCATACCAGGGATCGAGCACTTTTTCGCTGTACGGGTCGGCTATGGCAACAGAGCCATCCACCAGGTACTGGAAGGCATACTCCGTTCCAGGCTCCAGTCCGTCGACAGAGATCCAGAACCTGTCACCATCCTTGTTCATTCTGTAGGCAGAGGCTGGAGTCCAGTTGTTGAAATCACCTGTCACAAATACATACTCTTTACCCGGGGCATAAAGGACCATCTGTACCGTGTGATCATCCATATAATTGATCCCATCCACAAGGGTGTCAGGCATGGTGACATCCGGTATTGTTTCCAGAACATGGACAAAGAGAGAGTCGGTTGCTTCCTCTGCATCGAAGGTAGCAGTGACCCAGATCCAGTAATCTCCCGGTACATCCAATACAAAGTTGTGGGTAATGGTTGTCCCGGTTGCGGAACTGACCAGCAAGTCCCCATTATAGAGTGAGATATCGGATTCTCTGTTTGAAGCAGCCTCAACCTGGAAGCTCTCTCCAGGATTCAGGATCAGGTTCTTTTCCGGTTGAAGAATTGATATAGTAAACACATCGGGATATACTTCTGTAAAAATATCCTCTCCACCATCATCTTTGCCTTCTTTGCTGGAATCGGCGCTCCTGAAAACAAAGGCCATGTGCGTAATGGTTTCGCCGGCCGGTACCCCGAAATAGTCACTGATGGCAGGACCGATTTCCAGGGAATAGAGATTGGCCGACACCCGGGTAAGTTTGGTTTCTGCTGTATTGACCCCCCAGTCAGTCTTTACATATTTCCAATCACCCGGACCGGTGCTTTCACTGGTAAGCACCCCGGTGTGTGCGTAAACATCACCGCTATAATCCTTTAATCCGGCAGTTCCCAGGGTGGCATCAAAGAAAATAGTAACAGGTTGTCCGGCAGTTGGCAGATCAGGGTCAGTGGTAATGATCTGAGCGGTTGCCAGCAACGAGACAAAATTCAGAATGATGACGAGTGGTAACTTCTTCACTAAGCTCATGAGATACAATTTAAATTTATTTTAGATGAAAAGCAGGTTTGTGGTGCGGGATTTTAATATTTTAGCTATTCACATCATTGCGCCAACTAAAAGATGAAAAAACCAAAACTAAGTTTCTGGCAGATCTGGAACATGAGCTTCGGGTTCCTTGGGATCCAGTTTGGATTTGCCCTTCAAAATGGAAACGTCAGCAGGATCTTCCAGACGCTGGGAGCAGAAATCGACCAGATTCCCATTCTCTGGATCGCTGCTCCGGTAACCGGGCTGATCATTCAGCCCATTATCGGGTATATGAGTGACAGGACATGGGGAAGGCTGGGGCGCAGGCGTCCTTTTTTCCTTGTGGGCGCCATTCTTGCCTCCACTGCACTGATCCTGATGCCTAATTCACCGGGACTGTGGATTGCGGTGGGGATGCTCTGGATCATGGATGCCTCCATCAACATCACCATGGAGCCTTTCCGCGCTTTTGTAGGGGATATGTTGCCCAATGAACAGCGAACCAAGGGCTTTACCATGCAGAGTTTCTTTATAGGTATCGGTGCATTTGTAGCCTCCTGGCTTCCATATATGCTCTCTGAATGGTTCCATATTTCCAATACTGCCCCTGAAGGAGAGATCCCCCAGACGGTACGGCTCTCCTTTTACCTGGGGGGTGCTGTTTTCCTCCTGGCGGTTTTATGGACGATATTCCGTACTAAAGAGTATCCCCCGGAGGAACTGAAAAGCTTCACAGAAAGCAAGCTGGTGGATGAGCAGGCTCACGATGATGCTCCCGATCCAGTGAAAAAATATCTGCGAAGAGGGATCATATGGACCATTGTCGGACTGGCATTTGCATGGCCGGTTTACTATTTTAAACTGGAGAAGGAGCTTTATATATTATCGGGAGGTTTCGGCCTGTTCGGGATCCTGCAACTGGTCAGCGCTGCCCTGGTCAATGGCCGGAAAGAAAAGAGCCCGCTGGTAAGTATTATTACGGATCTCTATCATATGCCGCTGACCATGAAGCAGCTGGCCATTGTCCAGTTCTTTTCCTGGTTTGCGCTGTTCAGTATGTGGATCTACACCACACCGGCTATAACCCAGCACCTGTATCACACCTCCGATACAACAACTGTAGCGTACAATGAGGGCGCGAACCTGGTAAGTGGCATGTTTGGATGGTACAACCTTTTTGCGGCAGCATTCGGCCTGGTACTTCTCCCTTTCCTAGCCAGGGTGACCAATAGAAAAATCACCCATTCCATCGCGCTGGTGGTAGGGGGACTGGGACTGGCCTCTTTTATGATCCTGACCAATCCGCAACAGATGATCTATTCAATGATAGGAATAGGGTTAGCATGGGCAAGCATCCTGGCAATGCCCTATGCCATCCTGACCGGCTCACTTCCAACACATAAAATGGGGATTTATATGGGCATATTCAATTTCTTTATTGTGATCCCACAGATCCTGGCGGCAACCATCCTAGGATTTATGGTCAAAACACTATTTGCCGGTAACAGTATACTCGCCCTGCTCACGGGAGGTATCTCCATGGTGGTTGCAGCAGTGCTGATATTGTTCGTAAAAGATGTTCATTATAAGCAGGTAACTGAATAAACGATGAAAGGATATTATCAGGAAGATCCATGGAGTATTGTTGAAGAGGGATTTGACCCTGTCATGCAGGAGGCTTCCGAGAGTATCTTCAGCCTGGGTAACGGACGGATGGGTCAGCGGGCCAATTTCGAAGAACGCTATACGGGAGAAACACTTCAGGGCACTTATCTGGCAGGGGTATATTACCCTGATAAAACAAGAGTGGGCTGGTGGAAGAACGGCTACCCCGAATACTTTGCCAAGGTATTGAATGCTCCCAACTGGATCGGCATCGATATTGAGATCAACGGTGAACAGCTTGACCTGAACCGGATCAAGCCGGCAGCGTTCAGGCGGGAGCTGAACATGCGTCATGGATTCCTGGAAAGGAGTTTCGAAATTTATATCGGGGAAGGAAAGCTGGAGGTCTCTTCACGCAGGTTCCTGAGCATGAAGCGGGATGAGATCGGAGCCATCCGGTATGCCATTCGGTCTGTAGATTTCGGGGGAGAAGTAGTATTGACTCCCTATATTGATGGTAGCGTGGTGAACAGGGACTCCAACTATGATGAGAAGTTCTGGGAGATGGAATCTTCCAAGGCTGTAGCGGGATCAGGATACCTGATGGCCTGCACCCGGAAAACAGGTTTTGTCTCCTGTATGACCATGGGCTATACCCTGGAACTGAACGGGGAGCCAGTGGTGGTGAACCCTGAGGTGGTCCAGATGGAAGATTATGTTTCAAACAGGGTCAAACTCGACCTGGGACGGGGCGAAGAGGTCGTCATTTACAAATACGTTGCCGTACTTACATCCATGAACCATCAACCCGAAAAGATGATTTCCAATGGGATTAAAATCCTTGCGGGAGCCATGGAGACCGGGTTTGACCGGCTTTTCGAGGAGCATGCCTCCGCCTGGGATGAGAACTGGGCCCATTCCGATATCATCATCGGGGGCGATACGGCTGCCCAGCAGGGGATCCGGTTCAATATTTTCCAGTTGAACCAGACCTATACAGGCAGGGACGAACGGTTGAATATCGGTCCCAAGGGATTCACCGGTGAAAAATACGGAGGGAGCACCTACTGGGATACTGAAGCCTATATGATCCCGTTCTACCTGAGTTCCGCCAGTGAAGAGGTGGCCAGGAATCTTCTGGTTTACAGGTACAAGCAATTGGGGAAGGCTATCGAAAACGCTGAAAAACTGGGGTTTTCCCACGGGGCGGCCCTCTATCCCATGGTAACCATGAATGGTGAGGAGTGCCACAACGAGTGGGAGATCACCTTCGAAGAGATACACCGGAACGGGGCAATCGCCTTTGCCATCTATAATTACACCAGGTATACCGGTAACAGGGAGTATCTGGAACAGCAGGGCCTGGAGGTGCTGATTGCCATATCCCGTTTCTGGCGCCAGCGGATCAACTGGTCAGGAGAGAAAGGGAAGTATGTTTTGCTGGGTGTAACCGGGCCCAATGAGTATGAGAACAACGTGAACAATAACTGGTATACCAACAAAATGGCGGCATGGACCATGTCATATACCATGGAGTCACTGGACCATCTGGAAAAAAGTGATCCGGGCGCCTTCAAAAAGCTGATGAAAAAAACCGGGTTTGACCCGGCGGAAGAAAGTCCTGCCTGGCGGGATATTATCAAAAGGCTCCATTTCCCATACGAAGAGGATCAGCGTGTTTTCCTCCAGCAGGATGGATTTATGGATAAGGAGCAACGGATGGCGGCAGACCTGGATCCGGAAGAGAGGCCCATTAACCAGCACTGGTCATGGGACCGGATACTGCGTTCATGTTTTATCAAACAGGCGGATGTGCTCCAGGGGATCTTCGTATTTGAAGATGAATATGATCTGGAAACCATTGAACGGAATTTCGATTTTTATGAACCCCGGACAGTGCATGAATCCTCCCTTTCTCCCTGTGTACATTCCATACTGGCGGCTCGCCTGGGCAAATCCGAAAAAGCGTACGAGATGTACCTCAGAACATCACGGCTCGATCTGGATGATTACAACCATGAAGTGGACGAAGGGCTGCATATCACAAGTATGGGAGGGACGTGGATGTCGGTAATTTATGGTTTCGGGGGAATGATGATGAAAGAGGGAATACTCAGTTTTGAGCCCCACCTTCCTGCTAACTGGGAATCACTCTCCTTTAAGATCCTTTTTCGCGGAAGGATCCTGAAGATCCATATCAACAGTGACCGGGTGACCATTGATAATGAAAAGGGGGACCGGGTGGAGCTTTTCCTGGCAGGATCCAGGGTCAAGATTGAAAGATCCGGTTCTGTCATTGCCAATCTCTGAAAAAGATATATTTTTGTTCATTCAAAATTAAAAAGGTGAGCAGGTTTCCAAATATGAAATGCATCGTAATCGGATCGGTATCGAAGGGTACTGAATGTGATGATGCTTTGATATACCGGATTACCTGACAGGGAAGATACATTGAATTATATATCAGAAAGGTCGGGGTCAGCCCGGCCTTTTTTTTTCTCTTTTTCGCAGTATGGCAGGCTGCTGTTAATAATCGCCGGATCCGCTGTCATCGGCCCGGCATTAAATAAATTGTTATGGAAAAACTTACAACCATTGTGAAAGGGACCATAGCTTATCTGGTCCACGTATGTAACGGTAAGGTCGTTTACCAGATCCAGACTGAAAATCACCTTTACCAGCTGGAGGTCGATTCCACTCAGGAGGAGTGGGAAACCACTTACCTGGAACCCTCCTTTAAATCAATCACCCTGATGCGTTGGATCAGAAAGGGAATGGAGAACAACGACGGAACCTTTATAAAACTGAAGTAAGATGGAAGAGGGTGAAGACTCAACTGGGATTCTACAGGTCAAAGCCAAGTTTCGTGAGTGTCATGCGTTCGTGGATATGGATGGCCTGGAATCCCAGTTCCTGCGAAGCCTTGATATTATGGATATCGTCATCCAGGAAAAGTGTCTCTTCCGGTTTTATACCAGCATCTTTGATCACATGTTCCCAGGCCTGGTAATCCGGTTTGTGCCAGCCAATCTCATGTGAGTAATATATTTTTTTAAATACACTGTGCATCGATTCTCCTGCCGCATCGAGGTACATCTTCTCGAACACAGCCACATGCAGTTCGGAAGTATTACTGAGCATATAGAGGCTGTAATGTTTCGAAAGCTCCTTCAGCAAGTCGGTCCGTTCCTTTGGAATGCGCACCAGCATGGCGTTCCAGGCATCATCAAATGCTCTGTCGGTCATGTCCACACCTGCCACTCTCCTTATCTCATTGCGGAATTGTACGGTATCCAGCTTTCCAGTCTGATATTTGAAAAATATATTGGTCTTCATAGAATGGGGATACTCCATCAGCTCTGCCGGGAATCCCAGTTCATAGAATCCTTTTAATGTGGCCTGAACATTGATATCTAGAATGACTCCGCCCAGATCGAAGAGGATATTTTTAAATTTCGGTGGTTGTGACATCCATTTTGTATATTCGCAAAGACCCAAAGATAAAGAAAAACAAAGAGCCATGCGTATTGACGGAATCCATTACCGTACTATATGGATGGAGGAGGATCCGGGGATCGTGAAAGTGATCGACCAGCGGATTCTTCCTTTTGAATTCCGGATCCTGGAATTGAAAAATGTGAATGATGCTTACGATGCCATCGCCCTGATGGCAGTACGGGGAGCACCATTGATTGGGGCCACCGCCGCTTTCGGACTATACCTGGCTGCTTACAGAAGCAGTTCAGATCAGTGGTGCGAAGAAGTTTCGGCCGCTGCGGAAAAACTGATTACCGCCAGGCCTACCGCGGTAAACCTGAAGTATGCGGTTGATCTACTGATGGAAAAGGTTGATTGTGTCGCCTCGCGCGAATCCATGATCAAGGAGCTGTTTCATCTTTCTATGCGTTTTGCCGAAGATGAAGTGAACCGCAGTAAGAAAATAGGAGAACATGGTATATCACTCATCGGTGAGATCCATGATAAAGTGAACCGTCCGGTTCAGATCCTGACCCATTGCAATGCAGGTTGGCTGGCTTGTGTGGATTACGGTACCGCACTGGCTCCCATTTACCTGGCCCACGACCGGGGGATCCCGGTTCATGTGTGGGTAGATGAGACACGCCCCAGGAACCAGGGGGCCAGGCTGACAGCCTATGAACTTGGTAAACACGGTGTGCCCCATACTGTAATTGTGGACAATGCCGGGGGACACCTGATACAAAAGGGGGAGGTGGACCTGGTGATTGTAGGTAGCGACCGAACGACTCGTAACGGTGACGTGGCCAATAAAATCGGCACTTATCTGAAAGCACTTGCTGCAAGGGACAATGGGATCCCGTTTTATGTAGCACTTCCATCCTCTTCCATCGATCTCAACCTGGATGATGGATCGAAAATTGAAATTGAGAACAGGGATGAAGCTGAGGTTACCCAGATGGAGGGTCTGAACCAGGAGACAGGAATGAGAAGCACAGTCCGGATACTTCCCCCGGGATCCGATGTTGCCAATCCCGGGTTTGATATCACTCCGGCAAAGCTGGTGACAGGCCTGATCACCGAAATGGGAATATGTAAAGCAACCGAAGAAGGCATTAAGGCACTGTTATTAAAGTAAACCGCCCATGCGTATTGTTTTTGTGACCATATTCCTTCTGTTCAATACACTATCCGGATTTTCCCAGGAAATAATTACTTTTCAGTCCAGGCGGCAACCCTATCTTCAGATAAATTTTCATACCGGATCATTCTGGTCGCGGTCCATATACCTGGAGGAGCAATTCTCTGATCCTTACAAAGCTGTTGAGGCCCGGTTCGGTTACCAGCTGACCGGCACCAGATTGTGGCAACAATACCACCGCTACCCCAAATATGGCATGGGAATTCACTATTCAGACCTGGTTCGGGACAGGACAGATACCATCGTAGGAAATCCATTCAGTTTTTTTGGTTTCTACAGCTCACCCTGGGCCAGATTCGGGCCATTTACCCTGGCCTCTGATTTCTCGGTGGGATTGAGTTACACCGGGAAAATATATGACCCGGTAATCAATCCCTTCAATGATGTGATCGCGTCCCATATCAATCTCTATTTTGATTTTGATCTGAACCTGCAGGTGAACGTGACACAGCATATGGGACTTACTACAGGGTACGGACTCACACATTATTCTAACGGCAGGATCCAGATGCCTCAAAAAGGGGTCAATAACTGGGGGTGGACCTTTGGAGTGCAGTACAAGCCGAACGGGTCCGAACCGGAGTTTATACGCAGGGAGCCTCCTCCGTTCAAATCAAAAGAGTGGATTGAGCTGATGTATGCTGTCGGCGTAGTGGAGGGTATAGTGTATAGATCCACCCAAGAACTCCGATTTTTCACATCCTCTTTTACCGCAGATTATGTGTGTACCCTGAATCCAAGAATGGGAGTGGCCTTCGGTCTGGATGTACTCTATGATGGTTCGTTGAAAAGAGCCATCGCAGGGATCCCTCCCGATGAAGTAACCACCTGGCAACAGATGTATCTTGCCTCGCACCTGGGACCTCGTTTTTTCATCGACAGGCTGATGATACTCTTTGACCTGAGCACCTATTTCAGCCAGCGCTCTTACGACAGAGGGTATTATTTTGCGCGGGTAGGAGGAAGGTGGCAGTTTACAGATCACCTTTACGGACATCTCTGTATCAAAACCAAGAATGGGATACGGTCCGACTGGATCGAATGGGGTGCCGCCTATCAATTCGATATCGGGAACAAAAGGGATATTAAACAGTTAGATCCATCGGTAGATCTTTGAAAATCAGAAATACAACTCTTGTCAGATATTTGTAAATTGTGTAATATTGCACTCCCCAATCCGGGGGAAATACCAGTTGATATTTTCAGGGCCCATAGCTCAGCTGGTTAGAGCACCTGACTCATAATCAGGGGGTCGCTGGTTCGAGCCCAGCTGGGCCCACAGAAGCCTTCAAAGTCCAACATCTTTGAAGGCTTTTTGCATTAATAGTGTTCCAACAATAGTATCGGTTTTATCATGGCTTCTGTGGTCCCATCCGGCCTCGAGCCCCCGCGGCTGTCAAGCCCTCGCCTAAATTGGTCCACCGGACCAATTATTAACGGCGAGTCTAGGTTCGAGCCCAGCTGGGCCCACAGTTGATAACCAACCACTTGGAGTAAGATCCGACTGGTTGGTTTTTTTGTGGGGATAAACATTTGAATAAACAAGTTGTGAGTTAGATGCATGGGATTTGATTTATAACGCTACTGTAATTAAAATCCTGAATAACAGGATTGTATGGTAAAAATATCAAATCTCTGCATCCCAGGACAAATTAAATTTCAAAGGACATACTGAGTTATGATATAAGGTTAGGTAATCCAGTATTCCGGAAGTTTTCAATCCTTATATCTCTCTGATCTTTTGGGAGCAGGGAGTAAATTACCTCTTCACCAATTGCACATAGAGTTGCCATCTCAAATCCATATATTCTCCTAACATTATTCGGATCATCAGAATATACTAACCATGGTGATCGTGATCGATAAAGAATAGCAAGTCTCTCATCTATTGATGGATCTACATGTTGCCAATCTGTCTCAGCAACATTAAGGACGAGTTCTTCTCGTGTAAATCTTACATCTGTAAATAAAACATGGAATTGTTGTTTAGTCGTATCCGTCCTACCAAGCCCATCTTTCAAGTCAGCTGTTGAGTGTGTAGATTTGGAGCATGCGAAAAATCCAAAGACACACCCAGGAGGAGATGTCCGCTCACATTGAGGCCTGCAAGAAC
>Ga0075308_1000045_pt1 | contig 48875 bp, 44 predicted proteins | sample Joice_ThreeSqA_D_3_FD_120062 | JGI IMG/M metagenome (GOLD analysis project Ga0075308, IMG submission 120062) | Natural and restored wetland microbial communities from the San Francisco Bay, California, USA, that impact long-term carbon... | ecosystem: Environmental > Terrestrial > Soil >... | reverse complement strand
CTTTCCGGCCTGCCAGGTTCCCATGAGGATCGGGGATATTTTCAGATCCGATTTGCCCAAACGGCGCAGCTGCATACCTGCCTCCTTATCTTTTCCGTTCTTTTTGACCTAGCTAACGTAATCATTAACTTTAAAAATACAAGAAACGTATCTGGGCGCAATATTTATAGCGTTGTGTCCCAGAATGCATTTTTGAGTTAGCTTCAAATGATTGGCGATTAGGCGCCGGCATTGACAGAATGGCTGATCAGGCCTATAAGCTGGAAAGGGAACAACGGCTAATGCAGGGTAGGGAACTGCTGTGACCCGGTCGACCCATTTAAGAATAGAGGTCGGATTTTGGCGATGAAATGATGATGGGTTGAAAAACGACTCTGATTTTGCAACTGCCGGAGCATTTATATGGGCAAAAATGAGCATGTTGATTTTTTCCAGACCGATTTACTGCTGACCGCCGGGGAAAAAGAGATCCGGGACACGGTTCGCCGATTTGTCGATGCGGAGTGCATGCCCATTATCGCGGATTATTTTGACAGAGGGGCTTTCCCGATAGACCTGATTCCGCGGATGGCTCAGTTGGGTCTATTCGGCGTCCATGTTGAAGGATACGGGTGTCGTAACAGGAGTCACCTGATATACGGAATCGTATGCGAAGAATTGGCCCGCTGCGACAGCGGACTGCGGGCGATGTTTTCGGTACAAAATTCTTTGGTGATGTTTCCTGTATTTAAATTCGGATCCGAAGCGCAACGGGAAAAATGGCTGCCGGTCATGGCCCGGGGGGAGGCGGTCGGGTGTTTCGGCCTTTCGGAACCTGACTACGGCTCGAATCCGGCCGGTATGCAGACAACGGCCAGAAGAAAAAACGGTCTGTTTATTTTGAATGGCAAAAAGATGTGGATCACCAACGGCACCATTGCCGATGTCGCTGTTATCTGGGCCCGGCTGGATAATGAGATCAGCGGTTTTCTGGTGGAAACCCGAACCCCGGGATTCCGTGCCACGCCGGTTCGACGCAAATTTTCCTATCGGACATCACCGACGGCCTATATTGATTTAAAGGACTGCACGATACCCGAAGACAGTTTATTGCCCGGGGCCAAGGGACTCAAGGCTGTTTTTCGTTGTTTGAATCATGCCCGATACGGCGTGGCATGCGGGGCCCTCGGTTCCGCCATTGCCTGTTATCAGGAAGCCAGAGGCTTCGCCCTCAAGCGCAAGGTATTTGATCGGCCAATCGCCTCCTACCAGCTGGTGCAGGATCAGCTGGCACGGATGCTGGTGGAGATCACCAAAGCCCAGCTGGTCAATTATCATTTGGGACGGATGCTGGATGAGGGCCGTGCCCGGCCCGCCCAAATATCATTGGCCAAATTGAATAATGTGCGTGAAGCGATTAAAATTGCGCGCACGGCCCGGGACATTCTGGGTGCCCGGGGTATTCTGGCCGATCATCATGTTATCCGGCATCTATGTGATCTGGAGGCCATCAGCACCCTCGAGGGAACAGCGGGCATGCACACATTGGTGCTAGGGCAGGAGATCACGGGAATATCCGCCTTCAAATAGTTTACAGAAGACAGATGACAGGATTCCTTAAATTTAGGCATTATATTGATAACCAGCGCTCTACTTGGAGAGATAAACTCGCCATCGACGCACAGACTTTATAAGGAAACTTTCTTTGTACCTGGCGCAGAAAAAAATAAACAGGGAAACCCGCTATTTCATTAGAGAGTCGTATTCGGATGCGGATTATTTTAGGAGCCGGGATTTAATCGATTTGGGCCCGGATCCCGCTCGCTTTATCATTTATCCCGGTGGCAATTCGTTTTACATTGACACATTTATTGAAGACCGGATCAATGAGCTGGGCAAAAAAGCAGACCCCGATAAGCTTGAAGATATTTTCTGGCGCTTTCTGCATCCTGAGATCAGAAGGGTATTGGAGCCTTTCCGCAGCAGAGAGAAACAACATCTGGCAGTCCGGAAAAAAACCAGGCCGCAAGAAGATCCGAATGCCAAGGTTCATATTTTCGATAAGAGAAGAACACACTTTCTTAGATTCGGTCATACGGATCAGCGTAATATCGCCCGCCTGCCGCAAAAAATGTTTTGCTTGCTGCAAAACAAAAGCAGGGATGAAATTGAGCAGAAGTTCATGGACATGGAACGGGAATTGGCGGTCAGGGAATATAAAACCTATGCCTATGTCATTTTCGATCTGCAACAATACTTTTATGAGTCCTTTGCCAGGAGCAACCCGCAAATGCTCAGCCAGGACAGGGTTGATGAGCATTTTATCGAGCAGGTTTGCCGCCTGAACGCGGACCGATTTTTCTGGGCCGGCATGCCGTCCGGGGACGGGCTCAACGAATATCTGGTCAGATATGTGCTCATGTATTTTGACCATGACTATGGGCCCGGTTCGTTTATGGATGAGTACCTGCGTCAATTCATCAACAACCGCCGGGACTATCGTTCACCTTATAAAAGCAGTACTTTTACATTGAAAGAGGCCGGCGCAATACTCGGCCAATCCCAGGACGAGTTGAAAAAAATGAGCCGGAAGGAGCTTACCCGGCAATACCGGCAGAAGGCCCAGGAGCTGCATCCGGATAAAGGCGGTGATCAAGACCAGTTTGTCAAATTGACCGAGGCATATCATTACCTGTTGCGAACCAAACACTTATGAATTTCGACTTTATGCGATTTGAAAAATTGTAGAACAGCTTCTAAACTAAAGCGTTAAGCGGGTCTAACTATGATAAATTCAGAATCATATAATTTCGACACACCAGTGGAGCGGCGCGGTACGGCCAGCATGAAATGGGAGAAATATAAGGATAAAGACATCATCCCCATGTGGGTAGCCGACATGGATTTCCGGTCGCCCCCGGCCGTTATCCGGGCCCTTCAGCAACGGACGGCTTACGGGGTATTCGGCTACAGCCTGACCCCGGAAGAATTAAACGACCGGGTGGTTTCAATGCTCGGTGAAACCTACAATTGGTCTGTGGAGCCCGAATACCTGGTGTGGCTGCCCGGGCTGGTAAGCGGTTTAAATGTGGCCTGCCGTGCGGTGGGAAAAGATGGTGATGATGTAATGACCGCCGTTCCGGTTTATCCGCCATTTTTGTCTGCCCCCGGATTCAGCCGCCGCAGTCTTGTCAGAGTCCCGCTGAGGGAAAGAGATAACCGCTGGCAATTTGATTTTGACCGGCTCGAACAAATGATCACCGCCAAAACCCGGATGTTTATTCTCTGCAATCCGCACAATCCGGTTGGGCGTGTATTTACACGTAACGAACTGGCTGGACTGGCGGCTATCTGCAACAAACATGACATCGTGATATGCTCAGATGAAATTCATTGCGGATTGATCCTGGATCAAGATAAAGTGCATGTCCCGACGGCCACACTGGACCCGGAGGTGGCCGCCCGCACCATCACCCTGATGGCACCGAGCAAGACATTTAACCTTCCCGGCCTGGGCTGTGCTTTTGCCGTAATTTCCGAAAAAAAACTTCGTCACCAGTTTATTGAAGCCATGGCCGGAATAGTTCCCAGACCCAATGTGTTGGGTTATGCGGCCGCGCTGGCGGCTTTTGCGGAATCCAGCGACTGGCATGCAGCCCTGCTGGATTATCTTCGCGGCAACCTCGAGACAATTGTCAGCACCATCCGACAGATGCCACCGCTTTCAATAGCTCCGGTGGAAGCTACCTATCTGGCCTGGATTGATATGCGCTCCAGCGGAATAAAAAGTCCGGCCAGGTTTTTCGAAGAGGCCGGGGTGGGCCTGCAGGATGGGATTGAATTTGACGGCCCCGGCTTTGTACGCTTAAATTTCGGATGTTCCCGGAGTTTGCTGGAAAAAGCATTGGAAAGAATGAAAGCGGCCGTGCAAAGCTTTAGAGGGTGATGGGATTATACCAGCCTTCCGTATTACGGAACTTATTTTTGAAAGGCGGTGCAATATTTTACACCGACGCCGAATTGATGATCGGGAGCGGGCGAATCCAGTTGCTTGCGCCATCTAATCTGGGCGCGGTAAACATCCGCTCCCGCGTCATAGGGTGAATTTTTAATGCCGATATAGATTTCGGTGCCGGGCAGCGGGGCATATTCGGTTTCAAAATACATGCCCTCCACACTGTAATTAAACATTCTGGCTTTATAGTGTTTCCTTGAGAAATAGTTTTCGAATTGAATATCGGCCTGGTGATTGGTGCGGGTATTGTTTCTATTATCGTTCATGGCAATTACTGGTTCCTTCCGTGCAGTGGAATTGCAGCTAAGCATTTGAAATCGATAAAGAAAAATATATAAAAAACTGGATGGAAGATTATCAAACCCCTGTTTGATCCGTTAACATAGTGCAATGCATCGCACTTGTCAAAACAAAATTGACGAATCGGCTAAATCCCAATTATTGTATCATGGGAGCCTGCGATGGTGGCCAACACCCGGTTCTCATCCCACTCACTGCTTGTACCCGATGGCCCGCAGCAATTCCTTACGGGCCTTGATCTCATTTTCGGATTCGATGCCCTTGGACGCAAAGCCGTCAATGACGCCGAGAATGCCCCTTCCCAGTTCGGTTTGCGCCAGGATGACCTCCACAGGGTTGGCGGTGGCACAAAATATACGACAAACCTCGGGAACATTTTTGATCGCGTTTAGAACATTCACCGGATACATGTCTTTCATAAAAATGATAAAACAGTGACCGGCTGAAAGGGCGTAGGCATTTTTCTTGGCCAATTCAAGCATTTCATCGTCTGTGCCGGTGTGTCTTACCAGGCACACATCCGAAGCCTCGCAGAAGGCCAAGCCGAATTTGGCCATCGGTACCGTTGACACCATGGCCTCATAGATATCTTCGACGGTTTTAATGAAATGCGACTGGCCCAGGATCATGTTCATACTGTTCGGATTCTCGATGGCAACGGTTGTAATTTCCATGGGGCCCTCCTTGCAAAAAAATGGATTTCTATTAAAAAAAACTTGATTTTTTTCTACCCGCCGATGGAATGCATTTGGCCGCAGACACGGGTCGAGTTTCGTCCCGCAAGATTGTGGTCGGACGGCTTATGGCTCACAGCCTTAAAGAATATCTCCGCCACCTGGTCGTCCGAGCATCCGCTTCGCAAAGGACCTCTGATATCCACATGGTGGTCGGACAAAAGGCACGGTCTGAGTTGACCCCGGGCAGTCAGCCTGAGGCGGTTGCACCTGTCACAGAAATGATGACTCAATGCGTGTATAAAGCCAATTTCGCCTAAAGCCCCTTCAAACCGATAGCGCTGGGCCGGACCATCGTTGGTCGTATTGCGAACCGGGATGAGATTTCCCAGAACACTGATGCGTTTTTTTATCTCAGGGGCCAGCAGAAGGGGGCCGTTGCCCATTTGCGATTCGCCAATGGGCATGTATTCAATGAAGCGTATGTGAAACGGATGATCAAACGACAATCGGGCCATATCGACTAATTCATCATCATTAACGCCATTCAGGGCCACAACGTTTATTTTGATAGGATGAAACGCCATTTCCCGGGCCCCTTCGATACCCTGCCAGACCTGATCAAAAAGGTTCATCCCGGTAATTTGTGCAAATTTTTCTCGTTTGAGCGTATCCAGACTGATATTTATTCTTTTGATTCCGGCGGATTTTATTTTTTTCAGGTTATCTTTCAACGCCACCCCGTTGGTGGTCAGGGACAGGTCGACCAGTCCGTCAATCCGGCTCAATTCACTCAAAAAATCATAGACGCCCTTTCTGACCAGAGGCTCTCCGCCGGTTACCCGGATTTTTGAGATGCCCAGCTTTACACCCACCCGCACGACTCTTAAAATTTCTTCATAGGTTAAGATATCATCATGTGACAGCCGCGGAATCAGATCCCGGGGGACGCAATAGATGCACTTCAGGTTGCATCGGTCGGTGATGGAGATGCGCAGATAATTTAAATGGCGGTTATAAGGATCAATTAATTTTAAGTCAGCCAATTTCCAACTTCCTTTTGTTGCAAGAATAAACGATTTTTGAGTGGCAAAGGAGACCGAAAAAGTTTAATGTATAGCAGAATGTGCAAAAAGGTCAATGACTCTCTAATTTTATGAATTTTATGGATGCATTCAAAACCGGGAGAGGGGATGCCTCATGCAACCGCAGGGATCGGAAAAAATAAACAGCCAATCTGACAGCCGCTATGTCCTGGCCATGGATCTGGGCAGCGGTGGACCCAAGGTAGCAATCGTATCCGATGGCGGTCAGCTAATCGCCAGCGCGGTTGAAAAGACCTCCACCCACCTGCTGCCCGGCGGGGGCGCCGAGCAGGATCCGCAAGAATGGTGGAATAGCGCCAAAAATGCGGCCCGCAAAGCCATTCGCGACGCCGGCGTGCCTGCCGATAAAATTGTGGCCGTGGCCTGCGATTCCCAGTGGTCGGTGGTTGTCCCGGTAGATCAGCACGGCGAGCCGCTGATGAGGGCGGTTCACTGGCTTGATCACCGGGGCGGCCCCCACAACCGTAAGATTGCCGCCGGCTTTCCGAGTATTCAGGGTTACGGCCTGGCCAAGTTGCTGAAATGGATCAAATTGACAGGATTTCCGCCAACTCACTCCGGCGCGGACTCCCTGGGCCATGTTCTGTTTATTAAAAATGAGCGGCCCGAAATTTATGCCAAAACTTACAAATTCCTGGAACCGATGGACTATCTGGTTTACAGGCTGACAGGTAAAATTGCCGCCACCCAGAAAACCATGGCGCCGTTTATGATTGTGGACAATCGCCGATGGGGTTCCTGTGAATACAGCGACGCGCTATTAAAGCTTGCCGGGGTGGAAAAAGAAAAATTTCCGCGACTGCTGCCCAACGACGGCCTTGTCGGTTCTTTGCAGCCTGCAGTGGCCAATGAGCTGGGGCTGGAACCTTCAACCCGGGTCATCACCGGTATCAGTGACTCGAATGCATCGATAATCGGTTCGGGGGCTGTGCAGGATTTTGAATCAATCATTTACATCGGCACTTCCCAGTATATGACCTGCCATCTTCCCTTTAAAAAAACCGATCTCAGCAGTTTCATGGCAACCATTCCCGGCCCGTTTAAATCCAGATACTATCTGTTTGGCGAACAGCTGACCGGGGGACAATGCGTGGCGTTTTACCTTAACAACCTAATCTACTGCGACGATAAATTTGATACCGGATCCCAACCGGAAGATTCCTATGAACGCTTTGATACGGTTGCCGCCCAGGCACCCGCCGGCAGCGGCGGGGTAATATTTCTGCCCTGGCTAAACGGCTCGGGTGTTCCCAAAGAAAATTCGGATGTGCGCGGCGGATTTATCAATCTTTCACTAAAGACCACCCGCGTTCATCTGGCACGGGCCATTTTGGAGGGTCTGGCTTTTAACAACCGCTGGACAAAAGGGTCGGCCGAAAAATTTATCGGGCGCCCGATTGATCACTTCCGGTTTTCAGGCGGCGGGGCACTTTCCGAGGTGTGTTGCCAGATTCATGCCGATATTCTAAATGTGCCGATCCAGCAGGTGGATGACCCCCTGAATACCACCGTGCGGGGTGCGGCCCTGCTGGCGCTGGTTATCCTGGGATATCGCGCACTGGAGGAACTGCCGGATCTGGTAAGGATCAAAAAAATCTTTGAACCGGATCCCTTGAACCGGGAGATTTATGACAGCATGTACCGCCAGTATCGCGAGCTGTTTAAAAGAAACAGGAAAATGTTTGCAGCGCTGAATGCTTAGGGCAGTTTCACAAATCAAATCCAATGAAACAAGGAGAAACAGATGGCCGACTCAACAGCTGGAAATCAAAACCTGGATCCTTTTAAACCTTATAAGGGTCGTTTGAAAAGCCATGACCGTCTGCCCGTCAGCGGGTTGGATAAGGATCATATTTTTACAGAGCTTGCCGCCATGACCGCAGAAGAGAATGCGAACTGGAATAACGGGCGGGTATCGGGAACCTTTTATCATGCCGGTGCAGAACACCGGGCCTTTCTCAACAAGATTTTTACCCTGTTCTCCCACATGAACACCATTCAGTTTGATTTGTGCCCGAGCATGTTTAAAATGGAAAGTGAAATTATTTCCATGACAGCCAAAATGCTCCATGGCGATGCAGTCAAGGATTATAACCCGCAAGATGAGGTCTGCGGCACCGTCACCTCGGGCGGTACCGAAAGTATTATTATGGCCATGAAAGTTTACCGGGACCAGGCCCGGGCCGAGCGCAACATTACCGCCCCCGAAATTATCATGCCCCGCACCGCCCATCCGGCCTTTAACAAAGCCGGCGAGTATTTCGGAATCAAGATGGTGTCGGTAGCGGTTGACCTGCCTGACTTTCGCGTTGATCCGGCAGCGGTGGCAGGCCGGATCAATGAAAATACCGTTGCCATCGTCGGCAGTGCCGGCAATTATCCTTACGGACTCATCGACCCGCTGGGCGGGCTTTCCGACATCGCGCAAAAGCACGGCATCGGGTTTCATGTGGACGGCTGCCTGGGCGGGTTTATCCTGCCTTGGATTGAAAAGCTGGGCTATGATATTCCTGTCTTCGATTTTCGTCTGCCGGGCGTCACATCCATGTCCGCCGATACTCACAAATACGGCTACGCCTTAAAGGGCACCTCGGTCGTTCTTTATCGCAACAACAAACTGAGACGCTATCAGTACTTTAACGTCCCGGACTGGCCGGGCGGGATTTACGGCTCGCCCACGGCGGCCGGAAGCCGATCCGGTGGTTTGACCGCCGCCACCTGGGCCGCCATGATGTACCTGGGCGAGGAAGGTTACATGCGGGCCGCCGCGGACATTATGACGGTGGCCGACAGGATCAAAAAGGGCGTTGCTGAGATTTCGGAACTAACCTTAATCGGCAGTCCTACCTTTGTCATCAGCTTTCGATCGGATGATGTGGATATCTTCCATGTGAATGATTTTATGAAAGCCAAAGGGTGGAGATTCAACGTGCTGCAATTGCCGCCGGCCTTGCACTTTTGCGTGACCATGCCCCAGACCCAGGTCGCCGATATCGCCGAGCGGTTTATCGATGACCTGCGGGCCGGTGTGGGCTACGCCAGGACAAACGCCGGGACCACGGCCCAGACAACTGCTGTATACGGCCTGGCGGGTTCGCTGGAAGGCAACCAGCAGGTTACCGAGCTTGTGTACGGCCTTTTTGACCATCTCTACGCGGTCTAAAACTGAAGGTTTCGGGTGTCAGGTGCCGTTTCTTAAAAGCACAGCCTTGGAAGAAGCTTAATCCTTGTGGTTGCGGTAGTATTTTAAAATCGCCTCACACAGACCGGGGATGGTATAGGATTCTGCGCTGATATTCACCTTAAAGCCCGATTCCGTGGCTGTATCCGTGGTAATCGGGCCGATGCTGGCAATCGTAACCCCATCGATGAGCCGGGTGAATTTCTCCGGCGGCAGAAGGCTTTTAAAATTTCTTACGGTGGAGGAACTGGTAAAGGTGATCAGGTCAATGGCGTTGTCTTCCAGCTGTTTGACAAGCAGATCGGCGTTGTCCCGGACCTTTTCGGTAAGGTAGGCGGTTACCTCATCAACATCGGCCCCCATTTTGCGCAGTTCAACCGGTAACACCGGTCGGGCTTCTCCGGCTCTGGGAAGCAGGATCTTTTTCCCGTCCAATTTTTCTTTGCGGAAGGCCTCCACCACGGATTCAGCCCGATAGTTTTTGGGAATGATGTCGCTTTTCAGCCCGAATTGAAACATTCGTTCAGCGGTGGCCGGTCCGATGGCGGCCGTGCAGAGGTGATTTAAGGCGCGGACGTCCCGGTCGGTTTCAAAAAGACGGTCAAAGAAAAATTTAACGCCATTGACACTGGTAAAGATGATCCAATCATAGGCGCTGAGATTTTTAATAGCCTCATCCATGGGTTTGAGGTCTTCGGCCGGCACGATTTTAATGGTGGGATACTCCAGGCAGTCAGCCCCCAGATCAGACAGCTGCCGGACTAAGTCGCTGGCCTGTTCGCGGGCCCGGGTGACGACAATTCTTTTGCCCAGCAATGGCCTGGTTTCAAACCATTTCAAGGTTTTTCGTAAATCAACAACTTCGCCCACAACGATAATCGCCGGGGATTTGAGCCCGGCTTTTTTAACGCGCTCGGTAATATTGTCCAGGGTTCCGGTCACTGTTTTCTGGCTGGGGGTGGTTCCCCATCGAATTAGAGCCACCGGCGTATCCGGCGATTTACCGTTGGCGATTAATTTCTGGGTAATATCGGGCAAATTCTTTACCCCCATAAAAAACACCAGGGTCCCGATGCCGCGGGCTAAAGATTCCCAGTCGATACTTGATTCTTCTTTGTGAGGATCTTCATGGCCGGTGACAAAAGCCAGGGTGGCGGTCAGTTTACGGTGGGTCAGCGGAATACCGGCATAAGCGGCGGCGGCCACGGCCGATGTCACCCCGGGAACCACTTCGAAGGGAATGCCCTTGGCTACTAAAGTTTCGGCTTCTTCTCCGCCGCGGCCAAAAATAAACGGATCGCCGCCTTTCAGGCGGCAGACCGTTAAACCGGCCTTGGCTTTTTCAACGATGAGGGCATTAATCCCATCCTGAGACAGGGTATGATCCCCGCCCTTTTTGCCGACATAGATCATTTCCGTGCCGGGGGGGGCGTGTCTTAAAAGGGCAGGGGAGGCGAGATAGTCATAGATGATGACATCCGCAGTTTGAATGCATTCTTTGCCTTTTACGGTAATCAGTCCCGGGTCTCCGGGGCCTGCGCCCACCAGATATACTTTAGCTTTCATAGTGTTAAGGCTCAAGAGAGTTTAGTTCTGCCAAGATCTTATCCGCCCCCCGGGCAAGGAGCTGCTCGGCGAGGTGGACGCCGATGGCCTCTACGTGGTCTATCGGGCCAGAATCAGTGGCTTTGATTATCCGGCTGCCATCCACAGCAGCTACCAAACCGGTCAGGCTGAACGTGGCGGCAAGAATTTTTCCATGACCGGCGATGGGGACCTGGCAGCTGCCGCCCAGGCGGTTTAGAAAGGCGCGCTCCCCCAGTACAGCCGCCCGGGAATTCGCATGATCCAGGGTCGCTAATTTAGGCCCGATGGTCTCATCATTCTGCCGCATTTCAATGCACAGGGCGCCCTGGCCCACGGCCGGGAGCATGATATCAGCCGGCAGGTACTCCGTGATCCGGTGTTCGAGATTAAGACGCCTGATACCGGCTGCCGCCAGCACAATGGCATCAATATCTTCGCTCTGCAACTTTTTTAAACGGGTATCCAGATTGCCCCGCAGCGGCTCAATCACAATGTCAGGGCGCGCGTGACGGAGTTGGGCTGCCCGGCGCAGGCTGCTGGTGCCGATCACCGCGCCGCGTTTCAATTCAGAAAAGCTCAGCCCATTCTTGGAGACCAGGACATCGGCGGGGTCTTCCCGCTGCGGAATGGCGCCAACACAGAGACCTTCCGGAATTTCCGCCGGCATATCTTTCATACTGTGCACCGCCAGGTCAATACGGCCTTCCAGGAGGGCCTGCTCGATTTCCTTAACAAAAAGCCCCTTGCCGCCGACTTTGGCAAGGGGCACATCCAGTATTTTGTCGCCTTTGGTCTTGATTTTAACCAGCTCGACCGTCTGGCCGGGAAATTTTTCGTTCAATGCCGATTGAACCCAGTTTGCCTGCCACAGTGCCAGTTTGCTTGCCCGGGTTCCGATTTTAATCGATGAATTCATCAATGGCTGCACCCGGCGCAACTGCCTGCAGAACAACTGCTGCAGGATGATCCCGCTGATGAGGACACGGTTTCGCCGCCGCCGCCCTTGCTGACAAACCCGCAGGCCGACATCAATTTGGTCACCTTTTTGCTCCTGCATTTGGTGCATTCCGGTTTATCGGATCCGATGATCAGACATTCAAAATTTTTATCGCATTTTTCGCAATGGTACTCGTATATCGGCATTCACTGGTCTCCTTATCAAATTCGTCTCCAGATTTTAAACGATAATCATCGTTAAATATAATTCAAGTTAACACCGATGCGCTCTGCCCCTTAGCACACCCCTGCCGCCATGCTCTATGCCCTTTGCTTTAGGTCTTGTCGAGCTGCTCGATCACCCCTGCTGCAATCAGCGGCAGCAGGATTTCGTGATGCCCGACGATGCTGATTCCCTGTCCGCCTTTAGCAGTCGGCCTGGCAATCACGTTGGTCAGTGGACGATAATGTTTGATGAAATCCAGGTTGACGGTGGTAAATTCATCCAGTGAATAACCGAGGTTTCGCACCAGCGTGGTGGCCTTTAAAAAAATTTCCGGCAAGATTACCGCCGATCCTACGTTTAAGTAAACCCCTTTTTCAAGGGTGGCAACAATGGATGAAAACTGTCGAAAGTCGCGGTGGGTCGCAGCCCCGGTTTTCTGGGGATCAAAGCCGGGATGCATATGGATGATATCGGTTCCTATGGCAACGTGAACGGTCACCGGGATACCCAATCGGACGCCTGTCGCCAGAATACTTTGATCCATCATGGGCAGCTGCTGATCAAAGATGGCCCGTCCGACGGCTTCACCCAGGCCTGTTTTATTGCCTTTGACGGTTTGGATGGCCTGGCCTAAAAAAGCACAGGTTTCGCGGGCCATGCCGAAGGAACCGTCTCCAAGGCCTGCGGCGACATCCTCGGACGTCCGGCCGATCATGGCCAGCTCCACATCATGGATAATGCCGGCCCCGTTCATGGCAACACTGGTAATTATTCCGCGTTCCATCAGGTCGATAATGATGGGATTGAGCCCGACTTTGATCACGTGGGCCCCCATACCGAATATAATGGTGCGGTTGTCAACAAAAGCTGCGGTGATGGCAGATATAACATTCCTGAGATCCCTGCCTGCCAGAATATCCGGCAGACTATCCAGAAAAAGCCGGAAGGATGAACCTTTTTGCCAGATCTTGGCAAAATCATCGGCTCTTACCTTGCTTTTGCGATCTGAAAGGCTGTAAGTCTTTACCCTGCTTAAATCCAGGGGTTGAAATTTTTTAGCCATGGTATTCCTGACCCGGATAACCGGAAAATACTTAAATTGCCTAAAATGCCTAAAATGCCTAAATTAGATGTATTCTATCTATTATGTTACTAAACTCCTCCGGGTACAGCTTTCTCTCTACAAGCTCGCAGAGGATATGCCCCAGGGTGATGTGGGTTTCCTGGACCCTGGCCGTGGTGTCGGAATCCACGGCAAATACGAGGTCAGCACATTTGCCAAGTTCGCCCCCGCGGCCGGTCATACCGATGGTGGACATACCAATTTTTTGGGCGGCTTTAACGGCCTTGACCACATTCGGTGAGTTTCCGCTGGTGCTCAACCCCCAGGCAATATCCCCTTTTTTACCCAGGGCTCTGATTTGTTTTGAAAAAATATCATCAAAATGATAATCGTTGCCAATGCTGGTCAGAACGGATGTATCTGTTGTCAGGGCAATGGCGGCCAGGGGAGGGCGCTCTATCTGATAGCGGTTGATGAATTCGGCTGCCAGGTGCTGGGCATCGGCAGCGCTGCCGCCGTTCCCAAATATGAGGACTTTGCCGCCGGCTGCCAGGCAGGCTGTGAGCATGTCCGCCGCCCTGATGAGATTGTCCAAGTTGGATTCCACGCAGCTGCGTTTGGCCGTGATTCCGGCCTCCAGGATGCCAAGGATGAGATTTTTCATTTTTCAGCCTTCTTCCGGTCTTTAATGGCCTTGATATCTTCAGCGGCATCATAGCCGAGGGATTTTGCCCTTACAAATTCCTTCAAGGCATCGTCAAGGCGATGCTGATTGGAAAAATGTCGGCCGAGCCGGTGGTGAAAAAGGCCATTTTCAGGAGAAGCTGCGACACTTTCGCGTAAAAACATCAGCGTGATTTCCGGGTTTTCTCCCTGAGCGTCAAAAATGCTTCCCAGGGCCGACAACGCAGCGCCATCGTGTGGATTGTACTTAATGGCCTTTTTATAGGCTGCGATGGCAGCCTCCGGCATCTGGTTTGCAGCGTAGCAGTCTCCCAGGTATCGGTAGACCTGGCCTGATTCCGGCTCCAGTTCGACGGCACGTTCGAGATACGGCCGGCCTTTTTTAAAATTGCCTGTCTCCAGGTAAAGCTTCCCGGTTTGAAAAGCCACCTCGTAATTATTGCCGTTGATTTTATCAGCGTCGAGAAAGTATTCCAGCGCCTGATCCCGCTGTTCGGTTAAAAGATGGACCAATCCCAGGTTATACACTGCCATGTATTCCTCCGGGTTTATGGCAATCGCCTTCTGGAATTCTGCGATCGCCGAATCATAGAGGCTTTGCAGACCGTAGCACACGCCGAGGCTGTTGTGCACGTTTACATTGTTGGGATCGACTTCAAGGGCAAGGTTAAACTCATTGATGGCTTTCTGAATTTTTCCTTTCTCGTAGAATTTGTCACCGCTGATGTTTAAACTGACATCATCAAAGGCAACTAAACTGTTGGCTCCAAAAAAAGTAGCGTGGTCAAGGGCCTTGCGGGCATTGTTTAGAATTTCGGATCTCTTATAAGTGATCGTGGGAAATGAGGCCACTCCGATAGTAACCGTTTTACCGGTTTTCTTGACCAGGCGCTTTTGAAAATCGCGGGCCAGCTCAAGACTATCCGATCCGTTTCTTCCGGGCAGAAAACAGCCGAACAACCCTGCTTCCAGGGTGCCCCACAAACCATTTTCCTTGCGGCCCAGCCTGTCTAAAATGCCGGCAGCGTCAACCTGCCCGTCATTGCTCTCCGGCAGTTCTGCCGGCTCGTTATCTTTTGCCACTTGATCCAGCCGGATGACCATGGCACTGAATTGATCCAAGGCGTTCAGCTGCTGATTGGCATAGTCAATAAAATCCCTGCCGCTGCGCATATCCGGGAAAGCTGACCTGACAGCTTCATCGGCATCGATGATTTTTTTTCTTTTTACTTCCTTTAACTGGCCGGTGTCCGTCTTTGAGAACAAAAAGTGTCGCGCAGAATCGTGGCTGTGTAAAAGTTTTTTCTTAATAGTTGTCATATGCTAACAGTTCACAATTGATACAGCTAATTGTTATTATTATTTATTATATATTTTTCCAATATTCCAACATTCCATTTGGGGTGAAGCCGTTAACTTGCCTTTTTCAGAATTTTTTCAAATGCCTTGCCTATGATCGGCAGATCATCATCCCTCAGGGTTCTGGGGTCCATGATATAGGCATCATCTTCGATGCGCCCGATAATGGGTGGATCGTTTTCCCGCAGACTTTTTTCCAGTGCGTTGGCCGACATTTCCTGGAGTCGGATACGAAGGCATCTGCTCGGCAGCTCCAGCAGCGGCAGAGCACCGCCACCGGCCCGGGAAGATCGCTCAATGAGGCTAATTTCCAGCCGCGATTTTCCAATTTTTTTCAGTTCTTCAACCAGACTGGAAGCCCGGGTTTCTATGTCGCCGATATTCATGGTTAACATTCGCAGGGTTGGAATCAGACCAACCGCTTTTTCCTCATCCCGGTAAAGCCGCAAAGTGCTTTCAAGGGCGGCCAGTGTCAGTTTATCGATGCGTAGCGCCCTGGCAAGGGGATTTTGCTTGATCTGGTCCACAGTAGATTTTTTACCCACAATAATACCCGCCTGAGGACCTCCGAGAAGCTTGTCGCCGCTGAAGGTCACGATATCTGTGCCGGCGGCTACCGATTCCTGAACGGTGGGTTCTTTAACCAGGCCGTACTTTGAAAAATCGATAAAGGTGCCGCTGCCGAGATCTTCCATGACCGGCAACCCGTGCCTGGCACCCAGTTTGACCAGTTCCTTCAAAGAGACCTCAGCCGTAAAGCCGATGACACTGTAATTGCTGCGATGCACCTTGAGCAGGAGGGCGGTCTTCTCCTCGATGGCATTTTCGTAATCGCTCAAATGGGTGCGGTTGGTGGTTCCCACCTCCCTTAAAATCCCCCCGCTTTTCGCCATAACATCGGGAATTCTGAAAGAACCTCCGATTTCCACCAGCTCACCCCTGGAAACAATGACTTCCTTGTTTCTGGCAAAGGTCTCCAGGCAAAGCAGCACGGCCCCGGCATTGTTATTGACCACCATGGCTGCCTGGGCACCGCTGATTTCACACAGCAGATCCTCAACACTGGCGTATCTGGAACCCCGTTTGCCGGCTTCAAGGTCATATTCCAGATTGGAATAACGGCCGGCAATTACGGCGATATTTGCAACCACCGCATCAGGGAGCAGCGACCGGCCGAGATTGGTGTGCACTACCACACCGGTGGCATTGACCAGGGGTTTTAAATTGGGTGCTGTGGCTTTTGCCACCGCCGCCCTGAGCGCTTCAGTGATATGGGCATCCGACAGGTTTTCCTCTGCAATGTCCTGACCCGCGCCGAGAATGCCTATTCGCAGGGCTTCCAGGATTTTTCTGATGGAGCTAACCAGCACCGTTTTCGGAATATCCTTGAAAAAGGGAAGGGCCCCGCAACGCTCCAGAACATGATCGACACCGGGAAGCATTCGCAACATGTCTTGTTGGCTTTTGGATATTTTTTTTGAGCTCATAATGTCATTATTCCGGTGCTTAGGGCCTTATATCTGACACCTAAAACCTATATTACTTGCTTATCGGCACAATCGCCGTGCCAACCGGCCAGTACGGATCAGAAACAAGGAACCTTCAACGATTATTGCAAAATTGACATTTCCGGCGATGATTCAAATACCCCGGCGGGAATCAGATCCACCATATCCGCAAATTTATCAGTAGACAACCCGATGGTCTCCATTCTCGAGGCAAGGGCTGCGGTGTTCAGCCGTTCCAGTTCAAGACCGCTGTGGAACCGGCACATGAGCAGGTCAGCCAGGTAAACAACGTGCGCCAGTTCAAGGTGCCGGACTGCCTTTTCGGGCTCGTGATGATTCCGGATGATGTCGATGAGTGACTCCGGAAACGACCATTTCCGGGCAAGTTTACTGCCGACCTGGGTGTGATCAATGCCTAGAATCTCTTTTTCTGCTTCCGAAAAATTATTTTCTGCTTCAAACAGCTTGCGGTAAAAAAGTGGATAGGCCCAGGCGATCGATTGATCGAGGACCACCTTTCCAATATCATGCAGAAGTCCGGCCGTATAGGCTAAACCCGGTTCTACTCTGCCGGTGTAATCGGCCAGTTTTTCTGCAATGATGGCCGTGCCGACGGCGTGATGATAGAGTCCGCCTTTGCACAAAGAATACCCCAAACCCGAATGGCTGAAAAACTCATGGACCGAGACGGAGATAACCAATTTTACAAGCAGTCGCAACCCTAAAAATACCAGGGCCTGGTCCAGGGATTCCACTCTGTTGCTGCCGGCAAATGCCACCGAATTGCACAGCTTTAGAGTTCGGGCACTGATAACCTGATCTTTGCGGATTTCTTCAGCCAGGGCCTTGATCTCATATTCTTCGCTATCGATCAATCTTAAAATCTTCAGAGCCACCTGGGGTATCGGCTGGATGGCCTCCATGGCCTGTTCAATTTCTGCGGCTGAAGATAAATGTATTTCGCCGGAGGTTGAAACCGGGTCTGCCGGTGCCGGTTGGATGCTGCATTGCCCGTTTAATAGATTCAGATTTATGCTGCAGGTGAAAAACCCGCCGGTTTCCGATCTCTCGACCTTAATGTTCTCTGCCCTGAGATATTGCAGCACCGTTTCCGCGGTCCGGCCACCAATATCCAGGTGCAAATCCCTGTCTTGCAGGGGCCCCACCAGGGCGCCGCCGGCAATAAACGCTTTCAGACGGCTCTTTGACGCACCCTCATTGCAGAGGGCCTTGAGAAAAAGAGGAAACCCCGTGGAGGCATACTTTTCCGGTTGGATACCGCCAGCCCGGGAAACCGGTTCCGGCAGCAACAAATGAATTAATCCACCGACTTTTGCTTCGTCATCAAACAGGGCCACACCGACACAGGTTCCGAGAAAGGATTGAAGGACCAGCGGCTTGGTGTGGCTCACATAATAACTGCCCGCAGCCACATGGTAATGCTGTTGGATTTGCATAGATTGTCTGGGTTATTTACCTGTAAATACTACAAATAGGTATTTATACATTTTATCCCTGATTAATTCAACAGAATTTTTGGCTGACTATTTGGCTTTGTTGCAAATTAGACTTTATGTTAGACTGAATTTGGGATAAGAAAATAGGTACATTCACGCTAACGCAGTTTTAAGCGGGTGTTTTGATTTTTATACGTTTTTGTGCATAACCAATTGTATTTCCCAAATACTACTGAACAGTCGGTGGAGGATTTATGCAAAACATCATGGTTACAGGTGGCTGCGGATTTATCGGAAGTGTTTTCATTCGCCACCTGCTTCTGGAATCAGATTTTGACGGGCGCATCATCAATCTGGACAAGCTGACCTATGCCGGCAACCCTGAGAACCTGGCCGATATCGCCGGGACACTCTCCGAGCGTTATGTTTTCATCAAAGCGGACATCTGTGATACGGATGACATCAGCCATGCCTTTGACACTTATGCCATTGACGCCGTTTGCAATTTTGCGGCGGAATCCCATGTAGATCGATCGATTGTTGCACCGGATGCATTCATCAAAACCAATATCGAGGGTACATTCAGCCTGCTGGAAGTCGCCCGTCGAAATATAGATCAACTGGAGCTCTTTCATCATGTGAGCACCGATGAGGTTTACGGTTCTTTAGGCGCCAGCGGATTTTTTACCGAGCAGACCTCCTACAGGCCCAACAGCCCGTATTCAGCGTCCAAGGCCGCCTCCGATCATCTTGTCCGGGCTTACGGCAAAACCTATGGACTGCCGGTTACGATATCCAACTGCTCCAATAACTATGGCCCTTATCAATTCCCGGAAAAATTGATCCCTTTGATGATATTAAATGCCCTGGAAGATAAGGCCCTCCCGGTCTATGGTGACGGCCGCAACATAAGAGACTGGTTATATGTGAAAGACCACTGCCGGGCCGTCTGGGAGATTATGAAAAACGGCACCCGGGGGCAAACTTATAACATCGGCGGTCGTTGCGAATTGGCCAACATCGATACCGTCAGCATGGTTTGCGATTTGCTGGATGATATACAGCCCAGAGAGGATCAAACATCCCGCAGGGATTTGATTAGCTTTGTTAAGGATAGGCCCGGCCATGATTTGAGATACGCAATAGATAGCAGCAAACTGGAAAAAGAGTTGGGCTGGACACCCCGGGAATCATTTGAAAGCGGTTTGAGAAAAACCATTCAGTGGTACCTGGATAACTCCCAATGGGTCGAACGGGTTAAAAGCGGCGAATATAGGGAGTGGATAGAACAACACTATCAATAGAGTGTTGCGTGTTACGAGTTGCGTGTTGCGCGTTCTGAAGAATCTGACATTCAACCCGCAACCCGTACCTCGCAACGCGAACTGGATTCATTGATTTTGATCATCTAAGATAGGAAATGAACATGCGTAACCCCAAAGACTTCATCATCTTTCCCCTGGATGTCGCTGCAGAAGACGAGGCAAAGCGGTATGTTGAGCTTCTGGCTGATCACGTGGGCCTGTTCAAGGTGGGACTCGAGTTATTTATCCGCTCCGGACCGGGGATTGTTCGGTTTATAAATTCAGCCGGGTCGGCCGGTGTTTTTTTGGATTTGAAGCTGCATGATATCCCGGCAACGGTATTCCGGGCCATGGAGGGCATCGCCGATCTGGGCGTATATTTTGCCACCGTCCACTGCGGTGAAACTCAAAAAATGTTGGAAGCCGCGGTATCGGGGAGCAGGGGCGAGGTGCGCCTTCTCGGCGTAACGGTGCTTACCAGCGTGTCGGCGAAAGATGTCGAAGCCGCCGGATACCGCTCTGAATATTATCCGGATTTGTCCGGACTGGTTTTAAAGCGAGCCCGGATGGCCCAAAAAGTGGGGTGTGCCGGCGTGGTGTGTTCCGGGCTTGAAGCCATGGAAATCAAAAAACAGATCGGGGCTGATTTTATCACTGTCACCCCGGGCATTCGGCCGTCCTGGGCGGCCGGGAAAAAAGATGATCAGCAGCGCGTCACAACACCGGCCCAGGCCGTTAATAATGGATCCGACTACCTTGTCATCGGCAGGCCCCTAAGGGATGCCGCCGATCCCCGGGAGGCTGCCGGGCGGGTGGCCGACGAGATCGAGGGCGCGCTAGGAATGAAGAATGTCGAATGATGGAAGCGCTGCGCTCAATCTAATTTAAACCTGTAAATAGACAGAATTCCTTAATTCGTTCCGCCGCAGGCGGATCATTCGACATTCTTCATTCTTTACTGGATGAGTCGGCTCGAGGTGCAGGCGCGGCAAGAGCCGGAGCGGAATCTGGCGGCATCTGAAAGCGACATGACACCAACGATATTTGCGGGATCGGACGCATGCACGAAGATGCGCTGAACATCCCTGAGCAGCATTTGCTGGATGGCGTCGGATAATTGCGCCTCCCCCGGGCATGATTTTACCGGTGTGCTCATCACGGTCCGGGCTCTGACATTCACTGCCAGGCCGTGTTTGTAAGCCACGATCAAATCCGATTTAGACACGACCCCCACCGCCTTATTCCCGGCACTGGTAATCAAAACTGCACCACAGCGGTGTTCCGTGAGCCCTTCAATGACATTCACCAGATCGTCATTTTCATGGCAGGCGGTAACCGAGGCCGTCATGACGTCTTTGACTTTCAATCGCCGGTATTCATATTCTGCCTGACGACGCCTGTTTTTCAGCAAACCTTTGTCGCAGGCCCGGCAGTAGCGATACAACAGCCCGACAATGTCCGGATATGCAATAACACCGGCGACGTCATTGGCCTCCGAGTCCAGCACATACAGCCGGTGAACACCGTTATGGTGCATGATATCCAGAGAAGTCTCGAGTTCATCATCCGGATAGCAGTAAAGCAGCGGCCCAACCATAATGCTTTCAACCGGTGTGTGGGTCGGAAATCCCGCATAAAAGGCACTCATTATATCGGTTTTAGAAACAATTCCGCCGGGGCGCTGTTTCTCGTCGGTGAGCAGTACCGCATTGATTTTGTATTTAATCATACGGTTGATGCAATAATCGATGGGTGCACTGTAGGGCAGTTTGATCACCTGCCGGCGCATGGCCTCTTTGACTTTAATGCCGCTCAATACATGTCGTTTTTTAACACGGGGCATGGAACGACCTCGGAATTCGGTCACTTATATAATGAATTTTTCCAATAAATGGTGAAATACATCAGATACGTAAACAATACCGACGACCTCCTGATCATCGACGACCGGCAGTCGCCGGATGTGTTTTTTAATCATAGTATCGGCAATAACCATCAGATGGGTATCCGGAGTTATGGTCACCACTTCAGCGGTCATGATATCACCGACCAGAATGGATTTTACCTGTTCCAGGCGTTCATCGTACAATACTGAAGGGTCCAAATCGTCCATTTCGCCCCAGATTTGAATATGCTTGGGCTGGATGAACAGCAGAATATCATACATGGACAACATTCCCACCAGATGATCACTGTGGTCTGTAACCATCAAACCGAATATCTTTTTTGTCTCTGACGCGCTGGCTGATCGAAAACATTTAACGGCCTCAGCTATCGTGTCGCCGGGGGAAAGGGTATGAAACCTGGTTTGCATTATGTCGCGGGCAATCATTTAATAATATACTCCCAATTCCGTTACCTTATAAAAAACACCCCTCCGGGGCGGGAACTTCTATCCCAATTGGGCAAAACCGCTCACCTGGGGTTTTTGGGTAGAGGTCTAGAATGAAGGTCTACCGGGGCGTATTTCAAAAAAAAATACTGTAAAATCGATAGATTGACAGGCTCAGAATAACGGCCCCCAAAATTAAGGCCAGTATCAGTTGATCGGGGCTAAATTTCCTCATCATCCAGACCAAAGGCGGTGTGAAGCACCCGTACCGCCAACTCGGTGTATTTTTCTTCAATGACGCAGGAAATTCTGATTTCAGAGGTGCTGATCATTATAATATTTATGTTGTCCCGGGCCAGCGTTGTAAACATTTTGGATGCCACCCCCGAGTGATCCTTCATTCCAACTCCAATGACGGAAATCTTGGCAATGTTTTCGTCTCCGAAAACCTCTGCGGCGTCTATATCGAGGGCCACTTTCTTTTGCAGTTCAAGGGCTTTTTTAAAGTCATTTTTGGGGACCGTAAACGTCAAATCGGTTTGTCCCCCGGCCCTTGTATTTTGAATGATCATATCCACGACGATCCCGGCATCGGCGATGGGCGCAAAAATCTTGGCTGCGACCCCGGGTTGATCCGGAACTTTTTTTAAAGTGATCCGGGCCTGGTTTTTATCGTGGGTGACACCGGAAACGACCAGACGTTCCATGCCGGAATTTTCATCGACAACCATAGTTCCCTCCTGTTCACTGAACGATGATCGGACATGCACCGGGATTTTGTACTTCTTGGCGAATCCGACCGATCGGATTTGCAGCACTTTGGCACCCAGGCTGGCCATGTTCAGCATTTCGTCATACGATATTGTGCCAAGCTTGCGGGCTTTGGGGCAAATATTTGGATCGGCGGTATAAATCCCGTCCACGTCCGTGTAGATTTCACAGACATCGGCCTTGATTGCGGCTGCAATCGCAACCGCGGATGTATCGGATCCACCCCGTCCAAGGGTGGTAATATTGCCATCGGCGTCGCAGCCTTGAAATCCGGCAACCACGACGATGTGACGTCTGTCTAAAAGCTTTCGGATACGATCGGTCTTAATATCCACAATGCGAGCATTGCCGTAACAGTGATCCGTCACCACTTCAGCCTGATGTCCCATCAGAGACTGAGCGGGGTAGTTCATTGATTTTAAGTTCATCGCCAGGAGGGCACAGGTGGTTTGTTCCCCGGTGGCCAGGAGGACGTCAAGTTCCCGCCGGTCGGGTGATTCCGTGACTTTTTGCGCCATTCCGATCAAATGGTCGGTGATACCGGCCATGGCGGACAGGATTACGACTACATCGTTTCCCTGATCATAGGTTTTGGCAACCCGTTTAGCGACATTCATGATGCGCTCCGGATCCGCTACTGAAGTACCTCCGAATTTTTGTACGATAAGGCTCATTTTTACTCCATAAATCCTTTTCGATATTATTTTTTTTCGGGTTATCCGGTCGGTTAGATACTATCCCGACAGCGCATCTTCAAGGGCTTTTATCAAATTCACCACATTATGTCCAGTTGCATCCAGGCCAAGAGTGCGGCAATCATCATCGATGATCGCCAGGGTGACCCGCAGATGCTCGGCCGGCAGGGTGTCCGACAGCTTATCGGCCCACTCTATTGCCAGGACTGCCTGACCATTCAGCATTTCGTCCAGGCCGATGTCTTCAAGGCCGTCAATATTCTCCAGGCGATATAGATCCACATGCACCAGAGGGTAGCGTCCTGGATATTCATTGATCAGGGTGAATGTCGGGCTGGTGATATAGTATCCGTCCGGAACCTCAAGGCCCTTGGCCAGACCTTGCACAAAAGCAGTTTTGCCACTGCCCAGATCCCCCGTCAGGGCGATGATCAGCGGCTGATTGATCAACTTGCCCAGTTTTTGACTCAGATCTTGGGTTTCGCGAAGCGATCGGGTGGTTATTTGAATCCTGTAGTCTATCATAGAATTAAATTTTTCTGGTCTCTGGTCGCTGGATGCGCAGGAAGCAAAGCGCATGGTGCCTAGCGTTCAGGTCGATAGTTCGGAATTTCGGAAAAATCTAACGCTATGCTCTATGCGCTTTGCTTTTAAATCCCAAATCCTATAGTTATAACCCGCCACCATCGGTCGCTGGATATGGGCCATTTACTATCTCCTTAATTGCACCCGGAATCGCATCCATGACTTCGCTTGCCAGATAACCATAAGGCCCGATGGTTTCCACCAGGCTATCGGCCGCCGCCCCGTGCAGATAGACGCCGGCCCGGCAGGCGTCTTCCGGAGAATGCCCTTGCGTTATCAGGCCGGCAATGATTCCGGTCAGAACATCGCCCATACCGCCGGAGGCCATCCCGGCATTGCCGGTGGGGTTGATAAATACCCTGCCGTCTGGGTGTGCGATCACCGTGCAGGCACCCTTCAGGATCACATGGACTTTGAAGCCGGCGGCAAAATCCCGGGCACATTTTATTCGGTCGCGCTGGACAGCCTCGGCGTTGGTATCCAAAAGGCGGGCCATTTCACCGGGGTGGGGAGTTAAGATGACCGGAGCCCTGGCACTTTTAAGTATTTGGGCCTGGCCGGCCAGGTTGTTTAAGCCATCGGCATCAACGACGAGCGGAATAGAGGAGAATTTGACGATTTTGCGGACAAGTTTTTGGGTCTTGACTGCCTGACCCAGGCCCGGACCGATGGCCACGCATTTTTTTCCCGCCATTAGGTTTTTTATACTTTCGAAGGCGGATTCACCGAGAACACCGGGTTGAGTCTCGGGCAGCGGTGCCGTCATGGCCTCCAGAACCTGTGATTCTAAAACGGCATTCAGGGTTTCAGCAATTCCCAGCGTCACAAGTCCCGCGCCGCTGCGCAAAGCTGCGATAGAGGTCATCGCGGCGGCCCCGGTTTTTCCGGGAGAGCCGGCGACAACCAGCAAATGGCCGGTCCTACCTTTGTGGGCATCCGGCATGCGGGGTGTTATACAGGATTGGATTCGTTCTCTTGTTAAAAGCCACTGGCGGGGCATCACCTCCTCGACGATAGCGGGGGGGATGCCGATATCAACGATGTTAAGCGCTCCGGTATGCTGCAGGCCCGGATGGATTTTGTGGCCGGTTTTGGCAAAGGCAAAGGTTGCCGTGGCCCTGGCCCGGATACATGCACCGCACACCTGCCCGGTGTCTGAATTTAACCCCGATGGGATGTCGACCGCAAATACGGGTTTATGGAGACTATTGATAAATTCGATGACGGTTTTGAAATATCCCTTGACATCCGATTTTAAGCCGGTGCCGAGGATCGCATCGATCCACACATCAAACCCGGCCATTTCCGATTGATATTTGGATAATGAGGCTTGATCCGGAATCTCAACCAGTGGGACACCCAGCGGTCTCAGAAATTTGAGATTGGCCGCGGCATCCCCCTGGACCCTGTTGGCTGGGGCCAGCAGATATACCGTTACATGGACACCTTTTTGTTTCAGGCAGCGCGCCATTACATAACCGTCGCCACCGTTGTTGCCCCGCCCGGCAATCAGGCCGACCCGTTTATTTTCAATATTCGGAAATTGCTCAAGCAAAAACCGGGTTGCCCCCTGCCCGGCATTTTCCATCAGAACCATGCCGGGTAGTCCGAAGTCTTCGATAGTCCGGCGGTCCATCTCTTGCATTTCACTGGCTGTTACGAGATACATCGGAGGTTCTCCAGAAAGATCAGATAAATAAAAGGTTGATGTTGTTAGCTACGGGTTGCGGATTTAAAGGCAAAGCGCAGAGCGCAGAGGGCAAAGCGTTAGAAGTTTCTGATATGTCCGATTTGTCGGCCTGAACGATAGGCGCCATGCGCTATGCCCTATGCCGCGTAACACGCTTCACGCACCCCGTAACGCGTCACAACGCCCTTATCAGCCTGACCATCTCCTCCACTGCATCCCGCATACCCGTCATCAGGGCCCGGGAAATAATGCTGTGACCGATGCTGAATTCATCGATTTCGTGAACGCCCTTGAACGCTTTGATTGATTTATAGCACAACCCCCGGCCGGCTTTAACGCCGAATTTGAGCTTATGGGCCAGTTTAACAGCATCGATAATATTTAAAAAGGCCTGATGCCTTTTTTGTGCGGTCTTGGCCTCACAGTAAGCGCCGGTATGGATTTCTACCATGGTCGCATTGCTGCCGTGGGCCATTTTAATTTGCTCGGGTTCCGGATCTACCAGAAGACCCACCGGTATACCACTGTTCTGCAGGGTGGCCACGGTTTCAGAAATATCGTCGCGATGAACAATCAGGTCCAGCCCCCCCTCAGAAGTGAATTCCTCACGCTTTTCAGGTACCAGGGTCACCAGATCGGGTTTTATATCAAGGGCGACCCCAACCATTTCGGAGGTTGACGACATTTCCAGGATAAGTTTGCTCTGGACAACACTGCGCAAAATGCGGACATCCCTATCCTTAATATGTCTGCGGTCCTGGCGCAGATGAACGATGATACCATCGGCTCCGGCCAACTCCGCAACAGCGGCAGCTGTTACCGGATCAGGTATCTGACTTTTACGGACGGCTCTTAAGGCAGCCACCTGGTCAACTTTTACCGCTAATCCAGACATGTCCAAGACCTCCCTTCAGTTTCAAAGATTTTTTTGAAGCTGAAAATTCGAAGCACGAAATTCGAAATACGAAACAAAATCAAAATTCGAATTTTTATTGCCAAGATCAATTTTTATAAATTAAAGCTAAAATCTCCCTACTCTTACCTTCCATATCCTGCGCATCCTCTTCGGATGTTTCGTGATCGAAGCCCATCAGGTGCAAAACTCCGTGCACCAGCAGCTCGTTAAATCGCCGCTCCATGCTCGTAGCGGCAATCTGCGCTTCTTTGGCCGCCGTATCCATTGAAATGACCACATCGCCTAAAAGATGGGGGCTCAGATCTGCGAATTCTCCTTCACGCATGGCAAAGGCGATAACATTTGTTGGGCCTTGGCGGTTAAGATATTGTTGATTTAATTCTTCTATCTGTGGATCATCCACAAGGAGGATGGAAATTTCGCCGTCAGGACAGTCCAAGGCGTCTAAGATGACCTGAACCGTTTGTTTTATTTTCTTCAGCGCGATTTTGTGCCTGCTTTGCCTGTTGTCTATCAGGACTTCCATTTTTCAGCCTTCCTTTGCCATTTTCGCCGGCTGATACCCGCTTCTCAGTATATTCGATCCGGTGATGGTGGATGCCATATAAAATTTTGTTGAAGCTCCTGGCGATTTTATGCAGGTCTTTTAAGGTCAACTCACACTCGTCCAGTTGACCGTCTGAAAAGATATTGTTGATCAGGTTCTGGACCAGACCCTGGATCCTGGACGGTGTCGGGTTATCAAGGGTTCTTGACGCCGCTTCAACCACATCGGCCAGCATGACCAGGCCGGCTTCCCGGGTTTGCGGCTTGGGGCCGGGATATCTGAAATCATCTACATTAACCTGATCTTCTCCTTTCAATTGTTTGGCTTTCTCATAAAAATATTTGATGAAGCTGGTACCGTGGTGCTGCCGGATAGTGTCGATAATATCCTGGCCGAGCTTGTGCTCTTTCGCAATTTCAACGCCTTCTTTGACATGGGCAATCAAGATCAGGCCGGACATGGACGGAGCCAGTTTGTCATGTTTATTTTTGCCGTTTTGCTGATTTTCAATGAAATAAAGTGGCTTGTTAATTTTGCCGATATCATGATAGTACCCGCAGACTTTTGTAAGCAGGTGATTGGCACCGATTTCGGATGCGGCGGCTTCCACCAGGGAGCCGACGAGCACCGAGTGATGATAGGTGCCCGGTGCTTCGATCATCAGCCTTCGAAGAATCGGCCGATCCAGATTTGCCAGCTCGAGAAGGGAAATATCCGTCGTATAGCCGAAAGCAATTTCAACCAGGGGAACGATGCCGGCGGTCACTATGCCTGCGCCGATTCCACCCATAAAGCCGAAAGCCCAGTCATATAAAAGTTTGGGGACGGACAAATCGGCCAGATAGAAATCAATGGCAGTAACCAGCAGAATATTGAGCAACCCGAGCTTGGCACCGGCAGTTATGAAGACTTTGCGTTCCCGGCAGTTTTGGATCCAGTATGCTGCCATGGTGCCGCTTATCATGAAATAAAGAAAATATGGCAAACTGTTGCCGAATATCACCGCGAAGGAGACGGCCATTACCATTGATAGGGGTATGGCGACTGTAATACCCATGAAAACACAGACAATCATGGCCCCCGATGCCAGGGGAATACCAAACCAGGTCGATGACATCTGGATGGGAAGGGTCGCGTTCAGCGTCAGCGCCTCGGACAATTTATAACTGATTTCAGCCAGAAGGAAGAAAGTTAAAAACACGCAGGCCATGAAGAGCAGCCTTTTGTTGCTCTCTCCGGATAACCGGCCGGGTTTATCTAAATGAAGAATATAGGTGGTAACCAGCAGGCACGCCAGCACCATGGCTGCGCCGAAACTGGTTAACAGCACCTGCTGCTTTTTGGACTGTGTCGCCAGGGTTTTGAGTTTCAGCAGCTGGACTTCGGTGACCCGTTCACCCTCACGCAGAAGCATTTCACCGGCTTTTATTTTATTCAGCACGGGTTTGATCTCCGCTGTTGCGGCCTTTTTTCTTTCCTGGGTTTCGTTGCGATTCAAGGTAATGTTGGGCTGGATAAGTCGTTGGACAAAATCCACAACCAGATTCAGCAGCCCATAATCCAGGTCGCTGAGCAATGGTTGACCGGCGATCCGGACCATGGTCTTAGCCTGGTCGAGGCCGTAGAACTGTTTTAGCTGGTATACGGCTTCTTCCTTTTTGGTGCTGACATTTCTAAGAATTATCCCTTTTTCCGATTCCTTGAGCAGAATTTCTTTATTCGTTACCACGCCGTTATTTAGAATCTTTAATAGTATCTGGGTGATGTAATCAGCCGTTTTTTCCGAAAATCCGACGGTCTCCAGTGCACTGAAGGCGCCCTGGGTCACCCGTATGCCAAGCTTTTCCTCAAGGTATTTGCGTTTATCCGTGATGGCGGTCGCCGCCGGCTTTTGAGAGTTGGCGGGACCTTCGCCGGAGTTTTCGGCCGCCATCGGTGTCGGTTCGGAGGTTAAGTTATCAGCCGTGGAAGCCGCTCTCATCTGGGCGAAAATCTCTTCGACATTGAGGGCTATTTTGGTGCCAAGTTCAGGGTCGTAATCGTAAACCGTCGGCACCTTTTCTTCGGCCAGCTTACGATTTAATTCGGTTGCTGACTGGTCTTCAATAAAAAAATCTTTCGGAGATTTGATGTCCCTTTCGGCGACATCTCCAAGATTATACTGGTGTTTGGTGATCACCAGGTTGGGAAACAGAATCAGGCTAAAAAGGATCGTCAGGGTGAATAAGATCGCCCAGCGAAATCGCAAGTCCGAATTGCGTATTTTCCCAACCGGTTCTTTGTTTTTCTCTTTGCTCATGATTAATTAGGCTCAAATAGTTTTCGCCACGCTCAAATAACAGTCATTTTTTTGGGGGGAAGAAAAATTCAGCCGGAATTGTTCCTTTCTCTGCTCGCTTCAAGTTCTTCGTAGGCTTGAATTATTTTCTGAACGAGTTTGTGCCGGACAACATCCTTTTTCGAGAAAAAAACGAATTTAATCCCATCGATATTCTGCAAAATATTTTTCGATTCAATCAGCCCGGAGGTTCTATCGGACGGCAGATCAATCTGGGTGATATCGCCGGTAATGACCGCCTTAGAATTAAAACCAATGCGCGTTAAAAACATTTTCATCTGTTCAGAGGTCGTGTTTTGGGCTTCATCCAAAATAACAAAAGAATCGTTTAAGGTGCGTCCCCGCATGAAGGCGATGGGGGCAACTTCAATAATACCCTTTTGCATCAAATTTGTTACCTTTTCAAACCGCATCATATCGTGAAGCGCGTCATAAAGCGGTCTTAGGTAAGGATCGACCTTTTCGGCCAAATCCCCCGGCAAAAATCCAAGGGCTTCTCCGGCTTCCACCGCCGGCCGCGTCAGTATGATTCGGCTGACGATACCCTTGGATAAGGCCGATACGGCCATTGCCATTGCCAGATAGGTTTTGCCCGTTCCGGCCGGACCGATTCCAAATACAATATCATGTTTGCGAATGGCATCAATATATTCTTTTTGAGCCAGGCTTTTGGGGGTTACCGCATTCTTTTTAGAGGTAATGTACACCCTGTCGAGAAAAATTTCCTTTAAATTCGTGCGGTCATCGCCGCTCAAAAGCCTTACGGCAAAATCGATGTCGTTCGGGTGAATGGGATACCCTTCCTTTAGAAGCCCATAAAGCTGGTTGAGAATATTGCCGGCCAGGGCGATGGCGATCTCGTCACCGTCAATAAAAACGGTGTTGCCTCTTGCATTGATCGTAACGTCCGTATCTTTGGCTATCTTCTGTAAGTTGCTGTTATTTTGACCAAATAACTGACGGGCAATTTCAATTTCGGCAAAATCAAAACTGGTTTGAGTACCTGTTAAATTTTTCACCATGTTGTCAATGTTTCCATGTAAAAAGAAATCTGTGCGGGTTTGTCCGGCAGAAACGAATACCGACGGGCACTTGTTCAAGTTTTATCGAAATTTTATATTTATCATACCTTTTCAAGCGATTGCAAATGCCAAATTGATTTTGGTTTAAAAAATAAAAATGGCTTGACTCCATAAATCTGCTTTGTTACTTCAACCCATTAATTCTTGTCATACAAAATCCCGCCCCGGCGGGACTTAGCACCCGGTTGCGGTCCTATTCAATCCTGTGCCGTGCACAAGATGGTGGTATAACTAACCAGGATCGGATTTTTTAATCCGAATCGAACGCGCCGAAACCATTTAGTCCTGGCCACTTATGAATCCGTTTGATATTTTAATTATAATTGTTTTAGGCTACAGCCTGGTAAGAGGCCTTTTCAGAGGACTGGTCAAAGAGGTGTCATCCATCATTGGCGTTCTGGGTGGTTTTTATGCTGCTTACACGTATTATAAGGTGCTGGCGGGTTGGCTGGCGGGATTAATACATGACATATCATATCTTAACATATTGAGTTTTTTGATAATATTTTGTGGTGTGCTCATCGTTGTCGGTGTTTTAGGCGTCATCATAAAATATTTGCTGAACATCGCATTTTTAGGCTGGGTCGACCGTATCGGGGGGGTCGTTTTTGGCGTCTTGAAGGGCATATTAATCGTTTCCATCCTGTTTATTACCCTCACCGCATTCCTTCCCAAGGGAACTGCTTTTATAAAAAACTCCGAGTTGGCGCCGCATGTGTCATGGATTTCAGAAAAGATGGCGAACGTGATTTCCGAGGAAATGAAGCAAGATTTTAAAGCCAAGCTGGGAGAACTTAAGAAAGCGTGGAAGATTCAAAATTAAATCAGTCTGATTCATCACTGGATGGACTATTGCGGCTGGTAAAAACTTTACGGGGGGAAAATGGATGCCCCTGGGATAAAAAACAGACGCCGCGCAGCGTGAGTGTCTATTTGATCGAAGAAGTCTTTGAGTTGGTCGAGGCGATCGCAAAGGGAGATCCCGCAGAAATCCGGGAGGAACTTGGCGACGTCTTATTCCATATTGCTTTTATCGCCAACATGTTTCAGGAGGCCGGTCAGTTCGACCTGCCGGATGTTGCCCAGGGGGTCACCCATAAAATGATTCGGCGCCATCCCCACGTGTTTGGGGACCGGACGGTTAACGGCAGCGAGGAGGTCATCCAAAACTGGCATAGAATGAAGTTAAGCGAAAGAAAATCTTCTCAGAGCCCTTCAATCTTTGACTCCGTGCCTGCCAGCCTGCCGTCCCTGATGCGCGCCTATCGCATTTCAGACCGCGCCGCCAAAAGCGGAATAGAATGGACCGAAATGGCTGCAGAATCCCAAAATCCGGATGAATTGCCTCAAAGACTGAAAGCCGCATTGAGGCAGGAGGACAAAGAGCTTCAGTCCCAGGAATTCGGCCGGCTGTTGTTTGCGCTGGTAAATATCTGCCGCCGGGCAAAGATTCATCCGGAAACAGCACTGGCCGGGACCATTAGAGAGTTTGAACGGCAGGTTAAGAAGATGCAGGATTGGATTGCGGACAGCAAGCAGGATCTGGAAGATTTCTCGCCAGCACAAAAAGCGGAGATCTGGCATAAAATCAGCCATTCTTAATCCGGCGTTCTTTTAGAACGGCGTCGCTAAAAAACTGGCTTGCGCCAATGGATCGCCGGAAGACTGGTGTGGTTCTCCGTCCAATATTGGATCTGATACACGGTGCTCAAAACCGGTTGTTCCCAAACAATGGAAACAACCCCTTTCTTGAATCGTGAATCACCGCTCGATCTATAAACCGATGTTACTTAGTATCGCCAAATAACAGTTGGTTATTTATACTGTTTTACCCGGGGGCAGATATCCGGGAGGAGATACTTTGACCAGTCTGCCGGATTCGTCATAACTTTCAACGGTTATTTTGCCATCGTCCAGGTTGTTGCGCGTTTGCATCTCTTGCTCGGATTTCAAATTCATTTCGGGTTTCTGTCCATCATCACTTTTTTCCACCGGTCGTTGTTTTTTGACCTTATCGGCCTTCTGGACCTCAAGGTCTTTATCGTAGGTCTCACTGATATAGTTGGACCTCACGAACTGCTGCATTGTGGCTTCGCCGATTGCGTTAATCATAACTACCCCCTTTTTAACGCCTATCCTTTTCCATTTCGACAGCTGAAACTGTCCTTTTTTTGTTAATGTTTGCGGGCAATTGGCTTTCTGCCAATCTTAAACCCAGGATTCCAGCTTTTGATTCCTCACTTCCTTTGACAACTGATCGAGTCGTTTGATTAAAAAGCTGGAATCTTCCACTGAAAGCGTATTCCTTCGTTTTTGATTGATGGTATCAATGACATTAAAAACAAATGTTGTTTCTTTCGGATCGTCAGCTGCAGTCTCCTTTTCCGTCCCCTCTTTCGCGCGTTCCGTAGGCTGTTGATCAGCTCGATTCTGGGCCCCAAATCGGGCAATTTTTTCTAGAATGTCTTTTGATACCTTTTCTATCGTTGCCTGTCGTTTTGCTTCCGGAGTCAAGCTTACCTGATCTGCAGGCAGCTTATCTGACAGGTTTTTTTTGTGTCCTGCGGTCATGTTGTGTCTTAGCTGTTTGCTGTAGACGTTTAACACATTATGCATCTGGTAGCTTGGTACAAACATTCCGCAATCCTCCTGACTTGTATATCGGAAGTTTAATTACCAGACTTTAGGAAAAAATGAGAATCAGTGAGGGACAATCGGGGTATATATTATATAACTATCTGAATTAAAATGTGATATTATTTAAAAAAGTTTAAGCTCCAGAGGACCCGGGTAGAGGGGAACGGACTAAAAAAATGAACATCGAACCACGCCAAGGCGTGGTTCGATGTTCAATCTATTCGATGGTGGACGATCATCCTCCAAACCAGACACATTCGGGTTGTATCGCTAGTCCTCGAAATCCCCCGCAGGCCCCTTGTCGCTGTCAATCGTAGCGGCCCGCTTGACGATTTTCTCCGGGGTCCACTCTGCGGGGTCTTCAATCCGTTCTGCTTTTGGACCCGGGTCATAGGATCCGGCACTGAGAATGGCAGCCACCGCAAGGGGTGCCGTGTCGGCGGTGTTCAAGACCTTAACCAGCATGTTGTAAATGAAATCTTCCACCCGGCTGACCATCCGTTTTCTGATTTCAGCGGGTTGTCCAAGCAATTTGTTTTCGAAAACTAAATTGAGGTTTTTATAATTGCCGCCCTGCCAACCCTTATTTTTAGCGTAGGCCACCATTTCAGACCACAGCTCTTCTGTGGCACCCTGATCTTTAACCTTGATAAAATTTCCCTGGTCGTCCAGCCGGGCATTGCCGTAATCGTTGACCTCGACGCCCCATGAAATCATTTGAAGGGCGGTGGCGACATTGGCCTTGGTGGTTCTGGTCCTGGCCGCTATTTCCCGCAAGCGGTCGGAATTATTTCCGGACGTGCCGTGCTGGGCTCCGGAGACCTTGTATTTTGCCAGGGCTTTGTGAATATCGGCTGTCAGATCGACCTGAATACCCTTGTCGCTGGCTTCAATTCCATGGGTCGTCCCGTTATTCAAGGCGATCCAATTCGGGAAAATACCATGGGCATTTAACCCCTGGATGAGAAATGACGCTTCCGCTACGGTTGACAGACCTTCTTTGCCTTTGATTTCACCGACTTCCGTTTCAAGCCCGGCCCAATTCGGTACAAACGGGTTGAGCTCCAGATTGGCCAACAGGTTTTTATCATCCGGCATGTGAGAGGCATCAATGGCGATGGAGGTAATTCCGGCCTCAAATATTGAGGGTATTTCCGTTTTGGCGGCCTCAACATCCTGGTCATTTTTTAATCCATAATGATCGGCGTGGATGGCCACGGGAATCGTGATCCCCAGTTCGTTGCAGGTTGCGTCAACTATTCTGGCCATGTTCCAATAGTTTACAGCACAATAGGCATTGGCACCGCCCTCAGATTTGGCGATTTCTATGATCAGGGCCGCATTGGCTCTCTGGGCCGCCTTTAGTGCCCCGCGAATGACAAAACTGTTTCGACCATTGGCGGCCATGGTAATGGCGTTTCCTTTGGCAAGCAGAGCGATGTCGATGAATTTGCCACTGACAATTAAAGCTTTTGAGTTCGGAAAGAGCCTGACGATGTTGGGCGGACGGCCGATTTGCAATGCCTTCTCAAAGTCCGCTGCGTTAACGGCGTTTGTTCCAGCCATGATGTTACCTCCTTTTGCCCGGTTGGATGAGATTTACCTGTTTATGCACAAAATTCATATTTAACGACCTGATAATCAGCGGTCATTATCGGGAAAAACCTGATTGGACCGCACCTCTTCGATGACCTGGAGGATTTCCTGTTTATAATGCCGGGGGGCGTATAACTTGCCCCATCCTTTCTGAACCTGGAATAAACCATCGTAGGCCGTGTCATGATAGGAGCGCACTCGGTGAGGAATATCCCGCTGGTCCAGTATGGAACCGATCAGTTGGGCCTCGATGCCATTTTCTAAAACGATAATTTTTATATATTGCGATTCTTGATATGGTTGCATGATTTTTGCCGCGCAAATACCGCCGGGGCGGGTTAGCAGATTCACGTCACACACTCCGGGGATGCTGATTAACTCCGGTGTGAAGATGAAAAGTTAAGCATAAATATTGATTCGTAAACCAACCTGGTTAATTTCTTGTGATTTAATTAGACGATTGGAAGTATAGATTGACTCCTGATCTCCGGCTTGAATTTTAGATCCGGGAGAATGGGGAGGCGGCATCAGGACATACCGCATAGCCTCAGAGTAGCCGTCTGCCGGGACAGAGCCTGTTTCTCTTGGCGAATAGGGTGTGACCGGCCGGGGCCCCTGATTATAGGGAACCAGCTGGTTGTTGGAAGAGATATCCATCGGGTAATATTATCTTCTTTTTGATAAACAGCCGGGTTACAGGTTTTCTAGCTTATCCGTATTGATAAACTTCATATTCGGCTTTTGTTACCGAGCAGCATATCAATTTGTCCCTGAATTTTCAACCTTTCTTTTTATGAAAATTTACACAGCCATTTGGAATTTTCCAGATTGTTGATAGGATCGAGAATAGTTAAAAATGGGGTAAAAAGTCAAGGATAAAGAAGCACTTAGGGCATGGATTACTGGGTTTTCATTTCTTTCATCTCGCTATTTTTTTGGGTAACCTGATTATTGTAGGCTTCAACCTGTTCCTGGTATGCTTGCCCTTTTTGGGCATAGGCCTCTGCTCTTTTGTTCAGGTTTTCAACTCTTTTGTTGTATTTAGTGATTTCTTCCTGGGTTTTAATCGTCTTTTTTTCCTTGGCAAGGCTTTCTTTTTCTGTAACCAGGGCCTGATATTCTTTGTCGATTTCGGCCTTCATTTTTTCCAGCTTTTTACGTGTCACTTCCAGCATATCTTCGGCTTCGGTCTTGTCGTCGGCAGTTGTTGACTCGGTCGTTTCTTCCTGTTCCTGCTGCTGCACAACCTCTTGCTCATTCTGCTCATCTGCTTCCGGAGTGACTTCTTCGTCGACGAATTCGTCAGTTTCATTCTGGTCGTCGGTCTCTTCTGAAACTTCATTCTCATTTGCTTCGGTTTCTTCCACCAATTCTTCGGTGTCTTCCGCCACCTCATCCGGTTCCACATCCTGGTCAGGCGCTTCCTCTGAGACCGCTTCTTCTTGCTTTTCGTTTTCAATTTCCGTTGTGAAACTGGCGGATTCGCGCTGCTCGGCGGGCACCTGGTTTAAATCATCAGTAAAACGGGCATTACCCTCGTCATCTATATATTTGTAGATTTGAGCCGGGGCTGAAAAAGCAAACAAGACGATAACGAGGCAAATAAAAAATTTTATCGAATTCACGGATTAACCCTCCTCAAAAAAATTCCAAATTTTCCACGGAGCGGATTCGGTGTTGTTAAACCACTTCTATACCGCTTTTCATAAATATTGTCCGAAATACGGAAGGCTGATATAAGGGGTTGTAGAAAAAAACCTTCAAATAACGGGACGCTTTTTTGACAACCACGATAACAGGTAATCAGAAATTTTCAGCCGCTTATTAAATTTATCATAAGCCGGATCGTAATGCAAATTTTGTCTTTCATCGAAAGAGATATTCGTCTTATCGCCGGGAGTATCTAATCAGCTGAAAGCGCATGGCCGTGATAAATTTAGGTTTGACAATCTTTACCCGTGGTGTAAACTGTTGATAATTCCGCATAGATGCTGCTTTTAAAGCAGCTTTTGAATCATCCTAAACAACAGCATTGCTCGGTTAGATCTTATGAAATTGAAATTTTCGATCATTCTTCTAAGTGCGGTCGCTCTTATCTGGGCCTGCGCGCCCAAACCTGTTTCAACCCCCGGACCCTATCAGGTCACCGGCGAAGACGCGCTCTTTGCCCGGGCTGAAAAGCTTTACGAATCCGAATCCTACGATGAGGCTCTGGGGCTTTATGACGAGTATTCAAAACGGTTTTCGGATAAACCGCTGGCAGCGGCCGCGCTTATGAAAATCGGAATTATCCGTGCCATAAAGCAGGACTATGAAGGTGCCCGAACTGCCTTTCGCAGCATCTTATCAGCATTTCCCAGCAGTTCGTTTGTCCCCGATGCCATGGTCGAGGAGCTGTTTACATATTATCAGCAAGAGCGATACCAGGATGTGATCCAACTCGCACCGGACATCCTTAAAAATATGGATTCAAGGCCACATATATTCAGGGTATACGCCCTTGTCGGCGATGCCTATATGGCCCAAGGGGCTCCTGTCGACGCCATTGACTATTACGCCCGCGCCCAGGAATTTGCCACCGGACCGGAACTGGAAGCCATCGGCGAAAAATTTAAAGAGGCCATCGCGCAACTTGATTCGGAAGATGTTGCGATACTTATCAAACATCCGGATGAAAGCCTGCCCATGGACTTTTTATTGTTTCAGTTAGGTTTGAATTACGCCATGGAAGAAAAATATGATGATGCCTTAACTATTCTAAACCAGTTTATTGAAAAATATCCGCAACATGAAAATAGAAATCTGGCCCAAAGCCTGATTGACGAAATTAAAAAGAATGCTTTCTTCCAACGCTATACAATCGGCTGTTTGCTGCCGCTGAGCGGACCTTATCAAACGTTTGGATTACGGGCATTGAGAGGCATCGAACTTGCCCAGGCGCAATTCAGCAGCCAGAGCGGCAATCCCCCCCTCAATATTATTATCAAGGATACAGGGGGCGATCCGGATAAAACAATCACGGTGCTGGAGGAATTATACCGCGAGAAGGTGGCCGCCATTATCGGCCCCATTGTTACATCGGAAATTGCCGCCCGTAAAGCCCAGGAAATGGGCATTCCAATTATTACCCTGACCCAGAAAGACAATATTGCTGAAATCGGCGATAAGGTATTCAGAAATTTTATCACACCTAAAATGCAGGTGCAGGCCCTAACTTCCTTTTCAGTCGAATCTCTGGGACTTAGGCGCTTTGCCATCCTGTACCCGGAAGAAACCTATGGCATAACCTTCATGAACCTGTTCTGGGATCAGCTCCTGGAAGCAGGTGGTCAGGTTGTCGCAGTGGAATCCTACAAGCCCGACCAGACGGATTTTTCGGATTCAATAAAAAAACTGGCGGGGCTCTATTATGAGATACCCGAAGACCTGAAACCCGAAAAAGAGGAAGATTTGACCGCCGATAAGGAACCGGAAGATCGTGAGACATCGGAGCAGGCGGCGGGTGAAACCCGAAAAAAAGGCTCCAGGGGGGAAGTCGAGGAAGAAAAGCCGCAGGCAATTGTCGATTTCGATGCCATTTTTATTCCCGACTCACCCGGCAAAGCCGGACAGATCGTACCCCAGCTGGCCTACTATGACATTAAAGATGTCTACATCCTTGGCACCAACCTCTGGCATTCGGATTCTTTGATTAAAATTGCCAGCCAATACGTCCAGGGCGCCATCATGCCGGATGGTTTTTTTGCCGACAGTCCCTCACCGAGGGTTCAAAAATTTGTCAAAGAATTCGAAGAGACCTATCAGGAAGCCCCCGACTTTATCGAAGCCATTGTGTACGACACAGCCATGATACTTTTCAATGTTGTCAGCCGGGAGCAGGTCCGATACCGCAGTGAAATTAGGGATGAATTGTTAAATCTGGATAATTTCCCGGGTGTTACCGGGCTTACCCGTTTTGATGAAAAAGGGGATGCGCAGAAGAAGCTGTATTTGTTGCGGGTCCAGGGCAAGAAGTTTGTCGAACTCGAATAGAAGCTATCTCAGGTGTGCATATTCCATCCAATGGCCGCGTTGCGATTTGGTTTAAAATGCTCACGTACTACGTGTACGCTCCGCTTTTAAACCAAATCGACGCCTTGCCCTTGAACGTAATCTACATACCTGAGATAGCTTCTCGTGTTTTGTGTTTGGCAGAAATCAGATTCTGTTGGGGCAAAAAAAATTACTGCAAATCCGAAACCATTCGGCAAAAAATACTGCACACCAATTACTAAAAACAAAATACCAACTCACGCATTCTTCAGGGAGCCCTGCCCGGTGGCGCCGAGGGTGGTGCGCCATAGACTGCCCTTAGGGTCCACCTGTTTGCGTTTATCGGCAATCACCTTCATGGGTACATGGACAAACTGGTTGTTCCAGTGACCGATCAGCATACTGGTTTTACCGGCCATTCCGGCATGGACACTGTTTCGTCCCAAAAAATTGCAAAATACACGATCGTTGGCATTGGCCGGAAGGCTCCGGATCATGTAGCTTGGATCGATATATTTGATTGAGATATCAATGCCTTTGGCGGCAAAGAAAGAAGAAATGGTTTCTTTTAAGTATAGCCCGATATCCTTGAGTTTAATATTTCCGGAGGCATCCCGGTTGCTTTTTTCATCCGCAAAAAACTTCTGACCGGCACCCTCGGCAACGACGATTACCGCATGCTTTCTTTCCGTCAGACGTTTTTCCAGCGCACTTAACAGACCCGCAGGCCCTTCCAGGTCGAAATCAACTTCCGGAATGAGCACAAAATTGACATCCTGTTGGGCTAAAACGGCTGTTGCGGCAATGAAACCCGAATGTCTGCCCATTAGTTTTATCAGACCAATGCCGTTGGGATATCCCTCAGCTTCGTTATTGGCGCTGATAATCGCATGGGTGGCCACGTCAACTGCCGTGTCAAAGCCGAATGAGCGGGAAACCATGTAAATGTCATTATCGATGGTTTTGGGGACACCAACAATGCTGATTTTCAGTCCTCGGTCGATGATGGCATCGGCAATCCGGCCTGCGGCGGTCAGGGTTCCATCACCGCCAATCATAAATAACAGACTGATATTCATTTTTTCCAGACAGTCGATAATTTCATCAATATCCTGGGGGCCTCTGCTCGATCCCAGCACCGTGCCTCCCCGGTCATGGATATTGACCACAGTCTCAGGCGTCAGGTCAACCAGGTCGTGGCCGTATTTGGCAACAAATCCCTGCAGTCCGTAACGAATCCCGAAAATATGGCGAACGCCGTAAGCATAGTGCAATTCGAGCACTATCGAACGGATAATGTCATTGATTCCCGGGCATAGTCCGCCGCAGGTGACCAGGGCACATTTTAATTTGCTCGGATCAAAGAATATCCGACGTCGGGGGCCTGCCATTTCAAAACAGGGCAGCGCTTTCTCATCTTTGATCATCTGGTTGACCCGGGCATCGTTGATTTCAATGATAACCCGGCTTTGATCCGAAACAAAACTATTGCTACCCGTTTCATCGGCTCTTTTTTGAAGCGGTGAGGGCAGGGTTGCTTTGCCAAGGGTGGGGATTTCAGTAATCAGACATTCGGTGTGCATGCAGACCTCTCTATCAATTGAATAATGAATATAGTCAATAGACATTATTCAATATTCATTTATCTGGTTCAGGGTACGTTAAATTTGAATGCGCCTTTGCCCAGTATATCGTGCAGATGCAAAATGCCCCGGACCTCTTGCCGGGTATTGACGACAGGAAGAACTGTAATCTGGTTTTGTTCCATGATATTCAGGGCATCATAGGTAGGGGAATTTTCCGCTATGGTCCGTGGATTTTTGGTCATGACCTCTTCTACGGTACACTTTAAAAATGATCGCCCGGATGCCACCAATCGCCGGATATCTCCGTCGGTGATAATTCCGTTTAGCTTATTTTGAGGATTGGTTACCAGGGTCGTGCCCAATCTGCCGCGGTCAATTTCTTTGACAGCTTCCCGCATCCCGGTTCCTTCGAAAACCCGGGGCAGGGACGGACCGGTGATCATAAGGTCCTTAACCTTGCTGGCCAGCCGCTGGCCGAGAGTTCCGCCCGGATGTATCATCTTGAAATCATTTGATTTAAAATTCTTTTTATCCAGCAACACCACTGCCAGTGCATCTCCCATGGCCAGCATGGCGGTGGTGCTGGCGGTAGGTGCCAGACCCAATGGACAGGCTTCAAGCTCTACGCCCACGTCTATAACCATGTCGCTTTGGGCAGCCAGAGTGGAATTTTTGGACCCCGTAAAAGCAATAATTTTGCATCCGATTCGTCGGATGCTCGGCAGCAGAATACACAGTTCATCGGTTTCCCCGCTGTTTGACAGGGCAATAAAGATGTCATCCCGGGATACCTGGCCCAGGTCTCCGTGCATGGCCTCAACGGGATGTAGAAACAACGATCTGGTACCCGTACTGTTTAAGGTGGCAACGATTTTGCGCCCCACAATTCCCGATTTCCCAATCCCGGAGAGTATCAGTCGACCGCTGGAACTGCAAACCTGCTCAATCATCTCGGAAAAATTATCATCGATCCGATCAACCAGGTTAAGGATGCCGTCGGCTTCTATTTTAAGAACCTCAATCGCCTTTTGAATGATTGCACCGGAATCATTTTTCGGTTTTTTCATTTTGGGTTTACAACTCATGTAACTTGCCTGATTAAAAGTGGGTAATTGGGTGATTCAACCGGATCATTTATTTTCAACGATTAAAGGCAAAAAAGCAAGTCTGGATCACGAAATTAGAAATTTATACTTTATTGTAAAATTTTTATTGACAATTGATCCGGGGGGCATTACATTTCGCGAAATTTTTAATCTGTTTTGGCTGGGTCCAAACGGTTCCCGGCTTTTTTTTATACAAACCAAATAATTTTCAAGGGGGTGATTCCAATGATTTGTACAACTATTAAAGAAGGCGTTGAGTGCCCGTTTATGTCCGCCAAAGGGTGTTCTTACAACGAGGGGATTTGCCATCAGATCGTCGAAAAGTGCCAGGGTTGCAACCGTGGTAACGAATATTCGACCGGTTGGTATTGCTCAACCTGTCCCAATCCCACAGTGAAATGGAAAAACGGAAACTGCAACATGGCATCCCATGTTAGCGCAGCCGCCGAAGCCAAAAAGGCCAAAATTAATCCTTTAAAGGCCTCCAAAAGAGCGAGCCGCTAATTTTCGCCCGCGATCAAACGGTAAATCCCCGCTCAGAACCCGAGCGGGGAGTTACCTCCCTTTCTTGCTAAACCTTACCTATATTTTCGTAGAGCAAACATCGGACTTCGCACGGACTATATACATCGAACATCGAATAATGATGTCGCTGCGCTCCGCAATTAAATCTCATTTGTTTACTATTTCTGTTTCTTCAGCAGTTCTCATTCAATCCGCGGATTGGAAGTTCGATGTTCGACCTGCCCGCAATGCCTTGAGATCGGTGTGAGACAAATTAAAGTATTTGATTTATATACCCATGTTTACACCAAGCCAACGCACTATGCATGGCAGGCGGGTGTTCGCTTTTTTTTAGTCCCTCCCGGCTAAAATCTTCTTAATACTCACTAATTGAATACAGATCCCCACCAGTTCCATTGCCAAACGAATATCTTCCAGCGGCGGAAAAGACGGCGCCAGACGAATATTGCGATTTAATGGGTCTTTCATATATGGAAACGTGGATCCTGCCGGCGTTAATTTGACGCCTGCCTCAGCGGCCATCCGGACTACCGGACCGGCACATCCTTCCAGGGTGTCGACACTGACAAAATAGCCGCCGGTCGGCTTGCTCCAACCGGCAATATTTTTTTTTCCCAACTCCGTTTCCAGGGCATTTTGCACGGCATCAAATTTTGGTTTCAAGATAGCGGCATGTTTTTTCATATGGTTTTCAATGCCGGCCATATTTTTAAAAAACCTTACATGACGCAGCTGGTTGAGCTTGTCCGGGCCGATGGTCTGAAACGACATTTGCTTTCTGGCCCGGTCCATACTGGCCTTGCTGCCCGCCATCATGGCCAGACCGGCGCTGGCAAAGCTAATTTTGGATGTCGAGCCAAATATCAACACTCTCTCGGGATGACCGGCCTGCTTGCAGGTCGTCAGGATATTTTTAAGCCTGGCTGGCTTTTCTCCCAGGTGATGCAGCGCGTAGGCGTTGTCCCAGAAAATAGTGAAATCGTCGGCCTTGGTTTTCATGTTGGCCAGACGATCCACGACACTATCGGAATAGACGGCACCGGTTGGATTGCTGTATTTGGGTACACACCAGATACCTTTGATGCTGTCGTCGGCTGCCACCAGATTTTCAACCGTATCCATGTCGGGTCCGTCTGCATTCATAGCAATGGTAATCATTTCAATTCCCAGGTACTGGCATACGAAAAAATGACGGTCATACCCGGGGCTCGGGCACAGAAATTTAACCCTGGGCAGTAATTTCCAGGGCGAGCTGTTTGCGGTCACACCATTGACCATGGCGCGCATGAAAGTGTCGTGCATCATGTTCAGACTGGAGTTGCCTCCGATGATGATTTCATCTGCCGCAACGCCCATCAACTCCGAAAAAAGCGTTTTGGCTTCAGCAATTCCATCCAATCCGCCATAATTTCGGCAATCCGAGCCATCTTCCGCAGCATAATGACTGCTGTCGACGCAGTCGAAAATTCCCATTGCAAGATCGAGTTGTTGCGAACACGGCTTGCCACGGGTCATGTCCAGGGTAATATTTTTGGACTGAAATTTGCGATAGCGCTCCTTTAATTGATGCCTGATTTCCCGTAGTTCCTGCGGTCCGAGTTGCTGAAAATCTCTCATGTTGAATATCCTCTTTTATTTTTTATAGAGCTGACCATACAAAAAGATTGGTTTGGCGTCAATTGGTGTTCACTATTCGGATCAGTAGCTAACTTTTTTTAAGAATAGGGCATGGGCCGGAGCGGTGACACCGGCCTGGTCCCGATCCTTTGACCTCAGGATGCGCTTGAAATCATCGGGCGAAATCTTGCCCCGTCCCACGTCCACTATCGTTCCCACAATATTGCGTACCATAAAATGTAAAAAACCATCGGCTTCAATTTCAAAGGCCAGATAGCCGTCTTGCTCTTCAAACAGGCTGGCTTTAAAAACGCTGCGGGTGGTGTGGGAACGCGGACTGCCCGTGCCTTCAAAGGCCTTGAAATCATGGCTGCCTATGAGATGGGCGATTGCCGCGCGCATGTGTTCGAGGTTTAAATTTTTTCTAACATACCAGGCGGATTGCCGAAAAATTGCGGCGGGATTCGGTCGGTTTAAAATTTTGTAAACATAGGTTTTGCTTTTGACATCATAGCGGGCATGAAAAGATGCCTCGACCTCCTCACAACCCGTAATAACGATATCTTCTTCAGTCAGGCTGTTTAGACCACCAAGGAGATCCTGCGGACCGAGTTTGGTCTCACATTTGAAATTGGCGACCTGGGCATAGGCATGCACACCGGCATCCGTCCGGCCGGATCCCGTCAGGGATACCTGCTGGCCGGTTACGGTGAGGACCGCCTTTTCGATCTCTTCCTGAACGGTCCGGACATTTTTCTGACGCTGCCAGCCATGGTAGCCGGAGCCGTCATACTCGATGGTGATTTTGAAATTTTTTTTCATATAATGCAACCACTTCACCAATAAGGAGCCAACGGCATATATTCAGATTAAATCAACAGTGCAACCGACAGGAAAAAAAAAGACAGGATTGTCGACAGCGCAATGGAAGCAGAGGCCAGGTTTGTGTCACTGTTCAGCTGCGAGGAGAGAATATACAGGGCCGGCGATGTGGGCAGTGTAAAATAAATCAGGCCGATTTTCAGATCCAGATCTGAAACACCGAATGCTACTAAAAACCCATACCCGATCAGCGGTAGCACCAGCAATTTAAATATCGATGCGATCAGCGAGAGCTTGAAATTGTCTCTGACAGTACTTAGTGTCAGGGCGCCGCCGATGGACAGCATGGCCAGGGGCAGGGCGACATTGGAGGACAACTTCAGCGTATTATCGATAAAGGGAGGGAAACCCTGCCATATATTGGCATAGATCATACCGCTGATGCAGGCCAGTATCAAAGGATTGGAAATCAAGGCCTTGGCGGTTTGCCCCAGGCGCTTTGCCGGCGGCACCTGTTCTCCGGAAAACCATATCAGGGTCGAAACGCAAAGCACATTGATAATTGGAATGATCATCCCGATCAGGATGCCGAATTGTTGGATGCCTTCCTCGCCGAGGGCGCTTAGAACGATGGCAACCCCGATATAGGAGTTAAACCGGTAACAACTCTGGGAAAAGGAACCGGCTTTGTAGTCAGGCATCTTGCTGAGTTTGATAAACAGGGTACTCAGCACGTAGACGGTGAGCACTGCACATATGACGGCCTTGTACAGACCTGCCCCACCGGTTAAAGCCGATGAGGCACCTCCGATTTTCCAGAAAAGCAGGGCCGGGAAAAATATAAAATACGTGAGTTTGTCTGCCGTCTTCAAAAAGACGCCATCGGTCAGGCGCCAACGCTTTAGCATGTGGCCGAAAAGGATCAGCGCGAAAACCGGAAACAAGTTGTTCAGAACCATATTTTTGCATCCTTAGCTTGAATGTGTGACCGGGGTAAATACTGCAAAGACCACGTTCTGTCAAATAAAGACAAAAATTCTTGGATCCAAAATTCAGCAGATTGACAAATTTCGCCAGTTCTGTAGAATGAATTTGGCGTCAAGCCTCTATTAACCGCTAACAAATACCCTTAATCCAGTTGGGGTTATGCGAATTCAAAATCGAGGGAACAGACTATGGAAAAGATGGGTTGTCCCGGCTTTAAGGCTGCGGGTGTCGCTTCAGGATTGAAGAAAAATGGAAAAAAAGATCTCGGACTTATATATTCTGAAGTTCCGGCAACCGTGGCCGCGATGTTTACCCGTAACCTTGTCAAAGCGGCGCCGGTTCTTCTTGACCAGCAACGAACAGCCAACGGGGTGTGCCGGGCGGTTATTGTCAATAGTGGCAATGCCAACTGCTGCACCGGGGGGCAGGGCATGCAGGATGCCGTTCGCATGGGGCGTCTGGCGGCCCGAGGACTCATGGTTGATGAAGAAGAGGTGCTGGTGGCATCCACCGGTGTGATCGGTGAGCCATTGCCGGTCGAAAAAATTGAATCTGCCGCTCCCGCTTTAATCAAGGCGCTTTCCGCCGACGGCCTGTCTGATTTCGCCGAAGCCATCATGACCACGGATACAGTTCCCAAAGTTGTCAGCAGCAGCGGTGAACTGGCCGGCAAGTCCTTTACGGTAACCGGCGCGATCAAGGGGGCTGGCATGATCCGTCCGGATATGGCGACCATGCTGTGTTTTGTGATGACTGATATCGTTGCCCAACCGGAAGTGTTGCAGGCGATGCTCAAAAACGCAGCTGATCGATCGCTCAACCGCATGACGGTGGACGGCGATACCAGCACCAATGATACGGTTATTTTGATGGCCAATGGGCATGCCGGTGTCGAGGTGATCAACGCCGAACAAGCGGATATTTTTCAAACCGTACTTGACGGGGTAATGATTGGTTTAGCCAAATGGCTGATTAAAGATTCTGAAGGTGCGACCAAACTGGTTGACCTGGTCGTCAAAGGCGCCCGGTCAAAAGCGGAAGCTCATAAAATCGCGGACACCGTGGCCAATTCGCCGCTGTTTAAAACCGCGCTTTTCGGTGAAGATGCCAACTGGGGAAGAATCCTGGCGGCCGTTGGCCGGGCGGGAATTCCAGTTGATCCTGAAAAGATCGATATTTTCTTCGGGTCGGTTCAGATGGTCAGGGGCGGATTCGGCTGCGGTAAAGGGGCAGAAGCGGAAGTCACAAGGGTCTTGAAGCAGGACGAATTTACAGTCACGGTTGACCTGAATCTGGGCCCGGAGACGGAAACGGTTTATACCTGCGATTTTTCCATTGACTATGTTAAGATCAATGCGGACTACCGCACTTAAATTTCTTCCGCAGGGCAAACCGATGAGTGAAATAAGACTTCAAAAATTCCTGTCTGCAGCCGGGGTGTGCTCGCGCAGAAAAGGCGAAGAACTCATTGCCAGCGGCAAAGTCGCTGTTAACGGGAAAATCGCTGCTGAGCTCGGCACAAAAATTGATCCTGACCAGGATCAGGTTGAAGTCGATGGGAACGTGATCCAACCCGCCCATAAGCTGGTGTATATCGCTCTGAACAAACCCAGAGATTATGTCAGCAGTTGCAGCCATCCCGGCGAGAAGGTTGTCGTGGATCTGATTGACACCTCAGAGCGGATTTATCCGGTGGGTCGCTTGGACAAGGATTCCACGGGTCTGTTGCTGTTGACCAATGATGGTCGTATCCATCACCGCTTGTCCCATCCTTCATTCGATCACGAAAAGGAATATGATGTTACGGTGGCCAGGCCGATTGCAGATGGTGCCCTCAAGAAAATGAGCGACGGCCTGCCGCTGATGGGAACCAAAACCCGGCCGGCCCGGATCACCAGAATCTCAGCCAGGCGTTTTCGGATAGTTCTGCAGGAAGGTAAAAACCGACAGATCCGCCGAATGGTCCGCAAGGTAGGCAATGAAGTGACCGGCCTCCAACGTAAAAGATTTGCCAGTATCAAGCTGGGTAACCTGGCGCCCGGCAAATGGCGTTATCTAAGTCCAAGCGAAACGCAAAGACTAATTGATATTCTCTAAGACCGGGGCTACCCGGTCTTTAATCCGCCTAGGGCGGGTAAACCCTCCAGAGGCGGGTAAACCCTCCAGAGACGGATAAAGGTTTAATTCCCCGCCCCTTGGGGCGATTATAAATATTCCGATTGATACCCCACTGCATGCGGCGGGGTAGTTCATTTCGGCAGCACCGGGATCCGGTTCCTTTTTGATAGACGGTGGTATCCCACCGGGGATGATAGTTTTTCTGATGTTATCTTTCCTGCCGGCAATCCGCCGGATAAGGTTTCAGGTTTCAGGTGTCAGGTTTCAGGATGAACAACTGCTAGGTCTGCTATCCTATCCCCTGCAGTTATGCATTTGGATCTTATATATTACCATCCGTCAATTATTTTTATCTGCAGTTCAATACTGACACCTGAAACCTGACACCTGAAACCTTCTTCTTGGAAAAGGCAACCAATTTACAGAGCGGTGTCGAAGAAAGGTCAATCCACCCATTTTGACGTTGTCGGATTTGACCTGAAAACCGACCGGATAAAAGAGCTTGAATCCGGGATTGATCGTACCTTGGAAGTAACCGCTGCCCAACTCAAAAAGGCCACCATACGATATTCGGATAACCCGAGAGACCTTTCGGACTGCAGGCTCATAATTGTAGCCGTCCCGACCCCCATAGACGATTACCGCATCCCCGACCTGGGCCCATTGCAGGGCGCTTCCACGACGGTTGGACGGTATCTGCAAAAAGATGCCTGCATTGTCTTTGAATCCACCGTTTATCCGGGGGCCACCGAAGAGATCTGTATTCCGATCCTGGAGACGGAATCCGGACTGAAATTGGGACGGGATTTTACGGTCGGATACTCTCCGGAGCGGATTAATCCGGGTGATAAAGTTCACACCCTTGAAAACATTATGAAGATCGTATCCGGTTCGGACCCCGCAACCTGTGACATGCTTGCCAAAGTTTACGGTTCGGTTGTGACGGCCGGAATTCACAGGGCCTCTTCAATCAAAGTGGCGGAGGCTGCCAAAGTTATTGAAAACACCCAGCGAGCTTCAAGATTACGGGGTGGATGTTCTCGTCAGCGACCCTCTGGCCGATCCGGGGGAAGCCTGGGCGTATTACGGGATAAATCTGCAGCCCCTGGATCAGATCCAGGATGTTGACGCCGTAATTCTGGCTGTCATGCACCGGGTCTACCAGGAAGAAGGGCTTAAAGGCATTGCCGGACGCTGTGCCGACAGTAATGCGCTGGTCATCGATGTAAAGGGATGCTTCAGTCCCGCAGAGGCCAAAAGATTAGGCGTCACCTATTGGCGGCTTTGATTGACTAATAAAAATTGACTATTGACTATCTGTGGAAGTCGCTGCGCTCCGTCATTTTTATGATAGGCCTCAATAAAATTGATCCGTCGCAGGCGGACCTCCTAATTTTCAATATTGATGAAATCGTAAAAAGTCATCTTCAGTTCATTTAGGTCATTCCGGCGAAAGCCGGAATCCAGTGATTTCAATACGTTCTGGATGCCGGATCAAGTCCGGCATGACGAAT
>Ga0075308_1000038_pt1 | contig 56090 bp, 50 predicted proteins | sample Joice_ThreeSqA_D_3_FD_120062 | JGI IMG/M metagenome (GOLD analysis project Ga0075308, IMG submission 120062) | Natural and restored wetland microbial communities from the San Francisco Bay, California, USA, that impact long-term carbon... | ecosystem: Environmental > Terrestrial > Soil >... | reverse complement strand
TATTTTAAAACTGTTTTGCCGGCTTCACCGGGATCGACGGTGTGCTGCATGGAAACATCAATCAAAAAAGCAAACGCTGGGCACCCGCGATCATCTCGGCGAGCGCCTGCGACCTCCCCGATCATGACGACACCGTCTGCTTTCGATCACCCGTCTTTCCTCTTCGAACGCCTTCTGGATGCCGGCTAAAAGCCCTGCCTGCCGGCCGCATTTCTAATTTTAACCCTTGACAGATAGAGTCTTCTGCGGGTTTGTGCACAGTAATGAATAATGTCCCAGCCATTTTAATGCAGATAGCCCATTGCTTGAACGCAATGCAATGAAAGGAGAAAAAGATGAACACAAAATTCAAAATCGCAGTCCTGCTGATTCTGGCGGCCGGTTTGTTTTCAGGCGGGCCGGCCGCGGCCCAAACAATCACGATCGGGGTGCTGGTCGCCAATACCCACCCCGGACTCCAGGCGGATCAGAATGGTTTTGCCAAGGCCCTGAAAGAGGCCGGCATCGAGGCAACCTACGACCAGCAGAATGCCGCCGGCGACATGGCCGCTGCTGAGGCCGCCGCCGAGAAATTTGTAGCCGACAAGGTCGACATGGTCCATGTTGTGGGTCTTGAAGCCGCCCAGGCCGCCGCCAAAGTAATCAAGGACATACCGGTGGTGTACTCGTCCGTCAGGGATCCGGTCGGCGCCGGAATCGTCCCGTCCCTGGCGGCTGCCGGCGGCAATATTACCGGCGTCTCCAATGCCTGGCCGATCGAACAGCAGGTGGAGGCCTTTCACAGCCTGCTGCCCGCGGCGAAAAAATGGGGCACCGTTTACTTCGGCGATGATCCCTATACGGTCCAGGCTGTTGAAAGAGCTCGCGCGGCGATGAACAGCAAGGGCCTGGAACTGGTAGCGGCGCGCGTGTCCTCCTACGATGAGATCAAAGATTCCGCAAAATCTCTGGTCGGCAAGGTGGATGCCTTTTTCATCACGGCCGACCACATGGTGTCTGTGGAATTCGGCACGATCAGCGGAATCTGTGACAAGAACAAGATTCCGCTCTTTACCGGCACCCCCGCCCAGGTAACCCGGGGCGCCATCGCCGGGATGGGGCTTGATTTTTTCCAGGTGGGCTACTCCGCCGGTCACAAGGCGGTGATGATCCTCAAGGATGGTAAAAAGCCCGGCGAGATCCCCTCGGGCATTTCCGAACACCTGGTTATGTATATCAGCCTGAAAAACGCTAAAAGACTGGGGGTCGAGGTCCCGGAGGAATTTCTCAAAAAAGCCGACCGGGTCTTCAAATAACCGATGAAATTTGTTGCAAATGACCGCCGCCCGAAATTTCGGGCGGCGGATACCCTCAAAAAGTTTTTCCGTCCAGACGCTTGCATTAATTCCGGATGCGTTCTATGATCCCGGCCTGAAGTCAGCGACCATTCCGTGCGTTGAAAATGGATAACCTGGATTTGGCACAAACCTAGGCGGATTATTCCGATTATACCATCCTTCCGTATGTCGGAACTTATTTTTGAAAAGCGGTATAAGCGGAAAAAGACAAAAGCACATCTGGGCCGCAAACGCCGCACTTGCAACCGGGTGCGCAGTCCCGGCCCGACGGGATTTGGATGGCAAGCAATCAAAGCGGTGAAGCATGCCTGTCCCGATAACCCTTTCTGAGTTAAAGAGGATGAACATGAAGCGATTATTAATTTTGCTGGCAATTCTGGTGGTTATCTTTCTGGGGGCGGTTATCGCTTATTATCCCAACTGGCTGTGGTTCAAGAATCTGGGCTTCGCCTCCGTGTTCTGGACCATGATCGTGGGAAAATTTGGACTAACTGCGGCTGTCTGGTTTTTTATGATCATCATCCTGGCCGTCAATCTCTATATCGCCCAGCGTCTGAATCCCGCCGGCGGGCCGCGGCCAAGAGCTGAAATCGGCGGTTTCCCGATGTCGGGCGCCACCCTGGACAACCTTATTTTAGCCGCCATTCTGATTGTCAGTTTTTTTATTGCCTCAGGGGCTTCCGAACAATGGAATATGCTTCTCAGCTTTTTAAATCAGCAGCCTTTCGGTACCAATGATCCCATATTTAACAAGGATGTCGGGTTTTATGTATTCGCACTGCCTTTTTATATCTTTATCCGGGAGCAGTTGCTGATTATGCTGCTGTTTGCCGCATTGGTGACGGTTATCTGGTATATAAAGGACGGCGGGGTCCAGGTTGTCGGGGAAGTGCTGCTGGCCAGCGACAGACCCAGTTCCCTGCCCAAGGTTAAAATTGCGGAAAAAGTCAGCAAGCATCTCCTGGTGCTTGCCGGTATCATGGTTTTGCTGGTCGCCTGGGGTTATCATCTGAAGGTCTACGGTCTTCTCTACTCCACCCAGGGACCGGCCTTCGGCGCCAGCTATACGGATGTCCATGTTCGAATACCCGTCTTCCGGGCGTTGATGGTGATATCTTTATTGTGGAGCCTTTTTCTGATTTACAATGCGTTGCGGCTGAAGATGAAACTGCTCCTGGTCAGCGGCGGGGTGTGGGTGGCAGCCATTCTGGTACTGGCCAGCGGTCTTCCAATTCTGGTTCAGCAAGTTGTGGTCAAACCCAATGAACTGGCCAAGGAATCCCCGTTTATTGCCCACAATATTGAGTTTACACGCAAGGCCTATAGTTTGAACAATATCAAAGAAGTCGATTTTGAGATCAAGGAAAAGCTGAGCGCCGAGGAAATCAGGGGCCATGATGTTACCATCCAGAACATCAGGATCTGGGATGAACGCCCTCTACTGCAGACCTACCGGCAGATTCAGGCTATCAGGCTTTATTATGATTTTAACAACGTGGATGTGGATCGCTACATGATCGACAGCTCCTACCGGCAGGTCATGCTGGCCGCACGGGAGATGGTTGTCAACCAGCTTCCGCCCCAGGCCAATACCTGGGTCAACCGGCATCTGATCTTCACCCATGGCTATGGTCTGGCCATGAGCGCCGTAAATGAGGTTACCAGCGAGGGCCTCCCGCAGCTGATGATAAAGGACCTGCCGCCGGTGGTGGATATAGACCTTAAGATTGATCGACCGGGAATATATTACGGAGAAAAAACCGACAATTACGTCCTGGTCAAAACCAGTGCCCAGGAATTTGATTTTCCCAAGGGAGATAAGAACGTCTACACCGATTACCAGGGCAAGGGCGGTGTTGCCATTGATTCCTTCCTGAAGCGACTTCTGTTTGCGGTCGAATTTATGGATTCCCAGATACTGTTTACGACCTACTTGCAGCCGGAAAGCCGGATCATGTTCAACCGCCGGATCAAGCAGCGGGTGAAAGCGATTGCGCCCTTCCTGGCCTATGATACAGATCCCTATATGGTGGTTTCGGGGGGCAGGCTCTACTGGATCCAGGATGCCTATACGATTTCCAACATGTATCCCTATTCCAAACGATCCAAAAACCCTTTCAGAAGTATGGGGCTCAATTACATCCGCAATTCTGTCAAGGTAATCATCGATGCTTATGACGGAGATGTCAGCTACTACACCATCGATGAACAGGACCCCATTCTCAGGACTTATGCCCTGGTATATCCGGATCTTTTCAAACCTCTGGCAAAGATGCCGGAGGACTTAAAAAAGCACCTGCGCTACCCCGTCGACAAGTTTGATATCCAGGTGCAAACCTATGCCCGGTACCACATGCAGGACATTCAGGTGTTTTACAATCAGGAAGACCTCTGGGAACCTCCGGATGAGATTTACGGTGACAACCGGCAGGAGATGAAGCCTTATTATATTATCATAAAGCTTCCGGAAGCTGATAAGGAGGAGTTTCTCCTGATGCTCCCCTATACACCCTCTAAAAAGGACAACATGATTGGCTGGCTGGCGGCCAGGAGCGATTTTCCTAACTATGGCAACCTCATCGTTTATAAACTGCCCAAGGAAAAGCTGGTGTACGGCCCCATGCAGATTGAAGCCCGAATCGATCAACAAACGGAAATCTCCCGTGAACTCAGCCTGTGGGATCAGCGCGGGTCCAGGGTCATCCGGGGCAACCTGCTGGCAATTCCGATGAGCGATGCTTTTATATACGTGGAGCCGATTTATCTGGAAGCCAAACAGGAAGCCCAACGGCCTGTTGCGGTGCCCCAATCCCAATCCGGTGTCAAGCCCCAGCAGCAGCAGCAGGCAGCAAGGCCTGCCCGAAAGGGCAGCACGACGACAGCCTCGTTGCCGGAGTTAAAACGGGTGATTGTGGCCCTGGGCAACCGGGTGGTCATGGAGGAAAGACTTGACCGGGCGTTGAGCGGGGTCCTGGGAAGCGAGACCGTCCCGCATAAAAAAGTCTCCTCCGTCCTACCGCCGGCAGGCGAAACCTCAGATCTTGGGGTTCGGGCCCTCCAATACTACCATAAAGCCAAAGAATACCTGCGGGAAGGGGATTGGGCCGGATACGGCCGGGAACTGGACAAACTCGAGGGCCTCTTGAAGCAGCTGTCAAACAAAACCGCCGATAACAATTAGGCTCCTCTCACAAATGTGCATGAAAATTGTCATGTAAGTTATTTAGTGGAAAGCTTCGTGTTGAAATGCCTAAAATGCCAAAAGTGCCTAAAATGCCTAAAATTGTGGAACGTGCTTTCAGCACGATCAATTTGATTTATAGTTGGCAATAACGCAGTTTTGGCGCTAATTTTAAGTTTTGTGCCGTAACATTTATTAGTTCATATTCCGAGTTATTTGGCTGTCGCCACTAAACACTGATCCGCCTGAGGCGGAGTAAAATAGACATAATTCCTTAATTTTAGGCAATTTAGGCATTTTAGTGCATTTTAGGCATTCAAAAGGCGGCTGTTAATATTCGACTGCTGGGGTAATATGACGGCACTCTTTTGTGCGAAGAACCAGTAATTAAACCTGATCACCTTTTGACATTGAAGAACTAAGGTGATAACTACGATCTGACAAACGCTGGGGGAGCCGCACACCATTGGCTGAGAGGAGGCGGATTGCCTCGACCCCTGGAACCTGATCCGGATAATGCCGGCGCAGGGATGTGGGTATCTGCACACTCGAATTCTTTCCATTTCCCAGTCCTCCGGTATTTATGCCGCTATCGGAGGAATCGTTCCATGCTCAATGTCTCAAATCTGAGCAAACGCTTCGGCGATCTTCCCATCTTCGAAAACTTTAATTTAGAGCTGCCCTCCAGGGGCTTTACGGTTTTGATCGGACCATCGGGCTGCGGAAAGAGCACGTTATTCGATGTGCTTACCGGTGTTGCCGCCAGGGACGGTGGCCACGTATCATGGTGCGGAGAGGCTGTCGAATACCTGAAGAATATTTCCGCCTACATGCAGCAGAAGGATTTGCTGCTGCCGTGGTTTTCGTTGATGGATAATGCCCTCTTGCCGGCTAAGATTGCCGGAGAGGACCTGTCCGCGGCCGGTAAAAGGGCCCAGTCACTGTTCAGGCAGCTGGGGCTGGCAGGTTTTGAATCCTATCTGCCCGGCCAGATATCCGGCGGGATGAGGCAGCGCTGTGCGCTGGTTCGAACCCTGATGTTTGAGCGTGAACTCGTTCTGCTGGACGAACCCCTGTCTGCCCTGGATGCCATCACCCGCAGAAGTTTGCAGTCACTGCTGTTGATGCTCCAGGTTGAATTTGAAAAAAGCATTCTCATGATTACCCATGATATCGAGGAAGCCCTCAGGCTCGCCGACGAAGTTCTGGTTTTAAGCGGACGTCCCATGAGGGTGCTGGATCAATTTCCCCTGCAGGGGCCCAAACTGAGGCGGCTCGATGATCCTCAATTGATCCGGATCAAGGAATATGTATTAAATCTCCTGCAGGAGGAATTAATAAAATGAGGCGTTCGGCATTTTTTTCCGGGGCCCTGATATTGATAATACTTGGGGTCTGGGAATCGGCCTGCAGGGGGTTCAATGTTCCTGAGTTTATCCTGCCCCCGCCATCGCGCATCATTACGGTGGCGGTCTTTCAGGCGCCCATGGTGTGGCCGCACGCCGCAACAACGGCCCTGGAAGTGCTGACTGGCATTTTGCTTTCTTTGATGGTGGCGGTGCCCCTTGCGATGGTAATGTTTGCCCGCCCGGCGCTGGAAAACGCGATTGCACCGTTTCTGGTGGCTTCCCAGGCGGTGCCGGTTTTTGCAATTGCGCCCTTGCTGGTAATATGGCTGGGATACGGAATTGCCAGCAAGGTGCTGATGGCGGCCGTCATTATTTTTTTCCCCATAACGGTGAGTTTGCTGGAAGGCTTTAAAAGCTGCGATTCTGAATTCCGGGTTCTTTTTCAACTGATGGGTGCCGGATTCTGGAAAACCATGCGGCTGTTGTATTGGCCCTGGGCGCTGCCCCACTTTTTTGCCGGATTGAAGGTCGGCGTATCCGTCGCGACCATCGGGGCGGTGATCGGCGAATGGGTTGGCGCGCAACAGGGGCTTGGCTACCTGATGATTCAGGCCAATGCCAGACTTAAGGTTGACCTGGTGTTTGCCGCCATATTGTGGCTGTCGGTTATGGGACTGTCTCTGTGGGTGTTGGTCGGGTATTTGGAGAGGAAGGTAATCACGTGGAAACAGGTATGAATAGGTTTCAGGTGTCAGGTTTCAGGTGTCAGCATCTGGCATGGGGCACAGGGGTTCGCCCCGTTCTGGAATTGCCGAACTGCCCTGACACCTGACACCTGAAACCAGAAAATAATTAACAATCGTTTAAAAAATGAAAGGCCATAAAATGATTAAAAAGCCTATAGCAACTTTACTGCTGGCACTTATCTTCTCTCTTATTGCATCCTCGGGTATGGCCGCTCAAAAGCTGACCTTGATTCTGGACTGGTTTCCCAATGTGGACCATCTGCCGATTTATGTGGCGCGACACCGGGGATTCTTTGCCGATCAAGGGTTGGAAATAGAAATTATCAGTCCCTCTGATACCTCAGATGCGCTCAAGCTGGCTGCTTCCGGTCAGGTGGACCTGGCCGTTTCGTATGAACCCCAGGTCATCATTGCCGCCGCCCGGGGCCTGGATATTGTTGTCGTTGGACGATTAATTGAACATCCTTTGACAACCCTCCTGTTTTTAAAAGGCAGGGGAATTAAAATTCCCCGGGATCTGGAAGGCAAAAAAATCGGTTACACCGTACCGGGTCTGATGGATGTGCTTTTGGATGCCTTTGCCAGGCTGAATGGTATTCAGAAGTATGAAGCCATCAATGTCGGCTTTGCCATTGTGCAGTCCCTGGCGGCGGGTAAGGTCGATGCGGTGATGGGGCCTTTTAAAACCTATGAAACCGTCACAATGGCCCATGAAGGCTATGAGGTGGGGTATTTCGAGCTGGAAAAGTGGGGGATACCGGATTACGATGAGCTGGTTTTTGTCACCAGTAAAAAAACACTGAATAAAAAACAGGTCGCGATGAAGGCCTTTCAGCGGGTGATTGCCCGGGCCATCGGATATGTTCGCAAAAATCCGGATATCGCACTTAAAAATTATATGGAACAAGTGCCCGAAGCCGACAGCAGGATCGAAACCGAGGCCTTCCAATTGACCTTGCCCTACTATGCCCCCCGTCAGAACCTGTCCGTAAAACGCTGGCAGCAATTTGCCGATTTTGCCCTTCAATACGGTTTGATTGAAAAGCAGGTGGCCGTTTCGGATATTCTCTGGACGGAAAACGAATAGAGATGTCTTTTACCCCGTTGCCTTTATCCAAGGTAAAATAAACGGGCGGCAGTCTGGCGATGTTGACACCAAGGCTGGATTTCGTTACACACGAATTTGTAGAGGAAATAGAAAGACATGAAGCTGAATTCCATCACAAATCGCTATGTCATGAAGGAGATGTTCATCCCTTTCAGCATCAATATATTTGTCTTTACCTTTTTATTCCTGATGACTCAAATGATCGAAATTGCCAACTGGATCGTCAATTACAGCCTCAGCCTATGGGACGTGTTAAAAATCATCTTTTATACGATACCGGCGTTTCTGATATTTGTCATTCCAATGTCCGTGATGCTGGCGATACTGCTGACATTCCTCCGTCTATCCAGTGACAACGAGATCGTGGCGATAAAGTCATGCGGTATGAGTATTTACGGGTTGCTTGCGCCGGTTTTGATTTTTGCGCTGCTCGGTTTTCTCTTAACAATTTTTATGACGTTATACGCGGTGCCCTGGTCCAAAGCATCTCTGGAAGAAATATCCCTGGAAGTCGCAGAATCCAATGTGGATATCGGCCTGAAGGAGAGAACATTCAATGACACGTTTAAAGGTGTTGTGTTGTATGTAAATAAAATCGACGTCCAAAATAGAAAACTGATCGATGTATTCATTGAGGATAAAAGAAAGCCGGATGTCGTCAGCACGGTGGTAGCACCCGAAGGCCGACTGATCGCAGAGCCGCAAAAACATATCTATCATCTGATACTATCCAATGGCACGATCCATCAGACCAATCCTAAAGAACGATCGGCAAATTCCATCCAATTCAACACCTATACGCTGAGCCTTGATTTTAAAGAGCAGGTCGCCAAGGCTGCCAAAAGAGAGAAAGGCCGGGATGAAATGAGTGTTGCCGAATTACGCCGGTATATTGAAAGTTTGGCGGGCAAGGATGAAGAAGCTTATCATAAAGCAAAGATCGCCTTGCACCGGCGCTTTTCTATCCCCGCAGCCTGTCTGGCACTGGGACTGCTTGCCTTTCCGCTGGGTATCCAATCAAAATCCACCAAACGCTCCTTCGGTCTTCTGGCGTGTCTATTTTTTTTCTTTCTGTATTACGTACTTCTGGCGGCGGGTTATTCTTTTGGCAAGACGGGTGTTTATCCGGAGGTGATCGGGATGTGGCTGCCAAATTTTGTAATAACCGGCATTGGATTGTATTTTCTCAGACAAACCGCAAAAGAAAGATCTTTGAAGTTATATCTTCTTGCTCAAGGCATGCAACAACTTTTAACCAGATTGCGCCGAGGCAAACGCACTTTTTGAATAATTGGCTATAAAGTTTTCGCTTGAAGTACCGATCTATCTAAAGACCGGTAAAGATAGAAAAAATCTAATTTGAAATTTCCACAGAATACAGGTATCATTATAAACAATGAAATCGCCAAAACCGAACAAACATTCGAAGAGCCTTTCTGGCAGTAAAGATTTGGCCGCTGACGCATTTGACCGTCGTGCTGCGGAACTGACAGAGCTATTGAAAGCGTGCCGGGATCTCAGTGATATTTTGAATCCGGATGAGCTATATGCAACTTTGGCCGGCATAATTAAAAATAAATTCGGAATCTCTAACCTGGGTCTATTCGTATATGATCCGGAAAAGGAGACCTTTGAACTTATTTTCAGCTATGGACTGGGGAAATTAAACTTTAAATTTAAAAGAGATCGGAAAAAATTATGGGAAACGATCCTTAAGGACAAGCCCTTTGCCGTGGTTGATCAATCAGGAGACCCTCTTTTCCCGAAGTTCCTGGAAAAACAGGATTTAAAAATACTGCCGTCCAAACTTTGGGCCCCCCTGATCATGAGGGGGGAGGTAATCGGACTTCTAACCATGGGTCCGAAGGCTGGAAATCAACTGTTTGACGATTTCGACCTCTATTTTCTGCAGCAAATTACAGCCCAGGCAGCCGTGTCGATAAACACCTGCCGCCTTTACGCAAGGCGCAAAAAAGAAAAGGAAGATCTGGATAAAACCCTGCAAAATCTGTCACTGCTTTACAGCATCGGTAAGGCGATGAACTACATCAGTGATCTGAAGAACCTTCTTCAGTATATCTTGAGCCAAGCCATTGATATCACCTCGGCGGAGAAGGGTTCGATCATGCTATACAACCTTGAAACCGATCGGCTAAATATTCGTGTACTGGCGGGACTGGAGGATACAGAATATCAGGAGAAGGTCAACAACAACGAAATCAGGTGCCGCAGTTTCAAACCCGGTGAAGGCATCGCCGGCAGGGTTTTCATGACTTCCAAACCCATGATCGTCAACAATATCCGAGAGGATGATCTGTTTATCAACTCGGAGACTTCCTATGTGCATTCCATTGCCTGCATCCCGATGATCGTCTTCAGCGATGTTGTCGGTGTTATCAACGTAACCAACAAAAAAAAAGGCAAAGAGTTCACCGAGGAAGATGTTGAGATGTTAAAGGCCGTCGCGGATCAGGCCGCGGTAGCGGTAAACAAAGCACAGCTCTGGGACATGGCCGTAACCGATTCTCTGACAGGCCTCTACGTTCGCCGGTATTTCATGGTTAAACTCCAAGAAGAGATCCACCGGGCCGAACGCTATGGCAAGCGGCTTTCGGTTATTATGGCCGACCTGGATCGATTTAAAAAAATTAATGATACTTACGGCCACGATGCCGGCGATCGGGCACTGAAGACCATCAGTCAATTTTTGCAGAAAAACATCCGGGATGTAGACGCCATCGCACGATACGGCGGTGAAGAATTCGTCATGCTGATACCGGATGCGGATAAGGAGGCAGCATATTGCCTGGCGCAGCGGCTTCGTGAAGAGCTGGCCAAAGTAAAATTTGAAGATCTGCCGCCGATTACCATCAGCCTGGGAATTGCCACCTTTCCGTCTGACAGCACCGACATTGAAGAATTGATCAAAAAGGCGGACGCTGCAATGTATGAGGCCAAGCAAAAAGGCCGCAACCGGGTTGTAAAATATTCCACGGCGATTCAGTTGATCAGAGATAACGACCCACAAACAGACTAGAATCAGCCAACCCAATTCTGACGTTTTGCGAATGGACATTTTGGTCACGATTGTGCTTGTATCTGTCTGCCGAAATTGATATTGGGCATCCATCTGTTTCGTGCCAGAACCACCAAGGCAATTTGGTTGAATCTGGATATCGTTTCGTATTTCGTGTTTCGGCATTCCGGTTTACCCGGGTCAGGAGATTTTATGGTCGATATTATGCAAGTTATAAAGGCAAGAGACCCCCAGGAAAGGGAATTTCATCAGGCGGTCAGCGAAGTCATGGAATCGGTTAAGCCGGTACTGGATCAAAATCCGATTTACCGGCAGGCTAAAATTCCGGAACGGCTGGTAGAGCCGGAGCGCGTGATCATGTTTCGGATACCCTGGGCGGACGATCAGGGAACTGTTCAGGTGAACAGAGGCTTTCGGATTGAAATGAATAGCGCTCTGGGGCCTTACAAAGGCGGACTGCGGTTTCATCCGTCGGTCAATCTGGGGATTTTAAAATTTCTGGCCTTTGAACAGGTCTTCAAAAATGCCCTGACGACCTTACCGATGGGCGGCGGTAAAGGCGGCTCCGACTTTGACCCCAAAGGTAAATCCGACAACGAAGTGATGAGATTTTGCCAGAGCTTTATGAGCGAGCTTTCCCGTCATATCGGACCGAACACGGATGTACCGGCCGGCGATATTGGTGTCGGAGCCAGGGAAATCGGGTATCTTTTTGGCATGTATAAAAAGCTGCGCAACGAATTTACCGGGGTTTTGACCGGTAAAGGCCTTAACTGGGGGGGCAGCCTGATCCGTCCTGAAGCCACCGGCTTCGGTTCGGTTTATTTCGCCGCCGAAATGCTGGCGACGCGCAATGAAGCCCCCGCAGGCAAAACCTGCCTGGTATCAGGATCTGGAAATGTGGCCCAGTTCACCGCCGAAAAACTCATTGAACTGGGCGCCAAAGTCATTACCCTGTCAGACTCTTCAGGCTACATCTATGATGAAAGCGGCATTGACGCCGAAAAGCTTGAATATGTTAAGGTCCTTAAAAACGTACGCAGAGGCCGCATCAGTGAATATGCCGAAAAATTTTCTTCTGCGGTGTACACAGACCTGGATCCGGCTCTGGATTACAATCCACTCTGGAACCACAAAGCCGATTGCGCCTTTCCCAGTGCCACCCAGAACGAAATTAACGCCAAAGATGCCCAGAATTTGATCGATAACGGCGTTTTCCTGGTCAGCGAAGGTGCGAACATGCCCACGATGCCTGATGGCATTGATATCTTTAAGGATCACAAAATTCTGTACGGTCCGGGCAAGGCCGCCAATGCCGGCGGGGTTTCGGTTTCCGGCCTGGAGATGACCCAAAACAGCATGCGTCTATCCTGGACCCGGGAAGAAGTGGATAACCGCCTTAAGCTAATCATGAAAACCATTCACCGCACCTGTGTGGATGCGGCCGAGCAGTATGGACAGCCCGGTAACTATGAGGCCGGTGCCAATATCGCCGGTTTTGTCAAGGTGGTGGACGCGATGCTGGATCAGGGTCTGGTCTGATTCACAGGGCGCAAAGGGTATAGCGCATAGAGCAAAGCGTGAAGAGACGGATTGTATTCCGCTAGATCTCATTTAACAACGCTAAGCGCTATGCGCTCTGCGCTTTGCCACGACATGCCCGGCAATGAAAATATGAATACCGTCATCATCATCGCAGCAGCAATACTTCTGGCAGGGCTTCTGTTTTTTGAGAAAAATGGGAACCAGAGGGGCAGACTTCCCACCAAGACGATCCTTTCCTGCCTCTTTATTCTAACTGCCCTGCTCCAACCCCATCTTTTCCAGGAATACGTTTACATTCTCTTGATTGGTTTATTTTTTTGTCTGGGCGGTGATGTTTTCCTGGCCTTGCCCCAGGAAAGAATGTTTCTGTTCGGCCTGGTGTCTTTTCTGCTGGGGCATGTGTGTTATGTTCTGGGCTTTTTCTATGTGGCGGATTTAAATCCATGGACCTGGGGTGGCGGCGCTATCGGCCTGGCCGTCAGCAGCCTGGTGTTTTTCTGGTTGCGGCCTCATCTGGGCTCCATGTTGGTACCCGTGATCGCTTACATCATTGTTATTACGGCTATGGTTATTGGGGCCTTTACTGTCGTCGGTGATACCAGGCTTTCTTCGCCGGGACGATTCCTGGTAATATTCGGTGCGCTGAGCTTCTATGTTTCGGATCTATTTGTGGCCCGGGATCGCTTTTTAAAGACTGAATTTGTCAATCGGCTCATCGGTTTGCCTTTGTATTATGGCGGGCAGTTCCTTTTAGCTTTTTCAATTGGTCTAATTTAGTCTCTTACAATTTTTTTATAGGCGGTAAACGCCAGGACGCCGCCGGCGATGCCGCCGCCGGCCTGGATCAGATTGGGTATGATTTCCGATACCGCCCCCTGAAGGCCGAAGTTCGGCATTAATACTTCAGCAATAAAGTAACAGGCGACCATGGCAGCGCCGCCCAGCAGAAGTAAAACCCAGCGCCCGAATTTATGCCGGCTGGATGCTAGGGCACAGAATCCGCCTTCCAGCCCCTTGGCAATCAAGGTAATGGGCGCAAACATACCGTATCCGCCAATGATATCTGCCAGCGCCGAACCGATACCCCCGGCGCCTGCCCCCCACCAGAAATTTCTTTTCCGGGCCAGGCTGCCCAGAACCAGACCCGAGAACACCACCGCGACATCTCCAAAATTGAAATAACCCCTGCTGGGCAGCGGGATCCTGATCCACAGGGTGATCAGGGCAACAACAACGATTAGGGCGACAAAAGCAGTTTTGATATTTTTCATTCGTTGACCTCGTAAAGATGCAGATATCTATTTTTTAGCAGACGATTTGAATTTTCAATTTCTTCATAAAGATACAAATACAGGGCGATGATAAGGCAGGCATATTTTTGCAATTGGGATTTGATCCTGTTGCTGGATTGCAGGTCAGAATAGGTATTCAGATACCAGGAAAATCGGCTCAATATTTTTTCCCCTTTTTGGAACGCGGATTTCATTGTAATCAGACCGATTCGTTTTTCCATTGAAATCGGAAGGTTAAGAATATCCAAATAGGAAATATAGGTCAACAGGATTTTTAAAAAAACCAGCGAACTTGGAAATATGAAACATTTTATAAGGGTGTCCTCCAGCCAATCCGTTCTGCCGAATAGCTGCATAAAGTGAAAAATCAGCCCGAAAACCAATAAACTCAATACAAATGGAAGACAGAACTTCAGCAATGAAATTGCTTCCCGGAGTGAAAACCGAAGCACATTCCACCCCATGACCAGGGCAAAAACAGCCAGTTGAATAATGATGCTGTCATAAAAAGGACCAAAAACAAAGAGCCAGAAAAATGAGATGATAATTATGAATATGATGCCAAGTTTTAAAATGACCCAATTATTCATTTCTCACCCTGATATTTTTAAGGCGACCGTCGATGCTGATCAATTCAAACCTCGTGTTGCAAATTCCGTGCTGTTTGGCAACGGCCCCACTGCGATTCATGCCCAGGTGGGTTACGATGATGTAATTCCGGATAAAGGCATCACTCCAGTCAAAAATAAAACCATAATCAGGGAAATACTTATCAAACTCATCCAGTATAAGAACCCTTGCCGATTGGCTGTGATGAATCCACAGCCTTAAAAGTTCGACCTCATCCGTATCGGACACTTTAAATCCCCGGATGGATAGAAGGGCCCGCAAGGTATAGAGTTGGGTCCGAATATCCTGACCGATATATAAATAGGAAAGGTTGGCAGTCTTAAGAGCCGGAATGATTATTTTCTCCAGAAAGGATGTCTTGCCAAAGCCGTTGTCCCCCCTCAAATAAAGGCAGCCGCGGTTGCTATCAAAATTAAGGTCGTCGACGATATCAAAGTTCAGGTTCCGGTTTTCCAACCGATATTTACCCTTGTGGATTTCCATTCTCTAAATAATCTCTTGAATGCGGCCATTTTTTTCGGTGAACACCTTAATGCCGCTGGTTGACCTGATTTCTTCGAATTTTCGCAATAATTTGGACCGGTTTTCTTCGCTGATGGAGTCCAGAATATTGTTTAGCAATAATTTCAGACCGCGAATTTTCCGGTCGCCAATCAGCGCCAGTGCCAGCAGGCAGGCTATAATGGCTTTTTGTCCGCCGGAATAGGTCTCGAAATCCCGGTCCTCGCTGACTTCGTGGATGTCAAATTCTCTGGCGGCCTGCATGACTTTATCTATCAAGGGCGAATCATTTTGGCGCTTAAGCAGCCAGACTTCCTCGCGGATGGACGACGAAATAAAGAGATGATTAAACTCCAGAATTAGAAATTCACCATTGTATTGGTCCAATAAGCCGTCTAAACTATAAATTGCCATAAACCCTGTCACCCTGCCGCAAAAGGAATTTCAGGTTATATAGCATAGTGAACCAGGAAAACAAACATTCAGCCGTGAAATTATTGCCAACTTGCTGCAGGCCGGTATCAGTGCCATCATTGCCGTTGGCATCGGGAGTGTCCTTCGAAGACAGCCCGGGAACTGTTTGCCTTGATTGTAGCGCATAAATGCTTAACCTAATGCTCAGGAATCAGATGCATCTGCCTGGGAGGGCCTATCCGATGGAAGACACCGATCCCGGCAACTGGGAATCCGCGGTCGTTTCTCCGGAAACGGTGATTGAAAAGATAAAACCCGGGATGAGTATTTTCCTGGGGACTGCCGTGGCCGAACCGCGGACCATGGTCCGGCACCTGATGACATCGGATGCCAAGAATCTGGAAGATCTTGAGCTGATCCAACTGGTCAGTTTCGGAGATGCTGTCTCCCTGCAGTCGCTGCAGTCCCGGAATTTCAGACTGAAAACCTTCTTTTCAGGCTGGGTGGCCAGCGCGGCCATTGAAGAAGGCCGGGTGGATCTAATTCCCAGCCGGTTCGCAAAGATTCCCCAGCTGATTGAATCCCTTCTCAGGCCGGTCGATGTCGCCATTGTTCAGGTAACTCCTCCCAGTGAGGACGGTTTTTGCAGCCTGGGGATTGCGGTTGACGTGGCCCATGAAGCCCTCGAGCATGCCGCCATTTGTGTGGGAGAGATCAATACCCAAATTCCCCGAACCTTTGGGGACACCATGGTGCATGTGTCTGAATTTGATTTTTTGGTTCGCTCAAAGGACCCTCTGATATATTTTGAGCGCTGGGAAACCGATGACGTGTGGGATCAGGTGGCGCAGCATGTGGCTTCTTTAATTGAAGATGAAAGCTGTCTGGCTTTTTCCATCGGCCCTCTTTATGAAGCGCTGGCCAAGAGTCTGGCAAATAAACGCCACCTGGGCATACATTCCCCCTTTTTTACGGATCCGCTGATGGATTTGATGAAATGCGGAGCGGCTTCCAATCGGCGCAAGGAGACCTATCGAGGAAAAGCGCTGACTTCCTATGCCTTCGGTACCTGGAGGCTGATGAAATGGCTGGACAGCAATCCCATGGTAGAGTTCCAGCGAATTGATAAAGTTTTCAATCCCTTGGTGATTGGCCGTAATCCAAAATTTGTTACCATCGTTGCCGCCAGAAGAGTGGATTTGTACGGCCGGATCGGACTTCATACCGGCAAAGGAATTGTGGCGGCAGGGCCGGCCGAGGTCATGGATTTCATAACTGGTGCGGAACTATCAGAAGGCGGGCGCTCCATCTTTGCGCTGACCAGTCGGGACAGAGCTGGACGGGCGAACATATTGCTATCCGTCGCGGCCCATCCCAATCAGTTTGCCGGCTTTGAATCGGTGGGCGCGGTGGTGACCGAATACGGCGTTGCCTATCTGGAAGGGCGCAGCGTCAGGGAACGGGCCCAGGCCCTGATTGATATTGCCCATCCTGACGACCGGGCCGGCCTGGTGCGCAAGGCCAAGGATAAAAAAATTCTTTACGGTGACCAGATTTTCCTGGAGGAAAGCGCGCGCCTCTATCCGGCGGACCTGGCTGCCACCCTGGCCACCAAAGGTGATTTCGAAATAAGGTTAAGGGCCATCCGGCCTTCCGATGAAGAAGGCATGCGGCATTTATTTTACCGGTTTTCAGATGAAGCGGTTTACTCCCGCTATTTTCACTCGGTCAGCAGCATGCCCCATGCAAAAATGCAGGAATATGTCAATGTCGACTGGAATCAGGTGATGGCCATCGTCGGGCTGGTCGGAGAAGAAGGTAAAGGCCGCATTGTTGCCGAGGCCCGTTATATCAAGGTTCCTGGCAGCCCCCTGGCCGAGGTGGTTTTCGTGGTGGACGAGAAGTACCAGAAGCTTGGAATCGCCACCATGATGTACGAAATGTTGGTGCGCCTGGCCAAAGAGCGGGGCATCCGGGGGTTTGTGGCTGACGTTCTCTTTTCCAATATCGGGATGATGAAGGTGTTTAAAAAAGGGCAGCTGGCGGTAAAAGCGCGCCTGGAAAGCGGCGTCTATCACCTCGAGATCCCCTTCAGCCCATCTGCCAGATTGTAAATTGCCGAACCGAGACGGGCCAGCCTCCAAAAACTAAAAGATACTCGATGCAAAGCGGTCAGGGCATTCCCCAGTCCCCAGTCCCCAGTCCCCATTCCGCATTCAAGAGCCTCTGTCCTCTGTCTTCTGCCATCAGTCCTCTGTCATCTGTTCGTTATCGAGTGCTTGCAGCTGCTTTTCGAAATCAGCGTTGTGGCTGTCAAGCTCGTGGGTGATTTTTTCCAGTTCATCAAAATATTTGTCTATGGCCGATTGGGTGGCGTGGATGGCACGGGAAAGTTCGGCGATCTGCTGTCCGTCCTGTTTCTGTGATGCCTGTTGCATGGCCTGGTTGTGACGGTCCAGCTCAACCTCGTGGCTTTCGATGTCGTTTTCCAGCCTGGCAATACGCTTTTCGAGAGGGCCGGCAATTTTTGATCGCTGCGCCATGATATCGGATTTTTTGCGCCGCATTTCTTTTTTGGTCAGCCTGCCGGTGGTCTCGCGCTGGGGTGTTTTGGACCCGGAACGCCTGTCCAGCGAGCCCTTATCATGCCAGCCGTCCTTTTCGAGGAATTCCCGGTAACTTCCATCGAATACCTCTATCTGATCATTTTGGAATACAATCAGCCTTTCCGCCAGGCTATGCAAAAACATCTCATTGTGGGTCACCATGATCACCGTGCCCTCAAAAAAGTCGATGGCGGTCAACAGTGCGTCACAGGATTCCATATCGAGATGATTGGTCGGTTCATCAAGGAGCAGCAGATTCATCGGTGTTGCTAAAAGCTTGCCCAGCATCACCCGGCTTTTTTCACCGCCTGAAAGCACACTGATTTTCTTTAAGGCATCATCACCCGAAAACATCATGGCGCCGCAAATATTGCGGGCACGCTGCCGATCCATATCCGCGTGTGAATAGAGGATTTCCTCTTCAACGGTGCGGGCATCCACCAGACTGTTGACATTGGTTTGTTCAAAAAAACCTTTGGCAATCGAAGGATGGTAAACAGTTTCTCCGGCCTGTGGTGAAAGCACCCCGGCCAACAGTTTGAGCAGTGTTGTTTTGCCCTTTCCATTTTTGCCCACCACACAGACCCTTTCCCCGGCCTCGATGGTGATGTTAAAATCTTTGATCAGGTTTTTACCGCGCTCGTAAGCAAAATCCAGATTACGCGCCGTCAGGGCGCGTTTTCCGGGAAAAGGACTGGATCGAAAAGAAAAATCAAGCAATTTCATCTGGTCGAGCTTTTCTTTTTTTTCCATTTTTTTAAGTGTCTTGATGCGAGACTGTACCAGGTTAGCGAGTCTTGCCTTGGCTCGAAAACGGGAGATGAATTGCTGAACCTCCTTGCGGCGGCGTTCATCATTGATCCTGGTTTTTTCATAGACCTCTTCGTCCTGGGCAATTTGATCGTAATATTTGGCCGTATTACCTGAAATTTTGCGCACCTTGCGCCGGTGAATTCCCATTGTATGGGTGACAACTTTATCCATAAAGCTTCTATCATGGGTGATTAGCAGCAACTCGTGGGGCCAGGTGTTTAAAAATTGCTCGATCCAGCGAATGGAGATAATATCCAGAAAATTGGTCGGTTCATCCAGGAGCAGCAGGTCCGGCTCCGAGACCAGGGCTTTGACAAGATTTAAACGCACCTGAAGGCCGCCTGAAAATTGCGAGGGATGCCGCTGAAAGTCCTCCTCTGAAAATCCCAACCCGACAAGGACCTTTTCCACCTTCCAGGCCTGGTCCTGTTCATGGGGCGGCAGGGCGCGCAGCCCTTCCTCCAGGGCCGTAGCGGCGGCAAACTCAAGCTGCTGCTTTACGTACGCGATGCGGTAATTTTTCGGGGTGACCACCGAGCCGGAATCCGGTTGTTCATCACCGTTGATCATTTGAAAAAGGGTGGTTTTGCCGTGTCCGTTTTGTCCGACCAGGCCGACACGCTGCTTTGAGGAGAGAGAAAAACTGATCTCATCAAAAATGAGCCGGTCACCGAAGCTTTTCGTCAGATTTTCTACCCTGATCATAAATTGGTACCAATTTCACTATCTTGACACTCGAGTAACCTTCGAATATATTTAGTGGTCAAGCTTTTGAATTCAAGCATTGTCCGTTCATTTTTACTCACAGGATACCACCAATGGCAATTCTTGTCATCTTGAAAAACCCGATCTCAGGATTAGTTTTTCTTGACAAAACAAGGCAACATAATATCTTATTGGCGCAACCCTGCGGAATGAAAAAGTTCGAAATTCATTTTCTTATAATTAGGAGGCACTTATGTCAGAGGAAAAAAAGGATTTTGTGGTAAAAGATCGCCGAAAATTTTCCCAGGATGGTCAGAACACTGAGTCGGCAGAGAACGAAACCCCTGCTGCCCCCCAGGAAGAAGAACAGACCGCCTCTTCAACCGGAGAAAACCGGGAGACTGAAGCCGCAGAAACATCGCCCACCGATGGAACTGATCAACAACCACCGCTGCCTAAGATTGATTTTGCAACCTTCGTTGTTTCCTTAAATGCTTCAGCACTGCTGCATCTCGGCGCCATCGAGGATCCCACCACCGGTAAAACAGGCAAAAACCTGACGATGGCCAAACAGACAATCGATATTCTAAGCATGCTTGCGGAAAAAACAGCCGGTAATCTGGCCAAAGATGAAGAGAATTTATTGAAAAACATCCTGTATGATTTAAGGATAATTTACGTCAAAGAAAAAGGATGATTGACCGCTTCCCGGGGTTCGATGGTGTCCATTACCACCCACCCCAGGCAGATGGCTTGAATGAAGATTTTTTCCCCAGCCAAAATCAACCTGTTTTTGCAGGTTACCGGGAAAAGACCGGACGGCTTTCACGAATTATTTTCGCTGATGTGCTGCCTGGATCTGTTTGATATTATTTTTCTTCATGTTGGCGGTAAAAAGATAGAGATTGAATCCTCCAACCAGCAGATACCTCTTGATGAAACCAATATTGCCCACAAAGCTGCGACCCTGTTTTTCAAAACCCTGAAAACCTCAGATGGCGTAAACATTCGGATTGAAAAGTCCATACCGGTTGCCGCCGGTCTTGGCGGCGGCAGCAGCAATGCCGCCAGCGTCCTTATCGGACTCAATCAACACTATGGGTTTCCCCTTTCCCTGGAGGAACTGATGTCCCTGGGGCTTCAGCTGGGTGCCGACGTTCCCTTCTTTCTCTTCCAAAAACCGGCCTTTGCCTCTGGGATTGGTGAAAAGCTGGAAGCATTTCAGGGTATCTTACCCTATCATGTTTTGCTTGTTAATCCGGGGGTGGCGGTACACACCGGAGAAGTTTATCGAAATCTGAATTTAAGATTGACAAAATGCAAAAAAATAATTACAAAACCCTTTTTAAAGCAAAGCGGCTTTGATGCATTGCGGCATTTATGCAACGACCTTGAAACCGTGACGATTTCTAAATACCCGGTGATCGAGTCTTTAAAGAAACAACTTCTTGCGCAGGGGGCCTTGGGGGCTTTGATGTCTGGCAGCGGGCCGACCGTATTCGGTCTTTTTTCTGACCCCCACAAGGCCGGCCAAGCAAGGCAGGCGATGGGGCACGACAACCGATTGAATGCCTATCTTGCCGATATCATTTATAAAGCGGTATATCCTATCTCTGATTATTAACGTTGCTTCAATGGGGACGTTTTGCAATAGCTCCATGGTGGGGCGTCGTCAAGCGGAAAGACACAGGATTTTGGTTCCTGCATTCGGAGGTTCGAATCCTCCCGCCCCAGCCATTTAATTAACCTTTGGCACGGTGACATCAATGGAAGGCGTAGCGATTTTTACGGGCAACTCCAACCCTGAGCTTGCTAAAAAAATTTGTGATTATCTCAGCCTGCCCCTGGGCGGGGCCAAGGTCAATAAGTTCAGTGACGGAGAAATCCAGATCGAAATCAACGAAAATGTCCGCCTGAAAGATATTTTCATCATGCAGTCCACTTGCTGTCCGGTGAACGACAACCTGGTTGAATTGTTGTTAATGATCGATGCATTCAAGCGGTCCTCTGCCAGAAAAATTACAGCAGTCATTCCCTATTTTGGTTATTCCAGGCAGGATAAAAAAGTCGCACCCAGGGTGCCGATCAGTGCCAAACTGGTTTCCGATATGATCACGCTTGCCGGCGCCAATCGAGTCATTACCATGGATTTGCATGCCGGTCAGATCCAGGGATTTTTTAACATTCCGGTGGACAACCTTTTTGCGGCGCCGGTTCTCATCGATCATATTCGAAAAAATTTCAGGGACGGTCTGGTTATCGTATCTCCGGATGCCGGGGGGGTGGAAAGAGCCCGGGCCTTTGCCAAGCGCCTGGATGCGGACCTGGCGATTATCGACAAACGTCGGGATGCGCCCAATCAAGCCAAGGCCATGGCCGTCATCGGCGAGGTGACGGATAAAGTGGCGGTGATTCTTGATGATATGGCCGATACGGCCGGCACCTTGACGGAGGCTGCAGAGGCTGTCATAAAAGCAGGTGCCCGGGAAGTTCACGCCTGTTGCGCGCATCCGGTTCTTTCGGGCCCGGCCATCGACCGAATATCAAAGTCGGCTCTCAAAAGTCTGGTGGTGACCGACACGATACCGTTGGCCGCAAATGCCGCTGCCTGTGACAAAATAAAAGTGCTTACCATTTCACAGCTGGTGGGTGAGGCGATCATCCGCAGCTACAGAGGGGATTCGGTTACCTCTCTGTTCGTATAAAAATAAAAGGTTCAGCGTTCACGGTTAAAGGTTCAGGGTTGATGGTCAAGACAATTCTATACCATTTACCAATTGGCGCTGAACGTCAAAATTTGAGAATCAAATTAAATTAGGATTGAGGGTACAAGGACAGGCTAACCCTGAACGGTGAACCCTGAACCTTTAATAATCAAGGAGGTTATACTTTTGGAAAAAATAGATCTGCAAGCAACTGTGAGAAAATCCGTGGGCAATGGCCCGGCCCGGGTACTGAGACGGTCCGGTCAAATACCCGCGATTTTATACGGCCGCGGAACAGAGCCGGTTTTACTGTCCGTAAATACAAAAGATCTTGAAAAGATTCTGAAAAAAGGCAATTTTGGCCAGTTTATTTTAAACCTTGTCATTCAAAACGGTAAAAAGGTGACGAAACCGGCCATGATCAAAGAGCTTCAAGCTCACCCGCTTTCAGGGAATCTGATCCATATTGATTTCTATGAAATTGATATGAATCGTCAAATCAGGGTGATGGTTCCGGTGGTTATCAAGGGCCATTCCGTAGGTGTCGAAGAGGGCGGCATGCTGAATATCGTCCGTCGCGAACTGGAGGTATTTTGTCTGCCGGGCGACATCCCGGAATCATTCGAGATCGATATTACCGGGCTGGCTATTGGAGACTCTATCCATTTAGCGGATGTGCCCATGGGAGAGAATGTGGAAGTTGACACCGATGTAAATTATACGGTCGTCACCGTACTCAGCCCGAAGGTCGAAGAAGAAGTCGCCGTAGAAGAGGAAGAAGAAGTTGAGGGGGCGGAAGAAGGAGCAGAAGGCGAGGCAGCCGAAGCAGAAGCCAAACCTGAAGAAGAAAAATAGCGCATCGACAATATGCCTGCTAATAGAATTAGATTGGTTGTCGGACTCGGGAATCCGGGAATTACCTATGCAGACACACCGCATAATGCCGGCTTCATGGTCGCCGACAAAATCGCGCAGGATTTCAAGATTTCGTTTAATAAAACCAAATTTGACACCATTTTTGGGCGGGGCTTTATCGAAGACGTCGACGTTCTCCTGGCCAAGCCCATGGCGTTTATGAACCGCAGTGGGCCACCTTTGCAAAAACTGGCCCATTATTTTCGAATACCAGGCGAGGATATGCTGGTTATCCACGATGACATAGACCTTGCTTTTGGAAGATTAAAAATAAAAAAGAAAGGAGGGCATGGAGGACACAATGGCATAAGATCCGTAATGGATGCTTTTGGCGGGGGCGAATTTGTGCGTCTTCGTATAGGCGTCGGGCGTTCCGGGGCAGGGGAAAGTGTCACTGATCATGTTCTGGGCCGATTTTCCGCCGCGAAGGGGGAAATGGTGACCCGGGTCATTTCAGCAGCCCGGGATGCAGTGGTTACGGTGATTTGTGAAGGTACGAAAGTTGGTATGAACGTGTTTAATCGCAAAGACCTGCTGATTACAGGTTAACCGAAAACCTATCATTTGGAGGAGAGGATGAATTATTTAATACCGCTGATTTGCACACTGGTTGGGATTGCAGGTGTAATCTTTTCCATTGTAATTGCCATCATCGTCAAGAGCGCCCCGGCCGGCGATGCCAAAATGACAGCAATTGCCGACGCCATCAAGACAGGGGCCATTGCTTACTTGAACCGTCAGCTTAAAAGCATGGGCATTGCCGGAATCGTTCTGTTTGTCATCATTGCCTTTTCCCTGGGCTTTACGACGGCCATCGGCTTTTTAGTTGGCGCAATTGCATCGTTTGCCGCCGGTTATATTGGGATGCGGGTGTCGGTGATCGCCAACGTGCGCACCGCCGAGGCTGCCAAAGGCGGCCTGTCAAAGGGGCTGAGTATGGCGTTCAGGGGCGGTGCCGTTACCGGGATGATCGTTGCCGGCCTGGCGCTGACGGCGGTTGCCGGTTTTTATACGATACTGCTGGCTTCCGGCACGGATTCCAGGCATGCCGTGATTGCGCTGGTGGCCCTGGGTTTTGGCGGAAGCCTGATCTCCATTTTTGCGCGGCTGGGCGGTGGGATTTTCACCAAGGGCGCAGATGTGGGGGCGGACCTGGTGGGTAAAGTTGAAGCCGGGATACCCGAAGACGATCCGCGCAACCCGGCAACCATTGCCGACAACGTTGGCGACAATGTCGGTGATTGCGCCGGCATGGCGGCCGACCTGTTTGAAACCTACGCGATAACGGCGGTTGCCGCCATGCTCCTGGGAAATTTGCTCCATCCCCAAATCGCCATGGCGACTGAATTTCCCCTCCTGCTGGGCGCCATTTCGATTGTTGCTTCCATGATCGCCGTATTTTTTGTCAGGCTGGGCAAAAATGAATACATCATGGGTGCGCTCTACAAGGGCATGTTCGGTGCGGCCATCCTATCGGCCATCGCGTTTCTGGTGGCCTCTACCTCGGCCTTTGGCGGTGTAGCGGAACTTTCCGGGATTAATATATTTTTCGCATCACTGGTCGGGCTCGTTTTGACCGTTGTGATCGTCATGATCACCGAATATTACACGGGCATCCGCAAACCGGTTAAAATGATTGCCGAAGCCTCAACCACCGGACACGGCACCAATATCATTGCCGGGCTGGCCGTCAGCATGGAAGCCACGGCCCTGCCGGTGCTGGCCATATGTGCCGCTATCGGGGCCTCGTATGCCGCTGCCGGGCTCTACGGAATCGCCATGGCCGCCATGTCGATGCTTTCCATGACCGGTATGGTGATTGCCATCGACGCCTATGGCCCGATCACCGACAATGCAGGCGGGATTGCGGAAATGGCCGAAATGGATGAAAGTGTGCGGGCCGTCACCGACCCGCTGGATGCGGTGGGCAATACCACCAAGGCCGTTACCAAAGGCTATGCTATCGGTTCGGCCGCCCTGGCGGCGTTGGTTCTGTTTGCGGCCTATACCCAGGAATTTGCCCTGCAGGGCGCGGGAGCGGAATTGAGATTTGATCTGAGTAACGTCAGGGTGATTATCGGCCTCTTTCTGGGCGGGCTGCTGCCCTTTCTGTTCGCCTCCATTGCCATGCGCGCAGTGGGCAAAGCCGGCGGGGCGGTGGTCGATGAAGTCCGGCGCCAATTCCGGGAAAAACCCGGCATTATGGAAGGAACCGACAAACCGGATTATGCCGCCTGCGTGGACATCGTCACCAAGTTTGCCCTGAAGGAAATGATCATACCGGCCCTGTTGCCGGTGGTGGTCCCGGTCCTGGTGGGGCTGATTCTGGGCAAAATCGCGCTGGGCGGACTGCTGATCGGCAGTATCGTCACCGGCCTTTTCCTGGCCATCTCCATGACCACCGGCGGGGCGGCCTGGGACAATGCCAAAAAATACATTGAAGACGGTCATCTGGGCGGCAAGGGCAGCGATGCTCACAAAGCTGCCGTCACCGGCGACACCGTCGGCGATCCTTACAAGGACACTGCCGGACCGGCCATTAACCCGATGATCAAGATCCTCAATGTTGTTGCTCTGTTGATGGTACCGTTCCTGATCTAAGATCTGATCTTGATCTCGGGCTGACTTAAAGGATTGGCGTAATTTTACGCCAATCCTTTTTTATTGATTGTTGTCAAAAGGTATGCTATTAAAGACCAACATTTACGATCATTGTTGAATGCTGACAAAAACAAGGGCCATCGGTGGGGAAATGACAGAAAAAAAAGCCAAAGAAGAAATACAGAGCATGAAACCAATTAACCGCGAATTTCAAATAGGTGACCTGGCTGTTTATCCTGCCCACGGTGTCGGTGAGATACAGGCCATTGAAAGCCGGGTCATCAATGGTGAAGCGCAAGATTTTTATATCATGAAAGTCCTTGAAAACGGCATGGTGATCATGATTCCCATCAGTAATGTCGAGTCCGTCGGTTTGAGAGAAATCATCGATAAGAAAGAGGTCCCCAAAGTATACGATGTCATGAAATTCCGCAAGGACGGGTTGCCGGACAACCAGACCTGGAACCGTCGCTATCGCGAGTATATGGACAAAATTAAGACCGGGTCCCTGTATGACGTGGCGGAGGTATTCAGAGACCTTTTTTTGCTGAAACTCACCAAAGACCTCTCTTTTGGGGAGCGTAAGCTTTATGACACCGCCCAGGTTTTGCTGGTCAGAGAGTTATCGACCGCAAAAAAGATGGATGAGGACACAATTTTATCAGAGATAGAATCTTTATTTGTTTCGGATAGTCCCGAAACCTAACCCCCCTCCAGCATGTCTGTAAATGGTGCCTTTACCATTCTTGTCGATGAGTCCGAACACAACCGGCGGCTGGATGCCGTTGTCGCGGCCCACCTTCATGACTGTTCCCGCTCCCTGGCTGCCAATTTGATCGCCAACCATAAAATCCTCGTTGATAATCAGCCCAAAAAACCAAGTTACCGGGTAAAATCCGGGGAGCAGATCCTGGGCCGGATACCGGTGCCTGAACCGGTCGAATACAAACCCGAACCCATTGCCCTCAACATATTGTACCAGGATAGCGACGTGGTGGTGCTCAATAAACCGGCAGGACTTGTTGTGCATCCGGCACCCGGACACGCCAGCGGCACGCTGGTTAATGCCTTGCTTCATCATTGCCCTGATTTGGGCGGGATCGGCGGAGAGATCCGGCCCGGAATTGTGCATCGGCTCGACAAGGATACTTCCGGAACCATGGTGGTTGCCAAAAATGCGGCGGCCCTCGAGGCCCTGGCCAAACAGTTTAAGGACCGCACCGTCCGCAAAAAATATCTGGCCCTGGTTTACGGAGAATTGAAAAAAGATGCGGGAACCATCGATTTGCCCATCGGCAGGCATCCGGTTCATCGAAAACAGATGTCCACCACGACCCGCAAGGGACGTCGCGCGGAGACCTCATGGCGCGTTTGCGAAAAATTTAAGGGTATTACCTTGCTTGAACTGACCTTGAAAACCGGCAGAACCCATCAAATTCGTGTGCATTGTGCCGCCATGGGGCATCCGATTGTTGGCGATCAGGTTTATTGCTCCCGTAAGCGGTTGAAAGATATGGACAGATTATTTTCGGGGGGACCATCTTCAATGGCGGCCCAGCTCAAAGCGGTACCCAGACAGATGCTGCATGCCTGGCGATTGCGCTTGACCCAACCCCGTACGGGTGAGATCATGACCTTTGAATCGCCGATACCGACGGACATGGAGACGGTGATTGACAAATTGAGGGGGATGGGTTAGGCGGGCGTGCGGTATAAGCGCTAATATATTTTCCGCCGGGGGACTGTGGAAGGTTTACCGAACAAAAATGAACAACTTAGCGTTTATGGGGAATCTTGAGATGGAAAAAACACAAAGCAATCTGGCGATTCAGCGGTTTGCATCGACAACGGGCAAGAACCAGTACCTTCTTACGAGCGCAGGTGAAGCCGCTGTCATTGATGTTTCAGAATCCTATGCTGACATCTGCAAAATCCTCGACGATATGGGAATCGGGCTCAAATACCTGCTTGTCACCCATGCCCACCCCCCCCACCTCCAGGCGTTGCCGAATTTGAAAAGAAACTATGGCGGAATCTTCTGTCTCCACGAGTATGAGTATGAACTGCTTAAAGAGTCAGACAGCAACCTGGAGCCCGACCGGTTTGTCGGGGATAAAGAGCTGCTGCAGTTGGGGGATATCCCAATTGAAGTGCTTCTGACTGCCGGTCACACCAAAGGGCACGTCTGTTATTATGTTAAAAAGGCCGCTGCCCTTTTCAGCGGCAGCTCGTTTTTGAAGGGGGGATACGGCCAAATCTGGGGGCCTAAAAGCATGTCGTTGATGGTCTTTAGCCTCAAGCGTCTCAGCTACACGATTCCCGCCAAAACAACAATTTATACCGGCAGCGGGGATCTGACGACCATGGGAAACGAGGGCTGGGTACAGTGCCTGAGATCAGCGTAAGCACATGGCATCGTCTTGCGGATAAAATTTTTGGACTGCGTTAATTCACTTTATGCTGACGCCAGAGCAAGAAACCTACATTCTAACCAACGCCTATATTCCAGAGCACATTGTCGTCTTGATGTCGAGTCTGTCCGGAGGGGAACCGTTTCTCATCGATGACTACTTTTGCTGCTGCAGGGACGATTGGGTCATATTGATCGGGTATCCTCTTCAACATGAATTTGCTTGCGACGAATTTGAAGCGGTTCTGGAAAAGGTCAAAAAAAAATTCAGGGCCGGGCGCATATCGCTCGTTGCCCCCGAACTTCCGCCAGGTGTGGATGCCCGCTGCCGGGAAAAGGACAGCGACGCCTATTATACGCTGGATACCCGACTTCCCGTCCTGTGCAGTGCGGTGCAGCGCAATCTGAAAAAGGCCGGACGAGTGTTAACCGTTGAGCGTGCTGTCCACATGGGCGCTGCCCATCAGGAACTGATGCAGGAATTTGTAGCAAGAGTCTCTCCTCCGTTGCGGGTGAAAGAACTTTTTTTCAAAATGCCGCAATACATTGCATCGACCAGGCATGCATTTGTTCTAAATGCCTGGAGTTTAGAGCAGAATTTAGCGGCATTTTACGTTGTCGATTTTGCGGCCAAGGATTTTGCCAACTACATTATAGGGTGTTATTCAAAAAACAATTATGTTATCGGGGCCTCCGACCTGCTATTGTCTGAGCTGGTTAAAATGAGTTCGGAGCATGGCAAAGGCTATATCCATCTGGGGCTCGGGGTTAACAGCGGTATACGGCGGTTCAAGGAAAAATGGGGGGCAAGACCCACCCTCAGCTATGAGATGTGTGAGCTGGTTTTCAAAAAACCGTTGATTTTGGAAGTCGTCCGGGCCATTCGGAAATTTGGAAATCCCTGACTGTAAAACATCAGGCTCCTTTCACAAATGTGTGCATGAAAATTACGATTTAGACTATTAAGCGGTCAGCCTCTTTTGTGAAATGCCTAAAATGCCAAAAGTGCCTAAAATGCCTAAAATTGTGGACTGTGCTTTCAGCACGATCGGTTTAATTTCTAATCGACCATAGCACAGTTTGGGCGCTAATTAGCAGTTTTGTATCTGAAAATTGACCAGTTCAAATATCGCGTTAATTTTGCTGTCTGCCCTAAGCGCATATCGGAGCGGGAGAATCCAAATAAAATAGATAAAATTCATTAATTTTAGGCACTTTAGGCATTTTAGTGCATTTTAGGCATTTAAAAAATGACAGATTAAATCCGACTTTTGAGGTAAAATGCCTGCACTATTTTATGAGAAGAACCAAACATCATAACTATCCGAGGATATTATGTTTTTCAGGCGATCCAATGAAAAAGAACTAAAAATGATCTGGGAAGTGGAAAAAAACCACAAAAGATCATATCTTGCCGGCACCTCCCACTTTTTTCCGTACAGTTTCAAAACATCGCTTCAGCGCCGCATGGAAAAAGCCGGTACCATCATGTTTGAAGGTCCGCTGGATCAGGACAACATGGCCAAAGTCGTAAACTCCGGCCTCGACAAGCTCAGCAGTTATCATATTTTTGATGATTTAGACCAACAAAGCATCAATCGAATCACCCGTGAACTTGCACCCCAATGCCGCGGCAGAAATACATTTTTTATACTAAACCTGCGCAAATTCAGGATAGAAAATCCGCTGTATGAAATGCTAAAAGGAATGAAACCCTGGCTGGCATTTTTTACCATCTGGTCCAACTACCTGAAAAAAAATGGTTGGAAATACTCGGTTGATTTAGAAGGGTACACCCTTGCCGGGGACCTCGGTAAAAAAATCGTTTTTCTGGAAACCATCGAAGAGCAGATAACCGTTCTTGAAAGCCTTGCCCGCGATCGGATCATTGATTTTTTAAAGTCTGTTGACCAGTGGCATGAATTGGCTCAGGACTATGTCGCATGCTATTTGGCCGGTGATCTGGAACGGATAAAATCAAAAGGGCTGCGGTTTCCCAGCCGCCATCACTCCGTCATCGATCATCGGGACAAGATCTTCTACGAGAGAATGCGCGAATATTTGGAACAGGGTGATGCCATTGTTTTCGTCGGCGCTCCCCACGTGCGGGGCGTGAGCAAATTGCTGCGTGCGGATGGCTATCAAATTAAGAACCCTGGGCTTTCTTAATCAGATACGCCAGATATCCAAAATAAAAAAAAAGAGAATGAATCCATAGCTATAAAATTATATATTGCCTTTACCGAAATAAAAATATATGGGAAACGTCTCAACTCGAATACTCTGTGGTGGTTGTTGCCAAATTACCCGTAACCTTCCGGGGGGTTAGCAAAGTTGCCTGAAAGGAGGAAGGAGGCTGGATGTTGACTGAGATACTGCGTTGGATTGGCGATGAGGCATTTTTGAACGAATTTGTACGGGGAATTCCCACCATCGGTTTAGTGGGGATCATCGCTTTTTGTATTTTGCTGTTGTCAAAGGGTGCGGACTGGATGATTGACGGAGTGGTTCATCTGGCCCGGCGCACCGGGTTGCCGAGAATTGTGATCGGCGCGACAATTGTATCGCTCGGCACCACCATGCCGGAGGCCGTCGTTTCGGTAATGGCCGCCTGGATGGGCAATCCGGGTTTGGCCCTGGGAAACGGGGTTGGATCCATCATTGCCGATACCGGCTTGATTTTTGGTTTGACCTGCCTGTTGACCAGGGTCCCGGTAAATCGCTTCATTCTTAACCGAACCGGATGGGTGCAAGTGGGGTCTGCCACGCTGCTGGTTGTCATATCAGTGGCTGCGCTGGCCATCACCGGTGGTGAACCCATTTTGCAACGATGGGTGGGAATATTTTTTCTGGCCTTGCTGGCGGGCTATATGTACATCACCTATCTGTGGGCCAGGCAGGGAGCGGATGTCGCTGCCATAGGCGAAGAAGAGGATAATTCCGAGATCATCGGTCTGGGGAAGTGCTGGCTGATGCTTTTGGGCGGCCTGCTTTTGGTCGTTGCCGCTGCCCGCCTGCTGGTTCCGAGCGCAGCCGAAATTGCTTACCGGATGGGGGTGCCCGACGATGTCATTGCCGCCACCATGGTGGCACTGGGGACCTCCTTGCCCGAGCTGATGACAGCCATCACTTCGGTACGCAAGGGGCATCCTGAAATCATGGTGGGCAACGTTGTGGGAGCCGATGTACTGAACTGTTTATTTGTTATCGGCGCTGCGGCGGCAGCCAGACCCCTGGAAGTTCCTTCCAATTTTTTCCAGTTTCACTTTCCGGCCATGCTTCTCATTCTATATCCGTTCCGGTTTTTCATTTTCATGAACAAGGACGGGTGGTTCAAAAGGTGGCAGGGAGGCTGGCTGTTAGGTGTTTACCTGGTATATCTGGTTCTTCAATATGCCTTCAACATCGGGACCGTTCACGGATAGACGTTATGGCCGTCAGCCCCCCAGCGCCTTTGCAGGCCATCCGCCCCCCGGTATGGTCTCAGGTCGGTGGGAGCAGGCAGGCGTAAGACAATAGCCTTCAAACTTTATAATAAAAAAAGGAAAATCCAGTTAAAACTATAAATTATAGTAAAATATTGCTTTTTTCCCCATAAATCCTCTTAAAACTGATGATTTTTTATGAAAAGCATCGAATACTGAAAATTTGCCTCGAAAAAATAATCCTAAATTACTACTAATTTAGGATTTTCCTTGCATTTCCAAATGGCATTTAATAAATAATCAGAGCATCGTTCATGGAGGAGACGGATGATATTGTTCTGGAAAAAATTATTCGGTGAAAGGAGGTGAAGCGGTTACAGATTTTTCCCTAAAGTCATACCTCATTTTTATGAGACACCTGTGTCGCTGGTAATTTCTTAAATTTAAAGAATTTATGAACTTAACTGATTTCACAGTTTAATAAGGAGGCGAACGCTATGAGCAATGGAACTCAAAGACCACCCATCCTGCAAAGTGAGGACTGGTGGGCCTGTTTTTTAGGCTGGTTTATTTTGCTGGTGGCCATTGTCGGATTGCGCGAAGTCGAGGCCGGGAAATGGGCGGTAGCAATTTTGCCCAGCGGTCCCAAACTCGCAAAAGACTGGACATCGCTGGCAGCCGCCCTGCCCCAGGGGGCAGCAGGTTGGGGCGCCACGTTGGGACTCTTCCTTTTCATGCTGATCCTCACCATGGTCGGCGGCTTTTTCATGAAGTTTGATTTCAAGCGCTACATCCCGGGTTTTATCGTTATCTTTCTGTTGTCCCTTATCTCCATCATTATTTCCAGACAGCAGTTTATCAACAAATGGGGCTTTGAATACGTCATTTTTGCGCTGATTTTCGGGTTGGTTATCAGCAACGTCTTCACGGTGCCCGCGATCCTGAAAGCCGCCGGCATGACCGAATATTTCATCAAAATCGGCCTCGTCTGCATGGGTGCCGGCATCGTGTTCTCAGATGTGGTGCGGGGCGGTTTTATGGGCCTGGTCCAGGCCGTATTGGTGGCCACAGTGGTTTGGTTCATGACCTATTGGATCTGCCGGGGGTTTAAGGTGTCCGAGCGCTTCAGCGCCATTATCGCTTCGGCCAACGCCATCTGCGGGGTGTCGGCCACCATTGCCGCCGGCGGCGCCATCCAGGGCAACAAAAAGGAAGTCAGTTACATGGTGGCCTGGGTCCTGGTGTGTGCGGTGGTCCTGATCCTGATTATGCCGCCCATCGCCAAATGGCTGGAACTGCCCAACAACTGGGCCGGGGCCTGGGTCGGCGGTGTGATCGACAACACCGGTGCGGTGGTGGCGGCCGGCGGGATCATCGGCGGCGATGCCGCCTATAAGACCGCAGCCATGGTCAAGATGGCGCAAAATGTGCTGATCGGTGTGGCGGCCTTTTTGATGGCTCTCTGGGCAACCATGAGCCTGGACCGCAAAGAGACAGGAGCCGTCGAAAAAGTCTCATTTATGGAAATCTGGTATCGGTTCCCCAAGTTTGTCGTCGGGTTTGTCGTATCTTCGATCATCGTCTCAGTATTTATTGAGCCGGTCTCGGGGATTAAAGCGGTCAAGGCCGTAGGCAGTGCCCTCAATAATTACCGAAATTGGTTTTTCGCTTTTTGTTTCGTCTCCATCGGTCTTGAAACCAATTTCAAGGAGCTTGTTTCCGTCGGCGGCGGAAAACCGGCGATCGCTTACTGGATTTCCCAGACCGCCAATGCCTTCTGGACCCTGTTCATTACCTGGATTCTCTGGTCCGGCACGTTCTTTCCGGCGGTCATCCCTCCGGATTGATGTTTTTTTACACAGCTAAATTTTTCAACTCAACATAATAGAAGGCGCTCGGGGTAAGGGCGCCTTCTGTTATCCCGCCGGCCGGCTGAACGTGATCGGGGATGGCTATGGAAAAACATGATATCATTCGAGCGGCCGAAACCCAGTTTGCCAGGGAAGTTACCATCGGCGTTATCTACCAGCAACCGCCGTCGGCCTTGCATTATCTGATTCCGGGCATGTTCATCATCGATTTTTTGCGCCGCACAACGGCCATCCGCCGCTACAGCAAACATTTCATGTTCCCCCGCAACCTGGCATTGGATGCGGCCCGGGGTCTTTCAAGGGGTGAAGAAAAAGCCCTGATTGACCGCAACCTCGATGACGACATCAAACAATGGCTCCAGTCCCTTAATCTTGATTCCACCGAGCTGGCCCGGGCTCAAAAGGCAGCCGTGGATGTGCTGACCGACCACTACGCCAGACTCCTCAATGCCCAGGGCGCCACTTATTACGAATTGATCGAAAAGGCCTATGCGGCGCGATCGGCATTTGAAAATCATTTGCGGGCCCTGACTGATGCCGAAAACGAAATCGACCGGGCAATTATGGCCCAGGCCGCAAACAACGAAAATCTAAAGGAAAAATTAGATCTGGAAGCGCAGCAGGTTGCGTTGCGGCGCGACAAAACAGTGGAAGACATTTATTGATAATTTCGTTTATTTTCCGTTGAAGGGGCAAACTTGGCGACCGAATTAAAGAAAAAATTCAAGACCATCCTTTCCCATGAGCAGACCCAGGCTAACTTTGTTGCGCTTAAAGTCAATCCGTCCAGGCCGTTATCTGTCTGGGAGGTATTGATACCGATTGTATTCATCCTGGCCTATATGAAATCAAATGAACGCCGCCAGGTATTTGCCCAGAACCTGATGTTTACAAAAAAAATGGCCCTCGAAGCCGCTTACGACATGATAGCCAAAAACCAGACCAAGGGTGCGGCCCTTATACGCATCGAGCTGCAAACCAAACAGCTGCTGACCTCCGTACCCGAAGGCATATACTCGGATGCCATCCGGCAGGGACAACTCCAGGAAATCGAGTTTCTGATCGACCACTATTTAAAATTGCTCCGGGCCGACGGCAAAGATTATTGTGCTCTGGTTCTTGGTGTCTATCCCCAACGCAAAGATTACCTCAATTTTCAGCAAGCGCTTTCAGCTCTAGAGAAACAGGTTTCGCGGGCTGCCGGTCAGACCCTGGGTGCGCAGACGGATGCCGCCATGCTCAGCAGAATCGAGTCCGCCACCCAGGAATTGAGATCAGCGGAGATTCAAAATATCTTTGATTCACGCCAACGGGGATAGGATGCTAAACCCGGCCCAATTGCAGCGCGTATATCAGGAAGGATACTTGCCCGAACATCTTCCGGACTATGTCGAAGCCATTTCCGGCGCCGAATCCCACTTGCTTGAAAACCATATTTGTTATGTTCGTAAAAATCACCTCCTTTTTATCGGGTATTCTCTGGGGTCCCCCAATCAGGACAGCGCCCGGGCATATACCGCCGCCTGTAACCTGTTTCAACCTGCAACCGCCGCCATCATTGCGCCCCAACTATGGGAGCTAGGAGATTCTTTTGAGGAACAACCGACGGACAGTTATTTCCGATTAGATCTCCCGCCGGGGGATAGGTCACCCAGCGTAGCCTATATGGTGCGGCGGGCGGGAAAGGACCTTGTCGTCGCTAGCGGTAAATTAGGCAGAGAACACAAGAAATTAATTAAGGGCTTTGTTTCCGGGCACACGCTGAGTGACCAGCAAAAATACATATTTAAACACATCCATCATTATCTCAAGCGCAGTCAAAGCGCCCGGCTGCTGGAAGTCAGGGAAAAAGGCCGCCTGGCCGCCTTCACCATTGCCGATCTGGGCTCCGCAGATTTCGCCTATTATCTTTTTAATTTCAGATCGGCCAAAGTGCCTGTTCCCGGTGCATCGGACCTTCTTTTCAGTGAAATGGTGAACCTGGCCCGAGCCGAAGGCAAAAAGACGATCAATCTCGGTCTGGGGATCAATAAGGGGATACGGCGGTTCAAAGAAAAGTGGGGCGGGGTGCCTTTTCTGCCCTACGCTTCGGCCCTGGTCCACCGAGGGCCGCTGGATTTAGGGCGCCTGGCGCAGAAGCTATGATTGAAGGTATCGACCCCATCAGGATGTTTATTGATTATGAAGAATAAATTCTTTTCCCGTTTATTTCCCCTGAAAATTGGGGGGCAATCTGCGTCCGGTAAAGACAACGCCGGAATGAGGCGCTGGCGCCTGCTGCAGGTTGAATCCGCGATTGCCTGCAATCTTGACTGCGTGATGTGCCCCTGGCGCGAGATCACCAAAAACCCCCGGAACCGGGGGCTGATGTCCGAAGAGGTGTGGGCGGCCATACGGCCCTATCTGCCCGAAGTGAATTCGGTCGATTTTACCGGCGGTGGAGAACCGCTGATGCAGCCCAAATTGGAAGAATGGATCGCCGAGGCCAAAAAGGCCGGATGTGAGACGGGTTTTCTGTCCAACGGCTTGCTTCTGAAGAAGGAAAGATTAGAGCGCATTCTCGATGCCGGTTTAGACTGGATCGGTATCTCCATGGACGGTGCTACGGCCGAAATGTATCATAAAATACGCATCGGATCGGATTTTGACCGTGTATGTGCCAATGTCGGCAACATTGCCGAACTGCGAACCGGTAAAAGGCCTAAAACGATGATCAATTTCGTTTTAATGGATCTTAATTTTCACCAGATTGAAGAGATCCTGCGCCTGGCCGCCCGTCTGGGAATAGATCAGGTAAATTATCGACAGTGTGCCGTCATTCGCGGAGATGCCGGGAAGGACCTGGGTCTTTTCGGGCCCAAAGAGACCAGGGAAATCAGGCAGTTAAAAAAAGCACTGGATAAAGCCCAGCGGGTTGCCAAAAAATTAAAGATTCGAACCACTGCATTTCCATTTACGCCGCAAGAGCGCCCGGTGTGTGATCAGGATCCGCGCGATTCCATGTTTATCCGCTATGACGGCACCGTCGCCCCCTGTATCAATCTGGCCATTGGCGGGCCGACTGCATTCCTGGGAGAAGATGTAACCATGCCCTCGGTTCATTACGGCCGCCTGCCGGAAATGGATCTGATGGAATTATGGCAAAGTGACACCTGCAAATACTATCGAGCGCAATTTAACCTGCGGGTTGAAAAACACGATGGCACCCTCGCTGACCTTTTGTTAAGGTCCGGGGGGTCCAACCGGGAAAGAGCCTTCAAGGCCGCCCGGCAGGCCATGCCGGAGCCGCCGCAAGGGTGTAATGTGTGTCATTACCTTTACGATCTCTAATTCGAGTTGCGTGTTCCGTGTTGCGGGATGCGTGTAACGGGGTCCGTGTTGCGTGATACGAGTTGGGTGTTGCGGGGTACCAAAAATGGTTTAAGATGCAGTAGGGCAGAGGACAGAAGAAAGACGTTAGGGGGTGGAAGCTCTCGATTTTGGGTTGAGATTATCGGATTGGGGACCTCAGATTGGTCTGATTTTCAACCCGGAACGCGCAACCCGTAACGCGTAGCCCGCAGCAAAGAGCAGTGGGCAGCGACAAGCAGCCAACAGCCAGAGACCAGTTACCAGTAAACCAGCTTACACCATCCCTTTAAAGGCCAGAAAGGTCAGCGAAAGCATTCCGGCGGTCACCAGGGCGATGGAGGTGTCCTGCAAAGGGCGGGGAACCCGGGCCAAAAGGGTTTTTTCCCGGACCCCGGCAAACAGGATCAATGCCAGGCCGAAACCCACGGCATAGCCAAAGGATGCCACCAGGGCCTGCATGAAATTATACTCCTCATTGACATTGATCAGGCACACGCCCATCACGGCACAATTGGTGGTGATCAGAGGCAAAAAGATTCCCAGGCCGGCATACAACGCCGGGATGCTTTTCTTCAGAAACATCTCAACAAATTGAACCAGAGACGCAATGACCAGGATAAAGGCCACGGTTCGCAGATACTCGAGATCGTATTTTACCAGGAAGTATGTATTGGTCATCCAGGTGAAAACACCGGCCAGTACCAGGACAAAGACCACCGCCATGGCCATGCCGATGGCGGTTTCCATCTTTTTGGACGTCCCCAGGAAGGGACAGTTGCCCAGGTACTGGGCCAGCAGAATATTGTTTATCAGGATACAGCTGATGGCAAGAACAAATAAATCACCCATGATTGTCTCCTATTTTTTTCCCGCCAGATTCATGAGGCACAGCATCAGGCCCAGGGCCATGAAAGCGCCGGGGGCCTGGACCAAAAAGGAAAACGGCTTATAAGCCGGGCCGAATACCTGGATGGGGGTTACCCAGAAAGTCAAGGCACCGGTTCCGATTAACTCACGAACGGCGGCCAGGGCCATCAGGGCCAGGGTGTATCCGATCCCGATTCCGAGACCATCCAAAAGAGATCTAAACACGCCGTTTTTAGAGGCGAACGCTTCGGCCCGGCCCAGCACGATGCAGTTTACGACAATCAGCGGTATAAATATGCCGAGTTTGAGAAAGAGGGGATAGGCATAGGCCTGCATCAGCAGCTCCACCACGGTAACAAAGGTGGCGATAATCACGATGTAGCAGGCAATTCGCACTTTGGCCGGAATAAACTTGCGCAACGCCGCTACCAGCACGTTGGAACCCACCAGGACAAAGGTTGTCGCAACTCCCATTCCGATTCCATTTTCAATTGATTTGGTCACCGCCAGCGTCGGACATAGACCCAGTACCAGTCGAAAGGGGGGTACTTCATCCCACAGCCCCTTAACAAATTCCTGCGTCAGAGATTTTGCCATAAGTTCCCCTTATTTTTTAAAGCCCTTTATTTTGTCATCGATCTGAGGTTTCAGCTTCTGATAGATGTCTTCCGCGCTCGTGGCTGCGGCCGAGACTGCCCGGGATGTGATCGTCGCCCCGCTGATGGCATTAATGGACCCGCCATCCGATGTGACTTTAAAAGGTTCCTTCAGGCCAAGACCCTTGAACTGGGACACAAAGCTGGGGTCGCTTTTGGCTTTGGCCCCCATGCCGGGTGTTTCGCCATGGGTGGTCACTCCCACGCCCAGAAGTTTGTCGTCTTTAACATCGATGCCGACCATCAAGCCGACGTCCCCGCCGAAGCCCTTGCCGGAAGTTTCAAAGGCCACGCCCCGGGGCTCACCGTCGAAAATGGCGACAAAAAATGTCCTTTCAACATCGCCGTCCTTGAGGGTGAATCGGTCGGCGATGGGGTTGTTGCCGGCGCCTTCGAAAATGGTTCTGACGGCCGGGCCTTTGACGAACTCCAGCACCTGGTTATCGATCCGTTCCTGGGTGCTGTTGCGCAGATAGGCCAGCACGCCCCCTGAGAAAAAGCTTAGAATGGTCAGCACTACCACCATCTTTATCATTTCACGCATTTTAGACAACCTTTCCCAAAGCTTGCGGTCTGATCTTGTCCAGCAGCGGACTGATAAGATTGATAAGTAAAACGGCCAGAATAACTCCGTCGATATAAGCGCCGATATTGCGGATTAATACAGTCATTATCCCCCCGGCAGCCCCGTAGATAAGCATCGGTATTACATTTACCGGCGAAGAGCCGTCTTCGGTGGCCAGGAAAAAGGCGCCGATCAGGGTATACCCCGATAAAATATGAATTCCCGGACCGGCAAAACGGACCGGGTCGACCAGGTTGAACACCAAAGCCGTCATATACACCCCGGCCAGAAAGGTGAGAGATATTTCCGGACGGATAAAGCCTCTCAGCATCAGATAGCATCCGCCCAGGATAAGACCGAGGCCGAAGGTAGCTCCGAGACCGCCGATCTGCCTGCCCATAAGCAGGTCGCCCAAGCGAATAGACTCTAAAGAGGCAGCGCCGAAATGTTTGGCGATCGCCAGCGGAAAAACGGCGGCGAAGTTAAAATTATAATTCAGGAGCATCCCGTCGAAATTGAACAGGTCCTTCCAGGATAACATCAGAATGGCCACGGCCAGGGCCACCGGATTGAACGGATTGCTGCCGATGCCGCCGAATATCTGTTTGCCGATGACCACGGCAATAAAAGTACCGGTGATCACTGCCCACCACGGCATGGTGGCAGGCATCAGCATCGCAAAAATCAAACCGATCACCGCCGCATTGCCGTCGCCGATCGTGACTGTTCTTTTGGTGACAAAATTAATCGCCAGTTCCCAAAGCGTGGCGGTGGCAACCGACAGGCTTACGACGCCAAAAACCGGAATGCCGTAATAATAGACACCGGCAATCAATGCCGGCAAGGCCGCCAGCATGGTGTGATAGCTGCGATCGGTAACCCGGCTCCCGTTGTGCCAGAAAGGCGCATGTGAAACGATCAACTTTTTTTGGTCAAGCATCCGTTGCCTCCGCCGCCTCTGTTGTTTCCGCTGTTTCCCTATCCTCTGGGACAGCAGCCCGATCCAGTTCATATTTGGCCAATTTGATGTACTGAAATATCGGTATCCTGGATACACATACAAAGCTGCAAATACCGCAGTCGATACAGGATAATAGGTCGTAATTATCAGCGGCTTCCTCGTAGTGCCCGGCCTCCAGAAATCTTACCAGCATATGGACCTGTATCTGGGCCGGGCAGGCCCTGACGCAATCACCGCAGTTTATGCAGGGATAATCGGACGCGTAGGCCGCGTCTGTCCGGTCCAGGATGACAATGCCGTTGGTATCGGGCAAAACCGGATGGTCCAGCGAGTAAACCGCCGATCCCCTCATCGGGCCGCCAAAAATAATGCGGTCTTCTTCATTGATGGAAACGTCATATTTATCAAGGATATCCCTGATCGGAGTTCCGATGGTGGTTTTAATCAACCGCTGGGTTCCGTCCTTGGTGACCAGGGTAAGAATTTTGTGAACCGGTATCTGCCTGTCAGTATAGGCTTTGCCAATGGACGCCACGGCCTCGGCACTGATAAAGCAGACTCCCAGATCTTCCCAATTCCTTCCGGCCGGAACAACTTCTCCCAGAATATTTTTTAAAACCAGCTGGGGAAGGGCAGCAGGATATCCGGTATCAAGGCCCTTAACCTCGGCACCGATGTGTCCGTAGCCCTGCATGGACTCGCCGGCCGTAACCAGGACCATCCGCTGCACATCTGAAATTTCCTTCAGGATGCCGATACCTTTTTTGATGTCGTCGAGGGCTGAACGTACAATATATTGATTGGTACCGATGAGAAGGTCATCATCGACGCCCATGATCACAATGGTATTTATGGTCTTTTCAGGCGCTGCCAAAGCGGAATAGGCGGGGTTGCCCGGCAAAAATGACAGATTGGCAATGGCAGTTTCTAAATTGGCGGTCTGGTTGTCGAACGGATCGTTAAGTTCCTCATTTTCATCGACAGCGATGGTAATGGCGCTGTACATTTTACCGAAATCACCGCTATACGGTGACATAGAGGATATGGTGCCGGTGACGCTGGAGATGACATAGGCCGGGTCATCTGCGAACAGAGCTATTTTTTGACCGGTCTTGACCCTGTCACCGGTCTGCAATTGCGGTGAAGCGGCTTGATCACCGTTTTTGGGGTGCAAAAAGGTAACCGTTTTGGAAGCAGCCACTTTTTCCGGTTCCGGCGCCTTAACTGGAAGCAGTTCATATTCAATTCGAAAATTGGTTAAACCCAGAAACGATTTTTTTAGCATAACCCAACCTTTTTTATAAACCAGCAAGAATTAAATCGGTATCAGTTCGCTTTACATAACATGACAGGCGGAACAATCTTTTTCAGCCGGACCGGCGCCAAAGGCTTCGTGACAGCCGCCGCACTGCCGGTGGAAAGCATCAGAGAGCTTGGGGACTTCTTCATCACCTTCATTCGGGTCATGGCATTCGCTGCACGCTTGGGCCTGGTCATACTCATCTTCGGCCAGGGTATGATGGCAGTCGCCGCATGAGATCCCGTATCCGGTAACTGACTGATGGGTTTGGTGATCAAACAGCACCTTGCCCGCCACAGGGGTATATAATAATCGGATCGGTTGATCAGGGGTTTCGGGCGGAAAAGCCGCATAGCATATAACACCCACCAACAGCAGCCAGATTGCCAGACCGTACGCCAGTTTCAATTCGATTTTTGAAAACATAGATTAACCGTACCTTTATGTCTTGAAGCAACTACGTCGCCAATTGCGGAGAAATTAATTGAATTTCCAAACAATCAATTTCGCACCCTGCTGGATGTCCTGCGTTCATAAAAAGTCAAGCTCCGACTACCATAATGCAGCCAACCTTACAAGCTATTTCTGGTCAGGCAGCGTCGGTTTTTTCCCTTAAATCAGTAATTTTCAGTGTTGGGTCGGCGGCCGGGTCCGGATTGTAGCAGGTCAGGCAGCAAAACAGACAGCGCATGCTTTCATCCAGGGCGGCTTCTTCGCTAAGCACTTGATCTGACTCAACAAATGATTTAATTCGTTCGGCAACGGGCAGTTCCGGCATCGGGGCCCGATTACGCTTAATGATTCCTTCAACATATTCGAACAGGGTTTCGTCGATCAGATTTTTTTGCAGCTCCCCGGGATCGGCTCTTACTTCTTCCTCCATGACGTACTGATGAATGGAGCGGGCGGCGCGCCGTCCGCCGCCAATGGCGTCTACGACCAGGCTCGGGCCGGTGGCGGCATCTCCGGCGGCAAACACATAGAGAACATCACTTTGCAGGGTTGCCGGATCGACTTCAATGGTGTTCCACCGGGTGGTTTTCAAACCTGCCAGCTGTTGCTCCATTTGTTCGGTAAAGGAAATATCCGGTGACTGTCCGATGGCCGTAATCACCATGTCGGTTTCCATCAAAGTTTCAGAACCCTCAATGGGCACCGGCCTTCGTCTTCCGCTGGCATCCGGTTCTCCCAGTTTCATCTTCAGGTATTCAAGGTGAGTGGTAATTCCATTTGCATCTCCCACCACCCGAACCGGCGCCGCCAGAAATGTGAATTTAACGCCTTCTTCTTCGGCCGCCTCAATTTCCACCGGGTTGGCCGGCATCTCATTGCGCGTTCGACGATAGACGAGATTGACTTCTTGAACTCCGAGCCGGAGTAAATTGCGGGTGCAGTCAATAGCGGTGTTTCCGCCGCCGATGATCACCGCGGATCGACCGGTGGGAATCGGCTCACCGCCGGCCAGGCGTGATAGAAAATCGATGCCGGTATAACAGCCCTGCAGTTGTTCGCCTTCCACCCGCAGGGACGAATCTTTCCAGGCGCCGATGCCCAAAAAAATGGCATCAAAGCCGTCAGCCTTCAAAGAATCCACATCAAAATCAGTACCAAATTTTTGATTGCAGCGGCTTTCAACCCCAAGCTCCAGGATGCCGTCTATCTCCCAGTCGAGCACCTTCTTGGGAAGGCGGTATTCAGGTATGCCGTAGCGCAGCATCCCCCCCAATTTGGGCATGGCTTCGAAAATCGTCACTTCGTGGCCCAGCCGGCGCAGAAAAAAGGCACAGGTCAGTCCTGCCGGCCCACCGCCTACCACCGCTATACGCTTGCCTGTCAGGGGCGCCAGGGGAACCGGCAGGCGTTTGCCGGAATTCATTTCATAATCGGCTGCAAATCTTTTCAGCTGGTTGATGGAGACCGGCTCATCTTCGATGGCGCGCCGGCAATTGACCTCGCAGGGATGGGGACACACCCGCCCGCAGGCCAGCAGCAGGGGATTTCGTTCCCGGATGGTGGTGACGGCCCCCTCATAATCGCCTTCTCTGATTTGAGCGATATACCTGGGGATGTCGATTTCAGCAGGACAGGTTTGCCGGCAGGGGGCCAGGCGATCACTGTACTGGTTGAAGTGTAAAATGCGCTGGGACTGCGTTCGTACCTTCATAATAGCCTTGGGGCAGACCTGTTCACAATTGCCGCACCCGACGCATTTGTTTTTATCGACGACCGGGTAGCCCTCCGGGCCCATTTTTAAAGCGTCAAACTGGCATGCCCGGACACAATCTCCCAGTCCAATGCAGCCGACGCCGCAAACGCGGTGGCCGCCGGACAGGTTGGCCTGGGCCTGGCAGGTATTTACGCCGAAATACAGGTATTTGGTTTCAGCCCGGCTGCCGCCGGCACAGGTATTGTAGGATTTCAACGGTTCTGCCAGCCCGACTTCCATACCCATTACCTCGGCCGCTGCCTGGGCAGACTCCATTCCGCCTACAACGCAGACACTGGGAGGCGCTTTGCCGCCGACCACCGCGACAGCTGCCGCCGAACAGCCGGCATACCCGCAACCGCCGCAGTTGGCACCCGCAAGGGTGGATTCCACTTCGGCGATGCGCGGATCTTCCCAGACATAAAATATTCGCGAAGCCGCTCCCAGAACTATTCCGCATATCGCTCCCAATCCCAGCATAAAGAACAAACCTTCGATCATAGCCACTCCTCAGATGCCTGATTTTTTCTTGAAAGAGATTTTCCTATCACTTTCATTTTGTTATTTCAAGTTTAAAACAGAGGTTTTGGATTTGGGATTCCGGATTTGCGATTGCGGATGGCACACGCAAAGCGCATAGGGCATAGCGCCTGGCGTAAAGACCGAACATTCTGAAATTTCAGAATTATCAAACGCTTTGCCCTTTGCGCTCTGCGCTTTGCATCGGTTAACCCGCAACGCGGAACTAACAGACCCCGCACATGCGGCAGGTTTCCACCTGACAGCCCGGAGTTGTCAGCTCTTGCTTTGCGCGCTGATATTCTTGGCGGAGATAAGATTTTTTGATCCCGTGATCGATGAAATCCCAGGGGAGTTTTTCATCCGGATCACGCTCGCGCAGGACATAAAAATCAGCGTTTACGGGTGTTGTCTTAAGGGTTTGGGCCCAGTTGCCCTTGTTGGCATGGGCCATTAACAGAATATCGGCGACTCTTCGATCGCCCCGTGAGAACATGGCCTGAATGTAGGCCCATCTGGGAATATCGGAATTAATGCGCAGGTTGGCGACTTTTTTTAATTCATTTTTAATTTTCTTAATTTTTTGCTTTAATGTCCTGACCTCATCCATGGCCGCCCATTGAAAAGGAGTCGCCGGCTTGGGAACAAAAGAATTGAGACTGAGGGTAATCGTGCCGATATGCTTGCGGGTGCGGCTGGTTGTTAAAAAACCATGTTTGATCTGTTTCGTCAATTTTATGATGGCATCGATATCGGCTCCGGTTTCGCCCGGCAGCCCGATCATAAAATACAGTTTTAAATTGGGTATGCCGTTTTCAACGAGGCGGATAGCGGCGGTCAGAACATCTTTTTCCGTGATTCCCTTGTTGATGACCCGACGCATTCGTTCTGATCCGACTTCCGGAGCGATGGTGGCTGTTTTAACATTGCTTTTTTTCAGACTCGACAACAGCCCCGGCGTGAGCCGGTCGGCCCGCAGGGAACTGAATGAAATTCTGATGTTTTGGTCATTAAATTGCCCGCACAATTCTTCAATTTCCGGCAGATCGGATACGGCAGCACCCACCAGGCCGATGCGATCGGTCAGCCGGGCCCCCCGGTCGATGCTTTGTTTTAACTGGGTCATGGGCCGGAATCTTGGCGGACGATAAATAAAGCCGGCGCTGCAAAAACGACAGCCATGGGGACAACCGCGGCCGACTTCAATTAAAAATGTTCGATCAAAGGTCGTATGGGGGGTTAAAACGGCACTGGATGTTGAAATCTGATCCAGATCTTTCAGGTAAACCCGCTCAATTTTTGGAGGTACATCCTCCAGGGGTTCAAAAGTTGCCAGGGTGCCGTCTGCATGGTAGCGTGCCTGGTAGAAGGCAGGCACGTAGGCTCCCGGGACCCGGCATGCCAGGTTTTTCAATAATTCCTGTTTGTCGCTACCGGGCTCAAAGACCTGAAAAAACCGGGGCAGGATGCCCTCGGCTTCGCCGAGGAGAAAACAATCGATAAAGGGTGCAATCGGTTCGGGGTTCAGAAAACAGGCAACGCCACCGGCGATCACCAGAGGATGCCGGGCGCTTCTTGCAGCAGATTCCAGGGGTATACCGGCTTGCTCCAAAATAGTCAGCAAATGGGGATAATCGTTTTCAAAGGAAATCGAAAAGGCGATGATATCAGCATCGGTGATGGGCCTGCCCGACTCAATGGTGACGGGCTGGACGGTTTGCAGCCCCTTGCCATCCGGCAGGAAAGCTCTTTCGCATACCACATGATCCAATCCGTTTAGAAGATCATATAAGGTTTGATACCCGAGACTGGACATGCCGACGTGATAGCGATTCGGATACACCAAGGCGATACTGATCTTCTGATGCCAGGATTTGCGAATCGTGCCGATTTCGGATTCAAGGAATTTTTGGCTGGCTTTGGCGGATTTTGAAACCATTTAGACATCCGTTGACCGTTGTCGGTTGTCCGTTGCATGACAAACCATGTCTGTTCACGCAACTGCTTTTGCGGGGCTGCCTCCCGGATAATTAATATAACTGGACTGCGTCCGGGAACACCACCACACCTATTAAATTGCGACCTATATGTTCGAAGTCAACGGCGTTGATACCATGTCATCAGGAAAAGTACAAAACCTAAGCTGGATGAACTCGTATAAAATCCTCCCAACGGTTTGTTCATTTGGTCACGTGTTGAAAACCAACGGACAACCGACAACAATCGACGGGCCTGGATTTAATCCGCTTTTCTCCTTAAAAACGTCGGAATATCCAGCACACTGTCGTTGACGGTCGTTCCAGTGGTGCCTCTGTAAATTGCGCCTGAGGATTCCCCGACAGCCTTTTTATGACGGATGAATGTCGGCTCATCATAATCTATGATTTTCTCCAGATCGCTCGGTGTGATATCCCTGATCTTACCTCTGAGTTGCTCTGCCAGCGGTTCCTGCTTTACGTCTTCCATGCCGATTCCGGTTGCGATCACGGTTACGCGCATTTCATCGCCCATCGTGTCGTCCACGGAGGTGCCCCAGAATATCTCCGCGTCTTCACCCACTTCGTTGTGAATGTACTCGGAAGCCTCGGCCACCTCTTCAAATTCCATGTCACTGGAGGCGGTGATATTCATCAAAACGCCCCGGGCACCGGTGATGGGTATGTCTTCCAGCAGCGGATGGGAGATCGCCTTTCCGGCAGCTTCGATCGCTCGATTTTCACCGGATGAGATGCCGATTCCCATCAATGCCAATCCGGCCTTGGACATGGTTGTTCTCACATCGGCAAAATCAAGATTGACCACACCCGGCACCATGATCAGGTCCGTGATGCCTTTAACCGAATGCAGCAGGATTTCATCGGCCCTTATGAACATTTCCATCAGGGTCGCTTTTTTAGATGCCAGGCCTCGGAGCCGGTCGTTGGGGATCGTAATGGCCGTATCGACCACCTGCTTCAAGGCTTCGATTCCCCTTTCGGCCTGTAGAGTGCGTTTTTTACCCTCAAAGGAAAAGGGTTTGGTGACCACCGCCACCGTCAGGGCGCCCAGGTCTTTGCAAATTTCGGCGATTACCGGGGCAGCACCGGTACCGGTTCCACCACCGAATCCGGCGGTGATAAATACCATGTGGCTGTCTGCCAGCGCCTCCCTGATGTCCTCTTCGTTTTCAAGGGCTGCATCCCGGCCGGTCTGGGGATTGGCACCGGCCCCCAGTCCTGCCGTAATCCCTTCGCCCAGTTGAATCCGGATCGGGGCTTTGGAAATTTCAAGGGCCTGGGCATCCGTGTTGGCGGCGATGAACTTTACGCCCTGAAGATTGGATGCAATCATGTTGTTGATGGCATTTCCGCCCGCACCCCCGACACCGATTACTTTGATCTTGGCCGATTTCTCGTTGTCAACATAGGTAAACATTTTTTGCCCTCCTACCGAGTTTAGTTAATGGTTATTGGTTATCGTCCATGCAAATTGACGTTTATTGTTACAAGTCCACCCTTTTGGGCGGGTTAGGCATTTTCATTAAACTACCTCTTGAAACCACCGCTTCATCCGGGTCATTACCCGATTGAATATGTTTTTATCGCGAATTCTGAACTTTTTCGAATCCCGGTGACGCGCGGCGAATAAAACCAATCCTACGCCGGTGGCGTACATGGGATTGTTGACCACGTCCACCAGCCCTTTGATCCCCTGGGGTTTTCCCAGGCGGGTGGGCAGGTTGAAAATAGATTCGGCAACTTCCGCAACACCATCCAGCAGTGATGTCCCGCCGGTCAGGACCATTCCGGAATTTATAGCCTTCTCCATTCCGGCACGATAGATTTCCCGGTTGATCAACTCAAAAATTTCCTCCAAGCGAGGTTCGAGGATTTCTCCAAGGATCTGTCGCCGCAGTTTGCGGGGGGCGCGGCCACCCATGCCCGGGACCTCGATGGTTTCATCACTGCTGATATCGCTGGTGATGCAGGTGCCGTATTTCTTTTTAATTTTTTCGGCTTCGGCCTGGGGCGCCCGCAGGCCAATGGAGATATCATTGGTCAGGTTGTTGCCGCCCAGAGCCAGAACAAAGGTGTGTTTGATATTCTTTCCGGAAAATATTGCCAGGTCGGTGGTTCCTCCGCCAAGATCCAGAAGGGCGGTGCCCAGCTGCTTTTCCTCGTCCGTCAGCACGGCCTCTCCGGATGCCAGGGACTCCAGGACAATATCGCTGACATCGAGGCCGGAGCGATTGGCGCATTTAACGATGTTGTGGGCCGATGCCACGGCACCGGTGACGATGTGAATTTTGGCCTCCAATCGAACACCGGCCATTCCGACCGGGTTTTGAATCCCCGGCTCGTCATCAACTATAAATTCCTGGGGCAGAACGTGGATGACTTCACGATCCATGGGGATCGCCACCGCCCGGGCGGCGTCGATAACCCGTTCAACATCATTTTCGGTGATCTCCGGCCCTTTGATGGCAATAATTCCACGGCTGTTGAAACCGGTGATATGTCCGCCTGCAATTCCGGCGCATACCGAGGAAATCTCACAACCGGCCATGAGCTCGGCCTCTTCCACCGCCTTTTTAATAGACTCCACCGTTGACTCGATGTTAATGACGACGCCTTTGCGTAATCCGACGGAAGGATGCGTTCCGATACCGATGATGTTGATATCCGATCCGGACATTTCCCCTACCACAGCGCAGATTTTGGTCGTTCCGATGTCAAGACCCACGATAACATCCTGTTGTCGCTGCATACTGGCCCTCCTTATGATCCCTTGATCCGGGATTCAATTCTGATAGGATTAACCACCACTCGCTGCAAATTATTCAGATCAATGCGATCAAAATCTGATATGCTTCGATGTTGCTTTAAATACGAAAACAAATTAGACAGCATGCGATACTTGTCGGCATAATCGCTGTACCCAAGATTTATGGGCGTGCCCCGCTCAAAAGCATGAACGGTGAGACCAATTTGCCGATCGACACGGATTTGTTTAACGATTCGATTCGGCAAAATGCTTCCATTTTTTTCACCCAGCTGTAATACCCGCATCACTGCCCTGTACGGTGCCGAGCGTTCTTTGTCGCTGCCGGGCTGTGACGGTTCGGTCCGGCCGTACACGGTCAGGTCCGATAGGTCGAGGCCGCTGACCACGGGCAGATTTTTTGGATCTGATGAATCCCATTCTTTAAATATTTCACCGTGCGTATTAATCAGGTATTTTTGCCCCAGATCAACTATGGCCAGCGCGGTGTGCTCTTTGACGATAATGGTCAGGCCGGACGGAATTTGCCTGCTGACCTCAGCTTCCGCGATCCAGGGATAGGCCCGCAAGCGCTTCCGGACCAGGGTCAAATTTGTTGACAGAATGTTAATACCGCTATGAACGCCGGCCTGCTGTGCGACCTGTTCTTTGGTCAATCGCCGCATCCCCTCGATGGTCAGCTGCCGGGCGCTGAAATAGTCGCACTGCGTCAGCAGATCATGCACCAGAATGAATGAGCCGGTGACGACCCCCACGGCTGCGATAGCCATCATAAACTTGAAACCCGAGATGAAACGGTCAATAAATTTAAACCGCCCGGCGCCCCTAAGGCCCCCATGGGTATTTTTTTGCGATTTTCTGCGTCTTGACACTTTTAACCTCAAACGGCGCTTTCTCTGCCGGCTGGATTTTCATTTTTGCTTCAATGCCTGCAACAGCTGCTCACCCACTTTCCAGACATCTCCGGCACCCAGGGTCAGCAGCAGGTCTCCCGGCTTTAAGTTATCCTTTAAATAAGTGAGGGCCTTTTGCGCATCGGTTGCCCAAAAGACTTCTTTATGCCCATGGGCTTTAATTCCTTCGCAGAGATCTCGGCCCGATAATTTCCCGATCTTCTTTTCCCCGGCAGAATAGATCGGCAATACCAGCAGGACATCGGATTGGTAGAAGGAACGCGTGAAATCATCAAACAACGCCTGGGTGCGACTGTAACGGTGGGGTTGAAACACTACGACTTTGCGGCTATCCGGCCAGCACTTTTCGATGGCCGCCAGGGTGGCTTTTATCTCAGTCGGATGATGGCCGTAATCGTCCACCACTGTAATTCCGTTCCCATCCCCCTTGATTTCGAGTCGGCGTTGAACCCCTTCAAGGGTTTCCAGGGCGGTTTTGATGGCTGCAAACGGCACATCCAGCTCGATGCCTACGGCAATGCTGGCGGTGGCATTGTAGACGTTGTGAAGACCCGGCAGATTCAACGTTATGTCACCGAGTTTTTGGCCTTCCCGGTGAACACTGAAACGGCTGCGTCTTTTATCAAAAGCCACATCCCGGATCTGGAAATCGGCCTGGGTGCTCATGCCATAGGTGGTATAGCGTTTCTTTATTTTAGGGATTAAATCCTGGATCGATTCGTTGTCCAGACAAAGGACAGCCAGACCGTAGAACGGAATCCGGTCGATAAAGTCTAGGAAAACAGATTTAATCGCATCTAGATCCTTATAAAAATCAAGGTGTTCACGATCAATATTGGTTACCACCGCAATGGCAGGAGAAAATTTTAGAAAGGAACCATCGCTTTCATCGGCTTCGGCCACAATGAAATCTCCCTTTCCCAGCACGGCATTGGTACCGATGCTTTTCAGCTTGCCGCCGATGACCACGGTCGGATCCAGGCCTCCCTGGGCCAGGACCGAGGCGACGATGGAGGTGGTGGTGGTCTTGCCATGGGCACCGGCGATCGCCACGCTGTATTTTAGCCGCATGAGCTCGGCAAGCATTTCCGCTCTCGGGATGACCGGAATGGATGCCTGCCCGGCTGCCAGGACCTCAGGATTATCATCCTGGACCGCCGACGATATGACCACCACATCCGCTCCGCTAATCTGATCCGCGCCGTGGCCGATAAAAATTTTACCGCCTAATGTTTTCAGATTTTCGGTGATGTCCGAAGCCTTTAAATCGGAGCCGGATACCTTATAGCCCAGATTGAGCAGCAATTCGGCAATTCCGCTCATTCCGATTCCGCCGATTCCAACAAAATGGATATGGTATTTTTTTAAGTACATAGTTTTGTGTTGCGCGTTCCGTGTTGCGTGTTGCGGGATACGCCTTCCGTGTTACGGGTTATGGCCTCCGGACCAGAGGAGCCGGCGCCCCGGAGGGGTTGTGCATTTCGGGCCAGCCGCGATTTGAGCAATTTGCCGGTTAAAATAATCGTGGCTAAAAGCCACTCCCACCGGACGGTGATCAGCATATTTAAAAATTCTCTGGTTGAGTATTCAATAGCGAGCATCGCCCAGGCTCCATCATGCAGTCAATAAACGGTAACAGTCATCCACAATATTTCTGGCGGCCGCAGGTTTGCCGTGTCGCCTGGCCCTGGCGGCCATGTCCTCTAAAGTCTGCGGATGATCCCTGTAATCTTCTATTTTTTCACTGAGCAATTTGCTGCTGAGTTGCTCTTCTAGAACAATTTCAGCGGCACCATCGCTGGCCAGATCGGCGGCATTTAGCACCTGGTGATTGTCGGCAGCAAAGGGAAAGGGGATAAAAATCGCCGCTTTTCCCAGGGCCGTGATTTCGGCCACCGTGGTCGCCCCGGCCCGGCAAATAATCAAATCGGCCTGGCGATACTGCCGGGCCATATTATCGAAAAAGGACTGCACCTCTGCGCTGACTCTGTTTTTCCGGTAGGCGTCACTGACAGCCGCTTCGTCGGCTTCGCCGGTTTGATGGACGAAATGCAATCGTTCGTCATTCTGAAAGTGTTCCAGGGCCCCTATCATTGCCATGTTAATCCTGTGCGCCCCCTGGCTGCCGCCGATTATAAGAACCGTAAACCGGCCCTGACGGTTATCCTGTGCCGTGCCGTCTTCGGGTCGAGCGGCGCTCTCTAAAAGCTCCTGCCGTACCGGGTTGCCGGTCCAATGGACTTTTTTGGGGTTGAGCCTCGATTTGGTATTTTCAAATGAAATGTATATCCGATCTGCAAAACGCCCTAAAATTCTATTGGTAATTCCCGGCAATATATTTTGTTCATGAATGGCTATGGGAATTCTCATCAGCCAGGCACCGATGACCACCGGTCCGGCTGAGTAGCTTCCCAGGCCGATGGCCAGATCCGGAGAAAAATTTTTGAGAAGCCCCATGGCGGCCAGGGTGGCCCCGGGGATTTTCAAAACGGATTTAATTTGATTCCATACCCCTCGGCCCTTAATTCCCGCCACCTGAATGCTTCGAAGGTCAAAACCGGCCTTTGACAGGACGGCTTTTTCAAGCCGGTTGCCGGTGCTGACAAAGATGATTCGGGTCGCTGAATTTCGGGCCATAAATTCTCTGGCAATTGCAATTCCGGGAAACAAATGCCCGCCGGTTCCGCCTCCGGCAATAACAATGCGAAGCGCGCGATTTACACTGTTTTCAGCCGAATTGGCGATACCCGCTGTTTGGGTGTCTGATTGCCTTATATCCGATAGCTCATAGCTGATAGCTGATAGTCCAAAGGATTTTATCATTTTATTACTATGAGCTATGAGCTTTGAGCTATGAGCTAAAAGTTGTGAGCTATGAGCTAAAAGTTGTGAGTTATGGGCTTGCATGTTCTTCATCCAATAACTAATAACCAATAACGAATAACTATCAAGGCGCGTATAGGCGCCTTGATGCACTAATGTTCATCAAAATCCCAATGGATGCCATATTCAGCAACAGGGATGTGCCGCCATAACTTAAAAAGGGCAGGGTGAGCCCCTTGGTCGGCAGCAGGCCCAGGGCAACCCCCATGTTGATGCAAACCTGAAGGCCCATGGCGCTTGTCAGTCCGAAAGCCATCAGCGCTCCAAAAGTGTCCGGTGCATTGCGGGCAATCTGGATGCCTTTGACAAGAACCAGGCCGTAAAGCCCGATGGTGATTAAAACCCCGGCCAGGCCGAACTCCTCACCGATAATCGAAAAAATAAAATCCGTATGGGGTTCGGGTAGATAGAATAACTTCTGGAAACCCTTGCCGATTCCGGTACCCCACAATCCCCCGGTGCCGAAGGCCATCAGGGAATGCACGACCTGATAGCCTCCATCCGCTGGATATTTCCAGGGGTTGAGAAAGCTCAAAAGCCTCTCTACCCTGTACGGGGCTTTAACCAGATAGATGACAGCCACCGGCAGCAGCGCGATGAGTGACAAAAAAAGGTGGGTGCAGCGCACACCGCCGACAAACATCATCAGCCAGGTTAAAATGCCCAGGATGACCACCGAACCAAAATCGGGCTGTTGGAAAATACATAAGGCAAATACGCCGAATACAAATATGTGCGGCACAAAACCGATGGAAAACGCTTTGATTTTTTCCCGTTTTTTTTCCAGCGAATAGGATAGGAAGACGACCAGAGCGAATCGCGCAAATTCAGACGGTTGAAAAGTTAAATAACTGATCCGCAACCATCGTGCTGAGCCGCCGGCTGAATAGCCAAAATCAGTTACCTGGATGGCGATCAGAAACAAAAGCGCCAGAGCCAGTAATGGATAGGTTAACGGTCGATACCAGCGGTACGGAATGTGCCGGCAGCCAACCAGTGCGACAATGCCGATCAAGGCGAAAATTGCCTGCTTCTTTAAGAATAGGTAATCCGAGCCGAATTTTTTTAAGGCTACCGCCGAACTGGCGCTGTAAACCATTACGATCCCGATTCCTACCAGGAAAAGGACCGGAAACAACAGTTGAATGTCATAGGCCGCAGCAGTTGATGTCTGGTTTTTAGGGCTCATGATTCCCCTGCGTTCAGTGTCCTGTTTCATTTAAGGTTCATTACTTCTTTGCGGAAGTCTTCGCCCCGCTGGGCATAGCTGGCATACATGTCAAAACTGGCACACCCGGGCGACAGCAAAACAACATCGCCCGGGGAAGCTGCCTGGCGGGCCTGCTTGACGGCATCCGCCATGGATGTTGCCGATATTGTGGGCGTCAAATCTCCCAGGGCGCCCCGGATGAGGCCGGCAGCTTTGCCCATGACGATCAGGCTTCTGATATGTTCTCGAAAAATATCCCTGAGGGCCGCAAAATTACTGCCCTTATCAAGGCCTCCCATGATTAAGATCACCGGCTGGCTGAAACATTGCACCGCTCTGATGACCGCATCCACGTTGGTTGCCTTGGAGTCGTTGTAAAATTCAACATCCTCAATCGTCTCCAGATATTCCAGCCGGTGGGCCCCGCCGTGGAATTGGTTCAGTGCTTCCTGAATGGCTTCGGGCCGGGCTCCGGCGGCAATGGCGGCCAGGCCGGCGGCACAGGCGTTTTCCAGATTGTGCCGGCCCCGGAGCTTTATTTGGGATAAATCCAATGACCATTGATTTTGTCCTTTAGAATCAAGCGGCCCGGGATTGTCTATATGAAACCGGATATGGCTCCCGTTGATGACGGCACCGTCTTCATTTTCGCCGGTTAGGGGGAAAATCAACTTTTTATTTTTCAGATCCCTGGTAAGCGACCGCACGAGCTGATCCGAGCCGTTTAATACAGCAATGTCGCTTGCGGTTTGATTTTCAAATAACCGCATTTTGGAAGCGGCATAGGCTTCGAAATCCGGATAGCGGTCCAGATGGTCGATGGTGATGTTCAGCAGCACGGCAATGTGCGGTCTGAAGCGATCGATGGTATCCAGCTGGAAGCTGCTGATCTCTGCCACAATCACATCTGCTTTGCGGCCTTCGTCGATATAGCCGATTAATGGATTGCCGATGTTGCCCCCCACGAATACATCCAATCCGGATCGTTTGAGCATCTCGCCCAGAAGCTCGGTGGTCGTGGTTTTACCGTTGGTGCCGGTAACGGCCACGATCGGCTCCGCGATGAATCTTGATGCCAGCTCTATTTCTCCCATCACAACCGTACCGCTTTCCTGGGCCCGGACAACTGGTGCGATGGTGTGAGGCACCCCGGGACTCAACACGATGAGATCCGCATGTTGAAATGTTTCCGGTCGGTGCCGGCCTGCTTCCAAAGCGATGCCCATTTGACGAAGTTCCTGCACATGGGGTCCTAGATCTTTCTCGGCCGCCAGGTCGGTCACAATGACCACTGCCCCTCTTTTTTTTAAAAAGCGAGCCAAAGCTATCCCGGTTTTACCCAGGCCGACCACGGTAATATTTTTTTCAGCAAGCTCCATTTTAAATTAATTGTCCAATTTATAATTTTTCCAAACTGACCGCCCCGCTCTTCCTGGCAGGAGGGCAGGGCCTGAGGAAGAGCGGAGGCGGTCAGATTTTGGTGATTTATGTTTCTCTGTTTCCAACATGCTAGCTAATTAAAAATTCCGCTTACTTGCGCGCTTTTGATCACCTGAGTTTCAGCGTACTCATGGCCAGCAGGGCCAGTGCGATGGCAATGATCCAGAAGCGTACGATCACTTTAGGTTCCGGCCAGCCCTTTAATTCAAAGTGGTGGTGCAAAGGCGCCATTCGGAAAATACGTTTACCGCTGGTCATTTTAAAAAAGCTGACCTGAAAAATGACCGATAAGGCCTCGATCACAAACAGGCCGCCAACCAGCGCCAGCAATATTTCCTGTTTGGTTATGACGGCAACAATTCCCAGAAAAGCCCCCAGCGAGAGGGAACCGACATCGCCCATAAAAATTTGCGCCGGGTAAGCGTTAAACCATAAAAAGCCCAGTCCTGAACCGGCTATGGCACCGCAAAAAATTGCCAGCTCCCCGCTGCCGGGCACGTAATTAATCTGCAGGTAATTGGCGATTTTGACATGACCGGCAACATAGGCGAAAATCATATAGGTCGTCGCGGCGACAATCACCGGACCGATAGCCAGGCCATCCAGGCCATCGGTAAGATTTACGGCGTTAGAGGCGCCGACAATGACAAAGGCTGCGAAAATGATATAGCCCCAGCCGAAATCAGGTGTGGCATTTTTGAAAAAAGGGATGGTAATCGTGGTTGAAAAGTCAGGACTGGCATAAACCATAAGACCGGCAATCAGAGCGATGACGGCCTGCAAAACCAGTTTACTGCGAACCCCCAGACCTTTGCTTCGTTTTTTAACCAGCATCAGATAATCATCTATAAATCCGACCAATCCGTACCCGACGACCACAAACAGCGTGATCCATACAAAAAAATTGGTCAAATCACTCCAGAGAAGAATGGAGACCACGACGGATAAAATGATCAGCGTTCCGCCCATGGTCGGGGTGCCGGCCTTGCCAAGATGAGTCTTGGGACCGTCATCCCGGATATACTGCCCGATCTGCATTTTCGACAGTTTGCGGATCATCCAGGGGCCCAGCAGAAAGCAGATGAGAAATGCCGTCAAACTGGCGTAAATGGTCCTGAACGTAATATAGCGGAATACGTTTAATACCGAAAAGGTCGTATGCAGTGGGTATAATAGGTGGTAAAGCATAATTTTTTCTGTTTAGTCGTTTAGCGCCATTTTTCTGATAACATCTTGTCAGAAGCTTAAGGTTTCAGGTGTCAGGTG
>Ga0075308_1000036_pt1 | contig 59691 bp, 60 predicted proteins | sample Joice_ThreeSqA_D_3_FD_120062 | JGI IMG/M metagenome (GOLD analysis project Ga0075308, IMG submission 120062) | Natural and restored wetland microbial communities from the San Francisco Bay, California, USA, that impact long-term carbon... | ecosystem: Environmental > Terrestrial > Soil >... | reverse complement strand
TTGATATTATTTCTTCCATCAGTGGAGTAACCAAGGATTGATTCTCCATAATCTGATCAACCGCTAATCTGGTCGCTTATACAGCAAGGAAGCAGGAATTCTCAAGATGCCTTCGGGATCGCCATCTTCTTTAAGTTGCCGGGAGCATTCCCATTTCAGGGCTCCTTTTTTCTCTCCATATGTGCATGAACCATGCGCAACACGCCATAGCTGTATTTGCCGTTGAGGGACCTGTGCAGATCACCGAACGATTCTTTGTTGTTTTGCATGATGCTGCTCACTTCCCCGATGGTTTTCTGATCGAGTACCTCAGTGATGTCAAGGATTCCTTCTCTGATACCCGCTGAGGCATGGCTGAGGTAATTGGCGGATTTTTTGAAAACAGGGATATCGCCAGTGTGAGAGCAATTCAAAAAATATTCTGGCAGCGTATGCTCTGACAGTGCACTGCACGTAAATGAGTGTACACTTTGTAATCCCAGAAAAGTTTTTTGATGCCAGATGTACCAGGACCGTATGCTAACATTGTACCTATATGGCAGGCGGCTAATTAAATCGAAAAAAAACGTACCTGATTAGGGGAAGCCTGCACTTCTACGAATCGATTCCATGTTGTGGATGGAAGTTACGGTAACCCGTTCATGGACCGGGTAATCGCTGCTACCCGGATACAGTATCCATGCGTGCTCCAGTTCAAGATCCTTCATGCAGGAATGCAACGACCTTGTCATCCCGGGTGCATCCTGGAACTTGAATTCAATGCCCCAGTTCCTGCCGTTCTTCACGAAAAACAGATCCAGTTCGGCTCCCGAATGCGTGGAATAGAAGTAAATTTCTTCCGGCTGAAGATCCAGCGCCCGGAGGACATTGATCAGGGCAAAGCATTCCCACGATGCCCCAAGTTTGGGATGAGACCTTAGTTGCTTCCTGTTCTCCAGCGAAAGCAGGGAGTGGAAGATACCCGTATCCTGGAAATACAACTTCGGGCTCTTCACCAGTCTCTTCCCGATATTCTTGTAATAAGGTCTCAGTAGCCTGATCATGAATGTCCCTTCAAGCAGATCGATGTAGTTGCGCACGGTCGTATCTGAAATTCCGAACGACCGTGCTAATTCAGATAGATTGAGGATCTGTGCGTTGTAATTGCTTAACATCATCCAGAACCGCCTGAGGGTTTGGGCGGGAATTCGTATTCCCAGTTGCGGAATATCTCTTTCCAGAAAGGTGACAATATAATTCTTTCTCCATAGCATGCTCGCTTCGTCCGAAGCGGCGAGAAAGGACCTGGGAAGGCCTCCGCGCATCCACAGTTTGTCGAGCGAATCTTTTCCCGTTTCGTCAGGACCGAACCCATGCAAATAATGAAACCCGATCCTTCCTGCAAGCGACTCGCTACCCTGCCGGATCAGCTCTTTTGAAGCGCTGCCGAGGATTACATATTCCTGTTGCGGCCGGTAGTCCGTGAGGTATCGGATCACCGGGAACAATTCCGGTCTGCGCTGGATCTCATCAATGACAATGGTGCCTGAAAGGTCCCCCAGGACCAGGTTGGGATTATCCAGGGCCGAAAGATCAGCCGGGTTTTCCAGATCGAAATAATGATCTGCATTCAGCTGCCTGGCCAGCGTGGTCTTCCCGGTCTGCCTGGCTCCCAGTATCGCTGTCACACGAAAGACCGACTGTAGCTTCCTGATATGATCGATATCCTTACGTCGTTCAACCATACTGCAAATGTAAGCTACTAAACTGGAAATTTCCAACCTTGAACTGGAATTTTCAAGGATTTGTGATGCTTTTCTTTAGTCAGTATCCGGATAGTATCCCGACTGACTTCAAATCCTACAGCTATTGAGAGAAAGGTCCCGGTATGTCCCGGGTCCCGGGGGACCGGTCGAGGTGACATAACACATGCGGTTGTGCTTTCCGTTTGCATCGTGATTATCGGAATAAGAGAGCTAATAGGTCCCTTTCCGCTTATGTACCCGGGTTGCTTCATGAAAGTCTGTCTGGCCGGGTGCTACTGGCAACCCCAATTTTCCATGAATCATTCCATAAATCTTCAAATATTATACCTCCTTCACCTCTTTCGGTATCGGTATTAGTAAATAAAGCAAGTGTAACCCCCTTGTCAGGGAAGTACCAAAGATTACCACCCATCCCTTGAGTATCACCATGATGTCCCATAGCCCAAATATCTTTTGGTAAATACTGGTTCATTTTTGCATCCAGGTCAATTAAACCGTCTTCATATAATAGTATAATGGCGGTACCTGTATATATTTTAACAATGCTTCCACTCGCTGCAGGTGGTATTTTGTCATCGGCTGACCTGTTTCAATGCACGCTTTTCCCGATGACCCGGCCCAAAAACCATTCGCAGGGTCATCAATAGCCACGCCAAAGCTTTGAAGGAGTATTGCATGAACGGCCTGTTTGCACAAAGGTTCGGGGAGGGCATCCAGAGATAGGCAAAGGTATTGCGAAAAAAGGTGGTACAAAAAAACTCAATAAAGTGTATGGACGATTAGGGCGACTGAAACAAATATACCCATCCGTACACAGCTACTACGAGTGAACCTTAAATGATGATGGCCATAACACTGCAACCGGTATATACTGCCGCCACAGAACGAGCGAAGACCCTGACAGACAAGCAGGCATCTATTTTCTATGTACCTCCTTTATAGTGCATCACCTGATTTCTTTCCAAAAGGGATGCAAGAGCTGATAAAACCAGAGGATTCCAGTTCACTCAGAATGGAAGTGGCGGTTCCTCCGGAGCTTATTTTCATGGCTTACTGCAGCTCATTTCGATTAAGACAGCTTTAAGGATTTCACTGATTGAAATTGTATCCTTTGGTATATACTGAGTTCCGGAATTAATATTAGCTGATTTCTTAAAACTCTGCATGAACACAATAGGCAGGTTTTTATATGTTACATTATATTGATATATTAACAATTAGTTGTTATATTGTAACAAATCTGCTATTATGAGAACCGCACCGCATATTGGAGTTAATATCCATAGTTATAGAAGATTACAAGGTCTTTCGCAGCAACAGGTGGCTGAATATCTTGGTGTTACAAGAGAGTTAATTTCGTTTGTTGAAGGTGGGAAAAGAGATTTATCAATTAGTAAGTTGAATAAATTGTCTGATCTGTTTGGTATTGAACTTGCTGACTTAATCGAGGAAGATCAGCAACTTCAAGATGTGAATTTAGCTTTTGCTTTTAGAACAGACGAAACAGATGCAGACCTTAACAATATTGCTGCTTTTAGGCGTATTGTATTGAATTATTTTAAAATCGAGAGATTAAGTAATGATTTACAAGATTAAAAAGGATGCGATTGAGTTTCGGGATGAATTGGGTTACGGTAATACGGATGCTCTGAATTTCAACAGTCTATTTATTAAATTAGAAATTATTGCCGTATTCAAGCCGCTCACGAATAGTTTTTCGGGTATGGCGATCAAAACGGGTTTAAAGAATTTTATTTTGATTAACTCAGATCATTCTATTGGCAGACAACATTTTAGTATTTGTCATGAATTGTTTCATCTTTATAAAGACGAGACATTCGCTCCTCACCACAGTTTTGCTGGTCACTTCAATAAAAGAAAGATCAATGAATATTATGCAGATATTTTCGCATCATATTTTCTTTTGCCTGATGATGGAGTTCTAAATCTTATTCCTGATGATCAGCTTGAGAGAAACAAAATACAGATAGAGACGATACTAAAGATTGAGCATTATTTTGGCTGCTCAAGGAGCGCTTTATTATTTCGATTAAAGGAGTTGAAAATAATTGATACTGATTTGTATGATCAGTTTAATCACTCAATCAAGCGTATAGCTAAATTGTATGGATACTCAACTGAACTATATGAATCTGGCAATGATGGGAAAGTTATCGGCGATTATGGAACGATTGCAAAATCCTTGTTCGACAAAGAGAAGATTTCGGAAGGACACTATTATTCTTTGATGAAAGATATTGGTATCGATATTCTTAACGATTCAGGTAATGGCAGTCAAGATTGATAAGGGTAAGAAAATAATTATAGATGCGGATGTCATTATTCATTTCATTAAAGGCGATCAACTGGTATTATTACCAACAATCTTTCCAAATAAAATCTACATTCTTGATGTAGTGTTTCAGGAAGTATTCGTAGGCAGACTTAGAACCCAGGTAGAGAATTTGATCAGGTTTGGATTCATTCAAGAGTTAGAATTTGATGGTAATCTACAAGTAATGAAAGAATTCGCTCAACTGAAGAAGCAGTTCGGCATTGGTGAAAGTGCTTGTATGGCTTATTGCCGATATTATAATGACGTAATTGCAAGCAGCAATTTAAAGGACATTACTTCTTATTGCCAAGAGCATGGTATTACTTATTAAACTACAATGGACTTCATATATGAAGCCTTCACAACTGGGAAATTAAATGAATCTCAGTGTGATAATTTTATCCATGAGGTTATTCAAAATGGAAGCAAACTTCCTTTCCCTAATATGCAAAGCTACCTTCGTAGCCTTTTGTAATGCGATGTTACATTATTAACTATGATACACCCTGGGAATTGCTACTTGAAAAAGGAGCGTTGGTACTCCGCAATCTCTACAAGATCAACAAAGCATTTTGGAAGAAAAGGGAAAAGGATTGATTCTCCATAATCTGGACAACCGCTAATCTGGTCGCTTATACAGCCTGGAGGCAGGAATTCTCCAGATGCCTTCGGGATCGTCATCTTCTTCCACCGAAATGGTTTTGGTATTTATCCTGAGTACATGCCCCTTCCTGAAGGTTCCCTGGTTATCGTGCCAATAAACCGGTTCTCCCAGGGAAAATGCCGAATGGGTCGCCAGCCTCTGAAGGTCATTCATGATTCTGATTCGCTTGACAATAGCTTTGTTCAGTAGGATGAGTTCGTCCCTGGTTAATTTATCAAGGAGATTTTCTACCTGTTGCACGAGTTGCTTATTTGTTGTATCCATAAGATATTTTTAAGTGTCGGGAGCATTCCCGATTCAGGGCTCCTATTTTCTCTCCATATGTGCATGAACCATGCGCAACACGCCATAGCTGTATTTGCCGTTGAGGGATCTGTGCAGATCACCGAACGATTCTTTGTTGTTTTGCATGATGCTGCTCACTTCCCCGATAGTTTTCTGATCGAGTACCTCAGTGATGTCAAGGATTCCTTCTCTGATACCCGCTGAGGCATGGCTCTCGATGGTGGATGTAACCAGGTTTCGTTCCGAGGCAATTTCTTCGAGCGATTTCCCCTCTTTGATCAGGGCGCAGGTGATCCGGAAACTTTCTACCTTTCCGGGTTTTGCGTTTTTTTTGGTTTTGCGTGTACGGCCACTTTTGGCTTGTTGGAGTTTGGGATTTTCCCGGGCCGCTTGTTGGGCCTGGTCCCACAATTCGCGGCGGCGTCTGGCAGCCGGGCTGTTTATGGCTTTTGTCTGATGGAGGGGCTGACCGGACAGGATGCTGGCGGCCAGGTCCCGGGCCTGCTCCAGTTTGGTCCAGGCGATCATGATTTGCTGGTCCATTTCGCTCAGGGCGTTCCGGTAGGTCTTTGTGCGGGTGAGACGCTCTGTCTCTGCCAGGTGGACCAGGAGCTGTTTCAGGTTCTCTTCCATGAAGGCGGCGTAGTAGCGGCTGCCTTTTGCAATGCGTTCCAGGAGCTGGTCCGGGCTGTCTTGCAGAAGCAGGTCCTGCAGCTGCCGGCGGAAGGTGGCTGTGTTCCCGGCTTCCTCTCTTATGTGTTTAAGCAGCACTCCCAGGGCTCCCTGCATGGCCGGATCTTCAAACTCCATCTTTTCGGCTTTGAACTTCCGGATGCTTTCCAGTTGCTTTTCGAGCGACGAAAAATCGAAGGTGGTGCTCAGGATCTCTTCCAGGTAAAGGCGCTGTTTGTCCTTTAGCAGTTCGGGCAGGGGCTTTTGTGCCTCCATGCTCTGGTTGAATACCTCCACATCGGCGTCGAAGCGAATAACTGTAGGGTGGATGGGTGTGCGGAGGATCAGGCCGTCCAGGCTCCTGAGCCTGCTGAGGGCTACGTAGACCTGTCCGGGTGCAAAGGCCTTTCCCACATCTATAATGGCTTTTTCGAAGGTCAGCCCCTGGCTCTTATGTACTGTAACGGCCCAGGCCAGTTTCACCGGGTATTGTTCAAAGCTGCCAATGACTTCCTCTTCCACCTCCTTGCTTTCTTCATTGAGGGTGTATTTTTTATTCTCCCAGCTTTCTTTCCCGAGGGTATATGTTTCACCGCTGCCGGACATGCGCACGGCGATCCTCTCCCCGTCCAGGCGATCGACCCGTGCCAGATTTCCGTTTACATAGCGTTTATCTTCACTGGAATCGTTCCTGATAAACATCACCTGGGCCCCTTTCTTCAGCTCGATCTGCAGGGGGAGAGGGAAGAGATTTTCGGGGAAATCGCCCGTGATATCTGCCTCGAAAAAGAATGAGGGAGTTTGCAGGGCCTTTAGTTTGTTCGTGTTGATTCCATCGGCAATATGGTTGTGTGTGGCCAGGGTAATGACCTCTTCCTGGTTTTCAGGCTCTTCTGCGCTGCGACAGTGACTGTTGAGTGTGGCCACATCTTCCCGGGTGAGCTGCTTGTCCCGCAGGCGATTGAGAATGTGGATGAATTGTTGATCGCTCTGGCGGAAGATCTTGTCCAGTTCTATGGTAACCATTTTTTCTTTCCGGAAGGCAAGGGCCTCGAAAAAGTGCATGCTCCGGTAGTAGTTTTGCAGCAGTTGCCACTCCTCTTCTTTGACGATGGTGGGAAGCTGGTGCAGGTCGCCGATCATAAGCACCTGCGTTCCCCCGAAACTTTTAAAATAATTCCCTTTGGCGCTACGCATGCGGTAATCGATGGCATCAAGGATGTCCGCACGCAGCATGCTTACCTCGTCGATAATGAGCAATTCGGTTGCCCGCAACACCTTTTTTCGTATGCTGTTCAGGGTGTGTTTACGGGTGAGGGAATGTTTCGTGTAGAAGCTCGCTGTTTCGGAGTATGTGCCTTCTGGTTCCTGTTCAGGGATAAAGCTGCCAAATGGGAGGAGGAACTGCGAATGGATGGTTACTCCCCCTGCCTGTAAGGCGGCAATGCCGGTGGGGGCAACGACGATGTGACTTTTATGGGTTTCAGCGGCCAGCTGTTTCAGGAAGGTGGTTTTGCCGGTACCGGCCTTCCCGGTGACGAAGAGATGGCTGTTGGTGGTTTCTATAAAACGCCTGGCCATCTCCAGCCTGGCTGTTTGCTGCATCTGCATGAACAAAAGTAACGAAATCCTGCTACTCTTTGCGGGAATGTTTTGCGATAAATCTGTATCTTCAGGCTTATGAAGAATTATGACGAACTCAGGCGCATTTGCGAAAGGACCAGCCGGATATCTGAAAGGGTGGTGGATGATTTTCTGATCCAATATGCCGCCGGGCACCATGGACTGGGAAAGAAAATGGAACAGCAGTTTGAGCGGTATCGCCACCTGAAGAAGCAGCTGGGCAATCAGGCTCTGAACATGCTGAAGAGCCAGTATCTTGCCCACTTGATCTTTAAGCATGAGGGCTTGCTCGGACGGTTTATTAAGCATCCTGCGCTGGACCGTTTTAAGGATGAGGAAAGGGACTACCTGGCACAGCAGCTCAAACAGCCCTGGCGTTTCAGTTTCAGCGTGATCGTGGACGGGCCTGCCGAGGATTTTTACCTGATGGAGGATGTTCTCAGCGGGAAGCAGTTCCTGCTTTACTCACCGGGGGTAAGTAATATTCTGGATTCAGACAGGCCGGCACTCTGGTTTAATCTTATTGGATTCAATGGTTCCTGCTGGCAGAGCTATGGCCCGGTGGTGTACTACAATAGTTTTGAGGCTGACGATATCTTTTTCTTTGCGACCGAGCTGAATCCGGATATTGGGGATTTTCAGGAAGTGGCTGCCGATGTGGAACGGGATCCGCTCCCCTATATGATGTTGCTCACGGGATCGACTTATCCCATGACCTACCATAAGGAAGACCAGATATTGTACCTGCTTGCCGAACATGATCTGGAGGCCCTGGATACCGCGGGACTGAAGAGGGCTTTTAAGACTGAATACGACAGTGGGGTGTATCGCATGACCCATCATGAGTGGGGAGCACATCCCCATTTTGCGGAGGTTTTTTTCGATGAGGAGCAGCACCTGCTGCTGTTCAATGCCATGACCGAAAGGGGATTTGCCGGACAGGTGGAGGCTCTTAATGCGTTCGGCCATGATTTCCCTGCAGAGCCCTATCTCAGGGTCAATATGACCATGGTGACCACCGCCAATGAGATCTTGAAAAGGAAGGTGGTGCTCAATGAGTACCACGGCCTGTTTAAGGAGGCGCCCGATCCTGTAAAAGATAAAGTCCTGGAAGATATCAATGCCTTTATTGCCCTGGTGCTGCCCGATATCAATGCGGGGATTACCCCGGATATTGAGGAGGCGATCCGAAAGACCGGGATCGATCCGGAAAACGCCCGCAGTGTGATGGAATCGGTGATGGGCAGACTGGAGAATCTTCCCGGAGAGATGCCGGTTCCCGGGAAGAAACAGGCAGTCTCCAAAAAACTGCCAGCGGCTTCAAAACAACTCCCTGTGCAGCCTTCGGAGGGGACCCGTTTGCTGAGCTCAGATGATGAGCTACTGTTTGATCTTCACCTGTACATGTTGACCAGTGAGATCCGCAGGCTTGCTCCCTGGGATTACTTGTTCGAAGACGACCTGTTCGGGGTGCAGGTACCCGGAACGGAGCTTGTCTATTATGTAAGCGTAATGGGAAGTGATGGGGAGTTTGAGGCGCTCACTTTCTATAAAGGACATGAGGGACTGACTGATTTTCTGGAATTCAGGGCAAAGGTCGATCAACTGTCCGACCCGGAACTCGATGAAGCAGGCCTGCTCCGTGCCTCCACGATGGTAGGGGGGGTGATGACCATTCCGCATATATTGCTCTCCTTTGCCGACCGTGAGGAACTGGACAGGGAGAACCTGGCAGCCATCAGGAAATCAGGTGCCCGTGTAAGGGGAAACGGCAATTGGCCACGTATTGAGGAGATCGTTCCGGGTTATGTGCCCGTTTATCCGGGCAGGGAAACACTCATTGAGCTGTACCTGGTAATGCAGCAGGCCCTTGTCGTTCTGGAAAAGGCAATGGAGGATGACCGGTATTTGATCCGTGAAGCGGATCCGGAAGGCACGCTCCTTGTAAGGGTCCCAGCCGGGAAAGGGCCTAAATTCAGGTGGAAGGACCATTACCTTGTCCCTGATCCCCGGTGGGGAGAGGTTTCCTATTCAGTAAATGTTAAGGCAGGAACACGCACCGAGCTTTCCCGCCTACCGGAAACCGGCAGTGTGTTGCAGATCGAACTGATTATGCTGCCCACCCCGGTAAAAGATATGGGCCGGAAGGGCTATTTCCCTTTTGCACTGTTGATGGTCGAAAAAGGAAACGGTCTGATACGGAGCTACTCCATCCTGGCTCCGAAGCCCGATCTGCGTTCCATGTACGAATCGGTCCCTCAAAAGGTAATGGAAGAGCTGGTAAAATTTGGTCACAGGCCCTCAAAGATAGAGATCCGCACGGATCTGCTCTTTGATACGCTTCTGGAGTTCCTTGATGAGGCCGGGTGCAGTGTTGAGTGGGTGGACCGGATGCCGGAGATGGATGAGGCGATCGCCTCCATGATTTCCGGAATGTCCTGAACTATCCCTGCAAATCCCAAACAGGAATCATTTATCGGCATTTATACCGATAAAAGATATTTATTAGTATATTTACTGATAAAGCAAACAACCTATGAACTACGCCACAATTTCAGCCGATGTAATCTCCTATACATTGTTACCGGAGCCAGAGAAAAGAAAACTGGAATCAGGTATTAGGCAACTGATATCAGACTTTTCAATCCGTTTTGAAAAGCATAATTTCTATGGAAGGCTGGTTCAGGGCGATTATTTTGAATGTGCAATAGATGATCCCAAATACGCTCTTCGAATTGCCCTATTATTAAAAACATACGTTAAATCCTTTGAACTTGGGATAAAAAAGGGCGACAAGGCTAAGTTAAAATACTTCATGGAATATGGGATTAGGCTCGCCGTGGCAGTAGCATCCCTGACAAAACTGGATCCAATAAATGGGATTATTGACGGAGAAGCCATTTATCTTTCTGGTAGAACCATTAAGAGCATGTCGACATCTGATAAACAGAAGATTGTAATAAAGAATACGATGTTCTTTTGTAGTCCTGACAGCGTGTTGGAAGAGCAGTTTGATACGCTCTTCTCCTTACTGGATACGGTCATTTCACGATGCTCAGCCAAGCAATCCGAGGTGGTTTATTATAAACTTTTGTCTTTTAGTGAGAAAGAAATTGCAGGGAAACTGAACAAGAATCAATCCACAATCAGTCAACATTCAACCGCCGCAGGCTGGTTATCTATAGAAAAGGCTATGCATTATTTTGAAAATACAATCCAATGATAGAGATTAAACTCATTCTTCTGTTGGTCATTGCCCACCTGCTGTCGGATTTTATTTTTCAACCGCAGGCCTGGAGTGATAGAAAGTTGCCCGGTTTTTCACCATACATCATGTATATCATATGGTGGTGGTGGGAAGTTTAAGCTATATTCTATCCTTTGATTTGAGATTTTGGAAAGCGGCTATCATTTTAACAGTGATCCATCTTATGATGGACATGTTAAAGAGCTGGTTGATTCAGCGAAATCCAGCAAAGGACTACTTCTTCCTGGATCAAATAGTGCATCTGTGGTCCGGATTCAGGGCTTAGTCATCCGAAAACTCCTTCAGCAGCTTGCGGTAGGGGGAGAAGATCTTGGAGCGCGAGATGAAGCCGCGGTATTTGCCGTTCTCGGTAACGGGGAGGTTCCAGGCGCCGGTCTCCTCGAATATCTCAACCACCTGTTCCATCTTTTCCTGCAGGTCGATCACCGCAGTCGGGGGCTGCACCAGTTCTTCGATCTTTACCTTTTCGTAGAGTTCAGTATTGAAGATGATGTCGCGGATTTCGTCCAGGTAGATGACGCCCACCAGCTCTTTCTCCTCATTCACCACCGGGAAGATGTTCCGTTTCGACTTCGAGATGGCCTTTACCAGTCCGCCCAGGTTGCCGTCGATTTTAACCTTCTTAAAGTCATCTTCCAGGACTTTTTCCACGGAGAGCATGGAGAGCACGGTTTTGTCCTTGTGGTGGGTCATCAGTTCGCCCCGCTGGGAAAGTCGCAGTGTGTAGATCGACTGCTTCTCGAAGGCCAGGATGGTGACATAGGAGATGGTGGCGGTGACGATCAGGGGAATAAAGAGGCTATACCCCCCGGTAACCTCGGCGATCAGGAAGATGGCGGTCAGGGGAGCGTGCATCACACCGGCCATTACGCCGGCCATTCCCACCAGCGTGAAGTTGTTTTCAGAAATATCTGCAGAGGTAAACGTATTGACGGCTTCGGCCAGTGTGGCTCCGCTGATCCCTCCCACGAACAGGGCAGGGGCAAAGATCCCGCCCACGCCTCCGCTCCCCGTGGTAATGGCCATGGCGATCACCTTGAATATGATCAGCACCAGGAAGAAGCCAATGATAAAGGATGCGTTGTTGCCGATGATCCCCTCGAACAAGGTGCCGTCAAAAAGTTCTGATGCGTGTCCCGAAAGCAATGTTCGCAGGGAGGTATACCCCTCCCCGAAGAGGTGGGGCATCAGGAAGATCAGCACCGATACCATCAGGCCGCCAACCAGGGTCCGCACCAGTCCGTTCTTAATGCGTCCCATACTGTGTTCCACCAGGTTGTTCATCCGGGTAAAGTAAAGGGAGACCAGCCCGGTAAAGATCCCCAGCAGGACATAGAAGGGGAGGTTGTTTATCACAAAGGGCTCGCTGATGGTAAAGGAGAAGACCACCTGTTCGCCCAGAAGGAAGTAGGCGACTATGGCACCGGTGACCGACGAGAGGAGCAGCGGGACGATCGACCAGGTGGTCAGGTCCAGCATCAGCACCTCGAACGAGAAGATCAGCGCCGCGATGGGCGCTTTGAAGATCCCGGCAATGGCCCCGGCCGCACCGCAGCCCACCAGCAGCACCACCGATTTGTAGTTGAGCCTGAGGAGCCGCCCGATGTTGGAGCCGATGGAGGAGCCGGTGAGCACGATGGGGGCCTCAAGTCCCACCGATCCGCCCAGTCCCACGGTGAGCGAGCTGGCCACCATGGAGCTCCACATGTTGTGGGGTTTCAGGTGCCCTTTTCTTTTGGAGATGGAGAAGAGGATCTTGCTGATACCGTGACCGATGTCCTGTTTCAGCAGGTACTTCACAAACAGCATTGTGAGCATGATCCCAACCAGGGGCAGGAGGAAGGCGGGTTCGGCGGCCTCATCCCCCAGCAGCATCGATTTGGACCGGATCTCTACGAAATGGGTGAGGTTTTTCAGCAGTACGGCGGCACCTCCTGACAGGAGCCCGATAATCAGGCTGAGGGCAATCATCAGTTGACGGTGCCTGATATGCCTGACCACTCCCCACATGCGTAGTGTTATGCTGTGCCCTTTCTTCATCTCTTCATTCGAAGGCACTGCTGTTATAGTTTATGCGGTTTGGCCTTCATATACCGGATCTTTCTTAATATCCAGTTGGGCAACGGTTTGGTGACGTCCTTACGTTTCCAGAGGTTGATGTACCATCCAAAACGTTTGGTGATCGGTATTTTGTGGGTCTCCACAAACTCGACCAGCGTGCCGTCAGGATCTTCCACGTAGGCAAAATGGCCGGCTGCTTCTCCCATATCGAATGGCTTGCCGGTGGGATTGATAGCTGAATCCACCGTAAAGGGGAACCCGTTGTCACAACACTCCTGCTTGAGCATTTTCATATTGAGGATATCGAAGCAGATATGAATGAAGCCCAGGTCGCCCCAGATCCTGTCCTTGAAGATCTTCCCGGGGGTACGGTCCAGCGTCTGCAGCAATTCAATCTCGGAGGGACCGAACAATCTTGAAAACGGCCCTTTACGGACCTCCCGATGCTTGAGGAGGATCCTTCTGAATTTACCGTCCCCACCCGGAAGGCCATGAAGATCTTCAAAGGTGCCCTCGTTATCGTATGCCACCACGTTATATCCAAGTATATCGCTGTAGAGCTTCATCGCCTTTTCGGGCGATGTGGTGCCGATGGTCACCCCGAAGGATCCTCCCGTCGGCTTCCGCAAATTCTTAAAGATGGAGTATTCCTCCACCACCTGCCAGATATTGTTGAAAGGGTCTTTCAGATAGAAGGTATTCCTCCCGGTGGGATCCTTCACTATACCGGTGAGACAGTTGGCCTGTTTCAGGTGATCGTAGGCTGCCTGCACGTTGACCGATTTGATCTTTCCTGCGATAATACCCAGATCGCCCAGCTGCAAATCAAAGGTGGGGGTCAGGGGGGTGCGCTGTGTATGCTGCCAGATCTCGAATCCGCCCCCGCCCATAATATTCATAGCCAGGCCGGCGTGCCGTTCCCAGGGTTTACCGTCGGTATGGGGCAGCATATATTCCGCAATAGCCTGCTCTTCAAACATCCTTATATCCATCCCGAAATTAGGGATATACCACTTCCAGGCTTCCCCGAAATTGCTGACACCTATGCCGATTTGCTGGATGCCCGAGATATATTTTCTCTGCAGGATTCTTCTCTTCTTCATATATTTCGCAAAGATAGATTATAAAATTGTTTTTAGCAGAAAAAACTATCTTTGAAACCGAACCAACCTCCAAAATTTAATGGCGAGATCGAATGTGAGCGGTGCAGCAAAGGGTGTACATAAACGTAACTTTTTTTACTATATGATCTACCCTTATGTGAAGGCATTTTTTTTCTTGTTTTATGGCAAGGTGGAGGTTACAGGATTGGAGAACATACCCCGCAATGAACCGGTCATTATGGCTCCCAATCACCAGAATGCGCTGATGGACGCCCTTATCTTGCTTTTTTCATCACCCCAGGACATCGTTTTTCTGGCCCGGGCCGACATCTTCAATAACAGGGCCCTGGCTTTTTTTCTGAACAGCATGAAAATGCTGCCGGTGTTCAGGCAACGCGACGGAGCTTCGGAGCTGGGAAAAAATGAAGACATTTTCGATATCTCGGTGGACGTATTGCACAACCGGCACTACCTGTGTGTCATGCCTGAAGGGAACCATGGTAACCAGCGCAGGTTAAGGACCATTGTGAAGGGTATTTTCAGGATAGGGTTCAAGGCCCAGGAGGATTATGGAACCAGATCTTTTGTGAAAATCCTGCCGGTCGGGCTTGACGTGGGACATTATGTGAAGCAGAACCAGAAGCTGCTGATCCAGTATGGCAAACCCATCGAGATGTCCGAATACTGGGAAGAGTACCAGGAGAACAATGCCCGCGGCATCAATACCGTGAAAGCCAGGTTGCGGGAGGAGATGCTGCCGCTCATGATCAATATCGAAAACGATGAGTTCTATGAAACCATCATGGAACTGAAAGCGATCTATAATCCGCGAATGCGGAAGATCATGGGGATTCAAGGCAACAGGCTGATCGATAAATTTGCAGCTGATAAAGAGATGATCTCCAGGATAGAAGCCCTTATCGAAAAGGATCCGGAGCCCGTGCGCGAGCTGGCCGAAAAGGTTGACAAATATACCACCTGTTTGAAAGAGAATAAAATCCGCGACTGGGTGGTTCGCGACAGGGGGTATAGCCTGTTAAGGAGCTTGTGGAGGTATTTCTCCCTTGTTGTTACCTTCCCCTTTTTCCTGTCAGGGTTTATAACCAATGCGATTCCCTATCTGCTGCCCGGTTACCTTGTGCGGAATGTGAAGGATTTGCAGTTCCACAGTTCACTGAAGGCCGGACTTGGTATTCTGTTACTTTTCCCGCTGTTCTATTTCCTGGAGACCCTTGCATTTGCATTGATATCCGGATTTCCCTGGTGGACCTGGATCGCCTTCTTGCTGGCCCTTTTGCCATTGGGAAAGGTGGCACTGACCTGGTACCTGCGCTGGAAGAAGACCGTTCGTGGTTTTTGGTTCAGGCGCCGGCTATGTCGAAACAGGCCTGAAGCATTACAGCTCGTGGGGTTTAGGAAAGTAATTATGGATGTGACTGATCAACTGGTGTCATAACCGGGAGCTCTGCCGCTTTATAATCTTTAATGTTCCTGGTAATAATGTCACCTGTATCCGTTTGTTGATGGGCTAAAGGTCCGTGATATCATCCAGCAGCCTGCGTTCCTTCTTTGTGGGGCGTCCGGTCCCCCGGTCGCGTTTGATGAAAAAGTCGTCCTCCAATTCCAGTTTTTGCAGCTCCTCCTGAGGTGTGATGTCCTCCACGTACTTTTCCACGATCCTGGCACCAACCCGCTTTTCGATGGGATCCAGCACCCGGTAGGAGTAGACCACAGGCATTTTCTTCACCTCGATCACATCACCGGCCACAATGTTCCGTGAGGGTTTGGCCGGCATATCATCCACGGTGATACGTCCTTTTTTACACGCCTCCGTGGCCAGGGTCCGGGTCTTGTAGAGGCGCACCGCCCAGAGGTATTTATCTATTCGAACACCAGGGGGCATCTATAGGTAGTTTGGTTGTTAGTGCCTTGTTTTATAAAAAATCCGGTCTCCACTCCCAGGTTCAGGTCCCGGCTCGCAGTTGCGGTGGATATGTTTTTATGAACACGCATATAATCTTTTCTGTTAAAACTGTCGAGCCCCAAGTTATAAAAATACCTTATCCTGTCTATGGCGCCGATCTTTTTTCGACATGATTCCAGCAGGTTGGATAGGGCAATATGGATAATATCAAGCATATAATTCACGAAATCTGTAGTATCAGTATTGAGATCGCGTCCCGGAAGCCTGGAGTAATATCTCTTTTTCCCGGTCAGGATTTCCTTCTCCCAGGGCAGGAATTCGAATAAAGGGTATTCTTTCATGAGCAGCAGGGTCTGCCAGAATCTGCTTATTATTTCATTATTTGTTTCGAAAGGCTCATAGAACTGGATGGCATAATGGCAAACACAACTTTTAATAATAAGGGGATCCTTTCCATGCCGAAGATAATGGAAGAGTTCATTCATGCCCTCCCTCATTTCTTCACTGGGAATGGACATCCTGATAAACCCGGTCCAATAATAGGAGTGCACGATCCCATCCCGGTATGTTGACTTGTAGCCCTCGTTCCCTCTTAGCAGATCCTGGTTAACTATTTTGAGGGAGTCCTGGGAATAAGGATTGTATGCTGAAGGGTTTTCATAAATGCGCAGTGTGCTCCTTATTTCCCTGATACTGTCCCGGGGTGCCCTGACAGAGAGCTTTCTGATGATATCCGCCGTTTTCTGCCTGTCCAGTTCCCTGTTCTGCAAAAATAGCGTGGCATGTATGGAGTCAATCTTATTCTCCTCCCGGGAACTGGGTTCCAGTTTATCCAGGAAGTAGGCCTTAACCTCCCCCTTTTTCTCTGCGATCTCTGTGAGGAGGCGGATCGTCTCATCTCCTGGTGTACAGGTAAGTCTCATCTCCTGGTGTATAGTTATATCTCATCTCCTGGTGCATAGCTAAGTCTCATCTCCTGGTGTACAGGTAAGTCTCATCTCCTGGTGTACAGGTAAGTCTCATCTCCTGGTGTAAAGCTAAGTCTCATCTCCTGGTGTACAGATAAGTCATATCCGGGGTTGATACTATCAAATGTTGCGTTCAAATGATAGTATCAACTGCCGGAAGCCAGGAAGGGATACCTACCATTTACTGATTAATTTACCGGGATCCGGTTTATCAGCTGATAGTATAAGAATTTACAGTATTTATGTATCCAGACCATGATCAGCTCGGTGCTCCCCACCAGCACATCCTTGCGGTTTCGCTTCATCGCCCTGATCATTTTACGCGCACAGGTTGCAGGCGGGATCCCTTTATTCAGGCCCGGGTCCATGATACCCTGTTCTTTTCCGTCCTTCAGCAGGGCATGGTAGGAAATATTGGTGCGGACACGGCCCGGACTGAAAATGGTGACATGGATGCCTTTATGGTGGTTCTCGGCCCAGAGGCTCTTATAAAAGCCGAACAGGGCATGCTTGGCGGCGGCATAGGCACTTCTCAGCGGCCAGCCGAATTTACCCGAGATGGAGCTGGTGACTCCGATATGGCCGTACCCGTTCTCGATCATCCCGGGAAGGACAGCCTTGGTCAGGATCACCCCGCTGAAATAATCGATCTCCATCAACTTGCGGTCCATCTCAATAGTGGTATCCATGGCTTCAGCCCTGATGGAGATCCCCCCGTTGTTCATCAGAATATCGATCCGTCCGAAATCTTTAAGCACCTTTCCGGCCGTCGTCTTTACCTCTTCAGGATTACCCAGGTTGAATACCACGGAGTGGACCTCTTTTGATATGGGTTCCAGTGATTTCCGGACGCCTTCCAGCTCTTCGGCTTCATGGGAGGAGATGATCACCCTGGCTCCCTCCCCGGCGAACTGCCGGGCCAGTTCTGCCCCGATCCCGGACGACGCTCCGGTGATCCAGACGGTCTTTCCTTTATAACTCTTCAATGCAAATGATTTTGTGCAAAAATAGAGGATAAATTAGAAATCAGCATATAAATCAGATGACAGGGATTTGTAACTCGCGTGAAATGTTATAACTTTGTTATAATATTTTATAACAAGCGGATGGAGGTACAAATTATCAATGTAGGGAATTCAAAGGGAATCCTTTTAAATAAAACCATCCTCGAAAAATATGGATTCGGGAATAAAATCGAAATCATTATGAAACAGGATCATTTGGAGCTGAAACCCGTTACCTCACCCAGGCAGGGCTGGGATGAGGCATTTAAGGAGATGCATGAAAGAGCGGAGGACAACATGTTGATTGACAATGTACTGGATGATGACCTTTTTGAGGAATGGGAATGGAAATAGCCCGGTATGGAAATAACCCAATATTGTATTGTGCTTGTCGAGCTTGACAGATCGCCTGGGGCTGAAATGGCTTTCCGCAGACCTTGTGTAGTTGTTTCTCCCGACGAAATGAACAGGTATTTGAGAACTGTGGTGGTGGCTCCAATGACGACCCGGACCAGGACTTATCCAACCAGGGTCAGGGTCAGGCACAACCAGCAAACCGGGTGGATCGTTGTGGATCAGATCACGACCATCGATCGGAACAAAATTAAGCGGATACTTGGCAATTTGTCCCATCCTGAGATCAGGAAGCTCAAGAATACTATCAGGGAAACCTATGTTGATTAGGGACAGGATCAGCCTGCTGTGGCGCCGTTCACCTCCAGCTTAAAGCCCATGCGATGCACATTGACGATGGAGACGTTCTTGTCTTCGGATAGTTTCTTGCGCAGGCGGGCAATATAGACATCCATGCTGCGTCCCATAAAGTAGTCGTTCTCGCCCCAGACGTCAGTCAGCACCTTTTCACGCTTCACCACGTTATTCACATTGGCGGCCAGCATCCGCAACACTTCGGCCTCTTTCTTGGTCAGAGGTACCGTATCGGTGGGCGTACACAGCATGCGGTTGGGATAATCAAATGTGAAGGTGCCGAACCGGAGTGTTTCAGGCATTTCATCGCTGACCAGTGACGGTTTGGACCGTCTGAGCAGCGCATAGATCCTGAGAGATAACTCTGTGATGGTAAAAGGTTTCGCAATATAATCATCCCCGCCCGAGCAGTAGGCATGGATCTTCTCATTGTCGTCGTCCCTGGCCGACATGAACAGTATGGGTGTGTAGTAATCGTTTTTGCGAATGGTCTTGGCCAGTTCGAGTCCGCTGAGACCGCTCAGCACCACATCCAGCAGGATCAGGTCGTATTTGGCGGCTCTGAAAAGCATCAGGGCTCTGTCTCCCCTGTGCTCGACATCCACGCGGTAATTTTTGAGTTCAAGGGAGTCTTTCAGCATGGAACCCAATTCATGATCATTCTCGATCAATAAAATGGAAGGGGCGGTCGTTGACATTCCAGTAGTTGTTTGCTATCTGATTTTAATCTGAATAACATATATTTTAACATATTGTTCACTTTTTCTTATCCATATTTTACATATGATGATATGTATAAAAAATTCTTACTTTTGGAGCGAAATAAAATCATATAATTTACCAACCGGGATGGCATCCACAACACCCATTAAATTCTTTACAGCAAGGGCATCTACCTATCTGGCAGAAAACATAGCAAAAAGTTTCGGGACAGAACTGGGAAGGACCAGTGTTTTTCAGTTCAGCGACGGTGAATTTCAGCCGGCCTACGATGAGAGTGTCAGGGGCTGTACGGTCTTCATCATTCAATCGACCTTTCCTCCCGGTGACAACCTGCTGGAATTGCTGATGATGATCGATGCCGCCAAGCGTGCCTCTGCCGACAAGGTAGTGGCGGTCATACCTTATTTTGGATTTGCACGGCAGGATCGCAAGGACCGGCCCCGTTCTGCCATCGGAGCCAAGCTGGTGGCCAACCTGTTGACGGCTGCCGGGGTGGACCGGATCATGACCATGGACCTCCACGCCGACCAGTTGCAGGGTTTCTTCGATGTGCCGGTGGACCACCTTTATGCATCGGCACTGTTCGTGCCTTACATCAAAAAATTAAAGCTGGATAACCTGGCTATAGCCGCACCCGATATGGGCGGGACCAAGCGGGCCAATGCCTATTCCAGGTTCCTCAATGCCAGCATGGTGATCTGCTACAAACTGCGGAAGAAGCCCAATGTGGTGGAGGAGATCAAAGCCATCGGCGACATGGAGGGAAAGAATATTGTCATCGTCGATGACATGGTGGATACGGCCGGCACCGCTGTCTTTGCAGCGGGTATGATGAAGAGCGAAGGAGCGTTGAGTGTCAGGGTGGTGGCCACCCACGCGGTTCTCTCGGGACCGGCTTTCGAGCGGATCGAACAATCGCCCATTGATGAGCTGATCGTGACCGATACGATCCCACTCAGGGGGCACAGCGACAAGATCAAGGTGCTGACCGTTGCGGACCATTTTGCAGAGGTGATCCAGAAAGTCTACAATTTCCAATCTATCAGCGATACATATATCAGATAAATCATTACATTTGCAGCCATTTTCCCACGGTGTGATGGGGAATTAATGTTCAACTTAATTCTGAGTAGCACAAACAATGAAGACAATTGCAATCAGCGCTGAGAAGCGCACCGAACTGGGTAAAAAGTCTACCCGCGATCTGAGAAAAACAGGACATGTACCATGTGTGATGTATGGAGGGGGGGAAGTGATCCACTTTCATGCCCATGAAAACGACCTCAGGCACATCGTCTATTCTCCCCATGGTTATCTTATTGAATTGGACCTGGGCGGGGAACAGCATAAGGTTGTTATGCACGAGTTGCAGTTCCACCCGGTAACTGACAGTATCCAGCATATCGACTTCGTGGAGGTATTCGAAGACAGGCCCGTAACCGTAGATATCCCCATTCAGCTGGTGGGTGCCGCCATAGGTCTCAAAGATGGAGGGAAACCCCGTCAGAGAAGGCGCGTTTTGAAGGTTCGCGGACTGGTCGGGGAGCTGCCCGATGTACTGGATATCGATATCACTGATGTAGCTATCGGCGACGTCATCAAGATCGGCGACCTCTCCTATCCCAACCTGGAGATCCTCGATCCAGCACGATCCATGGTTTACGCCGTTGTATCCTCCCGTATCAGTAAAGGTATGGAGATGGGTGAGGCTGAGCTGGAAGCAGCAGAAGCAGCAGAAGGAGAAGCAGCTGAAGGAGCACATGGAGCAGAAAAAGCAGAAGTAACTGCTGAAGCCGAAGAGGAGGAATCTGAAGATTAACATTTTCCTATGAAATACCTGGTAGCAGGATTAGGAAACATAGGACCCGAATACGCGCATACGCGTCATAACATTGGATTTGATATATTGGATGCTCTTGCGGGAGCATCCAATATTTCGTTTAAGGACAGGCGTTACGGATTTGTGGGAGAGATGAAATACCGTGCCCGCACCTATATCCTGCTGAAACCGTCCACTTTTATGAACCTCAGTGGGAATGCGGTGCGCTACTGGCTCAGAAAAGAGAAGGTCCCGCTGGAGAACCTCCTGGTTGTGGTCGACGATATAGCCCTTCCCTTTGGAACGCTTCGCCTGAGGGCCGGCGGAGGGGATGCCGGGCATAACGGACTGAACCATATCCAGACCATACTGGGTACCACCGGCTACGCCCGGTTGCGGTTTGGCATCGGGAATGATTATTATCCCGGACAGCAGGTCGATTATGTGCTCAGCGGCTGGACCGGGGAGCAGGAGAAGGCACTGCCCGGACGCATAGAGATGGCGGGCGAGATCATTAAATCCTTCGGGGCGATCGGACTGGAACGCACCATGAATGAATATAACAACAAATAGACATGCTTATCGATCTGATCTTAAAGAACCGCACTTACCGCCGCTTTGACCAGTCGGTGGTTGTTCCCATGCTACTCCTGAAGAAGATGGTGGAGGCGGCACGCCTGTCGGCGTCTGCCCGTAACGCGCAACCCCTTCGTTACATGTTGTTCAACGACTCGTCCGACTGTGACCGGATCTTCCCAACACTGGCATGGGCAGGGTACCTGAAGGAGTGGCCCGGACCGCAGGAGGGTGAGCGCCCCGCTGCCTACATCGTGCAGAGGGTGGACCTGGATCTGACCGATGACTGGTGGTGCGACGACGGGATTGCCATCCAGAGCATGCTGCTCACCGCGGTGGAGCAGGGTTATGGCGGATGCATCATTGGTTCGGTACAGCGGGAGAAACTGAAGGGGATGCTGCATATTCCTGAACATTATAAGATCCTCCAGGTGCTGGCCCTGGGGAAACCGGCTGAGGAGGTGGTGATCGAAGAGATGAAAGCGGGCGATATCAAATACTGGCGCGATGCAAAGGGAGTGCACCATGTTCCCAAGAGGTCGCTTGACGAATTAATCATTAATTTTGAGTGAGCAATCCCCTATGACCAAACTGAGTGTAAATATCAACAAGATCGCCACACTGCGTAACGCAAGGGGTGGAAACATCCCTGATGTGCAGAAGGTGGCGGTGGACTGTGAGCAGTTCGGGGCGCAGGGCATCACGGTGCATCCCAGGCCCGACGAGCGTCATATCCGCTACCGGGATGTGGAGCTGTTAAAACCGCTTATCACCACCGAATTCAATATTGAGGGTTATCCTTCAGAATCGTTTATCTCCCTGGTAACCGGGGTGAAGCCGGACCAGGTAACCCTGGTACCCGATCCGCCGGGAGTGCTGACCTCCTCTGCAGGATGGGATACCATCGCGAACCACGATTTCCTTGTGGAGGTGATCGGGGAGTTCAAAAGACACGGGATCCGCACCTCCATTTTTGTGGGGACCGAAAGCGAAATGATCGAGGGGGCTGCCAAAACCGGTACCGACCGCGTGGAGCTCTATACCGAACCCTATGCCACTGATTACCCGGAGGACCGGGAAGGCGCCATCAAACCATTTGTCCGGGCAGCAGAACTGGCGTGTGAACTGGGCCTGGACCTGAATGCGGGCCATGACCTGAGCCTTGTGAACCTGCGCTGGTTCAGGCAGCAGATCCCCTGGGTCAAGGAGGTCTCCATCGGTCACGCCCTTATTTCCGATGCGCTCTATTACGGTCTCCAGAACACCATCCAGATGTACCTGCGACAGCTCCGCGACTAGTATTTTTTAATCTACGATTCCCTCATGATTATTGCCGAACAAAAACGAAAAGAAAACATCGCCGAATATTTATTGTACATGTACCAGGTGGAAGATATGATCCGTGCCAACGGGCTGGAGCTGGAACGTATCGAGGCCACCCTGATCAATAAGTTTGAAGTGCCCTATAATGTGAAGCGCGAGATGAGGGAGTGGTACAAGAACCTGATCACCATGATGCATGATGAACAGAAGGAGGAGTCGGGGCACCTCAGCGTCCTGGAGTCCACCGCGGAGCAACTGAGCGAGATACATCACCGGCTGCTGAGCCAGGGGATCGACAATGGCTATAAAGAGACCTACAATAATGCCAAACCACATATCGAGGCACTGAGGATGCGCTCGGGATACAGCAAAGAGAGCGATATACAGGTGGCTCTCAACGGGCTTTACGGACTGTTGATCCTGAAGCTGAAGAAAACACTGATCACAGAAGAGACCACCCGTGCCTTTGATACCATCAGGGAGCTGGTGGCCGAACTCTCCTCCAGGTACATGGAGGGAACAAATTAACGCTCCTGCTGTTGTTTAATTTCATGGAACTCTTTTTCAGAAAATACGGTGAGGCGGCCCCGCCATTAATTATTGTACATGGCCTCTACGGCGCGTCCGATAACTGGATATCCATTGCCAGGGACCTGGCCGACCGTTTCGAGGTCTATGTGGTGGATCAGCGTAACCACGGGCGGTCACCCCACTCCCATATCCATGATTATCCGGCCATGCGTGAGGATTTGAGAGAGTTGATGGAGGGCCAGGGCATCAAAAGGGCTGTGCTTATCGGTCACTCCATGGGCGGGAAGACCGTGATGAGTTTTGCCGAAGCCTGGCCCGAAAGGGTGCAGGCGCTCATATCGGTCGATATCGCCCCTAAATCTTACCACAACCTGGCACTGGCCTCACGTACGGCGCCCAACCACACCAATATGATCGATGCCATGTTGAAACTCGACCTGTCCAAGATAACGTCCAGGGAGGAGGCGGACCGGGCGCTGGCTGAATCCATAGGTTCTGAGCGGGTCCGCGGTTTTTTGTTGAAAAGCCTTCGTCGTAAATCCGATGGATCGTTTGAATGGCGGATCAACCTGGAGGCGATCTCCAACAACCTGGAGGCGATCTTTGCGGGAATGGACAGGGAGGCCATTGCGGCCAGGGGCGGGATCACAGGCTTTCCGGTACTTTTTATTTCCGGTGGTGACTCAGAATACATCAGGGTAACGGACCACCAGGCGATCAGGGAAATATTCCCTGCAGCAGAGTTTGTAACGATACCCGGGGCCGGGCACTGGGTGCATGTCGAACAGCCCGAGCTCCTGGTAAAAACCATACGTTACTTCCTCGATATCTGATTCTCCCGGGAATCTGAGCTACACTCCCAGCTTCCTGTTGGTTTCGTCGATAAATCCCATCACCTCCTCCTTCCCGGTTCCTTTTACCGCGCTGGTTTCAAAGATCAGGGGGAGCTCCTCCCAGTGCTGTGAGAGTTCCTCTTTCAGCATCCCAAGGTTTTTGGATTTCCCGGCCTGGTTGATCTTATCCACCTTGGTGAGCACGATCACGAACGGCAGGTTGCTGTCGCCCAGCCACTCCATGAAATCCAGGTCGATCTGCTGCGGGGGGATGCGGGCATCGATCAGCACAAGGAAGCAGACCAGGTTGGTGCGCCGGGTGGCGTACTGTTCGATCATCTTTCCAAAGGAGTCACGCTCCTTTTTGGATACCTTGGCATATCCATAACCGGGAAGGTCGGCCAGGAACCAGCTGTCGTTGATCTTAAAATGGTTGATCAGCCGTGTTTTTCCGGGAGTGGAGGAGGTTTTGGCCAGTTTCTTCCGCTCCACCAGCATGTTGATCAGGGAGGATTTTCCCACGTTCGAGCGGCCGATAAAGGCATATTCCGGAATAGCCTCCTTCGGGCAGAGTGCCACGTTGGTGTTGCTGCAGATGAATTCTGCACTTGTAATTTTCATCCTGTTATTTAATATAGACCTCCAGCATGGTGGTGGGTTCGGTGGGCACAATAGCCAGGTTTTTCAATTCGGCAGGGATCAGGAGGGTCTCTCCTTTTTTGATTATTTCGATCGCTCCCCTGCCATAGGTGATCCCTGCAGTGCCCTCTGTGCAGAGGTAGATCACAAAGGAGTCGATCAGGTTATAGTCCTTTTCCACCGGCATGTCCAGCTTGATCACGCTGGTTGTAAAGTAGGGGGAATCCACGGCGGTGACCGTGCTGTTATTCAATGCCTGGTAACCGGTCCTGTAGCTGGAAGGCATATCAAAATCGATGGCATCAAGGGCCAGTTCGGTATGGAGCTCCCGCGGTTGTCCGTTTTCACCGGTCCGGTCCCAGTCGTAGATCCGGTAGGTCACATCAGAGGTTTGCTGGATCTCGGCCAGCAGCACCCCCGGGCCGATGGCATGGACCCTTCCTGCCGGCATAAAGTAGATATCGCCCGGGGCCACCTTTTCGTAATTCAGGATCTCCTTCAGGCTCCCTCCATTGAAGTGTTCCAGGTACTGCTCCCTGTCCAGTTTGCGGTTGAAGCCTGCGATGAGCTGACCATTGTCCGACTCCAGGATATACCACATCTCGGTCTTCCCGAAGGAGTTGTGCCGCTCCCGTGCCAGGGTGTCACCGGGATGAACCTGCACACTCAGGAAATCGGCCGCATCGATAAACTTGATCAGCAGCGGGAACTCCACCCCGAACCTGTCAAAAATGTAATCGCCCACCAGGTCGCCCATATAGATCTCAGCCAGCTCCAACAGGCTGTTCCCCGCAAGGAATCCATTCTCAACCACCGAGATATTATCCTTCACACCGGAGATCTCCCAGCTCTCCCCGGCCTTCTCCGAGGCACTCTTCCCCAGGAGATCCCTTAACCTGGCTCCCCCCCAGATCTTGTCTTTCAGGATGGGTTTGAACCGGAGGGGATATAATGTTGGATCCGTCATGTTATTCTGTATGAATGCTGTGCAAATTTAATCAGAAAGTTAGTAATTTGTGGTCATAGAAAAATTAACGCCCTAACAACCCATCTATGTTCATTATAGGTATAGCTGGCGGTACCGGTTCCGGGAAGACAACAGTGGTCAATAAGATCCTGGAGAGCATTCCGGCAGGTCATGTGGCACTGGTTCCCCAGGACTCCTACTACTGGGACAGCGGCCACCTTCCCCTGGAGGAGCGCCAGCAGATCAACTTCGACCATCCCGACTCGCTTGAATTTGACCTGCTTGTGGAGCATATCCGTTTGTTGAAGGAGGGTCACAGTGTGCAGCAACCTCGGTACAGCTACCTGACCTGTACCAGGTTGGATGAAACGGTTACGGTGGAACCGCGGGACGTGGTGATCGTGGAGGGGATCCTGATCTACACCCACAGGCCCCTGGTGGACCTGATCGATTTGAAGGTGTTTGTGGATGCCGACGCCGATGACCGGCTGGGAAGGGTTATCCGGCGGGATATGAAGGAGCGGGGCAGGAGCGTGCAGCAGGTGCTGGAGCGGTACGAGAAGACCGTCAAACCCATGCACCTGCAGTTCATTGAGCCTTCCAAGAGGGTGGCCGATGTGATCGTACCCCAGGGCGGACGGAACGAGGTAGCCATAGAGCTCCTGCTAAACACGATCCGGAATAAACTCAATCTCTGATTTTTACTGACAGGATTACATATATCGTACCTTTGGAACATTATTTGTATTATATGCGTTAAACCAGTAAGTTTATCGTTCCATGCTCGCACGAGAACTCATATCGGATGTGGTGACTGCACTGAAAACGTCGGATACAGGCACCAGCGCACTCTCCTGGATGGAGGTGTTCCGGGTGAAACACCTGCCTATTGTGAACCACAGGGAGTTCCTGGGGCTTATCTCCGATTCGGATATTTATGACCTGAACGATCCGGATGAGCCGGTGGGCAACCACAATCTTTCCCTTCAGAAGCCCTATGTGAAGGAGGAACAGCACATCTATGAGGTGATCGAGCTGATGTCGCGAATGGAACTGACGCTTGTACCGGTGCTGAACCAGGAAAAGCAGTACCTGGGGGTGATCACCCAGGAGGACCTGACCCGGAAATTTGCGCATCTGTCGGCCATGCAGCAGCCAGGCGGGATCATCGAGCTGGAGATGCTGCAGCATGAGTACTCTCTCAGCCAGATCTCCCAGATCGTGGAGAGCAACAACGGCAGGATCCTGAGCCTCTACGTGGCCGCTTCGGATGACAATTCTCGGCTCAGGGTGACCCTGAAGATCAACCTGACCGATCTGACCTCGATCCTGGAGACACTGAACCGTTACAACTACTCTGTGGTTTCGTCGCACCTGAACAGTGAGGACCTGGATGAGTTTTACCAGGAGCGGTTCGATGGCTTTTTGAAATACCTCAATACCTGACAATGCAAGTTGCCGTTTTTGGAAGGAACTTTCCTTCGTATGCCCGCGAAAACATTGCCGAGATGTTCAACAAGTTCAGCCTGCTGAACGTGGAAGTATGGGTCTACGCGCCCCTCTTCGATTTCATGCAGGAACAAGCAGGGCTCAGGCCCACGGTGGCGGGACAATTTAACGGTTATGAGGATCTTCCGGCGAAGATCGACTTTCTCTTTTCACTGGGTGGCGACGGGACCTTCCTGGAGACGGTAAGGATTGTCCGGGACAGCGGGATCCCGGTGCTGGGGGTCAATATCGGGCGCCTGGGGTTCCTCTCCTATATCTCGCAGGAGAATATGACGGAGTCGCTGGAGAGTGTTTTCAGCGGGAATTTCGATATCGAGGAGCGCATGCTGCTGAAGGTGGAGGTCCCGGGAGTGGACCTGGATGCCTGGTCGGTGGCGCTGAATGAAGTCAGGATATATAAAACTTCCGGATCGCTGATCACCATGCATGTGAAAGTGAATGATGAGTTTTTGAGCGCTTACTGGGCCGACGGGTTGCTGCTCTCAACTCCTACGGGTTCCACGGCCTACAACCTGAGCGTGGGAGGCCCCATCGTGGTACCCGAAACCAATACCTTTGTACTTTCGCCCATCGCACCCCATAACCTGACCGTACGGCCGCTGGTTCTTCCCGACACCTCTGTATTGCAGATGTCGGTCGATACAAGGGATCCGCAGTTCCAGCTGGCCATGGACTCCCATACCATCGACCTGGACGTGGACTCCACGGTGGTCATCCGCAAGGCCGATTACACCATGAAAATGATCCGGATCGAGAATATCAGCTTTTATAGTACACTCCGGAACAAGTTAATGTGGGGTGCAGATAAGCGTAATTAAAAATATTTACTATTTTTATATTTGTATCCGTATCACCTGACCATGAAGAACAAACTCTGGCTCCCGATCGTAACACTTCTGCTCCTTAGTTCTATAGATGGTTATGGTCAGCGCTGGAAACTGCGACGGTACGAGCTGGATATGTATGTGGCGGGGGTCGCCTTCCATGGTGATATTGGCCTGGCCGATAAACCCATTGCCAATATGTTCAATGGGTTCCGTCCCAGTGTGGGAGTCAATCCCCGTTTTATGATCAGGCAGAATGTGGCCGTTGCCCTGGACCTGGGATGGTACATGTATGGCGGCAAGGATGAGCCCGGCAGCAGCCACGGCCGTTATTACTCATTTAATACCAATGCTTTTGTACACGGGATCAGGGGTGAGTACTATATCCTGGGGGCACGGGAGAGTATTTTCATGAGCGGCATGTACAACCGGAGGGGGATGGTCAACGACTACAACCGGCTGTTCCTTTATCTCTATGGAGGGGCGTCCGGGATATTATCCAAATCGCATGTAAAGGACCTTGCCAATGGCGGTGTAGAGCCGCTCAGCAATCCCGGCTACAACAATAATCTGGTCTACTCCCTCGTTTTCCCCGTGGGAGCCGGAGTTAAGTTTGATCTTGATCCCCGCTGGAGCATTGGTCTTGAATTTGGATACAGTTTTTCCCTTTCGGACCAGATTGATGGATATGCCTCTGCGTACTCCCAATATAAAGATTCATACTATACAGCCAGTGTTAAGGCAATTTACAAGATCAGGAACGATAAGAACGGAAGGCCCATCTTCAAAAAGCTTTATAGATAAAGGATTTATGCGGCATTGCGGGGAACTCCTGCTAATCATCATCACACTTCTGGGTTTTGCTCATCCTGCCTCGGGGCAGCGCAAAAGCGATATAGGGTTTATGACCGCGGTACCCTGGTACCTGGGCGATATCAACCCCTCCGTGCCCCAGACCGACTTCTTTCCCCCTGCTATCGGGCCCATTATACGCTACAATATCGACATGCGGCACGCCCTTCGTTTTCATGCAGTTTTTTATGATCTGGCCGCTTCAGGTGAGATTTTAGGCGGAACAGGGGCGGAATTCCACTCAAGTTTCGTAGATTTGGGCACTGATTTCGAATTCAACTGGTGGCCCTATAAAACAGCCTCCATGAAAACGAAATATACGCCATATGTGACGGCCGGGATCGGGTATAGCGTAGACCGGTCGGGCGAGGCGAAATCGCACATGTACCTGCCTTTCGGGGCAGGAGCAAAGGTCAACCTGGGGAAAAGGCTCAGCGGGGGGGTCGAGGTGAGCATGCGAAAGACATTCACCGACCTGATCGACGGGGTCACCAATCCGGGTGGCGAGACGGTGCAAACCCCGGTGGGGAACAACGACTGGTATATGTTTACCGGTATTTTCCTCACCTATAAGATCTTTAATGTGATCAACGAGTGCCCTGCATATGCTGAGAAGTCCTACAGGCTGAACAGCAACAGCAGGAACAACAAGAGTGAAAGGTGGTTTATCGAACCACATGAAAGCAGGGAATCGATCCTGGAAAAGATTGGGGCTATTAAGTAAATGAGGAATTAGAAAGCAAGGGACGAAATTGAGGATGAATCTGAAGGAACAGATAGACCGGAACACTCTTCCCAGGCATGTGGCGGTGATCATGGACGGTAACGGGCGTTGGGCGGAGAAGAAGGGTGTTGAGCGCATTTTCGGGCACCGCAACGGCGTGGAATCTGTGCGCCAGGTGGTTGAAGCTGCGGGGGAGCTGGGTATTGAGTATCTGACCCTGTACGCCTTTTCAACCGAGAACTGGAACCGTCCCCGTACTGAAATTGACGGCCTGATGGCCCTGCTTACCCGTACCATTACCAATGAGACCAATAAGCTAAACGAAAATAATGTCCGCCTGCTAGTGATTGGAAATGTGTCTGATCTTCCAAGAAGCGTACATAAGCAACTGATGCAATCGGTTAAATTCCTGTCGGAAAACAAGGGACTTACCCTGGTCCTCGCGCTGAGTTACAGCGGCCGGTGGGAGATCATCGATGCGGTCAAAAAAATGATGGCCGATGCCGTATCCGGGAGGCTGGATCCGGAGCAGGTCGATTCCGCGATTGTGGAATCTTACCTGGCCACATCGTTCATGCCCGACCCGGAGTTGCTTATCAGGACCAGCGGAGAGAGGAGGATCAGCAACTTTTTGCTCTGGCAACTTGCGTATACGGAACTTTACTTTTCACCTGTATTGTGGCCCGACTATCGCAAGGAGCATTTTTATGAAGCCATTATCGATTTTCAACGACGGGAGCGGCGATTCGGTAAGGTGAGTGAAAAATCCGGAGCTTTGTTGAAAAATTAACATAAGGACTATTATTGCAGGAATGAGACAACGGACTTTTCTATTTTTAACGCTCCTGATCTTCTTTTCAGGTCTGGCGACACAACGGGTATGGGCCCAGCAGCAACTGGGCCATGATACCCTCGCGGTGATGGACTATTCAAACCCGAAAGAGTATATCATTGCAGATGTCACTGTCAGCGGCATCGAATTTATCCAGAAAGAAGTTCTGGTAAGCCTTTCAGGGCTGAAGGTGGGCAGCACCATTACCCTCCCGGGTGACAAGGTGACCGATGTGCTGAAGAAATTCTGGGCCCAGGGGCTCTTTGGCGATGCCATGATCTCGGCCACACAGATCCGCAACGACAGTGTCTGGATCGATATATACCTGACAGAGCGTCCCAGGCTGTCGCACCTGGAAATAACCGGTATTGGTAAATCTGAGACCCAGGACATCATGGAGAAGATCAATCTGCGGAACGGACAGCAGGTGACCGATGATATCATGGACAATACCAGAAGGATCATCCGTGAACACTTTATCGATAAGGGATTCCTGAATGCCGATGCACAGATCATCCTGACCGATGACACCCTGCGTGTGAACATGGTGCAGATGGAGATACAGGTCCATAAAAATGACCGTGTGAAGATCGACGAGATCTTCTTCAATGGTGCGACCGCATTCAAACCTGTGGTGCTGCGCCGCAAGATGAAGGATACCAAGAAGGTCAATATCAATTTCTTCAAGGCCTCCAAACTGGTATCAGAAGCTTTTAAGGATGATAAGAAGAAGCTGGTGGCCTTTTACAATGAGAATGGTTACCGGGATGCCAAGATCCTCTCCGATTCGGTGGCTTTTGTACCGGGATCGGATAAACGTCTGAACCTCTACCTCAATATGGAGGAGGGGAACAAATTCTATTTTGGAGACATCACCTGGATAGGTAACACCAAGTACCCCTCAGAACTGCTTGATGCTGTACTGGGGATCGAGAAGGGCGATGTATTCGACCAGACCGTGCTGGATGAACGGCTCCTGATGGATGAGGATGCGGTCAACGGGGTCTACCTGAACAGCGGGTACCTTTTTTCCTCGATAACCCCGGTGGAGACGAGCGTTGATGACGACACCATCGATTTCGAGATGCGGATCTACGAAGGTGAGATTGCCACCATCAATAAGGTGATCATCACGGGTAACGACCGGACCAACGAACATGTGGTGCGCAGGGAGATCCGCACCTTGCCGGGAGATAAGTTCAGCAAAGCGGAACTGATCCGTACGGTGAGGGAGCTGGCCAACCTGGGACATTTCGACCCTGAACAGATTGCACCCAATCCCATTCCCAACCAGGCCGATGGTACGGTGGATATCGAATACAAACTGGTGGAACGCGCCACCGACCAGCTGGAGGTCTCCGGCGGATATGGCGGCGGCATGCTGGTGGGTACCGTCGGGATCCGTTTTTCCAATTTTGCGGCCAGCCGGATCTTTCAACCCAAAGCATGGAGGCCTGTGCCTTCGGGTGACGGACAGACCTTTTCTGTTAGGGCTCAGACCAACGGCAGGGTTTACCAGTCCTACAACTTCTCCTTTGTGGAGCCCTGGTTTGGAGGCCGGAAACCCAACTCCTTCTCACTTTCGGGTTACTACTCCAAGATGAACCGCAACCCCTATGCCTTCTATGCCGGCGGCAATAAGAATGATATTCCGGATGAATACTACTCGGTCATCGGAGCCTCCATCGGACTGGGGAAAAGACTCTCCTGGCCCGATGACTTTTTTACGTTGTACAACGCGATCTCCTATCAGCGCTATAAAGTAAAGGACTATCCCGGGCTCTTCCTGGTGAAAAACGGACAGTTCAATAACTTCAGTTTCACCACCACCATCGGAAGGAATTCGCAGGACCAGATCATTTATCCCAGGAGCGGATCGAACCTGAGCCTGAGCCTGCAGCTCACTCCTCCGTATTCGCTGTTCAACCCGGGGGTTAATTATGCCACTCTCCCGGATGATCAGAAGTACAAGTGGGTGGAATACCATCGTTGGTGGTTTAAAGCCGACTGGTATCACCAGATGCTGGGCGACCTGGTGCTGATGGCACGGATGCATTTCGGTTACCTGGGGCACTACAACAACGATATCGGCCCATCACCCTTCGAGGGATTTGATGTGGGAGGAGACGGACTTTCGGGTTACAACCTTTACGGGCGGGAGGTCATCGCGCAGCGCGGCTATCCCAACAGGAGCCTGACCCCCACTGATGCGAACGGGAACAAATCGGGGAACGTCTATACCAAGTACACGCTGGAATTGCGCTACCCGGTATCACTTAACCCGTCTGCCACCATCTTTGTTCTGACCTTTCTTGAAGGGGGTAACGCCTGGTACAGTATCGATCAGTTCAATCCATTTGAGGCCAAGCGTGCGGCCGGGGTGGGTATCAGGGCCTTCCTGCCCATGTTTGGATTGCTTGGGATCGACTGGGGATATGGTTTCGATCCTTACCCTGGACACCCCGGGGCCAGCGGCTCACAGTTCCACTTTACCATCGGACAACAGTTCTAATTCAAACCCTGTTTACGCCATGAATAATCTTGACATAGGAAGAGTTCTGTTTCTGTTCCTGGTAGTTGTTTCGGCCTGCACGCCGAAGAGTTCTGAACAGGCTTCGCAGGAGAATCTCTATGATTACGATGTGGAAGAGCGAATCAGATCGCTGGGAATCCAGTTGTCAGAACCGGGGAAACCGGTGGCAAATTATGTAAATGCGGTGCGTAGCGGAAACCTGGTCTTTATGGCAGGGAAAGGGCCCGGGACTCCCGGTGGCAACCTGGTGACAGGAAAACTGGGAATCGACCTGACCATTGATCAGGGTTATGAAGCCGCAAGGTTGACCGCCATCGAGCAATTGTCGGCCCTGAAACAGGAGATCGGGGATTTAAACCATGTGGAGCGCATTGTAAAGGTATTTGGGATGGTCAATGCTGATCCGGCTTTTACATCTCATTCACAGGTAATTAACGGCTATTCAGATTTGATGGTGGAGGTGTTCGGGGAACGGGGCAAACATACCCGCGCAGCCGTGGGAATGGGATCCCTCCCCCTGGATATGGCCTGTGAGATCGAGATGATCGTACTGGTTGCAGAGTAGGTAATATTGATTATTCACCTGTTTTTGCCGGAGCTGAAACACACGGTCCCAACTAATACGATGGTAGCATGAGTGCCCTTAAATATGTCTTTCTGGTCCCGGCCCTGCTCTTAATGGGATGCAGGAACAATCAGCAAACCGGCCAGGCATCAAACCTGACCGGGAACTTTGCTCCCCGGATGGTCCGTTTTACCCCATATGAAGGCAATCCCATCTTTGAGGGAACAGGCACCGGGACCTGGGACCGCAATATCCGGGAACGGGGGTACATTCTGTTGGAGGATGGATTGTATAAGATGTGGTATTCGGGTTATGCAGGGGCAGATTCGGATCCGAAGTACCTGGGATATGCCACCTCGCCCGATGGTATAAACTGGACCAGGTATTCGGACAAACCCATCTTCGATGGCAAATGGACCGAGGATATGTTTGTGGTGAAACATGGGGAGAGCTACTATATGTATGCCGAAGGGCTGAACGATGTGGCACATTTGCTGACCTCCGGGGATGGTATAAACTGGGTGGAACAGGGAGATTTAGTGATCCAGGATACTGCAGGTGATCCCATTCCTCCCCCCTATGGAACGCCGGTGGTATGGATCGAAAAGGGGGTGTGGTACCTTTTCTATGAACGCAACGATAACGGGATCTGGCTGGCCACATCGGACGATCAGCTTCACTGGAAGAATGTGGAGGATGCCCCCGTGATTGAGAAGGGGCCGGGCTCTTTTGACGAGGGAGCCGTAGCTGCCGACCAGGTGGTCCGCTATAAAGATCAGTACTATCTCTACTACCACGGCTCCTCCAATCCGGACTGGGCCGACCCCGGGTCAGGAGCGTTGTGGACCTCCAGTGTGGCCGTTTCCACCGACCTGCTTCACTGGGATAAATACGCCGGGAATCCGATTGTTGAAGGGGATCACTCGAGTCCCATCCTGGTGCCGGAAGGGGATCATTACAGGCTCTATACCATGCACGATAAAGTGTGCCTGTATGTTCAGGATCCAAAGTAAAGTGAGAATAGAGAAAAAAAGAACCTGTTTGAGATCTACGATGTGGTCTCTGGCTCTGTAACTAAGCGGGGCTCCTGTGGCAGGTCAGGAAAACAGCAAGGTTCTTAGGCCTGAAATAGCCGGAACATATTCCGGATGTTAAGGCACAATTAATTCTCATATGGGTTAGGATTATTTGCCAATATATCCTTATTATTCTGAATGGTTATATTTCGTATTATTTTTTATCTGATATATCATGCGATTTCTCATTCTTTCTTCCCTGCTGTTCGCCCTGCTAACATTCTCATGCAAAACCGAACTCCAATCAGATCATAACCAAACGGCAGAGGAGGCATTTACCTGGGCTTTTGCCTCTCCGGAGTCCCAGGGTTTTTCATCTGAAAAAATAGATACCCTTATTAGGGATCTCGCAGCCATGGGAACAAAAAAACTGATGATCATAAGACACGATACCGTGGTCTGTTCCTGGTTTGCCGAAGGGTTTGAAGACAGTGTGCGGACCCATTATACCGCTTCACTGGCCAAATCGATTGTCTCCGGGATGGCACTGCTGGCAGCCATGGACGATGATCTCATCCGGCCGGATGATCCTGCCTGCAGATATATACCACAATGGAGGGGGGACTATCTGAAATCCAAGATCACCATCAGGCAGCTGGCCGGCCATACTTCAGGAATCGATGACGCTGAAGTCCCGGGGCTCGACAGCCATATGGAATTGCCCGGATGGAAAGGTCAGTTCTGGCGACAGGAACCAGATCCGTTCTGTGTCTCACGGGATAGTGCACCCGTTCTTTTTAGCCCCGGACAGTATTATCATTACAGCAATCCAGGGATCGCCATGTTAAATTGGTCGGTCACGGCGGCACTGAAGCAGGGAACCGGACAGGACATCCGAACTTACCTCCGCGAAAGGATCTACCGCCCCATCGGCATACAGGAGGATGAGTATACAGTGGGCTATGGCAAAACTTTTACAATTGACAGCCTCAATCTTGTGGGCGCCTGGGGCGGCGGGGGGTTTACTGCCAACGCAGTGGCCAGGATAGGTCGCCTGATGCTTCGAAAAGGCAACTGGCAGGGAGTACAATTGATCGATACTGCATGGGTAGAGGAGGCGGTCAGGTTCCACGAAACAACTAAGATAAGCTACCCCTGGGAGAGAGAGAAGCTCGACAATCCCTTTCTGGCCACCACCCTGGGCTGGTACAGCAACCACGACGGAATCTGGAAATACCTGCCCCGGGATGCCTACGCAGGTGCCGGGGCCCAAAACCAGCTCCTGCTGGTCATTCCATGTTTGGATATGATTGTCGTCCGGTTTGGTGACCAGCTCGATTATGACAGCGCAAAATCAGACCCGAGTCAGGCGGCTGTTGAATGCCTGTTCTATCCTGTCATGGAGGCCTTTGTAGCCCCCCCTTACCCACCCGGTGACCTGGTCACCGGTATCGAATTCGACCCTGCTGAAAAGGTGATACGATTGGCCCATGGAAGTGATAACTGGCCGGCAACCTGGGGAGAAGATGATATGCTCTATACCGCCTACGGGGATGGCCGGGGTTTTTCACCCTATGAGGATATAAAACTGAGTCTGGGTATCGCCAGGGTCTCCGGCTCTCCTCCTGATATTGAAGGAAGCAATATAAACAGCCCTGGTGGGGAGCGGGTTGGAGACGGTAAATTTGGTCCCAAAGCCAGTGGCATGTTGATGGTGGATGGCACCCTGTTCATGCTGGTTAGAAATGTTGGCAATTCTCAACTGGCCTGGTCGGAGGACCAGGGGGTCACCTGGCAATGGGCCCACTGGAAGTTTACCTCTGGTATGGGATGCCCGACATTCCTGAACTATGGAAAAAACTATACGGGTGCCCGGGACAATTATGTCTATATCTATGCGACAGATACAGAGAACGCATACCAGTCCGGGGATGCCGTGATCCTGGCAAGGGTGCATAAAACTCATCTAAGGGATCGGGAGAAATACACCTGTTTTTGTGGTTTTGATGCAAAAAACAAACCCATTTGGAAGAGTGATTTCAAAAGCCGCAAAGCCGTTTTTTCCAATCCAGGGCGCTGCTATCGCTCAGGTATCAGCTACAATGAAGGGCTGAAACGCTACCTGTGGTGCCAGGTGGTTCCGGGTCCTTCAGGGGAAAAAGAGGGTGGACCCAGGTTTCAAGGTGGACTTGGAATATTTGAAGCACCCGAGCCGTGGGGCCCCTGGAAGACGGTCTACTACACACTGAACTGGGATATGGGGCCTGGCGAAACGGCCAGTCTGCCCCCCAAATGGATGAGTCCGGATGGTAAAACCTGTCACTACCTTTTTTCCGGTGATGACTATTTCTCAGTCAGAGGGGTCAAATTCATCACGGAGTAAGAACCTGCTCTGGCCTTAAAACGCCTGAGAAGTACTGGCAAAAATACCCGGCAAAGGCAGCTACCTGAAACGAAACAACAAGTTCTTTTTTTCACGATATTTATCTAAATTTTATATCATGGAGAACAATAATTCCAGAAGAAAATTCATAAAAAACTCAGCAGTAGGGGTTGCTGGTATTTATGCCGGGGGCATGTTGCAGGAATTGCGCGCGAAAAGTTACAAACGAATCATCGGAGCAAATGAGAGAATCAGGGTCTCAGCCATAGGTGTAAATTCGCGGGGTCATGCCCTGGCAAGGAATTTTGCCAGTCAGCCAAATGCAGAGATTGCCCATGTATGCGACGTGGACAGCCGGGCCATGGAAACATGTATCGCCGGAGTTAAAGAGTATCAATCGCTTGACCCCCTTGGTTTTGGCGATTTTCGAAAATCGCTTGAATCCAAAGATGTTGATGCTGTTATAATTGCCATGCCCGACCATTGGCACGCGCCTGCTTCGCTTTTATCCATGCAGGCCGGCAAGCATGTCTACGTTGAGAAGCCATGCAGTCATAATCCCAATGAAGGCGAAATATTAAGGGAAGGGGCCTCTAAATATGGTAAAATTATACAAATGGGCAACCAGCGACGTTCGTGGCCAAATGTACTTGAAGGCATCAATGCCGTCAAAAACGGAGCCATTGGAAAGGCCTATTTTGGCAAAGGGTGGTATACCAATAACCGGGATTCCATTGGCACAGGAAAAGAGGTGGTTCCACCAAACTGGTTAGATTGGGAACTCTGGCAGGGACCGGCCCCCAGGAGGGCATACAAGGACAACATTGTACATTACAACTGGCATTGGTTATGGCACTGGGGCACCGGTGAAGCCTTAAACAACGGCACCCATATGGTCGATTTGTTAAGATGGGGGCTGGAGCTTGATTATCCGATCCGGGTAAGTTCCAATGGGGGCCGCTACCGCTACCAGGATGATTGGGAAACACCGGATACCCAGGTGATCAGTTACGATTTTAAAGATGGAGTCAGTTTGACCTGGGAAGGACGAAGCTGCAACGGAACGCCCATAGAAGGAAGCTCGGTTGGGGCCATGTTCTATGGAGAAGAGGGTTCTTTGCTCCTGTCCGGCGGAAACAACTACACTATTTTTGACCTGAATGGCAGAATCATAAAGAGGGTTGAAGATGATGGCACCATTGATGCCCGCAACAAATCAAATCCTGCAGAGAATCTGGATGCCCTTCATATTCAGAATTTTTTCGGGGCCATAAAACACGGCGAGATCTTAAATGCTGATATTGATTCCGGTCATAAAAGTACCCTTCTTGTACAACTGGGCAACATTTCCCAGCGCGTTGGCCACTCCCTGGATATCGATCCGGGTACCGGACATATTTTAAAAGACAAAAAAGCAAAACAGCTCTGGTCGAGGGACTATGAAAAGGGGTGGGAAATGAAAATTTCTTAGCGTCTGTGAAAATGCCCACGATCTACTGCCGGGTATGCTATCCGGTCTCTTTGTCTGAAAGGCATCAAGAACACCTGGAGAAGGATAAGGAGGGGGATGGCCTGTTTCATCTATTTACTTTCAATCGTGATTTTGTGTTCAGGTCCCGCAACACCCGCAAGATTAATGGCCCGGAAAGCCAACTCATACTTTGGCTCACTTAAGGAGAGGTTGCTCTTTTCATCTACCCATTTCCAGCTATCTGAGGGCGACCCTTTCATCTGGTACTCCTTCAGGTTGGGCGTATCAGAGGTCAGCGTGATTCCCGCGGTGGCCCCTTCAATGACCACCTCAGATTTTATGGTATTGGGAGTCCATTCGATTTCATCACGGTCCTGAACGAGTATGATCTCTTCCATATGGTCGTATATCCAGCAGGGCTCCCCATCCCTGATCCATATATGATCTCTGTAAAAATCATCTTCCAACATCACAACTTTTCCCCCATGTTCGGGCCAGGAGGTGAAGTAGTCTCCGTGTTCCTGCCAGGTGATCCAGGTATAGGTTTTCGCAAACTCCTCCCAGTCTCTCTTCACCTCTGAATTATACGCAATTACCGTACGGTCAGGTCCCTGAACCAACTGCACATCCGCAGCTTTATTTTTTAAATATTCGTCCCGCACTTCCAGGGCTGAAAGCGGAATACCACTTTTTTCAAAATGATGGTCGTATTTGGCATCGGACAGCATCCATTTCTTATATTGATTGGACCATATCTCATTGATACCATGGTGCCCGTCAGACTCTTCCATACCCTGCGTCCCGGGACCGGCTCCCAGGGCCCTGGTCACATACCCGTAGGCATTCATGACGCCATTCTGAACGGTCATAAAGTGGCCACAATGAAATCCCTGTCCCTCCAGGGCTGCATCCAGTATACCTTCCGCATACCCGCCTCCGGGGTAAGGATCGCCGGTATCGTTGATTTCAATCACTGATTTTATCCAGTGGCGCAACAACAGGATTCTTTGAAATTCATCTGTCTCACCATGAAAAACGGTATCGAGCTGGTATTTCTCCCTTAAGTGGCTGAATGCCGGATTGGATAGATCCTCCATGGATTGAAATACCTTCATGTGTTTATAAGCGGGATTATCAGCTTCTGTAACGAAATATTGCCTGCTATCGCACGAAAAAAGTATAATTCCCATACTTATCAGCAGAAAAAGTGCTTTCATATCATTATTTTTATCAGCTGTATATAGCAAATATATAGATTAATCCAATACTCCTTGAGCGGGCAATCCTCCCCAGGGTAAGGATCGCCGAAAGCATTGAAACTGATTTCAGTATTTATGGGTTCAATAAACAAGGGAATCCACTTTCTCTTGCAAATAGTCGTGATGATTGCATCCGAATGAAATAAACTCAAACTCTTTATCTTTGCTGAAACCTTCAGGACCAGAACGAATAAAAAATGAACAGAAAAGCAATTTTTATAGCCATCCTCATCCTGTCGTCCTTACTATACCCTCCTGCCATGAGCCCTGTCTGTTCACAGACTCCGGATGGCCAGGTGGTCATCCGACCGGTAGAAATAGATGATGTATTGTCCAATCCCGGAATTGGGCTGATGACTTTTCAACGTTTCAATGGGGATGACCTGAACCAGGGGAGTGGCTGGACAGAAGGCTTCCCCATAGACTACCAGGAATTTGACGGTGACCTGACAAATATAGATTACCCTGCAACGACCATTGCCTATTGGCGTATTTACTGGAAATTCATGGAACCCAACCAGGGTGAGTACCGTTGGGATATGCTGGACAGGGCTCTGGAAACAGCCAGGTCAAGGGGGCAAACCCTTCTGCTCAGGATCGCACCTTATGGGACCGGCGATGAGAGAGATGTTCCTGACTGGTACAGGAAAATGGTTGGTCCCAACAAAGATTGGACCTTCAACAGTCCGGTCAATGGCTGGGTGGTTGATCCGGAAGATCCCAGGTATGTGGAGTGTTTTGGCGGATTTATACGTGCACTTGGAACCAGGTACGATGGTCATCCCGATATGGAGGCGGTGGATCTGTCCATCGTTGGTGCCTGGGGAGAAGGCGCTGGATCCGAGTTACTGAGCCAGACAGCCAGGGAGGGTCTTGTGAATGCCTATACGGATGTTTTCAAGAAGACCCCTCTTATCGCCCTTTTAATGGATGAAAAGACCAACATGTATGCGAAATCTCAAATTCCTGTGGGATGGAGGGTCGACTGCATCGGGGACCTGGGATTCTGGGCCAATGAGCAGAATGGCTGGACACATATGTACGACTTCTATCCACAGGCCATTATAAATTATGGAGTGGAGGATGATTGGAAAAACTCCCCGCTCAGCTTTGAGATTTGTGGCACCTTCAGAAGCTGGAAGGAGCAGCAGGGGTATGACCGTGATGATGTGATCTATATTTTTGAAGAGTCCCTGAAATGGCACATCTCCTCCTTCAATGCCAAATCTTCACCCGTTCCGCCGGAATGGAAAGACCTGGTGGACGACTGGCTGAAGAGAATGGGCTACAGGTTTGTCCTGAGGAGTTTCAGCTATCCGGAAAAAGTACAAATCAACAGCAAACTCCCTTTTAAGTCCTGGTGGGAAAACAAGGGTGTTGCTCCCTGCTATAAGGATTTTACCGTAGCTATACGCCTGAGATCAGGTGCCTATCAGGCCCTCCTGCCTGCAAATGCGGATGTGAAAAAATGGCTGCCCGGAGATAATGTCTATGACGATGCACTCTTTATCCCGGGTGATATGCCGGAGGGAACCTACCAGGTGGAAATTGCCCTTGTGGACCGCTGGAATTATGAACCCAGAGTAAAGCTTGCTATTGAAGGAAGAGAGGATGATGGATGGTACGGATTAGGGCAAATCATACTGGTGGAATAGTTTTAATTCAGGTATTAGTGGTTGGAGATAGTAGCCCCTGGAGAATATCTGCGAGCTTTTTATTATAAAGTTACTTTCAACTATAACTCACAAATAGTGAATCTGAAGAAAACAATAGGTGCGGCTCTTTTTATCTACCTGCTGGTTCTGTCAGCATGTGAGGGAGGAGTGGACAGGCTCTATCAGCAAATGAGTATAATTGATGCCCACGCACACATACGGACAGATGATCCAGCCGTCATGGAATTTGCGAGGTCTGAAGGATTCAAATTCGTAACCATAAATTCAGGGGCTAGCAGCCAGGAGCATATTGACATGCAAATGCACTTCGGCAAAGATGTAAAATCGCGCTATCCGGACGTTATAATATACATCACCACCTTTTCCATGGTGAATTTCGAAGAAAAAGGGTGGGCCGAGAATGTGATCATCCAGCTTAAATCCGACTTTGAGTCGGGTGCCGACGGAGTCAAGGTCTGGAAAGATATAGGCATGACCTTCAGGGACAGCCTGGGTGAACTCATCCTTATTGACGATCCCCTGTTTGACCCCATATTTGAGTATGTCGCCAGTGAGGGTAAAACGGTTGTGGCCCATATTGGCGAACCCAGGAATAATCTTCTGGCCAAACATCCTGATCTGAAACTGGTAGGAGCTCACTTTGGAAGCCTGGAATGGAACGTGGATGGACTGGCCAAAAGACTCGACAGGTATCCAAACTTTGCAGTGTATATGGCCGCCAGGGTATGTCATTTGCAGGTTCAGAACCGGGAGAAGGTCAGGGACTTCATCTCTAAATACCAGGACAGGTTATTGTATGCAACTGATTTGGTCATTTCAGCGGATGATGATATGGAACAGCGGATTTCCTGGCTAAAAAATGAATGGAGACCAGACTGCCCAAGGGCCTCTCTGCCGGTGAAAAAGAGTTTTTCTTCAGGCAGGACCGTGCCCGTCATTTTGCTTTCAGAAGGGCCGATATGTCCTATCTGATTTATGATGAAGAGCTGCTGGGACTGGTGGCATACAGGATCAAACTCCTGGAATATATGGAGTGGTTTAAGCGAACCTTCTCACTTTAGACAACATGGAATCAAGAAGAGAATTTTTAAAGAAAACGGGACGTGGCGCCCTTTATACCTCGGCATTGGCAACAGCACCTTCTCTCCTGGCAAACAGCAGGCAAACCGGGAAAAAACAGGAGGGGAAGCCTTTTCACATTGGAATCATAGGAGCCGAAAACTCCCATACCATAGGTTTCGGGGAGATGTTCAACATCGAAAAAAGATTTCCCGGCATGGAGCTGAATTATGTCTGGGGTGAAACGGAGGAATTTGCCCGAAGGGCCATGGAAAAGGGAAACATTCCCAACATGGTGAAAGACCCCCTTGAAATGTTGGGCAAGATTGATGCACTGATCGTGGACCACCGGCATGCCAGGTACCACCTTGAAGCAGCCAGGCCTTTTGTTCTGGAGGGTATCCCAACCTTTATTGACAAACCTTTTTGTTACCGGGTGTCGGAGGGAGAGGAGTTCCTCTCCATGGCCAGGAAGGTGGGGACCCCCGTGACCTCTTATAGCTCCATACGACAAACTGATGGCATGTTCGATATAAAAGAGCAGCTTCCTTCCCTCGGGGAGTTCAATCAGATTGTGAGCTACGGACCGGCAGATATGGATTCGCAATACGGTGGCATCTTTTTCTATGGAGTTCACATCGTTGAGCCCATGTTGCTTCTGTTCGGGGCGCGGGTCCTGAAAGTGCGGATTACAAGGCAGAACGCCAATGCCACCGCCAGCCTGGTTTTCGGGGACGGGAAGCTGGCCACCCTGATCTTTAAAAACCTCTCCTATGGCTGGGAAACCTTTATTGAGTCCGAATCGGGGGTGATCCAACTCCGGCCGGGGGTTGAGGAGAGCGATCCGGTACGCGGATACAGGGAGATGGTAGAGATGTTCAAAACCGGCCGGGAGCCAAGAAGCCATCAAAGCATACTGGCGGGGATCGCTGTTCTGGAGGCCCTGGAGAAATCGGTGGCCACTGGCGACTGGGTGGAAGTTTACCAGGTGGCCTGAACACGCTTATTTCAGGATAGCCAGCGCTGCAGGTTTGCTGCTATAAAGGCATCATCATTCAGGTGTGGATAGGCTTCATACACCCTGTTGATCTCCTCCGGCTGTCCGGGCGACAGCTGCTCCTCTTTATTGAGGGTCCAGATTCCCTCCAGAAAGCCCTGTCTCCGAAGCACTTCATGGATTCCTGCAATACACCCTTTAAAGTCGTTGGCAGCATCAAAAAAGGCCGCATTGGAATCGGTAATCTGGGCCGCCAGTCCCAGGAGCTGTGGTATGTTCTCTTCAAATCCCTCCTGGTGTACCTGTTCCAGCAGCTGGACCGCCGACCGGGTCCAGACGGCCCAGTGGCCCAGTAAGCCACCGACAATTCGCTTTTTAACAACTCCCGAGCCCACCGGAATGTTATACTCGGTTAGCAGATCAACAAGAATATTATCGTCATTACCCGTATAGAGGGCGATCTCACCGGCCCGGCCGGATTGAGCAACCCCCCTCACCACATCCAGGGTCTGGTACCGGTTAAAGGGGGCCATTTTGATGGCGATCACATTATCGATTTGTGCGAATTCCCGCCAGAAACCTACATCCAGTTTCCTGCCTCCCACGGCAGGTTGAAGGTAGAATCCAACAAGCGGCATAATAGCTGCGATCTTTTTGCAGTGCTTCAGCAGTGTTTCATTGGAGGCGCCGGGAAGGGCAGCCAGGCTCAGTAACCCGGCATGATAGGCATGTTTAACGGCCAGTTTTGCTTCAGCTTCGGCCTGGGTTGTATCCCCGACAATCCCGGCTACCCGGATGATATCCTTCCCGGTTTTACCGGCATGCCTGTCAAACTCTTCGGCAGCAAGTTTCAGAACAGGTTCCAGAAGGGCAATATCCGGCCGTCGGATTTCAAACTGGGTGGTGTGGACGGCTACCGCCACTCCTCCTGCTCCGGCCTCCAGGTAGTAGCGGACCAGGGCCTTTTGTCGTTGTCTGTCCAGTCTCCTCTCCTGATCCAGGGCAAGGGGCAGAGCCGGGATAACAACACCTTCATGCAACTTTTCCAATACTTCGCGGGGCAATTCTGAGTGCTTCATTCTTTTTCTGTTTAGTATTTTCCATCCCTTACCTCGTAATGGGTAGGCTTGCCCAGGAGATCCATTCCGTCTTCAATCCAGTGAGCGATCCACTGGATGATTTGCCGGGGGGCTGTTTTGGGCCGTCCGAACAATTGGAAAGCCAGCGAAGCATTATTTAAAAGTGCAGTCCCGGCCTCTTTTTCAATAAAGGTTGCTTCCACCTGGAAGTGTTTCGCAAATTCGAGTGCCACCTCCCGCACGGAGAGCGTTTCAGGTCCGGTTATATTCAGGATTTTTGCAGGACTCTCGCAGTTTGCAACGGAGCGAAGAACCATCTCATTCACGTCTCCCTGCCAGATGACGTTGAAGTGGCCCATACTGAGGTCTATCTCCTGCCTGTTTTTCACTTTCACGGCAATGTCCACCAGCACTCCATATCTCAATTCAACGGCATAGTTGAGGCGGATCAGGCAGACCCTGGTCTTGTGCTGCAGGCTCCCGTATTCAAACATTCTTTCTCTTCCCAGGCAGGATTGTGCATATTCTCCGACAGGCTGCGGCATATCTGTCTCAAGGGATCCTCCTGAATCAACAGGAACCAGCGGATAGACGCAACCTGTGGAAAAAGCCACGATACTGGAACCTTTATAATAATCTGCGACCAGGGCTGGCAGAAAAGAGTTCACGGCCCAGGTGAGGGAGAGGTTTTCCTCCGATCCGAATTTCATGCCTGCCAGAAAATATACATGGGCTGCTTTAGGCAAACTTTGAATGAATTCTGAGTCGAGCAGGTTGCCATGAAATGTTTCAACGCCCATTTGTTCAATCTGCAGGCGCTCCTGATCTGAAGCAAAGATGGAGGCCCCATAAATACGTTTGGTTACTCCGGCCTCCTGGCAGGCTCTTACCGCCATCCGGGCAAGTGATGGGCCAATTTTCCCGCTCACCCCCAGGAACATAATATCCCCTTCGATCTCTGTAAATAACTTCACCACCTCTTTTGAGGGAGTGCTCAGCAAATCCTCCAGCATGGCCTTACTGGTTACTCTTTCCAAATTTTTATTCATCTCTTTTTCTCCTGATTTGTATGATTTCTTTATAGAGATCCACTGCCTTCAGAATATCCTGAATATAACAGAACTCATCGGTTTGATGGGCCATGGTGACCTGACCGGGTCCCAGTATAATGGTGGGCACCCCCCCGTATGCGGCCTGTAATACAGAGCCATCGGTAAGGTAGGGAAGCGCCCTGCGCCACTGCTTATCCTTTGAAGCAATGCCACAGATCTTACAAACTTTTTTTATAAACGGATCCGATTCGCTGGTGCTTACAGCCTGCATGTCCACCAGGGTTTCGATCTGCAGCTCTCCGCCCAGCTCCACATGAAGCTGATCCAGTATCTCCTGGTGGCTCAGGCGGGTGGTTGACCGGATATCCATGGTAAATTCCGCATGATCCGGGACGGAGTTTATATTCATCCCCCCCTCTATTTGTCCCACATTGATGGTAGGCTGTCCAAGCAGGGGATCCTCCGCCGCCTTAAAACGGAGCTTTTCGATCCGGGCAATGCACCGGGCTGCTTTGTAAATAGCATTTTCTCCCATGGATGGCATGGAGGAGTGGGCTGTTTTTCCGAAGGTTTCACCGCGTAAATAGAGCGCTCCTTTATGACCGATGGCGGGAATGTTGGCTGTCGGCTCCCCAACGACGATCGCGCGGGCCTCTCCCAGGTCGTGGTTTTCAGCCAGTTGCTTTATTCCCTGGCAACCGAGTTCCTCCGCGGCAGAAAAAATCAACCTGACCCCCCCCTCGATAGCGCCATCGCGGCTTGTTTCAATGGCGGCTATGCTCATGGCTGCAACGCCCGATTTCATATCACTGCTGCCCCTGCCAAATAGCCTGTCTCCTATTACCTGTCCGCCAAACGGATGTTGTTTCCACTCTCTTTTGCCCAGGGGGACCGTATCCAGGTGGCCTGAAAAAACGATTGGGGGCATGGAGGCGGAGATACCTTTTTCAGCGATCAGATGCAACCTGTTCTCTCCAAATTCCGGTGTGGAGACCTTGAAACCATGACCGGAAAGCAGGGAAGCCAGGAACAGTGCTATTTCAGCTTCATTTCCGGGCGGGTTGACCGAATTGAATGCGATCAGTTCGCGGGTAAGGGATATGACATCCGGATTTTCCATTGAACTATATTTGAGTGGCCCTGATCGCACCCACCAGGTTTTGATACATGAAATAGACCATAATGCTGATTACCAGGAACCCCGTGATCGCGATCAGGTTTTGCACCCAGTTATTTGTGAGGGTACCCATGGCCTTTTTATTATTCAGCATGAGAAAGAGTCCCACTGCAATAAAAGGCACAGCCAGCATGGAGGATGCCTGGGCAAGGATCAGGGCATAGATCACATTTCCCTTGAACAGCACCGAAACCAACATTCCTATCACCAGGACAGCTGCAATAAATATTTTTGGACCCCGGTCGTTCATGGATCGCCCCAGTCCAAGTCCATCGGCCAGCAGGCCTCCTCCAATTACAGAATTGACCATCAAGGATGAGAAGGCAGCTGCACAGAGGCCGATGCTGAATATAACCTTTGCAGATACGCCGAACAGGGCCTCCAGCTGCATGGCCATATCGGCTGCTGAGTTTACCAGGATGCCCCGGGGATGCAGGGCTGCCGCGGAGGTGATCAGGATGGTTGCCGAAATCAGCGAGAGCAGGATAATTCCTATATAGGTGTCTTTGAGACTGCACTTCAGATTCTCTCTCTTCCATCCTTTGTCCTGGGCCAGGTAGGATTGATAGAGGGCTGCGGCCAGGGCAAAGGAGGTGGCCATCATGGCGGAGACAACACTCAAACTGTCCAAGCTCAACCCGGATGGGATGAATCCCCTGGAAACCGCCGAAATTTCAGGCTTGGTAAGTATCAGGTTGATAAAGAATGCCAGGATCATGGTCATGACCATGTATTTCATCAGCTGCTCTAACAGTTTATATAAATTCCTGGCCCAGAAAATGAGAGTGATTCCCAGGGGGGTGAATATCAATGGCCAGACCCTTCCGTCAATACCTGTGATCCCCTCCATTCCGATACCGATTCCAAGGTTGTTCCCAAACTGGAAGCTGGCGGTGCTGAGAAATGCACAAATTCCGATAACAACGGCAAACCACCGGCCATAATGTTGCGACAGGGCCTGTAGCATTGATTCCTCATGGGTAACCCCGAAACGGGCAGACATGGAGGTATAGGTGATCATAAATACGGTGGCGATCACAAGAACCCACAGGAAGGCATACCCATATTCGGACCCGATTCTGGAGGCCACAGTAATACTGCCAGGTCCCAGTACCACCGAGGCAATGATTAACCCGGGTCCGATGGACCGGAAGGCATTTTTAATACTCTCAAGCATAAGTAATATCCGTTACCACCATCCTTCCGGCATATTAACAATATCGTCGACTGCTCCGGGAACCCCCTCCGAGGGGCCGTAAAACACACTTCCGCCATAGCTCGAGAGGTATAACATTCCGGGATGGTTAATATCGGGAAAAACCTGTTGTCCCCATTTAAAGCGGTATCCTTCCAGTCTGTTCCAGGTGTGCCCGGAGTCATTGCTCCGGTAGGCCGCATTATGGAAGGTATTTATATAAACAGTTTCAGGGTGTTCCGGCTCCAGGGCTGCTGCATTTACACGTATTCTTTCATCAAAAATCTGACTCCAGCTCGCTCCGCCATCCCCTGTTTTATAGACCCCGCCATTGGCATCCCTCTCTCCCAGATCCCTGGGCCAGCAGCTCAGGTACATAATCTCAGGGGTGCCGGGGTTAATCAGCAGGTGATGGGGACCATTGAGTCCGTCAGGAAGTTTCATTTCAATCCATGTGTTGGCCTGGTCATCACTGTAATATAACTTACCATCCATGGTCAGGGAATTTCTTGTCCCCCTCGCAACCAGGGCAAACAGGCGGCCGTCCGCATTTTGCTCAAGCTGCCAGGCAAAACGGTTCTCACCCAACCCCTTATTTGCCATCTGCCAGGAGGTTCCTCCATCCACGGACTTATAGACGCCACGGTCGAAAACGCCCACATAAAGCGTGCGGGCATCTACCGGGGATGAGGGATCGAGCAGGATGCTGGTGCAAATTGAATGCTCCGGCAACCCATCATTGGCGCTGGACCAGGTGGTTCCTCCATCTTCCGACAGGGCTACTCCGCCTTTAAAATGGCTGAAGCCCTGGCTACCGAACATTTTGGATCGTGGCAGGTCATGCACATTGGCCCAGGCGGACCATAATCTCCCTTTTTGACCAGGATCAAAGCAGAGGTCGTAACAGGTATTCTGCCATTCTCTCCGAATGCCATTGATGGAATGAACCCAGCTTTCCCCCCCGTTTTTGGTATGAAACAATCCAATATCTGTATAGCAGATAAAAAGGTGTTCTTTGTCGAAGGGATCAAAATGGACCCCGTAGCAGGTGGTTACATCCAGCCCCCTGGAGGTAAAGGATCCATCAGGCATGTTTTCACTGTAGACCTGTTCCCAGGAAATTCCGCCGTTGGTTGTTTTATAACAACGGCCGTTGTCTCCTGCAAAACAGACATCCGGATTGCCCGGCGCCACTCCCAGGTCAATGGGACTCCCGCCCCAGCCGGGATCAAAGCTTTCTTCCATCCAGGAACCCGAAAAGTTTCCAGAAATATAGCCTCCCGGTGTGGAAGAGCGCATCGCCGGATCCCACTGCCTGCCTCCGTCCACGGTCTTGTAAATGCTATAAATAGTTTCCAGAATACCATCATTGTTGAATTCAGGACAATCGATTGAAATATAGGCCACATTTGCCTGTGTCTCACAAACAGCCAGTCCGTTTCGGAAAGAGGGGATTTTCCCGGTTGCTACTCCCTTGAGGAGCCCCCCGTTTGATTCGATCCAGGTGCTTCCCAGATCCTGACTTACATACATCCCGCCGGTGGTCCCGTTTTGATCTTTCCTGAACCCGGTTTGCAGGTAGATCAGCAAATTTTCCTGGTGTCGGCCACTTCCAACCTCGATGATACCAGGTGCGGGAAGTTTGATGCCGGTGGTCCCTCCTGTCCCAATATCGACTATGGAACCTGCACGCTCGGAAAATACCAGGACCCTGTGATCCTGATCCCCGGTGGTAAAGGGAATAATGGCTCTGACGTTTTTCCCCGAAACCCGGGCCAGCAAGCTCCAGCTCTTACCCTGGTCCTTACTATGAACAAGCATCACCGAGTCGGTGACATTTTGCTTCTCTGGTCCGGTATAGGCTTTTAAAGGTGCCATACCGAGATAGATTCTTTGAGGATCGGCCGGATCCACTTCCACCTTATCAATGGTGCCGTCGAAAGCGCCCTTCACGATGCCGGAAGGTAATAGATCCAGTGTTTGCACCAGATCCCGTACCAGAATATTACTTAAATCAGGATAGATTATTTCCCAATGCGCTCCCCTGTCCTCGGACTTTAGCAGGGTACTCAGTCCCGATCCCCTGTCCTCACTGTGTTGATAGCCCCTGGTTGCCACATAGATAGTTAGGGGGTTGTGGGGGTCAAATTCAAAATCTTCCGGTACCGTCCAGAAGTTTTTCATACCCCAATGATTTCCGCCGTCGCTGGAAAGATAGGCGGCGGTCATATCACAATGGGCCATTAGCAATTGATCGTCAAAAGGGCTGATGGTAGGTTTTACTATGCCACCTCCTCCGCCCGGTCCAATGACCCTCCAGCCAGGATCAGGGACCGGATGGTTGTTTGAGTTTTCATCCGGCATGCTTTGTTGGCAGGCACCTGCCAGGCAGCCAAGGACGATGCTAAGAAAAAACAAAAGCTGTTTTCGTGGTTTAGTTTTCCGAATCATGGTTCAGGATGATATTAATGCTATTGTTTACAACAAAAAGTAAAAATAATATTTAAGTTTTTAATATCCTTAACCTTAGAAATCTTCCGGCCTGATGCCGGGGGACGAAAAAGTTTTTGTGATCCACGCCCCCATCAGGGACCTGGATAAATACCGGAAACTGGCTGAACAGGCAGCACGCCTGAAACCATTCGGCAGGGTTGAGATGAATATCAGTACACTGGCCGATAAGGGCTTTCATGATGTGCCGGAAGGAAGGAATTTCTGGCATGAGTATACAAGCTACAATCCTACTCCATTTAAGTTCTTTCCCGATCCCAAAATAGCACCCTATATTCCGGAAGAATTTGTCAGAAAAAACCGGGAACTGCTTTTAGCGAAGGCAGAGATCCTTCGTGAATTCGGGTTGGGTGCAGCCTTCTGGTCCTATGAGCCCAACTATCTTCCGGGGGAGTTCTTTGATGCTTATCCCCATATGCGTGGTGCCCGGGTTGATCATCCCCGAAGGGGAAACACCCCTGCTTTTGCACCCTGTGTGAGTGTTAAGGAGACCCGGGAGATGTTCGCCAATATGGTAGCAGAGCTTTTGGAGAATGTCCCTGAGCTCAATACCTTCTTCTTCAAAACCAATGATGCCGGTTCGGGGATTTGCTGGTCAGACTGGTAGTATACCGGTCCCAACGGCCCGACACATTGCAGGGACCACAGCATTGGTGAAAGGGTAGCTGCCCTGATGAATAGTTTTAAAGAAGGAGCAGTTAAGGCCGGGCAGGATATTTCAATTTACCTGACGGGTTCGATGTTTTCAGATGAAGAGAAAGCGGATATCTATGCACACTTACCCGAGGGCTGCTATTTTCAGAGTCATAACTCCGACCTGGCCAGGGGTGATGCAAACACCGTTTTTATCAGTTTCAGGGCCTCTCACGACAGGGCCTACGAGCGGCTTGAAACCACCGAAAAGTTCTTCGATTTACTGGTGAAACAACTGGAAGAACCAGCTCCTGAGGAAGAAAAGGGGGTGATGGACAAATTGTATTCCATCTGTGAGGATTGGGCAGATAAAGAATCGGCTGAACAATTGTACAGGGCCTTTCTCCAGATTGATGAAGCCGACAAATACAGGTCAACCGCCATCAGGGACCGCAATGTGGAAAAACCCAGTGTTCCACCCCACCGGCCCGATAAGACTCCTACCTGGGAAGGGGACCCGGAACTCCAGCTTTTGTTGGAATCATGCGCGATGAACTGGACCGATTTTGAGGGCTATATGGCCACACCTTTTAAATAGAATTACTTCGGAATGAATAATCTCATTGACTTACAATGAATATTATTATTTTTGGTACGGTGTTTGACATAGCACATATAACAGAATGAACAGAAAGAGATCCATAAACCTTATAAACATGAAAAAATTAATGATATCAGCCCTGGCACTAACCCTGTTCGCAGGCAGCGCCATGGCACAGAAATTTGCATTTGTCGACACCGGGTATATTCTGAAGAATATTCCATCATACAGTGCAGCCCAGACGCAACTGGACAAGATCTCGGAGGACTGGGAGGCTGAGGTCGCAGCTCAGTATGATGAGATCGAGAAAATGTATAAGACCTACCAGTCGGAACGCGTATTGCTGACCGACGAGATGAAGAAAAAGAGGGAAGATGAGATCATGACCAAGGAAAATTCTGTGAAGGATCTCCAGTCCAAATATTTTGGTCCCGATGGCGATCTTGCCAAAAAGCGGGAGGAGCTGGTCAAACCGATCCAGGATGCCATTTACAAAGCGGTGAAGGAGCTTTCTGCCGAAGGCAGTTATGCCATTATTTTTGATACCGCTTCAGGGGCCGCTATATTGTATTCAAACCCCCGTTACGACCTGAGTGACGAAGTGTTGAAAAAGTTAGGTTATAAAAATTAATATCTTACTTTTGTAGCCGCTTTTGTATTACTAGCAATTGATTACCTAAATAACAGACTAAGAAGATGATGAAACGAATGATCCTGGCCATGGCTATTTTCAGTATGGCCTTTGCACTCCAGGCACAGAAATTTGGGCATGTGACCTCCGAAACGTTGCTCCAGGCCATGCCGGAGTACGATTCTGCCCGGGTAAAGATGGAGGCTCTGAGACAACAATATTCGGATGAGCTCGATCAGATACAGGTTGAGATCAATAAGAAGATTGAAGCATTTAACCAGGCTGAGACAACCATGAGCGATCTGATCAAGGAGGCCAAGGCTTCCGAGATCCAGGAGATGCAAACGAGACTTCAGAACTTCTCACAGACAGCCAACCAGGACCTTCAGCAGCAGCAGATGGTGCTGATCCAGCCGGTAATGGACAAGGCCAGGCAGGCCATTGACGCGGTGGCCAAGGAGCACGGGCTGATCTATGTGTTTGACCTGAGCCAGGGGAATCCCATCTACACCTCGGAGGAGAGCCTCGATATGGAGCCTCTTGTGAAGGCGAAACTGGGATTGAAGTAATCGTTTGCCATGCGCCTGCCGGCTGGTTCAAAGTAACGTTTGACCGGACCATGCAGCAGGGCAACAGGGTTAAAGGTTAGTCCGGTTTGGCGATAAGATATTGGGATTGTGATGACGATTTGGATTCACAATCCCTTTTTTTTGTATCTTCATTTAACAGATCATGCTTGAATGGCAAATACAGGTCCCATAGGACTGTTTGATTCGGGAGTGGGCGGACTGACAGTCGCACATGCAATCCATACGATCCTGCCCAACGAGCAGCTGGTCTATTTTGGCGATACAGTCCACCTGCCTTATGGGGACAAGTCACGCGAATCGATTGTCCAGTACTCCCTGGGTATCGCAGATTTCCTGCTCGAGCAGAAGTGCAAGGTCATCCTGATCGCCTGCAATTCAGCCTCTTCCAATGCATTCGATGAGGTGAAGGAGCATGTGGGCAGCCGGGCCGTTGTGATGAATGTGATCGACCCGGTGGTGAACAAAGTCTGCATCGATACAGGCTCTATCCTGGATATCGATGAGGCTCCGCACGCAAGTGTGGACAAGACCCCCCTTGTGGGGATCATAGGCACCAAAGCCACCATCGATTCGGGTACCTACGAACGGAAGATCAATGAGACGCTGGCTACTTTAATGGCTGACTCCAATGCGATTGCCACCGTAACTCACCCCGGGATCAACATCAGCTCACTGGCAACACCCCTTCTGGTACCCATGATCGAAGAAGGCTTTGTTTTCGATGATATCTCCAATGCGATCATTCGTTCGTACCTCTCACGCAAAGAGCTTATCGGGATCGATGCCCTTATACTGGGCTGTACCCATTACCCGATCATCCGGAACCAGATCAGCCGCGTCCTGAACTTCGAGGTCAATGTGCTAGATACCGCCCGGATCGTTGCCATTTATGTGCAGCAGTACCTGGCCGGTAAAGGGATGCTGGCTGAAAAACCGGCAGGTGAAAACCGGTTCTATATCTCCGAACACACCCGCTACTTCGAGGTGATCGCCAACATGTTCTTCAACGAAAAGATCCTCCTGGAGAAGCGGAATATCTGGGCATAATTTGGTTTATAGGTGGGAACCATTTACATTCTTCCTATTATTTCATTTTTCAGCCACTCAAAAGCAGTATTTTGGTTGTATTCTATTCCTGGTCTTAACAGGGCTTCCATGTCCCCTGCAAAGTCTGGGTCCTTCTCTTTGGCAACTACGTTTTGTAAAAATTCCTTTTGATTTGGTGCCTTTCTCCCTGATGCAAATTCCATGTATTTTCGGAAGCACAGTATGATTTTATCAATGTTTATGTCAACGTTCCTTCTGGCATAATCCAGATCAAACAGATCATGCCCTTTACTGCGTTGATACAATGCCTTTAGCTTGGTTCCTGGCAGCTCATCGATACTATAGGTGCGTATTTCACATTTCCCCTCAAACCATTCACTATTTACTCCAAAAGGATAATGGACCCAGTCCAACACTTTCATGTATTCCCGGCAATTGATTTCAAGTTTTAATCGCATGCGTATTTCCTCATATTCTGACGTAAACCGGTATAGTGCTTTAATTCCATGCCCTCTGTTTTGGGTTCGCCTGTCTTCTCCAAAAAAAGTTATCACTTTACCTATTCGTTCCATAATGGGCTTGATTGAACCTGGCTTAATTTGGACCAGATCAATATCCTCTGAATATCTTGGGGCCGGACTAAGAAATAGTTTATGAATAGCCGTTCCACCTCTGAATGCAAGATTCTCATTAAGAAATTCATCGGAGAAGATCTCCACCAACGCCCTGCTAATAATCAGGTCTTGTTCTACCTGGGCAAACTCTTTCCAGGGAGCAGTCTTTTGCCATTTTGCTATGAAAGGTTTGTCAATCATAGGTCGCTCTCCAATTTAAGGTTTATATCAATTTTCCAGCGATTATTTGCTCTGCCTGGCTTCTGATTTTTTTTTGGGCTTAGCAATACCGGATAATAGGAGCTTTGGCTTAGCTTGTTTACTATTATGTCCGTGTAAGCGTTTCGTCCGGTTAACTCTTCCAATAAAAAACCGACTCTTTGCAGGGTGCTTTTGTGATTATACCAGGAGATAAGATCATTTAAATCAATTTCATTTAGTTCTTCAGATAACTCTTCTAAAGAAGCCAACATTCGGTTCAATCCACCAATTTTGCTTTGGTAATGAATCAGGTCAACAAATGTGAGAAAAGGGGAAGAGACTCTAAAGATTCCTGCATCTGCTTTTTTGTTTTCTAAATTTTTTACTGGCCAGTTACTTGCTGTATAATACTGAATTTCAAAGTTTCTCTTTTTTATTGCATTGAGTTTTGGCGTTTCAATGATGAGATAATCCTTTTGTGTTTGTTGATGACTCGCTCCGTGAAACTTTGCAGCTGAATATAGTCCTATATAATATCTTCGATTGAGATATCTGAATAGTTTGTCTGCGTATAACTGAATGGGTAACTTTTCAGCCGAAGCATATCTCGGAGGGATAATTAAGTAGAATCCCCTTCTCAGATTGAATATTTGTCCTTTTTCATTTAACCGGCTTAGTTCAAATTTCAGAGATGTGCCCAGGCCATCTGTTTTTTGAGTAATTTCTTCTAATGAAAAGGAGTATTCCTCTACTGAAGAGAGATAATGTATGTATTCTTTCGCATTCATTTTAGAAATATTTTGAGAAAGGTAGTGAAAAGCGCTACTAATCTCGAATTATTTCTAAAAGAGGTTCTTATTAAAACGTGATCGTGATCAATCCGTGGGCCGGGGCGGTAAACTTGATGATCTTCTCTTCAAACCACATCTGGCACATCTGCTCAGTATCCTGTAGATTATAGATCTCCACTGCCATGGTTGCATCCGGATTGATGAATGCGGTGGCAACAAATCCATCACTGCTGGATGTACAGGGCACCCTTTTTGCTCCCGCTTTGATGAACCTCGAAAAGTGCCCGAATACGTAGTGAGGCGGATTATAGGTCAGAACTCCTGTTTTGAGGTCTGCATTGACAATATTGGTGCCGTGCAATCCGCCGGCATGCCTGGGACCGTTGTCCGAGTCGAGCATCAGGTTCCAGAAGACCCATCCGTTGGCCCAGTTGTTCAGATCCAGGATCATGTTTTTCGCCAGGTTCCCGGCAGCCTCCCATGAACCCCGCATACCCGCCTCTGTATAAAGCAGCCCTTTACCGGGATAGGCATCATGGACCATCCTGACATTGTCGAAATGATCCCCCACGTACCAGTGAAACGCTGTTCCCCAGATATATCTGGAAGCTTCCGGATCCTCGTAGGCTGCTTCGGCCCTTTGATACATGATCCCCCTGTTATGATCCCAGATCATCAGGTGAATATCCGACAGGCCATTTTTCTCCAGCGTGGGCCCCAGGTAATCACGCACAAAATTCTTCTCTTCATTGGCCGTAAAATAGCAGGATTCCCATACCTGGACAGCCAGGGCTTCATTTTGAACTGTCAAGCCCCACATGGGGATGCCCAGCTGGTCATAGGCCTGTACATATTTAACGAAATAGTCGGCCCAGGTCTGATCATACTGGGGCAGCAGCTTGCCACCATGCTTCATCTCTCCATTGCTCTTCATCCATCCTGGAGGACTCCATGGGGAAGCAAAAAACCGCAGATTGTTATGCGAAGCTTCCATGGCGCGTTTGATCATCGGGATGCGATACTGCATATCATGCTCAATGGTAAAATGCTGAAGGTCCTTGTCACCCGGAACATCATCATAGGTGTACATTTCATCCGAATAGTCGCAGCTATGGATGGTGGTGCGGCACAGGTTATAGCCCTGGCCTTCAACCGGGTCGAAACACTCTTTCAGGAATTGATCCTGTACATCCTTCGGCAGTTTCCCAAAGGTGATGGCCGCAGCGTCGGTAAAGGCGCCCCCGAAACCAACAATGGACTGAAAGGTAACGTCATTATCCACAAAGATCGTAGGGTAGTTCTCGTCCGGTTGCTCAAGCGGTTCGAATGCCTTGAAACCCTGGTTTGCCAGCAATTGATTGGTCGATTGGGCTGTCACCCAGATCTCAGCTTCTTTAAAATCTTTCTGCTGGGCAAATACAGAAGCAAACATGAACAGGAACAGGGTGGGCAGGAGGAGCTGTTTCCAGATTGGGGCCGGGTGTGTTTTCATCATAAGATAGGTTTAGTATTTAAATATTGGAATGTTGTCTATATAATTCCCTGACTGTCTGACTCTCTAACAACCTTACTAACCCTCTCTGTACCAGCTGGCGTACATCATGTATTCCTTTGTGATCCTTTTCATCATCTCCTCCAGGCGTTTGTGGTTGATGGTTTTTATCTTTTTCGAGGGAACTCCTGCATAAAGGCTGTTTGGCTCCAGGACATGCCGCTCCATGACCACCGATCCCGCGGCCACAAGGGTATTTGTACCCACCACCACATGGTCGAGCAGTATAGATCCCATTCCGATGAGACAATGTGATTCGATATGCGCGCCATGGATCACCGCGTTATGGCCGATGGTTACATCGTCGCCAATCTCCACGACCGATTCGTTGAAGGTGGTGTGCAGTATGCTGTTATCCTGTATATTGACCCGGTTCCCTATGCGGATGGGATTCAGATCGCCTCTCAGTACGGCATTGAACCATATGGAACAATCGTTGCCCATCACCACATCTCCAATGATGGTGGCGTTGTCGGCCAGGAAGCAGTTTTCTCCCATTCTCGGTGTGAAACCCCTTATGTTTTTTATCAGTGCCATCTCTTAACCCAGTATGTTTTCTGTTTTTTTCACTCCTTTAAATTACAGTTTCTCATCCGAATATTCAACCGGGCAATTGAGGGCTGTTCATTAGATATTAAGTTTAAATATCTATATATTTGCATCCTTAAATATACATTTAACAAACCTTAAGCAGACATTATAAAAAAATGAGAAAAAATTGGATGTTGAATGACACCCGGATACTAAAATACCTAACTTTGCCCCCTGTTAAAAGTTCATAAGATATTGAACAATTAGTGACAGTTAACGATTAACTTAATAACCAATAACATTTTCACCCATGGCAAAAAACCACAGGGTTATTGAACTGGACGAGGTGGTAGTGAAGTTTGCAGGCGATTCCGGAGACGGCATGCAGCTGACCGGAACACAGTTTTCGGATACTTCGGCATTTATAGGGAACGATCTCTCCACATTTCCTGATTACCCGGCAGAGATCAGGGCACCGCAGGGCACCGTAGCCGGTGTATCGGGCTTCCAGGTACATATCGGGCATAAACAGATCTCCACACCGGGCGACCAGGCCGATGTACTGGTGGCCATGAACCCTGCAGCTTTGAAAGCCAACATGAAGTGGGTGAAGGATGGTGCCACCATCATTATCGACATTGACAACTTCGACGACAAGCATTTTAAGAAGGCAGGATACGAGGAAGACCCTCTGCACGACGATTCCCTGGAAGGGTATAATGTTGTGAAGGCTCCCATCAGCGTGCTTTCGCGCGATGTGGCCATGCAGGCCGGACTCGACAGCAAAGGGGCAGAGAAGACACGTAACCAGTTTGTGGCAGGATTGCTCTACTGGTTGTTTAACCGTGATCTGAAGTTAGGGGAGGAATTCCTGAAACAGAAGTTCAAGACAAAACCGGACCTGGTCAAAGCCAATATCGCTGTACTGAATGAAGGGTATAACTATGCGGAGACCATCGAGGCACTCTCCACCACTTTTCATGTGGATCCGGTAAAAGGAAAAAAGGGACTGTTCAGGAACATTACAGGCAACCAGGCTACCGCCTGGGGTTTACTGGCCGCAGCAGAAAAGGCCGGGCTTGAGCTCTTCCTGGGATCCTATCCCATTACCCCTGCCACAGAGATACTTCAGGAGATTACTAAACGTAAACACCTGGGAGCCATTGCGTTCCAGGCAGAAGATGAAATTGCAGGGATCAGCTCGGCCATTGGAGCAGCCTTTGCGGGGAAGCTGGCCTGTACCAGTACCTCCGGACCGGGACTGGCCCTGAAGGGCGAGGCCATCGGACTGGCTGTGATTACCGAGCTCCCCATTGTGATCGTGGATGTTCAGAGGGGCGGACCCTCCACCGGGTTGCCAACCAAAACAGAACAGTCCGATCTGATGCAGGCACTCTATGGCCGGAACGGCGAGTCGCCCTGTATTGTTCTTGCAGCCACCTCACCGGCCAACTGTTTCAACTATGCATTCCAGGCTGCGAAACTGGCACTGGAGCATATGACACCGGTGATCCTGCTTACCGACGGTTACCTGGCCAACGGTTCGGAACTCTGGAAGATCCCCTCTATGGCGGATATGCCCGGGATCAAACCTCCGAAGGTAAAAGACAATGATGAAACCTACCAGACCTACAAGCGTGATCCTGAAAAGCTGAACCGCTTCTGGGCCATCCCCGGTCAGCCGGGCCTGCGCCACAGGGTGGGGGGACTGGAAAAAGCAGATGTGACCGGAGAGGTATCGCACGATCCGCTGAACCACCACAAGATGGTGGAACTCCGCCAGGAAAAGGTGGACAGGGTGGTGAATTACATCCCTAAGCAGGAGGTGGTTGGTGCGCCTGAAGGAGACCTGCTGGTCGTAGGCTGGGGCGGAACCTATGGCGCCCTGGTAAGTGCGGTCAATGATCTTTATGGTGAAGGGAAAAAGGTGGCGCTGGCGCAGTTCAACTACATCAATCCCCTGCCGGGTAATACGGCTGAAATATTCTCCCATTATAAAAAGATCCTGGTATGCG
>Ga0075308_1000035_pt1 | contig 59779 bp, 43 predicted proteins | sample Joice_ThreeSqA_D_3_FD_120062 | JGI IMG/M metagenome (GOLD analysis project Ga0075308, IMG submission 120062) | Natural and restored wetland microbial communities from the San Francisco Bay, California, USA, that impact long-term carbon... | ecosystem: Environmental > Terrestrial > Soil >... | reverse complement strand
CAGCTAAAGGAAAGCAGGCGAGGGCAGGTATTTTCATTTATACTCTCACTAATAATAATCGGAGTGGGTAGCGCCTTAATTTTTTATAACGAGAAATTGGCACTCGGTTTAAGTGTAATTTTTGGGAACCTGGTTACTTTGATCGGTTTACATCTTGGTGGAAAAAAAAGCCAGCGCAAAGACTTGGAAGATAAAGAATAACAATTCCTAAACCCCCGAAAAATATATCTTTTATTCCAAATATTGGTTTGCATTAAATCTATATTAAATGATTCTAATTGTTTGGTAACCGCAAGGAATGTTCCCCTGAAAACCGCCTTCGGATTTTGCCCCCTAGAACGCCCCTCTGAATATAGAAATCCCCGTAAACCAAGGTATACGGGGATAATCATGTGATTCCGGCGCGATTCGAACGCGCGACCCACAGCTTAGAAGGCTGTTGCTCTGTCCAACTGAGCTACGGAACCAAACATTCGTGGTCAGCTTTTCAGGTTGCAAAGATATAAAAAAAGATCTTTTTCTGTGAGGGCCGAAGAGAGGATGGTTATTGACTCCTGATCCAGTTGACCAACCCCTTCATCTCTAAAATCTCCAGCAGTTTCCCGGGGAGAGGCTCAAATTCAAATTGTTGTTTCCCCACCCTGACCTCTCCGGCTTTAAAGTCAATATCAACCTGATCTCCCTTATGGTAGGCCTCTACGGCTACGGGTAACACAATAAGTGGTAATCCCTGGTTTACGGCGGACCGGTAAAAGATACGGTTGACGGACTTAACAATGACCGCTTTCACTCCCAGGTGGGCAAGTCCAACGGAGGGGTGTTCCCTGGAACTTCCACAACCGAAATTATCACCCCCAAGGATTATATCCCCCGGTTGGACCTCTTTTGAGAAGTTTGTATCAAAGCCTTCAAATAAATGAGGTATAATGCCCTCAGGATCTGAACTCTGAACTTCATATGTAAGGTTGCCGGCAAACATCTGGTCGGTATTCAGATTATCCATATCTCCATAGTTCCATACTCCGCACTTACATCTCTGTTCACCCTGCCCTATGGTAGCTGTTCCAGTTTGCAGCTTCCTGTATGGAAATTTCTCAGCACCTTTCTCTATCCGGGGATCGGATATCTTTCCATACACAGTGCTCAACGCCACTGCTGCGGGAGAGGCCAGATAAATCTCGGCGTTCTTGTTCCCCATTCTACCCAGAAAGTTGCGGTTAGCGGAAGAGATCACCCTTTGTTTATCGGCGGGTATCCCCTGTCCCGTTCCCAGACATGGACCGCAGGATGAACTCAGCACATTGGCTCCTGCTTCCAGTAGAGTGGTTATTAATCCTTCATTGATCGCCTGCAGATAGATTTCACGTGACGCAGGGATTACCAGCAACTGGACACCTGGCTTAACCTTTTTCCCCTTGAGAATTTCAGCCGCTTCACGTAGATCCTCGATCCTGCCATTTGTGCAGGTCCCGATCAGTCCCTGGTGAATATCCAAACCTGCAACCTCAGCCAGTGCCATTACATTGTCCACATGATGAGGTGCGGCAACCAGCGGGTATACTTCACCCAGATCAATCTCAATTTCACGGGCATAAGCAGACCCCTCATCGGCCCATACGCCATGGGCGTCTTCTCCAAGATAATCCTTCAGAACCTGATCGGCCGGGAATACTGCATTTTTTGCACCCATTTCCGACGCCAGGTTGGCCAGCGTCATCCTATCGGAAATATTCAGCGTCGCCACTCCTTCTCCATGATATTCAATGGACATATAGTTGGCACCTGCCGATCCCAGTATGCCTATTATCCAAAGACTCAGGTCCTTTGCATAGACTCCCTTCTTCAGTCTGCCTGTAACCGTTATCTTCATCGATTCAGGAACCCGGAACCATGTCTCGCCCCTGAGCCACAATCCAGCAGTCTCTGTCCTGTCAATCCCTGCAGCCATGGCATTGAATGCCCCGCTGGTGCAGGTATGGCTGTCACTTCCCACAATCACCATTCCCGGCCTTGCATACCGTACCATGATCTGATGACATATTCCGCTCCCGACATCATGGAATTTCTTCACGCCATGCAATTCCACAAATTCACGGATAGACTGATAACTGTTTGCAAGGGTGGCACTTGTAGGTGGTGCATTGTGGTCAAGCACCACCACCAGTTGATCCGGATCAAACAGTTCCTCCCCTCCCATCTTTTCAAACGTACTTCGAATGCTGGCGGTGTTATCATGCGTCAGGATCAGATCAGGCCGGTGAAACACGATCGAACCGGCCGGAGCCTGGAATATCTTCTCAACAAATGTAGAAGGCATGGAAAGAATGTTAGAATGTTAGATTGACAGCATGTTATATTGTATTCTATATAAGCTGGATACCGGATCGCCGGCAATGATTGACCATTTCACCCGGCCAGATGGCTGACTGTACCTCACCGATATGGGCCTTCCTGAGAAGTTGCATGGCGGTCCTTGACTGCCCGATCCCGCCTCCTATGGAGGAGGGAAGTTCATCATTCAACAGTCTCCTGTGAAACAGAAGTTCAGCGTCCTTCTGTTTCCCGGTAAGCTCCAGTTGGGTCATCAGTTCGCTTTTATCCACCCGTATTCCCATAGAACTGAGCTCAGCTGCACACTTCAATACCCCGTTCCACACAATGATATCACCGTTCAAACCCCTGTAACCATCAACTGTTTCAGTGCTCCAGTCATCGTAGTCCGGGGCTCTCTTATCATGAGGTTTCCCGTCCGGAAGGTCGTATCCGATCCCTATAATAAAGACTGAGCCAAATTTCTCGGCTATCTTATCCTCCCTTTCCCTGGGAGTGAGGTCAGGGTACATCTCATACAGCTGTTCCGAATGGATAAAAGTGATCTCCTCCGGAAGAACAGGAACAAGATTGGAATAGAAAGTATGTATGAAAAATTCGGTCCGCTTAATATTTTGCCATATTTTTTCTACGGTCTCCTTCAGGTTCGCCAGTGTGCGCTCTTCTGGATAGATAGCCTTCTCCCAGTCCCATTGGTCCACATAAAGCGAATGGAGGTTATCCAGCTCCTCGTCGGGCCGGAGTGCATTCATGTCCGTATAGATACCGTATCCCATACCGATGTCATAATCACGAAGGATCATCCTTTTCCATTTAGCCAGGGACTGGACCACTTCAGCTTCCTGTCCCCTCATATCCTTGATGGAAAATACCACGGGTTTCTCATTCCCATGCAAATCATCGTTCAGTCCGATACCCCTCAATACAAAGAGTGGTGCAGTAACCCTGCGCAATCTTAAATCGGCTGAAAGACCAGCCTCAAAATGGTCCTTTAACATCTGGAGTATCTTCTCAGTCTCCTTCAATGTGATAAGGGATTTGTACCCTTCCGGAATAATCAATCTCATAGTCTTTGTTTTTAAAACAATCCGTTATTCTGGTATATCTCCATTTGCACTTCAGAAAATGGAGCAGATTCAAGTGTTATATCCTTTGTAAAATTCTGAATGGTCCCAGTCTCAAAATTTACCCGGATCACATCACCATTTTCCAGATCCAGGACGTCAATATGGTCAGAGGTTACAATGGGGAAAGCTGCATTGATGGCATTCCTTTCATAGATGGCACCGAAGGATTCGGCAACTACGCATTGTACGCCCAGAGAAACAAAACAATCCACAGCCTGTTGCCGCGAGCTTCCCGAACCGAAGTTTTTGCCCGTTACAATAATATCGCCAGGCTTCACTTTTTTTGCAAAATCATGATACCCCTCAAGATTCCCAAAGGTATACTTTCCCATCTCCCCGGGGTCGGTGATTGAAAGATGCCGGTTGTGAAAGATCATATCGGTATCGATATTATCCATTGGAATGTACCATACCCGCCCCTTCACTTCACGCGGACGTTTGGAGGTTCCCGTGGTGGAAGCATGTTTATTCCGGCCGTGAGATTCAGTGGAACGTACAGGAAACTCCCTCTTTTCCGGTTTCGCAGGCAGGTTTTCCGCTGAGGTAATATAACCCGCTATGGCAGAAGCTGCAACGACTGCAGGCGAAGAGAGGTAGACTTCCCCCTGTCCCTGTTTCCCCGGGAAATTCCTGTTACCGGTGCTTATTGAGACTTCCCCTGGTCCGTTCTGCCCCACCTGTCCGGCTGCACACCCCGCACATCCCGCATTTGATAGAAGGGCTCCGGATCCCTTAAAGATCTCGACCAGTCCCTCCTCCATACAACGTTGCCACACCCTGTCGGTGGCGGGGACAATTTTCAGAACAACTCCCTCTGCCACTCTTTTATTTTTCAGTACTTCGGCAGCGGCCCTCATATCTTCAATGCGCCCGTTTGTACAGCTCCCAATAAAAGCCGAATCGATCCACACCTTGTCCCCGGGTAATTCAGATGTATTGTGAGGCTTTCCCGGAAGGGATATCCTGGGTGTAAAATCAGATACATCCAGGTGGTATACCTCCTTGTAGACCGCATCCCGATCAGCCGCTACTGGCTCCACTTTTTTCATGGCCCGGGATTCACAATACCTGATCACCTCCAGATTGGGTTGAAAGAAAATGATGATAGCTCCCATCTCGGTGGCCATGGAAGCAATTGTAATACGCTGATCAAGTGTCAGGTCATCAGCAACATCACCATCTATTTCAATGGCAGTTCCGAGCAGGGAACTGGCTCCGAAAATATTCAACAGGTTCAGTGCCACATCTTTGGCGTTAAGATGTTTATCGAGTGAGCCTTCCAATACTAACTTTACACTGGGTGGAACCTTAAACCAGGTGGAACCCTTGTGCCAGGCAACGGCGATATCCTTATCACCCATTCCCTGCCCAAATGCTCCCACAGCACCAAGGATATTGGCATGTGAGTCTGTGGAAACAGTTGTGGAACCCGGGTAACATAATCCCTCCTCCATCAGGATATGGGTACCAATCCCCTTGTCGATATCATATACCTTGATACCCTCTCTCCGTGCAAAATTCCTGCATAAATGCTGATTGGCAGCATATTTCTGGTCCGATCCCGTGGGATTACAATCGAATGTAAAAAATGTGCGTGACGGATCATCAATGGACAATTGATTGTCCTCCAGATGCTTGACAACATTTGCTCCGCCAAAATCCCGCGCAGCGCGCGCATCAATGACTACATCCACAATCTCCCCCGGGATCACCCTATCCCGGTCTGAATGCGCCGCAATGATCTTTTCTATAACCGTCATGCCCATCACCAATATTTACATCCAAAGATAGCCACAAAGCGAATTCAGTCAATATTTTCTAAAACATCTCTGGGCTATCAACGCGCTTTTTATAGTTTTGCTGCAAATAGATCTCCATTGCCAAAAATCATCCATCCGAATATACTCCGGCTCTACCTGATCAAGATCGCCAAATGGTTCATGCTCTACATGCCCATCGTCGTTCCCTTTTATGAGAGCAACGGACTGTCTATGAAAGATATCATGATCGTGCAGGCTGTCTATTCGGTGGCCATCGTGGTGCTGGAGATCCCATCAGGATACCTTGCCGATGTAATCGGCCGAAAGAAAACATTGATTATTGGAGCCGTCTTTGGAGTACTGGGATTTACTACTTACAGCCTGAGTTTTGGACTGATGGGTTTTCTGATGGCAGAAGTTCTGCTGGGGATTGGCCAGAGTTGTGTCTCAGGAGCCGATTCAGCTATGCTTTATGACTCACTATTGGATATAGGGAAGGAGAAAGAATATACCCGGTTTGAAGGACGGATCACAGCGCTGGGGAATGTGGCAGAGGCAATCGCGGGGATACTGGGCGGGCTTCTGGCCGGTATTTCAATAAGAGCTCCCTATGTGGCGCAGATCTTTGTAGCATTTGTTGCATTGCCGGCAGCTATCACACTTGTGGAACCTGTACGTAAAATTCCATTGATCAAAGCCGGGATGATGGAAATAATCCGGATTGCCAGGTTCGCCCTCTTTACCGATCGGCCTCTCAGGCGAAATATCCTGTTCAGTGCCATTACAGGAACATCGACCCTTACCATGGCATGGTTTGCGCAACCCTACTTTGAATATGCAGCCATCGATATCGCCTGGTTCGGTATCCTCTGGACCACCCTGAACCTGACCGTAGCCATTTCATCCTATACAGCACACCGTCTTGAAAAAAGAGTGGGACAAAGAGTATCCGTTATGCTCATTGCCATGCTGCTACCTATAGGGTACCTTGCCCTGAGCCGGTCACGGCTTCCCGTTGGACTCATTGTACTTTACCTGTTCTACCTGGTCAGGGGATATGCCACACCCGTACTAAAGGACTATATCAATAGAATAACTGCTTCCCATATCAGGGCGACCGTACTTTCAGTAAGGAACTTTGTTATCCGGTTGCTTTTTGCCCTGACCGGGCCCCTGCTGGGCTGGGTGAAAGATATATATACGTTACCTCAGGCACTTATGCTCGCCGGATTCATCTTTCTGATATTCAGCATCCTCACAGCCATCCTGTTTATCAGTTCAGGAAAAGAGATGGAACTGGTCAGGGATTATAATTCCAGTACCAAACCATCATAGGCGGACCTGATCCTGGGAGGGAGCTCCCTTTCCAGCTCCTCTACCAGACCCATCTGGTGGGAGATATGTGTGAGATATCCCATTTCCGGATTTACCTCCTCAATCAGGCTTACAGCCTCTGACAGGTTGAAATGAGATATATGTTTCTCCCTTCTCAATGCGTTGACTGCTAAATATTTAACACCAGATAACTTATCTTTTTCCTTTGCCGAAATATAGTTCCCGTCGGTCAGATAAGCAAAATTCTCAATACGGAAACCCAGCACAGGTAGCCGGTAGTGCATCATCCGGATAGGAATGATCTCCATCTCCCCGATCTGAAACGGATCGGTTGATATGGCATTTACCATAACCTGTGGTACACCGGGATATTTCTTTTCTGCAAACACATAGGAGAATCCGCTTTTAAGCGCCCTTACCACGCGTTCTTCGGCATATATATCCATGGAACTCCTCTGGATAAAGTTGAACGCACGTATGTCATCCAGCCCGGCAATATGGTCCCTGTGCTCGTGGGTATAGAGGATGGCATTCATTTTTGATACTCCTGCGCGAAGCATCTGCTGCCTGAAATCAGGTCCCGTATCAATCAAAACAACCTGATTCCCGTGCTCCACAAGGATCGAGGAACGCAATCTTTTGTCGTGTTCATCTTCAGATATGCAAACTGCACATCGGCAACCAATCACCGGAACACCCTGAGAAGTGCCGGTACCAAGAAAAGTTATTTTCAATTGGTATCTCTTGCATTACTGTAAATACGAAGTTATAACTATTTTTAATACTTCATTCTTCAATAAGGAACATGAAAGGAGTCCTGTACCTGGTCCCGAATACCCTGGGAAATCCTGATACTGCAACAACCATACCGGAAGGTATAAAGGCAACTGTAAAACACATACGCCTCTTCATTGTGGAGAACGTGAGAAATGCCCGGCGTTATCTCATACAGCTGGATGGAGGGATACATATCGATTCCCTTACTTTTTTTGAGTTGAACAAGCATACTCCGGCTGAGGAGATACCAGCCTTCCTGGAGAGGGTTGAAAAGGGGATGGATGCTGCCATTATTTCTGAAGCAGGCCTTCCGGGAGTTGCCGATCCCGGTGCTGTGGTGGTTCAAATGGCCCATGAAAAGGGGATCAGGGTGGTCCCCTTATCAGGTCCATCCTCCATCCTGCTGGCGCTGATGGCCTCCGGACTCAACGGGCAATCGTTCTGTTTTCATGGTTACCTGCCTGTTAAAAAGCCTGACAGGATCAGGAAGATCAGGGAGATTGAACAGGCTGCCATACGAACGGGTGAAACACAGCTGTTTATTGAGACACCCTACCGCAATGATGCGCTGTTGAACGACATACTGGCCACATGCCACCCATCTACACGTCTCTGCATCGCGGCTGATATTACACTGGACACAGAGTTTATCTTCACCCAGTCGGCCGGGGACTGGATAAAGAAAAAACCGGCCCTTCATAAAAGACCGGTTCTGTTTCTTATCGGACGGTAAGACGTCTATTTCGTAGTTGGATGGACATCACCGTCCCCGGCGGTCACACTGATCACCTCAACATCAAAAACCAGTGTCTCATAGGGGGGAATGGCTACATTCCTGTTTGCAGTATACTTTCCGTATGCACCATAGGCCAGGGGGAAGGGAATGATCAGCCTGCCCTTCTCGCCTTCTTTAAATCGCTGCAATCCCAGGTGCCAGCCATCAATTGGTGAGGAAGTAGATTCCAAGTCTCCTACTTTGAACTCGTAATAATTTTCATCTGTCGATTCATCAAACACACGTCCATCACGCAGGTATCCTTTATATGCCACCTGGATGGTGGAGTCAATGGCTACGGGGGCACCGTCTGTGGCCTCGTCCACCACATAGTACATTGTGGCATCATTTTCAGCATCATAAATGGTATCCACACCTGCAATAGTATCGGTATAGGCGAGGATCTGCTGGGCTTCATATGCCTCAATATCGTCGCCCAGCACCTTCAGTAGCTGGACCTCATATTTTAATGAAGTGTAAGGTGTAACACTACCGGTATTCTTGGAGCCATAACCCAGATCGCTGGTAAACAGGAAGGCGGCCTCCCCCCCTTCACGCATCATCTTCAACCCTTCGGTAAATCCTTCATTGGTCGTTCCATTCTGTAATTTATAAGGGCCATAAAGAGCAGAGGTATCCGCCAGATTGTTGTCATCGGCAACATTTTCCAAATAAGTGTTATACACTCTTTCTTCAGGGAGCAGATAGGCAACATGATTGATCAGGACCCATGAACTGTCGCCGGGGCTGATGCCCGAACCTTCTTTGTTCTCCACGTAATAGAGTCCGCTGGCCTGGGGAGTTGCATCCGGGTAGTGGGACTTCTGATAAATATCAAAGAACCGCTGTTCCTGTTCCTTACTCTCCTGATCTCCATTAACCTTTGTGCACTGAGCCATGAAAACTAAACCGGCAATCAACAATGCAACGGTGTATATTCTGTTCATTATCATCATCTTTTCTTCTCGCAACCAACCGGGTTTGGTCATGAATATCAAACCACCCTGAATAAAAAATATTGTGCAAAATTAATATAATTACTGAACCTTATTCAACCTTCAGAACCTGCACAGTGTAAATCAGTACAGAATTACCCGGAATTTTTTCACGATCCCCGAAATTGCCATGTGCCAGGTGGGGAGGGATAAAGAACACAGCCTCCGCCCCGTCCCTTAGCTTTTGCAGTCCCTGTTCCACACCCGATTCCACCCCTCCCTGTCCAATGACAACCTCTTTGGGATGTTGAACCGTGGCTCTGTAACAGGGTGTCCCATCCAGCAGGGTCGACTCAAATGCATAAGTGACATGATCATTCTCCCCGATCCGCTTACCCTCACCCGGTTTTCTGATTACTATCCACAATCCTGACGGCGTAAGTTCCGCTTTCCACCCCACTCTTTCCAGGAAGGCCGATATCTGATCCTGTTGTCTCAGCTGCATATACTGGTTGACCCGTATGAACTGTTCTTTCTGCTGATCGGGCTTTGTCTCCTCCTGCTCCTGAACCGGAGGATTGCATCCGTTCAGCAAAAGGATGATCATGATAAAGGCGGTTTCCTGCAACAGCCTATTCATCATTGAGTAACTTTGCATATTCGGGCAATAAAGACTCGAAACCGGCCAGGGTCTCTTCCAGGGATGTGAAGGAATCCCCCCCTGCGGCATTGATATGGCCCCCTCCTGAGTAATGCTCTGATGCCACCAGGTTCACCGGGAACCTACCGCGTGATCTGAATGAGATCTTGATGCGGTCCCTCTTCTCAATAAAAAGAGCTGTAAACTTTATCCCTTTAATTGAAAAGGGGATATTTACAAATCCTTCGGTATCGCCCTTGCGGTGTTTATGATGTTTCAACTCCTCTTCAGTCAGGCTGATATAGGCGGTATGATACTGCGGAAGTACCACCAGCTTCTCCTGCATGCAATAACCCTGCAATCTCAGGCGGTCCACCGTAAATGCATCATAAACGTTGGAGAAGATCCTGTCCTTTTCAATATTATATTTCAGAAGATCACCAACAATATGAAAGATCTCTGAGTAGCTGCTCCCGTAACTGAAATTTCCAGTATCTGTCATGATACCCACATACAGACAGGTAGCGATATCTTTGTCCATTATATCACCTTCAAACACCGCCTTCAGGAAAAGATATATCATTTCACCCACTGATCCACGCCATGTTTCGGATATGGCAATATCAGTGAACTTAGCCGGATTCTGATGGTGGTCGATCAGCACCTTCTTAGCTGTTGATTTCTGAAGATACTCATCCACCCCGTTGATCCGCTTGGGGTCATTAAAATCGAGGCAGAAGATCAGATCTGCATTTTCAATCAGTTCAACTGCCTTTTCTCTCTTGTATGCAAAGGTGACCGAACGTTCAATTCCCGGGAGCCATCTCAGAAAATCCGGCAGTCCATCCGGAATAACAACATGTGCCTCCTTTCCTGTCTTTACAAGCGCCAATGCAAGAGCAAGGCTTGATCCTATTGCATCTCCGTCAGGATTTGTATGAGTAATCACTGCCACCCTTTTGGATGATTCAATCCAGCTCCTGATGGTTCTAGCAACGCGCTCTTCTACCATAGTACTTTCATCTGTAAGTGAACAAAGTTAAAAAATATTGAAAGTGGCTTAACAATGCCCGTGATTAATTGTTTATTTGCATGATTAAATCACAAGAATATGCCAGGACACATTACATTTACCATGATCAAGCCAACCTCTGTATCCATGGACCATATCGGTCCCATCCTGAACAGGATCCATGAAGGGGGATTCAAGATTTCCGCCATGAAGATGTTGCAGCTAACCAGGAGGGAGGCTCAACTATTTTATGAAGTTCACAAAGAGCGGCCATTTTACAATGACCTTGTTGAATATATGACCTCAGGCCCCATTGTTGCAGCGATACTTAAAAAGAAAAATGCCGTTGAGGATTACCGGACGCTGATCGGGGCAACCGACCCGGAAAAGGCGGACGAAGGCACCATCAGGAAAGAATTTGCGAAGAGCCTGCAGGCCAATGCGGTGCATGGTTCAGATTCAGATGAAAATGCTGAAATCGAGGCTTCCTTTTTCTTTGCCACCCAGGACCGGTTCTGATTACTTGAGCACCACATCATCGATAACATCCATTCCTGCAGCCTCATTAAGCTTCGGGATCAGTGTGTCTTTGATCATGCTCAGTTCATTTCTGACAACTGAAGAGTGGAGAGTGACGATCAGTTTACGGTTTTGTATCCGTAGTGATTTTGTCTTTTTTGCCACAGTTATGCCCAGCAGGTCCTTCCATGATCTCATGAGCCTGTACTCTGCCAGTCCACGCTCCAGACGGTTGGATTTTACAAACTGCTGAAGAAGAGAATCTATTTTCCGTACCTCTTTTTTCTCCATGGCTAGCCTTTCATCTCTTCAATCCTGGCTTCAGGTGTTATTTTGAATACCCTGTGATCTGCGGGGATCTCCCTGAGGATCTCCCTGAGTCGTTGCTCATTGGTATCGGTAATGAAGATCTGCCCGAACTGGTTTTCTGCAACCAGGCCGATGATATGTTTTACTCTTACAGCATCAAACTTGTCAAAAATATCATCCAGCAGAAGTATGGGTGGAATGCCGGTCAGCTTCCTGATAAACTCAAATTCTGCCAGCTTAAGGGCCACCAGGTAGGTCTTCTGCTGTCCCTGTGATCCGCTCTTCTTCAGACTGTAACCGCTCAAATCCATTCCCAGGTCGTCTTTATGGACTCCAAAGGTGGTGTATTGAACAATGCGATCCTTCTCGATGCTGGCTTTTAAACCTTCCCTGAAGTCCGTTTCCTGCATTTGGGCCTGGTAGGTCAGCGTCACCCGGTCGCGGTCCCCTGAAACCTGTGAGTGAAATGCATCGAATACCGGAAGGATCTCACTCACAAATCGCGATCGCTCTTCAAAGATCGGTTCACCGTACCGGATCAGCTGTTCGTCCCACACCTCCAGCATCTCCAGGTTAAAGTTCCTCGAGTGAGCAAAATCTTTGAGCAAGCTGTTTCGCTGGGTCAGAGCCCTGTTGTACTGGATCAGGTTATCCAGATATATACTGCTGTACTGCGCAATTACCCCGTTCATGAATTTCCTGCGCTCTTCGCTGCCCCCGTTAATCAGGATGCTGTCTGCAGGGGATATCATTACAAGCGGCACCAGGCCGATATGCTCAGATAATTTGCTATATTCCTTCTGGTTACGCTTAAACTGCTTTTTCTTTTGCTTCCTGATCCCGCAATATATATTCTCCTCCCTGCCCTTTCTGTCAAAAATTCCCTGGATGACAAGAAATTCCTCATCATAGGCTATATTCTGACTGTCGACCGGATTCAGATTGCTTTTACACAGAGAGAGATAGTGGATGGCGTCCAGTAAATTGGTCTTTCCAACACCATTCTCACCAACAAAACAATTGATCTTCGGAGAAAGGGGAATATCAACCTGTTCATAATTCTTAAAGTTGACCAGGGAAAGTGTTTTCAGATGCATATACAAAATTACTATTTTTGTGCTGCTATAATCGGCAATTTTCCAAAAAAGGGTTACTTTTGCGGAAGTTTTTGAGAACCACTAAAATCAGCGTGATGGCGAAGAAAAAAAATGTGAAGAAAACGGATAAGAATCTTGAAGGCATTGAACATGCACTAACACGTTCGGAACAATTTATTGAAGATAACCAGAAGATACTTACCTACATTCTTGGTGGACTCATTGTTGTATTGCTTATTATTATCGGCGGGAACAGGTACTATCTGAAACCTCTGAACGAGAGAGCAGCAGCCGATATGTTCTATGCGGAGCGCTTTTTTGAACAGGACTCTTTTAATCTTGCCTTAAATGGATACGGCACCTATCCGGGCTTCCTTAATGTTATGGAAGATTATAAGATCAGTAAATCAGCGAAGCTTTCAAAATATTACGCGGGCGTTTGCTACCATCAGCTGGGTAACCAGGAAGAAGCCATTTCTCTGCTGAATAAATTCAAGACTGATGATCTGCTTGTAGGAGCTGCTAAATACAGCACCCTGGGTGATTCTTATGTTGAGCTGGGTGAACTGGAAAAGGCAGTAACTGCTTATAAAACCGGTATCGATAAATATGAGAATAATTTCTCTTCTCCCATTATTTTGAAGAAACTGGGTATCGTTTATGAAGCGCTCGGCCAGCTTGAGGATGCACGTGCCACATATAAAACTATCGAATCAACATACCCGGAATCTCCCGAAGGGAATGAAATTAAAAAATACATTGGAAGAGTAGAATCAAAGATGTCCCTGTAACCTCATTCCCCTGTATAACCATGTCCTCAAGCCTGAAAAATCTGTCAAACCATGATCCGGCCACCATTCCCGACGGCTCCATGATGAAAGTTGGAATTGTCGTCTCTGAATGGAACGAAGAGATTACCACCAAACTCCTGGAAGGTACACTGAATACCTTAAAAAGTAATGGGGTTAAGGAGGAGAATATCAATGTTAAAACAGTACCCGGCAGTTTCGAACTTCCATACGGTGCGAGAATCGTGGCAGAACAACATTCACCTCATGCAGTCATTTGCATAGGGTGCGTCATCAGAGGAGAGACCAGCCATTTTGACTATATCTGTAAAGGCGTGACCTACGGCATTACCGAGTTGAACCTGGACTACGATATTCCATTTATTTTCGGAGTACTAACCACTGAAAATAAAAAGCAAGCCCTTGACCGGGCTGGTGGGAAGTATGGTAATAAAGGTGATGAAGCTGCTGTTACAGCACTGAAAATGGCTGCGCTGCGAAACATACTGTTGCAATAAATCCTTACCTACCTGCTCTTTTTCTTGGGTTGAGGTTTCCTTCCGCCCAGGGATTTCTGCTGCTGCTGTTGCTTTTGAATAGCTTCGAGCCGCTGCGCAAACTTTGATTTTTTGGCCGGTTTATTCTGCTTCGAGTGGATCTTCTTCATGATGGCTTCCTCATCAATGAACCGCTTGAAGAGCAGGTTCTGTCCAAGTGTGATCACATTGGCCAGGAAGTAATAGTAGGTTAGTCCGGCGGAGAAATTGTTTAAAATAAACATAAACATGACCGGCATAATATACATCATGCTCTTCATGCCCGGCATCTGGTTTCCGCCTGCACCTGCCTGGTTATTATACCGCATTGACAGGATGGTAGTCACAGTCATCAATAAAGTAAAGAGGCTCACGTGATTACCATACATGGGGATATCCCAGGGAAGTGTCAGAATAGAATCATATGTAGAAAGGTCATGGGCCCACAGGAATCCCTGATGCCGCAACTCTATGGATGTCGGGAAGAACCTGAACATGGCATAGAGTATAGGGAACTGGAGCAGCATGGGCAGACATCCACCCATTGGATTGGCACCGGCCTTCTTATAAAGGTCCATGGTTGCCTGCTGTTTCTTCATGCCATCTTCCTTCCTGGGATAACGCTCATTGATCTCATCCACCTGAGGTTTCAGAAGGCGCATAACAGCCTGTGACTTAAAGGAGCGGTATGTAAGCGGGAAGAGTGCCACTTTGATAATCAGTGTCAGCAACAGGATAATGATCCCGTAGTTATTGAAATATCTGTTCAACCAGTTAAATATGGGGATTACCACATAGGCATTGATCCAGCGGATCATGGAACCTCCTGTAGTGACCACATTCTGGAGACCCATATCGTCGTAACTTTTCAGTCTTGTGAAGTTGTTGGGCCCAAAATAGAGTTGCATCCCAATAAGCTGGTCACTGGTGCGGTCATAAGGCATATCCACCGATGTGGAGAACCGGCGGACATATTTGCCGGGCGAACTAAAACGTTCCTGCATCATATAGGCTCCGTTGAAATAATCATCGGCTACCAGGATGGTGGAGAAGAACTGCTGACTGAATGCAATCCAGCTGATACGGGTGGTCTCGGTCGCCTCTGTAAGTTCTTTCTTTGAACGTGATTTAAAACTCTCCACATCTCCCCCTTTGAACCTGTAGTAGAGTGTGGTATACATTGATTCATTCTGATACCCCTTCTCCTGTGAAGGAGCATAAAAATCGAGATTGAATTCCATCCTGTCTGTCCGGTACTGATCCAGCCCCACGAATCGCATGTCAAAGTCAAGCATGTAATCGTTATCGAACAGTCTGTATATGAAAGAGATGTACGCCGATTCGGTGATATTCAACTTCATGGTTAGCTGTTGAAAAGTACGTCCGTCATCACCTGTCATCTTCTCCACAGCAGGTTGAAAGAACAGGTTGCCCGTATTGATACCCCTGTTTTCAGCAAAAAACTGGAGGGCAAAGATGGTGGAGTCCCCATCAAACAGGAGAACAGGTAATGAATCGAAAGTCTGGTACTTCTTCAGTTCTACCGTATAGGGCCGCCCCCCCAGCGTTGAAAAGGTCAGTTTCACATTATCATTCTCAAGAACGACTTTTTCAGCAGTTCCTGTTGCAACATTTGCGAAATCCCCCAGCTCACCTGTCAGCTGCTCAACTGCAACCGAATCTGAAGCTGTATTTCCTGCAGTATCATTTTGAGTTACCAATGCCCTGGCCTGTTGTGCTGCTTCCATTGCCCTTACCTGTTCAACGCGAGCAATGGAATCTCGCCTGACACGCTCGGCCATCTGTGCCTCACGTTGTGGTTTGGTGAAGATACTGTACCCCACGAGCAGGAGTCCAATAATTCCCAGACCTATAATTGTATTTCTGTCCATTTTCAGCTATTAAATTCAGGCACAAAAATAATGGTTTAGCCTGTATATCAATGTAAATTAAGGCAAAATCCGCCAGTTTTCGGCGAATTGCAACAGGGAGGGGGGTAATTTGCTATTTACTGTTTTTGATAGCAGCATTGATGAATGCAATAAACAATGGGTGGGGATTGAGTGCGGTACTCCTGTATTCGGGGTGGAACTGGGTTCCCACAAACCATGGATGATCGGGCTGTTCCATAATCTCAACAAGTCCGCTCTCGGGATTGATCCCGGTTGGGACCATTCCGTGTTCCTGGTATTCATCAAGATAGTCGTTGTTAAACTCATAACGGTGACGGTGCCGCTCCCTTACCAACTCCGTCTTATATGCTTCATGTACAAGTGAACCTTTCTTTAGTGAACATGCATATCCTCCAAGCCGCATGGTTCCTCCCTTTTCCGTGACCCCTTTCTGTTCCTCCATCAGGTCGATCACCGGGTGCTTCGTGATATTGGTCATCTCGGTCGAGTGTGCATCTGCATATCCAAGTACATTGCGGGCAAATTCAACTACAGCACACTGGAGCCCAAGGCAAATGCCCAGAAACGGGACTTTGTTTTCCCGTGCATAGGTGATTGAGATGATCTTTCCGTCAATTCCCCTGTCACCAAATCCCGGAGCCACCAGGATGCCATCAAAACCCTCTAAATTCTCTTCAACATTGCTTGTTGTAATCAATTCAGAATGGATGCAGTGGACATTTACTTTCACATTGTTCATGGCGCCTGCATGCGTCAAAGACTCGATGATCGATTTATAGGAGTCATATAGCTCAACATATTTACCTACAAGCGCTATCCTGATCACCTTTTCTGATTTCTTCAGCCGGTCAACAAACTTCTTCCATTCTTTAAGGTCGGGCGGTCCGTTGGTCTCAACATGCAACTTTTTTAATACCATGACATCAAGCCCCTCATCCTTCATCAGCAAGGGCACTTCGTAAATGGTGGAAACATCGATGGACTGGATCACAGCCTCCAGCTCAACGTTGCAGAACAGAGCCACTTTCTTCCTGAGATCCTTATCCAGTTCATGTTCGGCCCGCAATACAAGGACATCGGGTTGGATACCATTTTCGAGGAGCACTTTTACGGAATGCTGTGTGGGCTTGGTCTTCAGTTCACCCGAAGCAGAGAGATAGGGCACCAGCGTCAGGTGTATAAAAACTGTATTCCCAGCTCCAAGGTCCCAGCGCAACTGCCTCACAGCTTCAATATAGGGAAGCGACTCAATATCACCTACAGTGCCTCCAATCTCAGTAATAATGATATCGTATTCATTCTTTCTTCCAAGCAGGGTTATTCTCCTTTTAATCTCATCGGTAATATGGGGAATCACCTGAACGGTCTTTCCAAGGTAGTCACCCCTGCGCTCTTTATTGATAACAGATTGGTAGATCCTTCCGGTAGTTACATTATTCGCCTGTGAGGTCTGGATATCCAAAAACCGCTCATAGTGTCCCAGATCGAGATCTGTTTCGGCACCATCGTCTGTCACATAGCACTCACCATGCTCATAGGGATTGAGTGTACCCGGATCCACATTGATATAAGGGTCCAGTTTCTGTATTGTCACCCTGAATCCCCGGGCTTTTAACAGTCGTCCCAGCGAAGCAGAAACAATACCTTTACCCAGGGAAGAAGTTACTCCTCCTGTCACAAAAACATACTTAGTACTACTCAAAACGATACAGATTTAAATTCGGGATAAAAGTAAAGATTTAATTTTCATTTTCAATATCATCAAGGATCCTGATTTTCTCCTCGAGCGCCTCAATGCGTTTATGTGCATCTTCAATTTTTTCCTGAAATCCTTGTATGGTCTCTTCCGAGCTGTCTGATTGTTTGAAAAAACCAATGTTATTCTCCCAGACACTCATGTCATTGCGCAATTGTTGCAGTTTATTTATCAGTTTGTCCCTTTCAAAATTCAATTTCATCTCGGCCCTTGGGGCATGTACCATACTTTCTATCCGGTAATGGAACTTGAAAATACTTCTCTCGTGCTCATCCAAACCGGTTTTTTCCAGCAACCGGTCCTGGGCCAGCCTGAACTGGTCCTTGATCCAATCTTTCTTATTTGATGGCACGTATCCGATGGCAGAGAACCGTGACTGAAATTCATGCAAAGATTTCAGGTCCTTTTTACGGTCACCTGATACAGAAAATGCATCCATCTCTGCAATTATATTCTCCTTGGCAGACATGTTTTCATCAAAAGTTGAATCAATATCTTCAAAGTACTTTGATTTGTTCTCAAAGAATGTGTCACATGCCGCCCTGAACCTTCTCCATAATTTATCAGAATCCCTTCTTGGCACCGGCCCAATCTCCTTCCATCGTTTCTGCAACCGGATCAGTTCATTGGTTGTCTCTTTCCAATCCTGATTGGTACTCAATGATTCGGCTTTCTCTGCAATCTCCATCTTCAATCTGAGGTTCTCTTTCTGATCCTCATAGGCTGCCGCATAAAACCTGGCTTTGTTATTAAAGAAAACATCGCAGGCTGTCCGGAACCTTGCATAGATCGCATTGTTATCTTTTTTGGGAGCGTATCCGATGGTTTTCCACTTTTTTTGAATATCAAGCACCTGGTTGGTTTTATCAGCCCAGGCCCCATGGCTTTCATAATTGACAGCCGCTATTTCTTCCGTTTTTTCACAAAGCGCAATTTTCTTTTCAAGATTTTCATGTAAAGACTCCTTGAGCCTGGAGTGGAAGTCCTGGTGCTTTTTATTGATTATCGAGGTTGCCTGTTTGAATCGTTCCCAGATCTCGTCCCTGTTTTCCCGTGGTATCGGACCAATCTCCCTCCATCGGGCATGGTTCTTCTGCAGGGCTTTAAACGCATTTACTACGTTTGGCTCCTTTTCAAGCGCTTCTGTCCTCTCACACAACTGTATTTTAAGTTCCAGGTTCTTCTTCAGGTCAAGTGCACGAAGTTCGCGGTTGATTCGGACATAATCATTGAACTTTTCGACGAAATAATTATAAGAATCCCACAGGTCCTTCAGATTTTGATGCGGTACAACACCTGCTGCAAACCACTGTTTCTGCAGATCCTTAAATTTTCTGAAAGTTACTTCAAAGGTCCCCTGTCCCTCCATAAGGATCCTGAATCCTTCCAGTACCTCTTTTTTCTTATGAAGATTTTCCTGCTTGTTTTTTTCAAGCTGACGCGTAAATTCTGCCTTAAGCCCCTTGTATTTATACAACAACTCCTTCATGGATTTCTCCACAGGTTCCTCAACGGGTTTAAAATCTTCCAGGTTACCTCCCTCAGCAAGAAAATGTTCTTTCTTCTCCTCCACTTCAGCACTTACCTTCTCACTGAATACCCTTCTGATATCCTCAACCTCTTTCCGGATGTTTCCCTTCCCTGGATTATCCAGCTTCTCGCTCAGCAATTTGACCAGGTCTTCTTTACTCAATAACCCGTAATTTACCGCCTCATCTTCTGGTTCAGAATCCTCCTCGTCATCAAAACCATCGTCGTACATGGCATTGTTCTGCTCCTCCTCACTATCATCGATCAACTGTTTGGAACTGCCTTTGCGTGGAGTTGGATCAGGTTCCGGGTCTGCTGGCCCCTCCTTTGCAGCAGGCTGGGCAGGTGCAGATTTCTTAAGTTCTTTGCGTGGAGTTGGATCAGGTTCCGGGTCTGCGGGCCCCTCCTTTGCAGCCGGCTGGGCAGGTGCAGATTTCTTAAGTTCTTTGGGTGGTTCCGGATCCGGATGTTGTGGTTCTGCTTCCCCGGTACCTGTTTTTTGTTCTGATTGAGGGGTTCTGTCAGCCTTTACCGATGACTCCTGAGTAGACGTATCGGTATCTGGCACAACTGGATCAACCTGGTTTTCAGTACCATTGTCTTTCTCCTCTTTAAAGGTTTCTGGTGAGTTGGTTTCTTTCTTTTTTTCTTCCTTTTTCTTCTCGTTCAGAGGATCTTTTTCATCAGAATTTTTCATAACAGGTAGAGGATTAGTAGGCCGCAAACCATACAAATTAGTGATTTTTCATCAAACAGGCTCTTTTTCAGAAAAAAACTGTTCTATCTTCGTACAAATTCAGCGTACCATGCGCATCGATATTATTACGGTGTTACCTCAATTGTTGGAGAGTCCGCTAAACCATTCCATCGTTCAGAGAGCCAGGGAGAAAGGGCTCGCAGAGATCCATATTCATGACCTGCGTGATTACTCACTGGACCGGCACAGAAGTGTGGATGATTATGCCTTTGGAGGAGAGGCAGGCATGGTCATGTCTATCGAACCCATTCACCGGGCTATTTCACATCTCTCCTCACAGCGTAAGTATGATGAGATCATCTATACCTCACCTGACGGGACCAGGTTTGATCAACGGGAAGCCAATCGACTGGCCCTTGCCAATAACATAATCATCCTGTGCGGCCATTATAAGGGAATCGACCAGAGGATAAGGGATCACCTGATTACCAGGGAAATCTCCATAGGAGACTATGTGATTTCGGGGGGTGAACTGGCTGCAGCTGTCATCGCCGATAGTGTTGTTCGTATACTTCCAGGTGCTATCTCAGATGAGACCTCGGCACTGACAGACTCATTTCAGGATGGTTTACTAGCCCCTCCCGTCTACACAAGACCAGCTGATTATCAGGGATGGAAGGTACCCGATATTTTGCTGTCCGGACATGCTGCGAAAATCGACCTGTGGAAGCATGAACAGGCATTGGAACGTACAAAAAAATTGAGACCCGACCTCCTGAAAGGAAATCAGGAATAAGATCCTAATCAATCGGGGCCCGCTGACACAGGGAAGCAAAATCGCAATAGCTGCACTTCTTATCATTCTGCCTCTGTTCAAAAGGAACAGCCGGATCGAACAGCTGTTGCACCACCCCTCGAAGGAGTTGTAAAAATTGCCCCTCCAGAGTTGAAAAGGATCCAATTCTTCCCTCCTTCTTCAAGCTTGTCATATGCAGTGCAGGATCGAACTGTTCCTCAAAAAGAGCTTTCATGGCGTAGAGTCCGGGCACCACCTCTTCTCCGGAAAATTCTTCTCCCACCAGCCAGGCATAAAACAGTGTTTGCATGGCCGCTCCGTTCCTGTTGCCATAATCTCGGTCAAACAGGGAATCAATGGAGGAAAACCTTTGATCGGCCTGACCGGTTTTATAATCGATCACCCTGATGCGCCCGTCCACCCTGTCAATCCGGTCTATTTTTCCACCCATCCGTATCTCAAATGGCTGATGATCCACCTTGATCCTCAGGTTTCTACGGAAATCATTTTCTGCCGACAGCAGTTCGAACGGTACAATAGTAAGGTCGGTACGGAGAATCTTCTCCAGGTAGCGGAGCATCACCCGGAATGTGATGATATTCCTGCCTTCCAGTTTTTCACGCTTCCTGCCTTTGAAATGTTGTTTCACAAATTCGGACCTGAGCACCTCCTCAGGTTTTACCGAATCTATAAGTGCCGACAGTGCATCCTTTGTAATTTGCCTGTCGTTTTTCTCCGCGATCCCCGAATAGAGTTCCTTCAGGGTTTCATGAACCACGGTACCAAACCCTGAAGCATCAATATCCTCAAGTATTTCATCAGGTTCACCTATACCGGCAATATACCGCAGGTAGTATTTCAGCGAGCAATCGATATAGGTGTTGACCGCGGAAGGTGAGAGATATTTCCCCTCTTCCCCATCGATGATATATCTCTTCAACTTTTCTATTGCATCGGCAGTGTGCTGCACCTTGAGTGCGGGCACTTCCCTGGCCCGCACCTCGAGCCCGGGTCTCTTCACTACCAACTTTCTTGTGAATTTCAGCTGGTGAAGGTACCGGCTCATCTCCCCTGTTCGCAATCCATCCGAACCACCGTTGAAAAGAAGATCCACCTTCTCTGCCCTTTGTAGCAGGCGGTAAAAATAGTAGGCATAAATGGCGTCCATATCCTCCCTGGCAGGCATCCTGAACGCGAGGCGGAGAGAATAAGGAATATTGGAATGGGCTGAGTGAGCTGCCGGCATCACTTCCTCATTCATAGAGAGCAATATGACATGCTTGAAATCGAGCAGCCTGGTTTCCAGGATTCCCATCAGCTGAATCCCTGAAAGCGGCTCTCCCTCGAACGGGATACGAAGTCCCCCCAGTAATTTCCTGAGAAGACGTTCCAGGATAGCAACCGTAATGGAAGAACGGTTTGATATCAGTGTCTCAAGCCTGTTCAAATGCGTCAGAAGCTGAAATATAAACGCCCTGTCCAGTGCATCGGACAACAATTCCTCTTTTTCTGCGAGGGTGGAAAGGAAATGATTAAAGATGCTCCTCAGGTATTCCAGAAGTCCCGCTGCACCCTCCACAGTTCTGAAAATTAACAGTTCAAGCTCCCCTTGAAACAAATCGCGGTCAATCATGATCAGGTTGTTTTTCATGATATCTGCGGTCAGGTCCCCGGGAGAGTTGTCCTGCATCTTTTTGAAATAGGGATGTGTCAGAAGCGCCATAACATCCCTGTGATAGAATTGTACTTTCCCTTCAGAGGTTTTCCTGATGTTATGCTGCATGCGCATCAAAGAATCGATAAAACTGTAGACAGGAGTGTTTTTCATGGGATATCCCATGGTCACATTGATCTCCCCCACACCCTCCGGAAGTGACATCATGACAGGTACAAGTAACTCCTCATCGCAGAGCACCAGGGCTGTATCGGTACATTCCCGGAGAGATTCAGGTTCCCTCGACTCCAGGATCCTGTGAACTGTCTTGGCCTGTAATACATCGGTTGGTAACTCAACGATATTGTACTCCTTATCCTCTTCCAGTCCGCGAAATTCTTCAAGAGAAGCTGCCGGAGGAAACTGCCGCATGTTTTCCCTCAGGAACCGTCCTGCCTCTTTATTTGCACTGTCAGTATACTGGTGGTCATAATCCCAGAAGAATTCCGCACCTTGATTCTGCAACCCTGTAAATATTCGTTTTTCACACTGGTTCAGGGCGTTAAATCCGGCAATGATGGTTCGTCCCCCCCAATGATCATCCAGGTTTCCCCTTTCGGATCTCTCTGCAATCTCCCGGTAGAGCATGCCCTGGTACCCCTCACCCTTCTCCATCAGCTTTTCCCTTAACCTGTGGTATAACAGGGGCAAAAGAACCCAGCTCCTGAGAAATTTTTCTTTCTCAGGTGTTGGACCCCCTGCATGAAACCCTTTCCAGAACTGCCTGATAAATTCAATCTGATCAGGTTCAAGACCCGCAATGGGCTCTTCCAGCATCTTTAAATCAATGATATTGCTAAACATCATATCGGCATCCACCAGGTATTTATCCAGTTCATCAAAATCCCTGAGCATCATCTCCCCCCACAGGTAGAATTCATCCGGCGAATCGGGATACTCCACCGCATCCTCATAAATATCATAGAGTGTAAAGAGAAGCATAACAGGGTCGGCGCGATCCAGCAGGCTGGTCTCCTCGATGAAATCACCTATAGAATAAATACGTGGAGCCCAGCTCGTTCTGGTTATGTGTTCTGAGAGATGCCGTTGCAGAAAAAGTCCCGCCCTCCTGTTTGGCAGTATGATGCGTGTATCACCCAGATTTCCGGATGATGTATTAACCAGATGAATGGCCAGCGTTTCAAGAATGGGCTGCATTATCTCTCCTGTTTATATTGTTTTCCCTGCCAGCTGTCATTTTCAGCCAGCAATTGCTCAAAGGCCTTCAATACACCATCATACCGGATACCCCAGCCTTCCCTTAAATTCATACCCGGAGTTACCTCCCCGGCGATCCGCTCCACCACCATAGCCGGATTGAGACGTTCAAGGATCTCCATCATCAACTGGAGGTAAGTCTCCATAGAAAAAGATTCAAAATCCTGCGGCTTTTCCAGGTATTCCTGTGCCATGGCTGTACCCTTGATCAGCTGCAACTGGTGAAACTTGATGTTGTCCAGTGGCCATCGCGACAGTTCAGTGGCCATAGCCAGAAAATCCTCCCTGGTCTCACCCGGCAGACCTATGATCACATGACCACCAACACGCACGCCCCTGCCGGCAGTTTCAGATACAGCCCAAAGGCTCTTCTTCACATCGTGTCCCCTGTTGACACGCAACAGGGTCCTGTTAAACACCGATTCGATCCCGTACTCAACCGTGACGTAACAACGTTCCGAAAGCTCCCTGAAATAATCAAGAATGGAATCGTCTACACAATCGGGACGGGTGCCTACCACGATACCCATCACCTCCGGGATGGCCAGTGCCTGATCGTAAACATTCACCAGGTTCTCCAATTTTGCATAGGTATTGGTATAAGCCTGGAAATAGGCAAGATATCTTGTAGCCTTCCGGTATCTCTTCCTGTGAAAAGCCATACCCTGCCGGATCTGCTCGGCAATGGATTTCTCGGGATGATTGTATGAGGGATTAAAAGCCCGGTTGTTGCAGAAAGTACACCCTCCGGTACCACAGGTTCCGTCCCTGTTGGGACAGCTAAACCCGGCATCGATGGTGATCTTCTGAACCCGCCCACCGAAATTCCTCCTGAAATAGTCGCTGTAGGTATTCAATCTTCTCTCCGTTCCCCAGGAATAGACCATACCGCTATATCTTTACTGTTTTATCCAACATCACGTACCAGATGAAACCCTCAACCTGCGCGTACCCCATCCGGCGTATCTGATCCATGTAGTTGCGGACCTGATTGAGATAGGATCCCTTCTCAGTCTCCCCGAATTTAAAATCAACCACAGTGACCCGGTCACCATCCACAATCACCCGGTCGGGCCGGAACACCGAACCTTCTCCGTTAAATATGGACCGCTCGTTAAAAATGCTGACGGACGCTCCACCGGTAAACCACCTCCTTACCGATGGATCATTCAGTTTTTGGTGAATCGTCGCTCCCAGCGTTTCCCTGTCTCTCTCCTGGACCAGTCCCTCCCTCTGCATATCGTTGAGTACAGGCTCCACGTCCTTAACAGTCCTGATCCTGGCAAAAAGCTGATGCATCACATTTCCATACATCCTACCGGTTCGGAGTACCCCTGCCTCATCCAGAAAATACTGGTCGCTCCTGAGCCACACTTTCAATGACCGGACATCCCTGTTAACAGGATAGGATCTGAACTGCCACTGATCTTCCCCTGATGCCCCGGGCAGGTATTCAGGCATCTCACCCAGGGAAATCGTATGATCCTCCAGGTAAGATTGAAGAGGAGCTGTACAGGGTTCCTTTCCGGGAGTCGTATTCATAATCGCCTGTAACAGGTCACCGGTACTTTTTATATCCGGTACCTCCCTCCGTGGGATGCCTATATAGAGCAAATCACAGGCTCTTGTAAACGCCACATAGAGGAGGTTGAGCTTGTCCATGTAACCCTTCATCCGCTCACGGTAATAGGCCGGAGAGAAGAGCGTATGGATCATACGGGAGGTGAATTTTACTGGAACTGTGGGGATCATGTCCATGGGAGTGCCCTCTGTTTCGCACCAAAGGATCTCCGAGTTCCTGTGATCCGTGGTGAGTTCCCAGTCACAGAAAGGAACGATGACCGCCTTGAATTCAAGTCCCTTAGCCTTATGAATGGTGAGGATCCTGATCGCATTGGATTCCTCTGAAACCGAGATGCCCCTCCTGGTTCCATACTGTTCCCAGTAGTCGAGAAAATCCCGTATCCCAACAGGATCCCGGCGCTGGAGATCGATCACGACATCCTGGAAGGCCTGTATATAGGGAAGGTCCTCAGGCCTGGTCCCGAGGGAGAAAATATCGATCAGCGATTCAATCAATTCATAAAGAGGAAGTTGTTTCAAAGATTCTTTCCGGGCAGTAAACCGTTCGGGAAAGAATTGTTCCGGCAGAATATCCACACCGAACAGTCCGGATGTATCCGTTTCGGGTCCCATTTCCAGCAAATGACAATAGTATTTGAGCAGTGCATTGTTGATCTCATTGCCGGGCTGGACCAGGTAACGGAGCAGTGACACAAGGATCGAGACCGATTGGTTGTGCACCAGCAACAGCGATTCGTTGGAGATCAGCCTGAACTGCCCGGATTCATCTTTCTCCCTGGCATACTCCAGCAACCTGTTTGCAACATCCACACCCTCATTGCGTGTACGGACCAGGATGGCTGTTTCACCGGGTTCTATACCCGATTGCCTGATCTCTTCCACCCAACCGGGAACAGCATCCAGTACCTGTTCCCTGAATGAAGTCTCCTCATCCCCGAACAACACGCCTTTAACCAGTCCGCCCGTGCCCATTTTATGACCGGGGATATCCTGGACCACATCCTGATAAGCGCTCCTGAAACGCTCAGCCTCCCTTTCAGCCTCATCCCTCGTAATAGGCGAACCCGTCAGTTCTTTGCCTATTTTTTCGGTAAGCAATTGTGATGCCAGCTGGAAAACCGTGTTATTGAACCTCACAATCTGCTCCCGGCTGCGGTAGTTTTTGAGCAGCGGTTCAATATGTACTTCCTGGTGCCTGAAATCCTTTTCCAGCTCCGATGCCAGGATCTTCCAGTCGGAGTTCCGCCAGCGGTAGATGGACTGCTTTACATCACCCACCACAAGATTCTGCTCTCCTGCAGCCAGGGAGTTATCCAGCAGTGGCCTGAAATTATCATATTGAAACAGGGAGGTGTCCTGGAACTCATCCAGCATAATATGCTGGTAACGACTGCCGGTCCGCTCATAGATGAACGGAACCTGGTTACCCCCGATGATCCCCCTCAGGAAGCGGCTGGAATCGGCAATAAGAAACAGATTTCTCTCCCTGGTATAATCCCTGACATACTCCCAGATATCGGCCAGGATCCCCAGGGTGTAGAAATTGGCACGGATCAGGGAAATGGTATTCAACATCACCTGCATCCGGTAGATTTCGTTCAACAGGGGCATCAGGTAATCGCCGGTAAGCGCAGTCATATCCTGCGATGCACTCTTACCGAGCCACTTCTCAGGCAGCTCGAGTGCAAGAAGTCTGGAATCGGTGAAAAGAACATCTTCACCCTTTGCAGCAATTACAAAAAGCATAGCCGGGGACCTGCTTTTCTGAAGGAAATCTTCAGGATCAAGATGATGGCTTTCCATCTGTTGAAGGGCTTTTTTGCCTGCCGTCTTCATTTCATTACGGGTATGCTGTTCCAGCTCTGTCAGCTTCTTTAAATAGAGATCCAGGTTTGGTTTAGCCAGAAGTGCGATATCATGTTTCAGGAACAACCCCTGGAAGGATTCCTTAAACAGCTGCATTCCCAGTTCAATGATCTCCCTCCTGAAATTCCACGATTTTGACTCTTCCATACGCTCAACCGCATAGCGTATCAGCCACTCCTGGAGCTCCCTGTGATTGCCCAGGTCCTGGAACAGCCGGTCCACCGCCATGGAGAGTACCCTGGGATGGTCAAGCTCCAGGTTATAACCCGGCTGGATCCCTATTTCGCGTGTAAATGCCCGGATAACGGACTGAAAGAATTTATCAATGGTTCCCACAGAGAAACCGGAATAATCATTCAGAATAATATCCAGCAACTCGCCTGCCCTGCGGCTGATGGATCCTTCATCCAGTCCGGTCGCCGCTTTCAGTTGCTCCATCTCTTCCATGTGATCACCTTCACTGTAGTGGGACAACTCGGAAAGTCTTCCAAGAATCCGCTGTTTCATCTCCCCTGCTGCCTTATTGGTAAAGGTGACTGCCAGGATATGACGGTGGACCCCCGGGTGACCGAACAGCAGCTTCAGGTATTCCATGGTCAGGGCAAAGGTCTTTCCTGAACCAGCAGACGCTTTGTATATGTCAAGGGGGGGCATTGGGTAAAGATAAAGATTGGATTGGTTAGAATTTCATATTTTTGTGCAAAATTGAAGCATTGGCAAAACGTGTTGTAGTTGGATTATCGGGAGGGGTAGACTCAAGTGTGGCCGCCTATCTGTTAAAGGAGGAAGGGTATGAGGTCATCGGGCTTTTCATGATCAACTGGCACGATAAGACCGGTGTGATCGATGCAGATTGCCCCTGGGACGAAGATGTGGTTTTTGCAGAACTTGTTGCGAAAAAACTGGACATCCCCTTTCACGTGGTGGACCTGAGTGAACCTTACCGGGAACGCGTGATCGATTACATGTTCTCCGAATACCAGCTGGGCAGGACACCTAATCCGGACGTGCTGTGCAACCGGGAGATCAAGTTCGATGCATTCCTGGAAGCTGCGAAGGCCTACAAACCCGATTATGTGGCAACGGGTCACTACTGCAGAAAAGAGACCACCACCCTGAATGGGAAGGAGACTTACCACCTGGTGGCCGGAGACGATCCCAACAAGGACCAGAGCTATTTCCTTTGCCAGTTGTCGCAGGAGCAGCTGGCCAGAACGCTTTTCCCATTAGGCCACCTGAAGAAACCGGCGGTAAGGAAGATTGCCAGAGAGCAGGGACTGGCCTCAGCCGGGAAAAAAGACTCGCAGGGAATCTGCTTTGTAGGAAAAGTGCATCTGCCTGTTTTCCTGCAACAGAAACTCAAAGCCAGGGAAGGCAATATCTTTGAGATCCCGGCCAACCTTCCTCAATACAGGTCTGAAAAACAGGACCCGTCAGATCTGGAGGCCATATGTTCTCCCTGGCACTATTACAGGGAGGATGGTGTATGGACAGGGAAACACCAGGGGGCACACTTTTTTACCGTCGGTCAGCGCAAAGGTTTGAATGTCGGAGGAAAAAAAGAACCGCTATTTGTAATCGCCACCGATGTACAGAGCAACCGGATCTACGTTGGTCAGGGTCAATCCCACCCGGGTCTCTTCCGGAGGGGACTGAAAATCATCCCTGAAGAGATACACTGGATCAGGAAGGACCTGGAGATGCAACCCGGCGAGCACAGGGACTACCTCGTGCGGATACGGTACCGGCAACCACTCCAGGAGGGTACCCTTACAATGACCGGATCGGGTCTCTATATTACATTTAAGGAAGCGCAGCGGGGGATTGCTGCCGGTCAGTTTGCAGCCTGGTATGATGGAAAAGAGGTGGTAGGTTCAGGTGTGATCAACCGGTAAGGATGAACTACTTCTTATGGAGGCCGCACTCTTTATACAGATCGTTTTCCCACCACCACCTGCCGGCCCGGATATCCTCACCAGGTTCGATGGCACGGGTACAGGGTTCACACCCAATACTGGGGAAGCCCCTGTCATGCAGTAGGTTATAAGGGATATTGTGCTCCCTTATATATTCCCATACATCCTTGATGGTCCACCTGATCAGCGGATTGATCTTCACCAGGCCATTATTGGCGTCCCACTCTACCAGTTTATTAAAAAACCTGGAGACCGACTGGTCTTTCCGTAATCCGCAGATCCAGGCCTGTTTGTCCTTAAATGCCCTTGGCAGCTGTGCCACCTTGCGAATGGAACAACACAATTTTCTATTCTCAACACTGTCATAAAAAAGGTTGATGCCCTTTTGAGCCACCATCTCCTCCACCTTTGCCGGTTCCGGGAAATAGATCTTCATCCGGATACCAAAATGTTTATTGGTCCGGGCAATCAGATCATAGGTCTCCGGGAACAACCTCCCGGTATCCAGTGTAAATATCTCCGTATCTTTCTTTTGACGCAGCACCATCTCCGTGATGACCTGGTCCTCCAGCCCGAGACTGGTTGAGAGTACGATATGTTCGCCGAAATACTGGAGAAAAAAACCTATGACCCCCACAGGATCTTTATCCCTTAACTCCTCGTTCCACTGCGCGATCTGCGCTTCCAATTTATCGGTTAATTCCATACAGTTCTCTAAAAAATATCACGTATATGATTCCAGTTTCCCCATATCAATCCAGCTGTCACGATCGTGCCGGTAAAGGTTCACAGGATGCGTTCTGGCCAGCTTCAGGTAAAAAGGCATGAGCGGAAACCGCTTTTCCTCAGGGAAGAGGGAAAAAATCCCGGGATCCATTATATGAATGGCGCTGAATGCAATGGGAACAAGTCCATCTGCAGAAGAACCAGTTAGAATTGTCTCACCCGTACGATTATCGCGCCACCCCTTTAATAACCCCTCACTGTTCATTAAAAGGCTGCGGGAGGTGACCCGTTCCTTCACAGCGAGCGTTGCCGTGGCCCTGCTCTTCACATGGGCATGATACATGGCACGCAGGTCAATATCACTGATGATATCCACATTGTGTACAAGGAAAGGCTCATCTCCGAAAAACCAGGAGGCATTGGCAATCCCGCCACCGGTATCGAGCAGCTCCTCTTTTTCGTGTGAAAAAGCTACCTGGATACCGAATTGATCCTTACTTTTCACAAAATCCATGATCATCTCTGCCTGGTGATGCACATTGATGATAACGGAAGTGAAACCATCCCTTTTAAGCTTCAGGACCACATGTTCGAGAAGGGACCTCCCCTCCCATTCCACAAGCGCCTTGGGCCTTCCTTCTGTCAATGACTTCAGACGGGTACCCAATCCTGCAGCCAGAATCATCGCTTTATCTCCTTTGGTTTGCAACACCATTTTTCTTTAGGGGATTGTCTATCACATTTTTTGCAGTAGTATTTCGCCTTTCTCTCCCTTACCTTCTCCTCCAGTTCGTCGCTATTACTGCAAAACTTCTTGCTCATCCATGCTCTTTATGCTCAGAATAACGCCCTGTAATCAAAAATGTTTAATGCATTATTCCGGGAACCAGAAACACCTTTTTGGGACGGTGAGTATACTGGTTCCATTGTAAATTACAAAATTAATCAAGTAATTTGTCCTAAACCATTGATATAGCAAAATCATGATATTGATCGCAGATGGCGGTTCCACAAAGACTGACTGGAGATTGATTGCCGGCAGGAAGGTACGCAGTATGGTCACACGCGGGCTCAATCCTTACCACACCAGCGAACAGGAGTTAATAGCGGAACTTGACAGTCTCGATCTCAGGGGAGAGGAACACAATATTCATGAGATTTATTTCTATGGTTCGGGGGTATCCAACAAGGAGATGAGGGATATCATCCACAGGTTGTTGCAAACGAGGATCGGAACACATCCTTACATCCAGGTACAGGATGACCTGCTGGGTGTGGCACGAGCACTTTTCCAGGATAAAAGCGGTATTGCATGCATTCTGGGCACAGGATCCAACTCGGGACTTTACAAGGATGGGAGCATCCTTGATAAGGTGCCGGCCATGGGTTACTCACTGGGAGATGAAGGTGGCGGTGCCGATATCGGGAAAAGGCTTGTTAATGCACTGCATAAAAGAAATATAAGTGACGACCTGAGAAAGGCCATCATCGAGCAAGAGGGTCTCTCCATGGATCAGATCCTTGAAAACGTTTATAACAAACCCCACGCCAACCGTTACCTGGCTTCACTGGCTCCCATAGCTGCCAAATATATCGACCAGCAGGAGATCAGGGAGATTGTTTCCGCTGCATTTGAGGATTTTATCAAGAAGAATATCTCCAAATACAGCGAGTTCAGATCACTGGAGATCGGGTTCGCGGGATCTGTAGCTTATTATTTCAGGGAGATCCTGACGGAAGTGATGGAGAAGAACCATTTGAAGATCAGTCTTATCGTTGCCTCCCCAATTGAAGGATTGGCCACCTATCACCAGAGGGTACGCACCACGGAAGCGAATGGTTCCGTCTCCATTACTGAATCTGCCTCCAAATATGATAACCTGGAACAAATGAGTGTCAGGGAGTTGCTGCAAAACATCAACAAAGAGGATAGTACCGTTCATAAAGCCGTTTATTCGATCATCCCCCAGATAGAGAAACTGGTGGAGGGGATTATTTCGAGGCTTATGAAAGGAGGCCGGCTGTTCTACGTGGGGGCCGGAACCAGTGGCAGGCTGGGCATTGTGGACGCCTCAGAGATACCCCCCACTTTCGGGGTTCCCTTTGATATTGTCATAGGGATCATTGCAGGGGGTGACAGGGCCATCCGGAAGGCGGTGGAGTCGGCAGAAGATGATATTCATGGAGCCTGGCGCGATCTGGCCCCATATAAGCCCGGAAAAAATGATGTTGTTGTCGGTATTGCAGCTTCAGGAAGAACGCCGTACGTGATCGGGGCCGTACGTGATGCAAAAAAGCACGGACTCCTTACAGCCTGCATAACCAATAATCCCAACACCCGGCTGGCTGAATCCGTGGATATACCCCTGGAGGCGCTTGTCGGGCCTGAATTTGTCACCGGAAGTACACGCATGAAATCCGGAACATCCCAGAAACTGATCCTGAATATGATCACCACATCCACCATGATCAAACTGGGCCGGGTAAAGGGTAACAAGATGGTGGATATGCAGCTGACCAATGCCAAGCTGGTTGAGCGGGGATCAAGAATGATAAGCGAGGAACTGGGCCTGGATATGGAGGAATCCAAAAGACTGCTCCTGTTGCATGGATCGGTACGCAATGCGCTGGACCGGTACTCAAAACACGATGATAAAAAGAGCTGATCTGCCGGACTACTTCCTTCCTATGGAGCGTGCATAGAGCATGGCTGTCGTGCGGTAGAATATATGTCCCAGCTTTGTAAAAGGCAGGTACATGATGACGAACCAAACGGCTACCAGGTGGAAAAAGTAGAGGTGATAGGCAATCTGCCAGTTGCCAAAACGGGCCAGTTGCACCATTGTTCCTGAAAGGGTAAGCAGCCCGATTGCCGCCAGCAGGAGCCAGTCGGAATACCCGCTCTTCCCGAATACCTTTTTATTCGAAAGACGTTGCCAGGTCATGATACCCAGGGCGGTATAGATCATGACTGAGGCGATGTTCCCCATGATCTTGAATGTACTGGTAAGCGGAAGCGGGTAGTGATCCGTAAAGGTCGCCCAGATGGCATAGAGGGTGACCAGGATCAACAGTGCAAAGCCATAAAAGAGCAGCAGGTGGGCATATCTTCCCGGCTTCCTGGATGTGCAACCAGAGAAATTGGAATGTGAAAGTATCTCTCCCAGAACCGTGAAAACAGGGAGCCGCTTCATCCCGGCTTCACCCGGCGGGGTTTGCCTTTTCATGTCTTTCCAAAACCTTCCGATCCCAAAAGATGCCAGCAGGTAAAAGAGAAGGGTAATGGCTGAAAAAGTTGCATTCAACAGGCCATGGGGAAAGAAGGACGAGTAGTCCACAGGTCCATCCGGGATCCTGAAGGTTCCTGCCAGGGAGAGAATGGCAATAATCACCGCCACCGGTATGGCAACGGCCAGGGGCAACCAGGCCGGATTACTCACCAGCTTACCCAGGAAACGGGGGCGTGCATAGTGCTGATAGCTCTTCTGCCTGATGGCCGAAATCACATCGGCTGGTTTAACATCGCGCGGACAGTAACTGCTGCAGTCACCACACTGGTGACAGAGCCAGATATCCACGTTCCCGATCAGCTTCTCCTTCAAACCCCAGCCCGACCATACCATTTCTTTGCGCGGAAAGGGTCTTTCGGCCGGGGCCAGGGAACATACGGCGGAGCAGTTGCCACACTGCATGCACTGGTTCAGCTGTGCCCCGCTTAGCCTGACCAGCTCTCTCTTAAATGCGATATCCGTTACAATCGTACTCATCCTACATACTTTTAAACGGATTGGGTCCGATCAGATCGATCTCCTCCATATATTCATTGATGATCGCCATGATCCCGTGATGATCCGTGATCTCCACAAACCGGGTCCGGATCCTTTCAGGTTCAAGCATCATCGTCTCCAGTGTTTCCTGAAGGTTCTCTCCTCGCTTTTCGTTCAGTTCACTGCCCTGGATAAAGTGACACTGGTAATTATCACCCGGCTTGCAACCAATCTGAAGGATCCCGTCATAACCGTGCGACAGTGCATCGGAGACCCACACCTTATTGATGGAGCCCAGGCAACGAACCGGGATAATCCGGATGAAAGGGTTGAATTTTAAACGGTTCATGCCTGCAGCATCCAGTGCGGGATAGGCATCATTTTCACACACAAATACCAGGATCCTGGGTTTCTCTTCAAACTCATCAGGCATGCTGACCGCCTTGATCATAGCCGACACGCTGTTGATATTAAAGTCCGCAAATCCGATCACACGTTCAGGACACGAGCCCACACAGATGCCGCACCTGCGACAGCGTGCAGGATTGGGCAGAGGGGTGCCCTTTTCTGTCTCATCATAACTGCCAAACGGACACTCCTCCGTACACCTCTTACAATCGGTACAACGCTCCATATAGAGCTCAGTCCAGGTCGTATCACCTGACCTGGGATGGACAGCCTCTCCCCTTTTCACACACTCTATACTCTGGATCGCCTTCATCATGGCACCGGCTCCATCCTCCCTGCTCATCTCCATATCCATGGGAGCCCTGACCGTCCCGGCAGCATAGATGCCGGTTCGCCTTGTTTCATAGGGAAAACAGATGAAGTGAGAATCTGAAAAATTATATTCGAGTTCAGGTAATCCCTTGCCAAGCCGGTATTGCAGCTGCAGGTCCGTGGTGGTATTTGGCACCATGCCCGTTGCCAGAACGACCATATCGGAATGGATGGTAACCAGGTCATCCAGTAATGATTGGCTCACTGTAACAGCCACACTATCTCCCTGGTCATCCACCTTTTCGACAACACCCCTGGTCATGAAAATAGCATCATCTGCCTGGACCATCTTATAGAATCCCTCCTGGAATCCCGGTGTGCGGATATCCCGGTATACGATATAGACCTCGGCACCGGGGTTTTTCTCCCTTACATAGAGAGCCTGTTTCAGGGCGGCGCCACAGCAATATGTTGAACAGTATGCAAGATGATCCTCATCCCTGGAACCTGCACACAAAATGAACATAATACGGTTTGGAAGCTGCTCCTCCTGCACATATTGTTCAAATTCCTCCAGGGTCTTTACCCTGCCGGAACCATATCCCAGTGCTGCAAGCTTATCCGGTGCATAAGGTTTCCACCCCGTGGCAGCTACCACTGCACCGATATGCAGTGTTGATACCTGGCTGTTTTCAATAACCACCTCGAAGTTTCCTGGTTCACCGGAAATGGATCGTATACCTGTTTCCAGGTGGATCTCCACCCCCGGGTGACCGGTTACTTCACTGACCAGCTTATAAAGATCCGGTTCCTTTAATGAAGCGGAATCCAGATTTTCGGGCAACAGCTTGTGGATCCGTCCCGCATAACCACCAAGCCTGTCAGAGCGCTCCACAAGATGAACCCGGTAACCGGCCCTGGCTCCCTCCAGCGCAGAGGTGAGCCCGGTAATACCACCACCCACCACAAGAATATCAGAAGAGACGGGATCCGGTATATAGGGATCATTGGTCCTGATGGCATCCAGTTTGGACAGCGCCATTGCAACCTGGTCTTCTGCGCACATCCGGGTATCCTCGTGCCCGGGTTCCATCACCCAGGCCAGTTGTTCTCTCAGGTTAACCCGTTCCACCAGTAGGCCATCCACCTCAAATGCACTGGTCATGACCCTTGGAGAACAGGCTGCAACTGCCAGTCGATCCACCTTTTTCTCCATGACCGTTCGCCTCAGACCGGCCTGTCCATCAGGGGAGCACAGCGATCCGTGTTTGATGCAGGTGATGCCCTGGAAAGCCTGGCCGGTTGCATCGATCAGTTGATCGGTATCAATGCACCTGCCAATATCACAACCGGTGCATACCGCAAGGGCCATATGTTTTGTTGCTGCTCCCGTCATCCCTGCATGGCTTTAATTGCCGAAGCTGTGGCATCCTTCACCGATGAAGATACATCCATCGGGCGTTTGCATGTGGCTGTGGGAATGATCCCCGAAAGCTGACCGGCCACATAAAACCCATATTCGTTCTCTTTAAGTCCAGCTGCAACCGGAGCGGGTGTCAGACCCATGGCCAGAACTGCCAGATCAAACAGCTCCTGCCTTTTGGTCCCATTATCAATATCCTCCACTTCCAGCAACACTCCATTTTCCTTGCCGGAGGGCAATATACGCCCGACTTTCCCCTTGGTAAGGGTGATCCTCTCTTTTCCCTCCGTTACCTTCAGCAGCTTTTCATTCCGTCCTGACAGGCGCAGGTCAATATAGAAGATCTCGGATTCAATTTCAGGGTAACCGGCTTCCAGTGTCAGGGCATGTTTCACTGAAGCTGAACAACAAACAGCCGAACAGTATGGAAGGTGATTCATATCCCGCGAACCGGCACACTGTATAAATGCAACGCGCAGGGGCAGCCTGCCATCGGATGGCCTGGAGAGTTTTTGATTCTCCCTGGTACAGGCTGCAAGCATTTTTTCAAATTCCAGGTTTGTGACCACATCAGCTTCCTCCCGGTACCGGTAATTCTCAATCTTTGCCGGGTCATACAGGTTCCACCCTGTAGCCACTATTATTTTATGTGCCTGGAGCTCTACACCGGCCTGTTGTGCATCCAGCTGGATCGCATCATAATCACACACCGTGAGGCATTTCCCGCACTCCTCTCTTTTGCATACATCCGGATCGATGGTATATTTCATCGGGAAGGCCAGTCCGTTCTTGATCCAGGCAGCCTTCTCCACTGATTTCCCACCCGGTATTCCCGGTCTCTCCACCGGACACGCCTCAGCACATTTACCGCATGAGGTGCAGTTGTTATTGATCAGCCTGGGCTTTACATTTATAGTTACCCGGTAATCACCGTCTGAGCCACAGATACTTTGAATCTCACTCCCTGTATAGAAGCTGATCCTGGGATTGGAACGTATGCGCCGGAAATTGATCTCCAGTCCGCACGAAGGCGGACAAAGCTTGGGAAAATAATTATTGAAGTTGGAGACGTTTCCTCCCAGGTAATCCTCTTTTTCGATCAAAACCACCTGCCTCCCGGCCTCGGCCAGTTCCACTGCGGCAGTGATGCCGCTGATCCCTCCTCCAATGATAAATATCGGGTTATCCAAAACAGATGCTGAATTACAGTATTTCGCGTTTGATCATCTTCCACTCACCGGTCCCCGGATCCCAGCGACAGTTTGCAAATGCCTCCCAATCCTCTTTCATTGCCGGGTAATCGGTCCGGAAGTAATAGCCCGGCCAGCGCGTCTCCTCCCTGAAAAGAACGGTTCTCATATGGGATTCTGCCTGCCACATCCGGTGCACATTCTCCCAGCAACGCATCAGCTCGTTCAGGTTACCCGCCGCCAGCCGCTCTGCATCCTCCTTCATAAACTGCAAATATTCAAGCCCTTTGGTTAGCAGCGCTTCAGAAGTCTTAAATCCAACCGAGGCACCACCGGCATACTCATCCATGATCTTCTGCAGACGGAACATGAACATCCTGGGCTTAATATAATGGGGATTCACATCTTCATCATTGGTATACCCTTTATGTTCCTCAAAGATTATTAAAGGTTGTAACACTTTTTCTTTCAAGGCATTAATCTGGTCATCATCGATCGCCACCGCATCGGGATGATCCGCGCAGAAAGCTATGGCGGCTTTCCCGGCAATCCGTCCTTCTGTAAATGAACCGGAGGAGAACTTATGGGAAGATGCTCCGGAAGCATCCCCGGCAGCAAACAATCCAGGTGCAGTAGTCATGTTATCATATCCCCAGTGATGTTCCACCGGCGCAAGGTCCCCGGGTCCGCTGACCCATGCCCCCGAAGCTCCTGAATGGGAACTTATAAAATAGGGTTCGCATGCCGATATCTCGGATGGTGACTCATCCGGCATTATATTGTGTGATGCCCAGTTAAGGGCCTGGCTCACTGTCATATCCAAAAAGTCTTCCCAGGCTTCAGACTCCAGCTCCTTCATCTTGCGCCTGGCCTCCTTTTCATCAGGGATCTCAGCCACCAGCTTCTTGATGGCTTCATCCGTACGCATGTAAATTGGTCCGTTGCCTTCCTCCAGCTCAAGCAGCATCAGGTAGTTGCGCAGGTTGGCAGGAGTGGGTTTGGACGTACCATACGGTGCCCATTTCTCCAGTTCAGCCGCCCGCGTCTCCATATAATCCTCCCCCCTGGCATTGGTGGCCTTGGATTTAAACAGCAGGAACCAAGCCCCTACGGGTCCGTAAGCGTCCTTAAACCGGACAGGGACAAACCGGACCTCCTGACAGGTCATTTCAGCCCCCGCCTTCAGTGTGAAATAGGCACTCGCACCACTGTTGAAAGGGGGGTACCACGACCTCCCTAACCCCTCACCCACCGAACGTGGCCGAAACACATGAACCGCGCCACCCATTGAGTCGAGCACCGCCTTTGCCTTAAAAACATAGAATTTATTCTCCCTTACGCTGAAACCCACCGCACCCACACAACGGTCCTGAAACATCACCGGTTCGACAATAAAGATCCGTTCAAAGTAGCTGCCATTCCCGCCGAGCTCTTTAAGTGCATTCTTGGCCGCCTCAGAAACAATATTTTTATAAGATTCGCCATGGATCATGATCTGCCAGCGCCCTTCATTCACATAATTACCCGATTCGTCTTTCCAGATGGGAAGTCCCCATTTCTCGAAAAGGTGTACAGAAGAGTCCACGTGCCGCGCAATATTGGCCACCAGGTCCTTTCTCGCGATCCCCATCAGGTCGTTCCTGACATAGTTCACATAGTCATCCACGCTGTTATTCCCCTTGCTAACCCCGAGATAGAGGTTGATGGCTGAAAGGCCCATAGCCACAGCTCCGCTTCGCTCCATGGAAGCCTTGTCCACAAGTGTCACACGCTGGTTATATTTCTTTGCCCAGTGGGCAGCTTCAAATGCTGCGCCACATGCAGCCATTCCACCACCGAGGATCAACAGGTCGGTCTCCACCACAACTGTTTCAAAGCTGTCAACGTTCATTGCTATCGTTTTTAAATTACAGGGAATCGGGTTCTGTCCTCAGAACAGGGCTCTTCAGGTCATCTGTTCCCGTACTGAATCCGGCATCGGGCTCAATGGTGCCCTCAGGTGTGGTCCTGATGGGAAATTTAAATCGCTTCACCATCTTGTTCCTGAACCGGACTGCCCACATGATGGAGTCCGTACTTCTTAAAGGCTGAACTACTCCTCCCAGCGGCATAAAATCGGCATATCCCCTTATCTCAATAGCCTGGGTGGGACAGATCTTTACGCAGCTGTAACATTCCCAGCACATGTCCACGGCCCTGTTATAAGCCTTGTTCTTATCTTTATCAAGAACCATCAGGTCGTTGGGACATATATACTGGCAGGCGGTGCGATCAAGTGCCTTGCAGCCATCGCATTTTTCATTGATTACGAAACTTGGCATAGGTAGCGTGGTTAGTGATCTTCACAAACATAATTAAATAATACTTTAGAATAATTTTAAAATCAGAGACAGAACCTGACCGCCGAACGGGCGTTCAATCGTCGGAAAAATTCTTGAGCATCTCCCTGTAAGAGGAGAAAACACGGGCCCGGGAGACAAATCCCAGGTATTTCCCGTTCTGCAATACAGGTATGTTGTAGCGCCCGCTCTCCGAGAACTGCCTGGCCACCTCCTCCATCTGGTCGGTGGTTTCAATGGTCCATTCTGGAGTGATCATCAGGTCGCTTATCTTAGTTGTATCGTACATCTCCTGGTGGAACATAATATGCCTGATATCATCCAGTTTCACAATTCCTTTGAGATAGTTCTTCTCATCAACAACAGGGTATATATTCCTGCTGGATGTTGTGATCACCTGTACCAGGTCGCGGAGGGTTTCATCCGGGCGTACCGTTTTAAAATTGGTCTCAATCAGTTCCGAGATCTTCATCATCAGAAGGATATTCCGGTCCTTATGGTGGGTCATCAGTTCTCCCCTCTGGGCAAGCTGTATCGTATAGACTGAGTTTTTCACAAAGAGCCTGGTTGTTCCGAAGGAGATGGTTGCTGCAAGCATCAGCGGAAAAAAAAGTTCGTATCCGCCGGTGATTTCCGCTATGAGGAAGATGGCTGTCAAAGGTGCCTGAACCACCCCGGCAATCATACCTGCCATTCCTACCAGTGCCATGTTGCTCACTGAAACATCGATACCAATATGGTTCAGGACAAGGCCGAAAAGCAATCCTGTATTGGCCCCCATAAACAGCGTCGGGGCAAATATTCCACCAATGCCACCCGCTGAAAAGGTAAGAGTGGTAGCTACCACTTTGAGTCCTATGATAAGTACCATATAAACCACTACCAGGACAAAACTCTGTCCCCATCCCTGAAAAAAGGTATTCTCGAACAGATGGAAATACTCCCCCCTGAGCTCCAGGTTCACCACATCATACCCTTCACCGTAGAATGAAGGGAAAATCAAAATGAGCAATCCAAGCACGCCTCCGGCCACCATCAACCGCTTCCATGGATTCTTAAACTTCTCAATAATTGAGGTAATACGTATGTAACTCTTTGTAAAATAGGCAGATAATAAACCAACTACAACTCCCAGGATCAGGTAAAAATGAATATCTCCCATATTAAATGCCTCCTTTAACTGAAAGGAATACAGCACATTCTGTCCTAGGAAGAGGTAGGAGGTGAGAGCCGCTGTGGCCGAAGCGATCAGCAATGGGACAACTGCCCATGTAGTGAGATCGAGCATGATCACCTCCAGAGCAAATACAATTCCTGCAATAGGCGCTTTAAAAATGGCTGAAAGAGCGCCGGCAGAGGCACATGAAATCAGGAGCGTCACCTCCTTGTAACTGAGTTTCAGTACCCTCCCAACATAGGAACCAACCGCACCTCCCGTGGCTACTGTAGGTCCCTCCAGTCCGACCGAACCTCCGAATCCAACTGTCAGTGCGCTGGTAATGATACTGGAGTACATGTTATGGGTTCTAATGATCCCGTTGTTTTTGGATATGGAGAAGAGTACTCCGGGGATGCCATGACCAACAGGCTTCTTGTTGATATATTTTATAAAGAACAACGTGAGGGCGATCCCTGCCGGTGGCAAAATAAAGACCAGGTACCAGGCGTTTTCTATCTGTAAACCATTTTGCAGGATTTCGCGGATAAAATGAACCAGGTTCTTAATAATCACTGCACCAAGACCAGCAATCAGACCCACAAAACCAGAGAGGAAATAGAGCGCCCTGTGTCCTGTTAAGTATCTAATCTTAAATGTGTTAACCCACTGTATGAACCTGCCATCAGACATAGATTGACAAAATTAACATTTTACCCTGCAGAACAATGCGGAATGTTAAATTTAGTTCTATTAACTTTGTTTGGAGGGGAGGTAAAACAATGGGTTGGGAATTTCGTTTTAATTATCAGATGTCCGGAATAAATAAATACCTGTTAACCATCTGTCCGGGAATGATTCTGGCGATCCTGGTCCTGTTTCCTGTTACCACCAGGGCCCAGTTACCGGATGTACCGGATATCATCAGGGTCACCGTGGACCATTCCGATAACGGGATCCTGATCCAGTGGAACCCCAGCACCGATACAGGTATTGCTTTTTATAATGTATATACCAGGAATCCCGATGGCTCATTCACGAAACTCATTGCCCTGCCATCCAGTATACTGGAGTATAAAGATATGACTGCCGGGTCGACAAACCCGGCCTATTCTGTCACGGCTCAGGACAATCAAGTACCATACAATGAGAGTATCTTCGAGGACAACGTGCAGCGGGCCGTTGCCCTTACCGTGGATTTTGATCTCTGTACACAGACCAACATACTGAACTGGACACAGTATGAGGGCTGGGAGGGACAAATTTCCGGATACAGGATCTATGGCGCTGTTACAGGGGATCCCTTTCAACTACTTAATTTTGTTCAGCCCTCCACCACTACCTTTCTCCATTCAGGAGTGGTGGTGGATACATCATACGACTACTATATTGAGACTGTGAACACGAATAGTGTCGTCTCCCAATCGGCTATTGACACCGTCGAGACAACCTTCCCTGAAGCACCATCCTACCTTGTTCTGGACCATGTTACCGTGCTGGACGAGTCCACGGTCGAGGTGCAGTATTCGGCTGATGTTACTGGAGAAGTGAACAGTTTCAGGTTATTGCGGAGAAACAATCCCGGTACGCCTTATACAGAAGTGGATACAAAATGGGGCCTCATCCAGTCCACACAGGTCATAGAGGACCAGTTCCCAACCGGGAGTACCAGTTACCAGTACAAGGTAGAATCTATTTTTACACCGCCGTCGTGTTCCACATCCCTGGTTGTTTCCGAATCCAACACCGGGAACAGCATCCTGCTGGTAAATGATCTCACTAACCAGGTGGTTACACTGAGCTGGACACCTTATGAACTTTTTGAAGCTGGACTTTCCGGTTATATCATACAGAGGAGAAACGGAAATGGTGAATACGTCGATCTGGAAACAGTGGGCCCGCTTACCACCCAGTGGCAGGAGTCAATCCAATCTGTGGTCGATGGATTCCAGCCCGGCGAGGTGCTCTACAGGATTATAGCCATTGCCAACCCGAATGGAGGGGGTACGGTAGAACAAAGTGTTTCTAATATCACAGCTGTGGCTATAGAGACCCACCTGCAGGTGCCCAGCGCCTTTACCCCGGGAAGTAATGACATCAATGCAGAATTCAAGCCCCTGATGGATTTTGCACCGAGGGAGTATGTCATGATCGTGATGGACAGGGGTGGCCGGAAAATGTTTGAGACCAGTGATCCGGGTGAGGGATGGGATGGCCGGTTTAAGGGCGGAGACTATGTCAGTGAAGCTGTTTATGTTTACTATATACAATACACAGATTATACAGGCCTGCTCAGGACCTTCACCGGAAATGTGACCGTATTGTACCCCTGATATTAAAAAATAATCCACTATTCAACACTCTTTCTCTTAATTCATTAATTTTGTGTGAAAGGTCCACCAGGACAGGATTGTAAACATGGGGGAAAAGGTAATCACTGACGATACTAAGGTCAATGACCTGTTTGAACAGTTGATCAGGGACTGTACACACTGTAAATCAGCCAAAGATGAAAAGCTGATCAGGAAAGCCTTTGTCATGGCCAATGAGGCCCATAGGGGCACTCGCAGGAAATCCGGGGAACCTTATATTGTGCACCCCCTGGAAGTTGCAAGGATAGTAAGCCAGGAGATCGGACTTGGTGTTACCAGCACCGTATGCGCCATCCTCCACGATGTGGTTGAGGATACAGATCTGACCATCGAGGACATTGAGAATTCCTTCGGGAAAAAGATAGCCTCCATCGTGGACGGACTTACCAAGATCTCAGGGGTATTCGATAAGGAATCCAACTCACTTCAGGCAGAGAATTTTCGTAAAATGCTCCTCACCCTTTCAGATGATGTACGGGTGATCTTCATAAAGCTGGCGGACCGCCTGCATAACATGCGCACACTTGATTCCCTGCCCCGGAATAAACAGATCAAAATAGCGGGAGAAACCATCTACCTTTATGCCCCGCTGGCCCACCGGCTGGGCCTGCATATGGTTAAATCAGAGCTTGAGGACCTCAGCCTGAAATACAGGTACCCGGAAGTATACGAGGAGATATCTGAAAAAATCAAACTCACCGAAGAGCGCCGTCATCACCTGATCAACCATTTTTCGCTTCCTATTATAGATGCTCTTCAAAAGAATGGTTTTGAATTCGAAATTTCAGGAAGGCCCAAATCCATATACTCCATCTGGCAGAAGATACACCAGAAGAATATCTCCTTCGAGGAGATTTATGACATCTTTGCCATCAGGATCGTATTCCAGCCCAAAAAGGATATCCCTGAAAAAACCCAGTGCTGGAACATATATTCCATTATAACTGATATCTATGCCCCCAAACCGGAGCGGATCAGGGACTGGGTATCAACCCCGAAAGCCAACGGATATGAGGCTCTGCATACTACTGTGATGGGGCCCAATGGCAAATGGATGGAGGTGCAGATCAGGTCCGACAGGATGAATGAAATAGCCGAAAGGGGATTTGCTGCCCACTGGAAATATAAGGACAAAGCCTCAACAGAATCTGAACTGGACAAATGGATCAAGAGAATCAGGGAGACCCTGGAGGCACCAACCGCAGATGCACTTGAGTTCCTTGATGATTTTAAACTGAATCTCTTCTCTTCTGAGATCATGGTCTTTACACCCAAAGGGCAGATTATAACACTCCCCAAGGACTCAACAGCTCTTGACTTTGCCTACGAGATCCATACGGAGATCGGGAACTCTGCCATTGGTGCCAAGGTAAATTACAAGCTTGTCCCACTCAGCCATAGTTTAAGCAGTGGTGACCAGGTAGAGATCCTCACATCCGATACACAGAAGCCTTCGCTGGACTGGTACCAGTTTGTGACTACCGTCAGGGCCAAAACAGCCATAAAGAATGCACTCAAGGCCGAGACCAAGAACCGAACTGAAGTGGGAAAACAGATCCTCATTGAAAAGCTGAAAGAACTTAATCTCACTCCCAGTTCAAGGATACTGAAAAAGCTTGGACCTGCCTATGATTCCACTCACAAGGATGAGCTGTATTCGAAGATTGGAAGCGGGCTCGTCTCGCTGGATAATCTGAAGGAGGTGCTGAGTAAAAACACAAAGAATAAATGGGTAAGAGTCTGGGACCTCTCCGTCGGCAGGCCCCAGAAAAAAACAGAGCCAAAAGAGGAGTATGATTCCAGGGGTACCCTGATCTTAAAGGAGAATGTGGGTGATGAAGAGAGTCCCTATCATCTTGCAAAATGCTGTAATCCCATTCCCGGGGATGAAGTGGTGGCTGTTCGTCAGGATGATGGTACCATGCTGGTTCACCGCACAGATTGCAGCACAGCCGTGAAAATTATGTCAAGCCAGGGAGACCGCCTGGTAGCTGCCAAGTGGACCCAGCATAAAGTGCTTTCCCACCTGGCCAAGATCCAGTTGAATGGATGGGACCGGTTCGGAGTATATAACGCGATTACAAATACCATCTCCAAAGAATTAAATATCAGTATGAGAACCATTAATCTGCATGGTCATGATGGTATTTTTACCGGAACAATCGATCTCTATGTACACAATACAAGCGACCTTAACAATCTGATCCTAAACCTGATGAAGATCAAAGGCGTGGAATCTGTCCACCGGGTTGACGTGGGTGAGTAAAAATTCCCTTTTATCTGTTCTAAATTAAAATTATTGCTATCTTGCAATGTAATTTTTACTTAGACCAAGTATGGTTCAGGAGGAGACTAAAGAGACTGTAAAGCAAATCTTCACAGATTATCTGGAAAAAAAAGGGCATCGTAAAACCCCCGAACGTTATGCCATTCTGGATGAAATCTACTCCCGGGACGGCCATTTCGATATAGAGTCCCTCTATATCTTTATGAAGAATAAAAACTACAGGGTTAGCAGGGCCACACTTTACAATACAATTGAGTTATTGCTCGATTGCAGTCTTGTTGTAAAACATCAGTTTGGAAAAAACATAGCACAGTTTGAAAAAGCCTACAGGTGCATGCAACATGACCATCTGATTGACATGGATTCCGGTAATGTAATAGAATTCTGTGACCCCAGGATCGAGGAGATTATCAAGACTGCGTGTGAACTCAACAACTTTTCGCCCAGTCACCATTCCCTCTATATCTATGGAAGGAGTAAGATTGGTCAGGAAGAGGACAAATAAGTCCCGGTTTTTTCCTAATTTTATCCGGACTTAAATACCGGTGCTCCGGATAAATATTTTTAAAAAATCTCACAATTTATGAAAGTTGATGTTCTCTTAGGTCTCCAGTGGGGAGATGAAGGAAAGGGAAAGGTCGTGGATGTACTGACCCCCCATTATGATATAATCACACGATTCCAGGGAGGCCCGAATGCGGGGCACACTCTCGAATTCAACAACATCAAACATGTCCTTCACAATATCCCATCCGGGATTTTCAGGGAAGATAAATTAAACATTATCACCAACGGAGTGGTACTGGACCCCATTGTTTTCAGTCGGGAAATCGAATCGATCGAAGCGCTGGGGGTCGATCTGACCAAAAACCTCTGGATCTCCAAAAAGGCGCACCTGATCCTTCCAACACACAGGATCCTTGATGCTGCTTCCGAAGCTGCCAAAGGTAAATCCAAGATTGGTTCCACACTGAAAGGCATAGGACCCACCTACATGGATAAAACCGGGCGGAATGGCCTGAGGGTTGGAGATATCGACCTTGACTTCAAGAAGAAGTATGAAGCATTGAAAGCGAAACACATTCAACTGCTGAAACAGTACGATTACAAGTACAACCTTGATGATGAGGAGAAGTTTTTCGAGGCTATCGAGTTGATCCGGAAATTCACCAGGGTGGATACAGAATATGAACTCTACAGGTTTCTCGAACAGGGAAAAAGTATTCTGGCAGAAGGTGCGCAGGGGACACTTCTGGATATAGATTTCGGTTCCTATCCTTTTGTCACCTCTTCGAATACCATCTGTGCAGGTGCCTGCACCGGTATGGGGCTCGCGCCCACCTCCATCGGTGAGGTATTAGGGATCTTTAAAGCCTACTGTACAAGAGTGGGTAGCGGGCCGTTCCCATCCGAGTTACTGAATGAGGAAGGGGAAAAGCTCAGGGATATCGGGAAAGAGTACGGTGCGACCACCGGCAGGCCCCGCAGGTGCGGTTGGCTCGACCTGGTAGCTCTCAAATACAGTCTGATGCTCAATGGTGTTACACAACTGATCATGACCAAAACTGATGTACTGGATTCATTTAATGTGATCAAAGTGGTAACCGCCTATTCGATAAATGGTGAACTGACCGACCAGATGCCATACGACCTGGATGCTGATGTGAAACCTGTGTTTACTGAAATGGCCGGCTGGAATACCGATCTGACCGGGATCCGTTCCAAAGAACAGTTCCCCCGGGAACTGAAGGAGTATATCATCTTCCTTGAAAAAGAGCTGAAGGTTCCTGTGAGATATGTGGGCGTTGGTCCCGACAGGGAACAGATCATCGAGATGTAAAGTCTATTTAATTGACTTACAGTTATTCAGTCCATCTTCTCTGATCAGGGCATTGATTGAAGCCGTATCCATATCAGTGCAACCGGAACAATCATACTTTTCCAGATAGGGATCCCTGTCAATGACCAGCTGTAGCAGCTCCTCATGTGAAAATGTGCAACCGGCACCGGCGTATTCGTCAATCGTCAGTGACAGATAGGCATCACCCACCATCCTTTTCAGGAGATATCCGTTCTCAAGCTGAACAGGTTTCTGTCCTGCAGCATCGGAAGGAGCCGGGAATGCTGTAATGGTCCGGCCATCGGCTGATAGTTGGACGGTCACCAGGTTGCTGTAATCTTTTCTTGTTTTATAGACCACCACAGGCGCGTTAAGAGCCGCGGGCCCCGGGATCCGGAGCCACCCGCACGAGGTATCCAGCAGTACCATTACTACAATGACCAATAGTGTTTTCATGGTTTTCAAGATCCGGATAAAACTACTCATTCTGCACATACAACGCAACGAAATTAATCAGGAGTAGTTGGTCGTGGCATCTCATTCGCATTCACATATAACAAGTCAACCATATTGCCACTTATCCTGAATTTCATATATTGCCTTAACTAACACTCTAACAACCGAAAATGAAATCACTGGTACAGTTTTTTGAAGAGAATGTCGATAAGTACCATGACAACCCCTATATGTGGGAGAAGCGGACTGGTACTTACCTTCCAACAACATATGGAGAGATGCGGGAGCAGGTTTATCAGTTTGCTGCCGGCTTGATGACCCTGGGGATTAAAAAGGGTGATAGGCTTACCCTGCTGGCTGAAGGCCGCACCTGGTGGGTGGTTGCCGAGATGGGAATGTTCTACCTGGGAGCCATTGATGTACCGATTTCCATCCAGCTGAACGAACCTGCCGATCTGACCTTCCGTATCAAACACTCCGAATCAAGGATGTTGGTGGTCTCGGGAAGCCAGGCCAGGAAAATTGAAGCAATCAAAAAGGATCTGCCACTTCTGGAAAAAATTATCCTGATGGATCCCAAAGAGAATTACCAGGAGGATGAGATCTATATGGGCGATGTGATGGAAGACGGAAAAAAACTGGTTGAAAAAGATTTCGAGTCTGTCAAAGCGGTATTTGATTCAATAAGCGGGGACGACATTGCCAATATCTGCTATACATCAGGAACCACGGCGGATCCGAAAGGGATCATGCTGAGCCAGAATAATTATGTCTCCAATACCGAACAGGCGCTGTCTGTCCTAACTATCCCCTCCCACTACCGGCTTTTCCTGTTTCTGCCGTGGGATCACAGTTTTACACATACTGCCGGTATATTTACCGTAATGTCGGTGGGTGCCAGCATGTACGCCCTGGAAATGGGCAAAAATGCCATTGAAACTACCAGGAACATAGGCAGGAACATCAAGGAGGTGAAACCGGATCTGATGTTCTCTGTGCCCACCCTTGCCAGGAGCTTTCGGAACAACATTGAAAGTGGAGTACGGGAGAAGGGTAATTTCACCTGGAAACTCTTCCAGGCCGGAATGAAGATCGCTTACAGATACAATGGGATTGCCTGGGACAGGGGTAAGGGTATGAATGCACTGCTCAAACCCATCTATGCCCTCTTCGATGCTGTGATCTTTAAAAAAGTAAGAGAAGGACTGGGAGGAAATATGAAATTCTTTATTGGAGGAGGCGCCCTGCTGGATATTGAACTGCAGAGGTTTTTTTATGCCATCGGCATTCCCATGTACCAGGCATACGGGCTTACAGAGGCCAGTCCGGCTATCAGCATCAACAGTATGAATGGATGCAAAATGGGCTCATCAGGGATAATCCCTGAAAACATGGAAGTAAAGATTTGTAACGACGAAGGCGCTGAAGTTCCCCTGGGGGAGAAAGGTGAGATTGTGGTCAGGGGAGAAAATGTTATGAAGGGATACTGGAAAAATGAAACGGCAACCGCAGAAACCATCAAAGATGGATGGCTCTATACCGGGGATATGGGCTATCTGGATCCGGATGGTTTCCTCTATGTGCTGGGCCGCTTTAAAAGCCTGCTTATTGCCGATGACGGGGAAAAGTACAGCCCGGAAGGGATCGAGGAATCCTTTGCTGACCAGTCAGAATATATCAGCCAGGCACTGTTGCACAACAATCAAAGTCCCTACACGGTGGCCCTGGTATACCCGGAACCAACCGCACTGCAGCGTTACCTGAAATCCAAAAGTATTTCGCCTGATTCCGAAGAGGCCATTGAAGCATGCCTCACACTGCTGGACAATGAGGTACGGGAGTACAGGAAAAATGGAAAATACGGAGAGATGTTCCCGCAAAAATGGATCCCCGCCAGTATCGGGATCCTTGCCGAAGGATTTACAGTGGAGAACAAACTGCTGAACGCCCTCTACAAAGTGGTCCGGCCCAGGGTGGAAGAGCATTTCAAAGAGGTCTTTGACTATCTTTATACCCCAGAATCAAAAAAAGTGATTAATCCACGCAATGTGGAAGCAATGAAAATACTGCTCAATGGATAGATTTCCCACGCGCTGTGTCCACGCCGGCACCATGATCGATGAGTTGAAAAAGGGAATCAACTCACCCATTTACACCTCTACATCCTTTGAATATATTGATCAACCCGATACCATTTATCCACGGTACCTCAACACACCCAATGAAAAGTCGGTGGCTTCGAAGATCGCTTCACTGGAAGAGGCGGAAAGTGCGCTTGTTTTCAGTTCCGGTATGGCTGCAATCAGTACAGTGCTTTTTACATTTCTGGGAAATGGTTCACATGCTGTTTTCCAGAAAGGGCTTTACGGCGGGACCTCCCATTTCCTTGACAGGGAGTTTGAGCGGTTCGGCATTGAGACAAGTATAGCCCCCGGTCAGTCAGCCGGTGACCTGGAAGCCTGCATCAAGGAGAACACCAGGATCATCTATATCGAAACCCCCTCCAATCCCCTGCTCAGTATTACAGATATACAGGCAGTTGCCGAGATGGCCAGAAGGCACGGGGTGCTAACAGTCATCGACAACACCTTTGCTTCTCCGGTCAATCAACAACCTCTCCTTCTGGGTATCGATATTGTGCTTCACAGCGCCACCAAATACATGGGCGGCCACAGCGATATTCTTGCAGGGGCAGTAGCGGGAAGAAAAGAGTTGTTGGATGAGATCCACCAGACCGGCCTTAATTTCGGGGGATCGCTCAATGCCATGACCCTCTACCTCCTGGAGCGCAGTCTGAAGACCATTCACCTGCGTGTGGAAAGGATCAACGGCAACGCCATGGAACTGGCCCGTTTCCTGGAGAAACATCCGCGGGTTAGCCAGGTGAACTATCCCGGATTACCCGCACACCCGGGGCATCAGGTTGCCGCCAGGCAGATGTCCGGGTTTGGGGGTATGCTCTCATTCGAGGTGAATGGCCAGGATGGTATTGCCTTTCAAAAAAGGCTGAAGCTGATTAAACCCTCCATGAGCCTGGGCGGACTGGAGTCCATCTGCAGTTCACCGGCACACACCTCCCACCGGCACCTGGGGCCTGAAGGACGCAAGGCAGAGGGCATTTCGGAAGAGCTGATCCGCCTGTCGGCAGGAGTTGAACATGTGGAGGATCTGAAAGCCGACCTGGAACAGGCACTGAAATAGCCCGTCACACGGTCCGATCCGGCCCTTTTACCTATATCACCACAGTAACACCCTGGAGTTGAAGCTTTTCAAGTTGCCATGGGGGGATGCGGTTTCCCATCACATTGATATAATTGAGATGTGATAATTCGAACAGGGCCGAGATATCATCCACATCATTATAGGAGATATCCAGGATCTCCAGCATGAAGAGGTTGTCCAGAGCATCTACCAGTCCGATCTGGTTATTGGACAGGTAGAGCCTTTCCAGCTGCCGCAGTTCACCCAGTTCACTGATATCGGTGAGGTTGTTATTGGAGAGATCAACTGCCCGGGCATACCGGCATGCAGAGATCCCTTCCAGATCCTCCATTTCATAGTCTGCCATCTCGATCTCCTCCAGGTCCTCGAGCAGGTAGATGGGGAAATCCACATTCAGGTGTCCGTATACCCTTCTCTTGATCAGGTTGATAAAACTTCGTGTTTCAAATCCCGGATCAATAACGGTTTCCTCCTCCAGCTCCTCCTCTGATACAAAATATGAGAACTCATCCCCATGATGGTCCCACCCGAATTCTTCTGCCAGATCTTCTTCTGTGAGCACAGAGCTAAGCATCACATTTTCAGGCTCAAGGTTCTGAACAGCAAGTATATGTGACATGGAATAAAGTGTTTCGAAATCATCCCGGCCGTAGGCTTTCTCCAGCTGCTCAAGGTTCTGGCTGAGCCTGTCGGGGTGATAGAGCATGATCAGCCTGGAGAATATTTTGTTGATCTTCTCTTCATTGCAGGGGGTATATCCATTGACCACTTTCTGAATGGCACGCAGGGCATCATGCTTCTTCTCCCTGAACATGCCTATGATGCGGCTCGAAATGCCACCCAGGTTTTCGGATGTATAGGCCACTTTCAGGTTGTTGTACAGTTCGCCGGTTTCCATTTGCCGAAAATATAAAATTCGACAACATAACCCCTTATGCGACCCTGAATTTCTTCCCCTCTTTTTTTGTAATCAGCTGAAAGAGCCATTTGCCCGACTGTGCCGAAGGTGGCAATCCACCACCGGGATAGAGCCACTGTCCGACCATGTAAAAATGATCGATTCCCTTCACTTTATTGCTCAACGTTTTGGTCATGGTTTTACTGGTGGGCAAAAATCCTTCAAACGCCCCCTTCCAGACCCCGGTATACCTGATATTCGTCAGGGGGGTGGCCACATCAACCACCTCAATGCTTCCCTTCACGGCGGGGTAGAGTTTCTCGAGTTTCTCAATGGCATCCGAGGCAATGTGCTCCTTTTCCTTCCTGTACTCCTCCCCTTTCAGATCTTCCCATAATTGATATGGTGATTCAAACAGCATTTTCATCACGCATTTTCCCCCGGGTGTGATGACCGGGTCGTGATTATAATTGGAGACACTGTAACCATTGGCAAGGGTGGTCATGCCGATGGATTCCCCCGGGGCGATAACCTGGTAGGTGTGATATTTGCTTTCAATGGTGCGGTTAATTCCGAAGGAAACCTGGACGACCGGTTTAAAGAGCGGCCACTCTGCAAATGCCTTTTTTATCTGAGGGGTCATGTATTTCCCGTCCAGCATATCATACATCAAGGCATGAAGATCGCAGGCTCCAATAATATAATCTGCATATTTAACAGTACCATCGGTCAACCTTACTCCTACTGCCCTGCCTCCTTCGACAATGATCTTGTCAACCCTGGATTTCCCGGTAAATACGCCGCCCAGGGAGCGGTACCTCTCTGCCATGCGGTTGGTAAACGGCATGGAGCCCCCAAGTGGATATCCTGCATTCTTCTGTGAGAACCACAGCAGTACGAACAGGAAGGCAACAGCAGAAAAATCCTCCATGCTCCCCGATATGGTCATCAGGCGCGACCTTAACAACTCATCCCGGAATCCCAGCTTTTTGAAATAATCAGACAGCGGTGTTTTCCCGTACTTCATAAACAGTCTGAGCGCCGGACCGCTCTTAACCATGAAACGGGCATAATCCATAATGCTTCTGCGAAAAGATGGGTCCTCAAACATCTCCATGGTAGCCATCTTTCGCATATGATTGCACATCCTGGTGATGGGTTTACGGTCCTGCGGAGCCATCCCGACCAGATATTGTTCCCACCTGTCGATGTCTGCATAGATGATAAAATCCTCCCCATCGGGCATCCTCATGGTCACGTATGTCTCAGGGTCCCAGATCTCGGTTGAGTCATTCAGTGCGCCGGTCTCTTTCCAGATATCATGATAGGGGCCGGAGGAGGAGCCCACCAGCCAGTGAATGCAGTAATCGAATGTATAATCTTTTCTTTTCCACGCTGTACATTGTCCGCCTGGCAATGAGTGCATCTCCAGGATCTCGGTACGATAACCATTGATCTCTCCGTAAATGCCGGCAGAAAGACCTGCCACTCCCCCGCCGATAATAATTGCTGTTTTTTCCATATCAGGTACCTTTATAACATTCCAAATGTACTGTCCGTGTTCCTGGAAGCGTGAAATACAGGTGGAAAATCGGTGGAAAATCGGATAATCGTTATAAAAACTATGGCAAACAAATAGCATGTATATTTGTTATTGCCTTTGAAACTTCAACAATGAAATACAGTACAGAAATTCTTATCCGGCTTCCCCGGAAAAAGGTTATTGAAATTTTTCAAAACACAGAATATCTCCAGAAATGGCAGCCAGGGCTGAAGAGCTTTGAATCTTTGGATGGGTCACCGGGAGATGAGGGTTCTCATTCAAAACTGGTATATGAAAGCCGGAAAGGTGACCTTATCATGACAGAGACCATCGTCAAAAAGCAGTTACCTGAATCCATTGACATAGTCTACAGATCACAGGGTGTTTACAACAGGGTTGAAAACAGGTTCACAGAGCAGGAATCCGGGTCAACCCTTTGGCAATCTGAGAATTACTTTCGTTTCCGGGGGATCATGATGATGATGGCCCCCTTTTTAATGAGGGCATTCATACATAACACAATGCTGAACATGGACCGCTTCAAAATTTTCGTGGAAAATATGAATCACGCAGACCGTTGAAAAATCCATTACATTTAACATAATACAACTAATACCGTAAAAAATGAAGAAGAAACTCCTTATACTGTCTGTTATCCTGACCTCATATTCCGTTATTGCACAGGAGCCTGTCAATGCCGATACACTCTGGAAATTTGGGGGAGCCGCATCGCTGAATCTCTCCCAGCTTTCACTTACCAATTGGGCGGCCGGAGGCGACAACAGCATCTCGGGTAACGCCCTTTTCAACCTGTCGGCTATCTACCAGTCCCAGAAAACAAGCTGGGAGAACAAACTGATCATGGGATACGGGCTGATCAAACAGGGTAATGACCCCACACGAAAAAGTGATGACCAGATTGATTTTGCATCAAAACTGGGTTTAAAGGCTTCCGAAAAATGGTTTTATACCGCTCTGTTAGGATTTAAGACACAATTTGCCCTGGGCTATGATAATCCCGGCGAGGTTAACCGGGTGAAGATCTCCAATTTCATGGCACCCGGCTACCTGAATCTTTCACTGGGTATGGATTACAAGCCGTCTGAAGTCTTCTCCGTGTTCCTTGCACCCCTGGCGTCTAAATTCACTTTTGTACTGGATAAGGATCTTTCTGATGCAGGTTCATTCGGACTGGATCCCGGACAAACAGTAAGGAGCGAACTGGGGGGATATATCAAAATGGCTCTGAAAAAGGAGATCCTAAAGAATGTTATACTCGATACCAAGATCGATCTCTTTTCCAACTACCTGGACAATCCCCAGTACGTTGACGTGAACTGGAATATGCTGCTGATATTTAAAGTCAATGAGTACATCTCTGCCTCATTACTTACTCAGTTGATCTATGATCATGACATCCAATTTGGCAGTGATACCAGTGGTGATGGAGTGGATGATACCTTTGAACCAAAAGTCCAGTTTAAGGAACTGTTTGGACTGGGACTGGCCTATTCTTTTTAGTCTAAATTAATATAGGGTATAAGCGCCTGGTTTACAGGTATTTCAATTAATATAGTCTAAATAAAATTAATATTCCGGTTGGGAACCATTTGTCAGTAACCAAGGAGAAACATATATTTGGACCATCAATTCGCAGTCAATGCGATCGTTATTGAGAAGGGGGGAGAGACTAGGCTCGATGATCCCCTGGCAACCCGCCACCAGGCGAAGGTGCCAAAACCTAACCCGCAAGGGAGATAATAACAAAAAATTAAACCATGAATAAAGGACATTTTACTACTCCGCTACCGCCTATGGGAATGGGCAGCAGGTTAATGGCTCAGCAGACCATTCATTGAATGCTTCCTGCTTTTCATCATTTCATCATTTCATCATTTCATCATTTCATCATTTCATCATTTCATCATTTCACAACATCTAAATTTAAAGATCATGAGTACATCATACAAGAACTTCGAGACCCTTCAGATTCACGCAGGGCATACACCCGATTCAGAAACCAATTCACGTGCGGTACCTATTTACCAGACCACATCCTATACATTTAAAAGCTCAGAGCACGGAGCCAACCTGTTTGCCCTTAAAGAATTTGGGAATATCTATACCCGGATCATGAATCCCACCAATGACGTCTTGGAGCAACGGATGGCTGCCCTGGAAGGGGGCGTTGCAGCACTGGCAGTCTCCTCGGGACATGCAGCACAATTCCTCACTTTCAGCACCATCCTGCGGTCAGGCGATAATATTGTGAGCAGTCCGTACCTATATGGTGGCTCCTACAACCAGTTCAGCGTTACTTTCAAGAACTATAACTGGGAAGCAAGGTTTGCCGAAACCCTTGAAGTAGCGGATTTTGAGAAGCTGATCGACTCAAGGACAAAAGCCATTTACCTGGAGACCATTGGCAATCCCGGATTCAATGTCCCGGATTTTGACAAATTTGCTGCACTGGCCCGGAAATATGATATTCCCTTCATAGTGGACAATACTTTTGGCGCAGCAGGTTATCTGTTCAGACCCATTGAGCATGGAGCTGCCATCGTGGTGGAGTCGGCTACCAAATGGATCGGCGGACACGGCTCCTCCATCGGCGGAGTGATTGTTGACAGCGGTAAATTCAACTGGGGAAATGGGAAATTTCCGCAATTTACAGAGCCCAGTGAAGGATACCACGGTTTGAAATTCTGGGAGACCTTTGGCAGTGATGGACCTTTCGGGAACATCGCATTCATTATCAAGGCCCGTGTTGAGGGTTTGCGTGACCTGGGCCCCAGTCAAAGTCCCTTTAACTCGTTTCTTTTCATCCAGGGTCTGGAGACCCTTTCGTTAAGGCTTGACAGGCATGTTGAAAACACACTGGCACTGGCCAGATGGCTGCAGAAACATCCCAAAGTGGAACAGGTCAACTATCCCGGGCTGGAGGACAGCCCTCACAACAAACTGGCACGTAAATATCTGCCACGCGGTGCCGGAGGTGTGCTCTCCTTTACCCTCAAAGGTAAGAAGGAGGAGGCGATCAGGCTTGTTGACAACCTGAAACTGGTTAGTCACCTGGCCAACGTGGGTGATGTCCGGACGCTGATCATTCAACCGGCCGCAACCACGCACCAGCAGATGTCGGATGAGGCTCAGCTGGCAGCAGGTGTATTACCCACCCTGCTGAGAGTATCGGTTGGACTGGAACATATTGAGGATATTATCGCCGATTTCGAGCAAGCTTTTAAGGCATAGTAGCGGCAGAGAGATAAATTGCTTAATTTCGGGGTATCATGTCAAAGAAGAGCAGGAAAGAGATTGCCGGGCTGCTGGGGGAACGCATCCTTCTGCTGGACGGGGCCATGGGCACCATGATCCAGGGGTATAAATTATCAGAAGAGGATTACAGGGGGAAACGATTCAGGGACCACCCCGGTGACCTGAAAGGAAACAATGACCTGCTTTCACTGACCAGACCCGATATCATCCGGGAGATCCATGAGGCATACCTGGAAGCCGGTTCAGATATTATCGAGACCAATACCTTTAATGCCACCTCGGTTTCACAATCCGATTATGGCACGCAGTCCATGGTCCATGAGATCAATCTTGAATCGGCCCGGATCGCCGCGGAAGCGGCTGAAAAATTCAGCCTGAAGACTCCCGGAAAACCCCGTTTTGTTGCAGGTTCCATAGGTCCTACCAACAAAACCACCTCGCTTTCTCCCGATGTGAATGACCCCGGGTTCCGGGCCATCTCCTTCGACGAAATGAAAGCAGCCTATAAAGAGCAGGTAAAAGGACTGGTGGAGGGCGGAGTTGACCTGCTGCTGGTTGAGACCGTATTCGATACACTGAATGCCAAAGCAGCCCTAATGGGTATAGAGGAGTACCTGGAACCCCTGGGAGTCACTATTCCGGTAATGGTTTCTGGTACCATAACGGATGCCAGCGGGCGTACCCTTTCGGGGCAAACCCTTGAGGCATTTATGTTTTCACTGGACCATGTGGAATTGCTCTCCATAGGATTGAACTGCTCACTGGGGGCCAAAGAGATCAGGCCCTACCTGCAGGAGATGTCGGATAAATCCACCCATTTTGTGTCGGTTCATCCCAATGCCGGACTCCCCAATCAGTTCGGTGAGTACGACGAATCGCCAGAACATATGTCCCTTCTTATCAAAGAGTTTGTGGATTCGGGATATGTTAACATTGTTGGGGGATGCTGTGGGACCACACCGGATCATATCAGGGCATTTGCCGCTGTAATGGAGGGAGCAAGGATCCGGCGTCCCATTGAGAATGTTACCGGTTTAAGGCTCAGCGGCCTGGAGCCGCTGACTGCTTTTGAAGGATCCAATTTTATCAATGTCGGGGAGCGGTGCAATGTGGCGGGTAGCAAGAAATTTGCCAGGCTGATACGGGAGAAAAAATATGACGAGGCCCTTGAAATAGCGCGCAGGCAGGTGGAGGACGGGGCCCAGATCCTGGATATCAACCTGGATGATGCAATGCTGGATGCTGAGAAGGAGATGGTTACGTTCGTTAACCTGCTAATGGCCGAACCTGAAATATCCAAAGTTCCCCTGATGATCGACTCCTCTAAATTTGCAGTCATCGAAGCAGGTCTGAAGTGCATCCAGGGAAAAGCGGTGGTCAATTCCATAAGTATGAAAGAGGGTGAAGCCCAGTTCCTGGAACATGCCAAAAAAATAAGGGGGTACGGTGCCGCAGTTATCGTGATGGCCTTTGATGAGAAAGGACAGGCAGACAGTTTTGAAAGGCGCATTGAAATATGCCAGAGGGCCTACAGGTTGCTTACTGAGAAACTACATTTCACACCGGGTGATATTATTTTTGATCCCAATGTGCTGACCATCGGAACAGGGATTGAGGAACACAATAACTATGCAGTTGACTTTATCAATACCACACGCTGGATCAAGGAGAATCTGCCCTATTCAAGGGTAAGCGGGGGCATCAGTAACCTGTCATTCGCGTTCAGGGGAAACGATACAGTGCGGGAAGCCATCCACTCCGTTTTCCTTTACCATGCGATCAGGGCAGGGCTCGATATGGGCATAGTCAATCCCGGAATGCTCCAGGTTTACGATGAGATCCCTCGTGAGTTCCTGGAATATACGGAGGATCTGGTTTTAAACCGCAGGGCAGATGCCACGGAACGGATCATCGACTACTCCTCTACCCTCGAAGAGGTGGAGAAGGTAGAAGAGAGAAGAGATCTCTGGAGGGATGAACCGGTGGAGGAGCGCCTGAAACATGCGCTTATCAAGGGAATCACAGAATATATTGAAGCTGATGCCCTGGAGGCACACAAGAAATATGGCCTGGGGCTGAAAGTGATTGAAGGCCCGCTTATGGCCGGTATGAACGTGGTTGGGGACCTGTTTGGAGATGGGAAAATGTTCCTTCCGCAGGTGGTTAAAAGTGCCAGGGTCATGAAGCGTGCAGTGGCCACCCTCCTTCCTTTCATAGAACAGGAGAAGGCCCTCGGAAAATCGGGTGAAGCGCATTCGGCAGGCACAGTCTTGATGGCAACCGTTAAAGGTGATGTTCACGACATTGGGAAAAATATCGTGGGAGTGGTGCTGGGATGCAACAACTATAAGGTGATCGATCTGGGAGTGATGGTTCCCACTGAAAAGATCCTGGATGAAGCTCAGAAGCACAACGTAGACATCGTAGGGCTTTCCGGACTGATCACACCATCGCTTGAAGAGATGATCCATGTTGCTTCCGAAATGGAGCGGCGAAAAATGCAGCAATCATTGCTTATAGGGGGAGCCACCACCTCGAAGATCCACACAGCCGTCAAAATAGAACCCGCCTACAGCCGGCCGGTGATCCATGTGAAAGATGCTTCAAGGAGTGTGGCAGTGGTCAGCTCGCTGCTGTCACCTGACCATCACGAAGCTTTTGCCAGCGGGGTCAGGGAAGAGTACCAGACATTGAGAAAGACCTACGCAGATGCCAGCAGGGATATCAGGTACATTTCCCTGAATGAAGCCCGGAAAAATGCCCTGAAGACGACCTGGTCGGCCGGTTCCATCATTACCCCGAACCTGACCGGCCTGCAGGCCATCTCAGATTTTCCCATGGAGAAGATCAGCCGTTACATCAACTGGATCTTCTTTTTCACAATCTGGGAGCTCAGGGGAAAGTTCCCCGATATCTTCAACCATCCCGATTACGGAACAGAAGCCCGCAAGCTATATGATGACGCGCAGAAGATGCTGCAACGCATTATTGATGAAAAGTGGCTTACGGCCAACGCAGTATATGGAATTTTCCCTGCCAATGCAGATGGTGATGACCTGCTGGTATATGATGAGAAAGATCCGGGCAGGATCCGTGCCCGGTTTACAAACCTGAGGAATCAGACCCTGAAAGATCCCGGTCAGCCCAACCTCTGCCTCTCCGATTTTGTAGCACCGGTATCATCCGGGATCACCGATTACCTGGGTGCATTTGCAGTTACTGCAGGGATTGGCATCGAAGAGAAGATTAAAACCTTTGAAGCTGATCACGACGACTACTCCGCCATCATGCTGAAAGCACTGGCTGACCGTCTTGCCGAAGCTTTCACTGAATTGCTGCATGAAGATATCCGGAAAAACAGCTGGGGATATGTACCAGGGGAAAAAATGGAGGTCGAGGATCTTTTCAGGGAAAAATACAGGGGGATCCGGCCGGCCCACGGTTATCCCGCCTGTCCGGACCATTCCGAAAAAGAGGTGTTGTTCAGTTTACTTGAGGCTGATAAACAGGGCATTCACCTGACAGAAAACTACTCTATGTTACCGGCTGCATCAGTCAGCGGGTTGATTTTTATCCACCCCGGATCCAGGTACTTCTTTGTCGGGAAGATCGGCAGGGACCAGGTTGAGGATT